>Ga0187771_10003031_pt1 | contig 11676 bp, 15 predicted proteins | sample 0116_SJ02_MP15_1_FD_133139 | JGI IMG/M metagenome (GOLD analysis project Ga0187771, IMG submission 133139) | Tropical peat soil microbial communities from peatlands in Department of Meta, Colombia - 0116_SJ02_MP15_10_MG | ecosystem: Environmental > Terrestrial > Soil > Wetlands > Peat | place... | reverse complement strand
TCCAACGCTTTCGACAGCTTGGGCGAGGCGTACTGGAGAAACGGCGACAAGGACCTCGCCATAAACAGCTATCAAACCGCTGTCAAACTAGATCCTACGAATAACCATGCGGCCGAAATGCTAAGGGAGTTGAAGTAGCCGGAACATCGCCCGCTCCGGCCGTCTGAAGTCGGTTGCCCTCCTGCCTATTGATAGTTGCGTGTCGGATGACGGACGACTCGGAAATTATTCGACTTGCCTGTTTAGTCCGCTCACCTTCGATGTTGGTCTTGCTTTGCTAAAACCTGGTGCCCACCTTTCCGGATACGAGGTTTGCCAGAACTTGAGGCGATTAGTTCCGAGTTGCCGACAATCCATCCACGAGATCGCTGTCTCATCTTCAAAGGAAGGAATACAAACGTGGGCACCTAGGCCCGATGTAATTAACGTGTCACCCGTGGCAAAAGGAATCCAGTATGTCGAGAGTATTCTTCGAATTGAACGCCGAATTCCTCTCGCAACCAGGATTCCTCCTTCCTCGCTTTGATCGACCAGGCGACAAGGGCAATCAAAAAAGCCAACAATCCGCGCCATTCGCCTTGCGCCAGTGCTGTACCCGCAATAGCGAGGAGCAGACCAGAGTAGATCGGATGGCGCAAGCGTGCATAAGGTCCGGTGCGAATAAGTGAATGACTCGTGCGGATCGTGATCGTAGCGCTCCAATTTGCACCGAGGTTGGAACGCGCCCAGATGGCCAACACGATTCCACAAGCCGTCAGACCTATCCCAAGCCAGACCCCGCTCTGTGAATCCGCCAAAAATCTTTTTTCAAGGACACCGAAATGTGCCTGTCGTTCGAGGAGGAGAACGAACGCCACGATCATCGCCGCGACGTGGGGTATCCGCGTGAAGAGTGATTGACGCTGCTTCGTGCTCCTGATCCGCAGGATAGCAAATGCGACGTACAGCCCGAGAAGGATCCAGAGGACCGCAATGCTGTCCTTGTTGTGGAAAAGAAATAGAAACGCAATTGCTGCGAACACTACGTAGAACAAGCGCGCCAGAAGAGATTCATTCTGTTTAGCTCGCTTTTGGCGTGCAGCGGCAAGGACCCAATACAAGCCAAAGATGATCCACAAAGCAGGAATCATATTTTCCTAAAGAAGGTGGCGCTCTGAGGAGCCTAACGTGTCCGATTGAAAACGGATCAAGGCGGACCAAAGATACGACCGTTACACTGTGTTCGCATTTCGTCGCCGTTTTCAATTCTAGAGCGATTTGCAGATGTATCAAAGGCAAACCGGAAGGAAGCGACTTACTTCCTGTTTGCCGGGGGTGCCTACGAAGGAGAGACCTCAGACCTCTTTGCGGAACCTCGGCGATTGAATATTACGAACCGGGACAATAGACTCCGGAAACGTATGGATGCGCGGGAGAAAATTGAAATTCTGGATGCACTGCGACGCAGCCGGCAATCGTTTCTGCATGCCTTGAATGGTGTGACGGAAGGTCTCGCAGCAACGAGTCCCGGAGCGAACCGCTGGTCGGTCCTGCAATGTGCCGAGCACGTCGCCGTTTCCGAAGGCTACTTGTTTTCGCTGATCATGCAGGCAACGGATGCCGATGTGCCTGTCGTCAATAAGTCCAAAGAAGCCCTGATCCTGGCGCGAGGGGCAGACCGGAGCCGCCCCAGCATCTCACCTGAAGCAGTACGACCAACGGGACGTTTTTCTACGTTGGCAGATGCGGTTCAGCACTTCTTGGCCAGTCGAGACCATCCGCTTCGTGCGGGGCTGTGCTGAAGATCTTCGCTCCAAGTTGACGACTCACCCGCTGCTGGGACCCGTCAACTACCATGAGGTTCTCATTCTGATGGTGGTTCATCCTGAACGCCACGCTAAGCAGATCGATGAAGCTAGAGCCGCTGGCCGCCGCTTACACATATAACCTTCAAGCGCAGGTGAAAGCCATGTCTAGCTCGCTGATTCCGGGCGGATGACGGGCAACTCGGAAGTAATCCACTTGGCAGAGAAACGCGCTTGTCGCGGAAGTGTGAGGGAGAAACCAGCGGCCAGTCAATCGAAGCCCACAATGTTGCCCGAGGGCCTTAAAGGAAAACTGCAACGGTTTTTTAAACCGTTGTAGCAAACCGGCGCTCAGAATGAGCTTAAGTAAACAGCGCACTAGGGCCTTTCAGGGCCTGTTCGGACAACCTGTTGTGGAACGCGACCTTTCGAGGCGAGGATATTGCAGCATTTTGGGGGAACCGGTGGCGAAAATCGAGTTACGCAATGGCTCTTCAGTCTCGCAAGCGAATGGTGGATTCGACTGCCTTTGTACAAGTTCTAGTTCACGGTCCCGCTCTTACTACCCCTTTCGGATTTCCGGAACCCAGGGGTGTATCGAGTTGAAGTCATATTCGAATGTTTCCGGCTTGCCGCCACTTTCAAACTTGAGATCCAGTTCTAAACCGACGAGGTTTTTTTCCGCGTCGAAAACCTCTCGGCGCGACACAACGGTTGCCTTTTTCGGTTCAGCCTGCGTCTCAATTACCCGCACCTGATCCCCTTCCCGGAACGTAAGCACATCTTCTTTCGTCATTCGCACGAGCCTATGTCACCATCCTTTCGTTGTTCGCAACCCAAGGGCCGCGCGGCCTGCCTAACCTCTATTCGGCCCCGTGTCACTTTGCCTGATTATAACAGATGTGTTATAATCTAGCCATGAAGGTCAACCTCAAATCCGCTCGGCTGGCCAAGGGTTGGACCCAAACGCAGGCCGCAAACCGACTGGGAATAACCCAGGCGTATTTGAATTATTTGGAAAACGGGAAAAGACGCCTCACTTCCGGTCTCGTCCGACGGGCGACCACTGTGTATGGCTTGCCAGCCGACGTACTGCCAGTCGCCGACAAGTTTGCACCGCTCCCAACGGATGATCAACGACTGACTGAATTTCTCGCGGGACTTGGCTATCCGGGTTTTTCCTACGTCCAAGCTCGTGCCCGCAGGAAGCACCCATTCGAAGTGTTGCTCACAGCGCTGGCACAGAAAAGCCTCGATGCCCGAGTCGCAGAGGCCCTACCTTGGGTTGCCTTAAAATATGCACAACCTGAATCCTGGCTGGTCGGCACCGCACGGAAGTTCAATCTCCAAAACCGCTTAGGGTTTGTCGTCAGCATGGCGAGACGAACAGCAGAGATGAAGAACGACCTTGCGAGATCGACGGAGTTGACCGACTTGGAAAATCTGCTGGACGAGAGCAGACTGGCGAAGGAGGACGCCTTCTACCGTCCGCCTCGGACGGAAACCGAGCGCGAATGGCTCCGCAAGAACCGAACCGAGGATGCCGTGCACTGGAATATGCTCTCCGATATGAGACAAGAACGCCTGCAATATGCCGGCTGAGAAGAAACCGCGGGTGCTCCCGTCACCTTGGAAGGAATTCCTCGGCGAACTGGACGGAATGCTCCACGAACCCCTCGAACTGCACTGTATCGGCGGGTTTGTGTTTGCCTATTTCTACGGCCTGCCGCGCACGACAGGAGACATCGACTACTACACCGCGATCCCTGCGAATCTGAACTTGGATGAGATGGCCGGTGAAGGGTCGCTACTTCACACGAAACATGGGGTGTGGCTCCATCGTGTGGCCGTCGTAAACCTCCCTGAGGATTATGCGAGCAGACTGATAGATATGACTCCGGGAGAAATTAAGCACTTGAAGCTGCTTGTGCCCGATCCGTACGATTGCATCCTGTCGAAACTGGAGCGGAACACTGCAAAAGACCGGGACGATGCCGACTATTTGTTTCGCTCTCAGAAACTCGATGTTCAGGTTCTTCGAAACAGATACAAGGACGAACTGCGGCACAACTTGATCGGAAATATCGACTGGCACGACAGAACCTTGGAGCTTTGGATCGATATTTTCCGAGCCCAAGTCTAGGGGTTACGGTGGCACCCCGAGCAGGGGGCAACAACGGTTTCAATCACCGTTGTAGATAGGTTCTAGGTCGGTCTCGGAGTTGCTACACCAAGCTTCCTGTTCGCCACTTGGCTTGGAGGTCCTCGGCGGTGCCCTGGTATTGGTCCCGATCGCAGGGGCCGACGCTGTCCACCGTAAAGGGCGGATTTCCGTGGTGGCCGTCCGTGTATTGCCAGAGTGTCCAGTTTGGCCAGTTCGTTGGGATCACTGGCGCCGGACCATATTGGGCCCACCACAGCCAGCAGCCTTGTAGCTTCGGGTCGATGGAATCACCGAGCTGTTCCTTGAGGTAGGCGCCTCCATACAAACCCGGCGTAATGCCGGTGGCCTCGTGTACCGCGTCGATAAATGCACGCGCTTGGTCGAGACTCATAGTGTTGGTCGGATTTGCCTCGTTCGTTTCAAGATCCAGAACCATCAGGTCCCCAGCCGAACGGCTTGCCACCTTGAGGAAAAACCGCGCTTGTGCGACGGGGTCGGCGGCCGTCCCGAAGTGATAGGCTCCCCACAGGAGCCCCGTGTTTTTCGCCACCTCCCGTCGCGTTGCATAGGCAGGATCAGTGAATCCAGCCCCCTGGGTGGCCTTGTGGATGATGCCTAGGATACCGTCGGCCTGGACCCTCCCAAAGTCCACGGTGTGGTTGTTGTGCGACAGATCGATGATGACGTTACAGCTTGCCATGCCTTGCTTCTTTAATCCGGTCCGTCGTTAGGCCGAGTCCGCGATACTCACTGCTCGTGTCAACTGCAAATCGTGTCACACGAAGGAACGTTGTCTTCCATTACCCAGGACGTTTCGCAGCTTCCGCGCGCTCAGCGGCCTCGCGTGCCTTTTGCAAGCGTTGTTCCAATGCAACCTTCAACTTGCTCTGGATACTCGCCAGCGTATAACGCCGCCCTAGTTGCAGACGTGCAATCGCGGAGGTCAGAGGAACGATAATCTTTTTCTTCGTTGCTTTGTCCGCGTATGCGAGAGCTCGAAAATGCAACACGGGGATTGCGATCACACGCAGCTGTTGCTTTTGTTTTTTTCGAGTCAGAACACGCGCGGCAATATCGCGCTGTGCCTTCACAGAGGAGCCGGTTGACAAGCAAGAAAGAACGATATCCTTGCTGTACTCGGCAATCGCAACCATTCCGTTTCTCCAATCAAGGAATTGAAGCCAGCCCGTGTGACGTTCAGATTCGGAGTCGAGTAAGTGGAGTTGAGCTACATCGGCTAGGTGAAGAGGCAAAGTCCAACGCCTCCGGGGCTGGCCTGGCTTAGGGTCGGCTTTGTTGTAGGATTTCAGACGGCGACTCCGCTGTGCGTGGTAGCGGCGGACATGGGGAAGGTGGTACGCACGGAGGTGGAGGTCGAGCATTTCGGAGAGGTGCTTGTCGGACTTGCTCAGCGCGGGTCTCATGGTTCTCACCATCCATCAATCAGTCCTTCAACATTGTCCAGGAGGCGTCGTGAAGAAGGCGGCCAGCCGCCAGCTCGAATAATTGCCATCCGTAGGGTAAGGCTTGAGAAGCGCCGAATATGAGTATGTATGGCTTGCGCTCCCGTCAGCCGGGTCGGCAACAAAGAGCTTGTCCGTGCCTGAATAGCCAGTCACGACCATGACATGCGCCAAGTCAGGGTTCGCGCGATCAACCAATTGAATGACGACCGCACAGCAGAGGTCAATTTGTTGCTTGATGGTAGCGAAATCGCTTGGAGTAGGTACTTGTCCGGCAGGATTCTGAGTTAGATTGTAGTCCTGTAGTGCCGTACCAATCGCGCAGGTTCGATTGCATACAGATTTTGGGTTGCTTGAGCAACTGTTGCTCGCTTTGCAACATCCTGGATTTGGATCGTGCGGGGAGAAGGCCTCGCTGTCCACTACTTCACATTGTCGTGGTTGCACCCCGGAATTCGCAAAGGCAGCGATTGAGGATACTACCGCAGCCCAGCACCACTCCGAGCATTCCTGTTTCTGAATCTTGAATGGTAACGGATTCGGAGGCACTGTGCGTCCTCTTAGGGCTTAGTAAACGTGATGGCAATCCCAGCCCCAGTGGTATAGGACTTGGTGACCTGAACGCTGGTGATATCGGAGGGAACTGTGTCTCCGACCTTAAACCCGCCTGCCAGGGTACTCTTGGTTCCGACATGCAGCCCGGCAGTGACAAACATCGTACGAAAGAAGGAAAAGCTTCCACCCATAATGAACTCAGCCGACGATCCACCTGAATTCTGGCCCTGAATATTCCCTGATGCGCCTGCACTTGCGTGAAAAGCAAACCGCTGGTCTCTCGATTCCCAGAGCCGGACATGAACGATCGCAACGGGTAGAGGGTGGAAGGACGAATTTGAGGTTAACCCAAACTTGTTAACAGAAGTGTTGTTTGCGCCGCCAGCACTCTTGACTATGGCGAATTCCTGGGAGGGAATCGTACTAAACTCAACTCCGGCTGAGACAGAAAATGGACTCGCGCACGTTAGGGTAAAGAAATTCTGATCCTGATGTGCACTCGGAGTGGCTAGATTCCCCGATAAGGTCTGCGATTCGTCGTAAACCGTTGCCGACGCGGAAGTAGAGCTCGACTGATTGAAGATATTGCCGCAGTTCAGCGGAGTCGAATTGACAAAGAAATCAGACAAACCAAGCTGCGCAAGCTGAGTGCCAGTGATCTCGGTTGCTAAACCAAGCTCGCGAAATCGACTGTCCCAGAACTTGAGAATTCCGATGTTGGTCGTTAGAGATGTAGTACCTTGTCCGCCACACTTATAGAGATTCGCCAAAGCGAGCGCACTATCTATGTTCCCTTGGTTAGCGGTATAAAATGCGTTGTCCGATTGATAGCTTTGCAGCGTGGCAAGAACGCTGCCCGGTGTCGGAGTTGCTGGAGGAGTGGCAGGGCAGACCCCCGCAACGAGATCTGTTGGCAGCGCCTGGAACTGTAACCTCTGGGCCAGCGATAAGGAGGGGATCAAAGCTCTGTACTTGTCCTTCAACGCTCCTTCCGGAAATGTTTTTCCCGGGGCTATGCTTACGTCTAAGAATGCAACCAGTGCTGAAATGTTCTTGACACCATCGTTGAGCGTACCGGCATTCCTATCCAATTGAGTGAGCGCGGTCAATATGTCGTTCAGCTTTGCCACATCAGCACCAGAAACCGCACCGGGCGCGGCCGCGGGAGCTGAACCTGTAAGGAGGACGCTGCTCAAATCCACGCCCTTGCCTTGAGTTGTCTGAAAATTAAGAGCGAGATTGAATCGAAGACGATTGTAGTGCAGCCGGATACAAACAGGACCCTCTTTAGTACGGCCTGCGTTCGTCACGTCGCCACTTGTGCCGATGTAAAAGTCTTGAACCGGAATGCCACTCGGACACGCCGTGTTGGCGGTGTCTGGTTCTGCTAATGCAGAAACCGGCATAAACAGGCCCCCCGCCAAGATCAGCAAGCGGATTCCATGAAAGCGCCGTGAACGAACAGACACAGCATCAAGATTGGTAAGCATCTAATCCTCCAATACAAAGGTCAGGGCGCCACCCACGCTTTTCCCCCTTTCAAACACTCACGAGCCGCTGACATTTCCTTCCGGCTGCATCGGCTTTCTTGTGTTTGCCCCGCAAGCACCAGCCACCGAAAGCAACCTGTCAGTAACGAATTGATTCTCACCACTGCTCTCACACCAGCCCGTTTCATCCACCCATGTTCTTCTTGACTGCACGGAAGGTGTCCAATGCACTATTCCAGAAGCCCGAGCCGCCGCTGGCCAAAAGGCCATAACCTAAACACAGAGCCCAGCCGGGATCGCCCCCTGCACTCGAAGACGATTGAAGAAGCGTGGCTGGAAAGTAATGGCAGATAACCGCACCAACAACGATTGCTAACAGCTGGACACCCATGACCCGAAGATCCTCCAACTTCCCTTCTCTCCGTGTGGAGAGCGCGCTCGATATCCAAGGAATTCGCTTGATGAGTTCCGTGACGCGCTCGGTTGCCACACTGAGGGCAGCGACATAAGACAACAATGAAGCGACAGCCATTTTTCACCCCCGATCTGAGTTTGGGCCCTCCCAGGGACGGTCCTGAATGGAGCTAAGGAATGGTATTAGATAGCCAGGCTAGTGATGAGACCCTTATTAATCCGCCAATCAGTTCTTGTCAAGCGAAATCACGGGCGAAGCCAGCCCGCGGCGTTGGCTGCGTTCTCCTCGTCAACGTTGAGGGGAGTGCTTATTCGCCTCCCGTTTGCTCACTTGTGTCCCTGGCCACGCAAAGCAAAGTCTGTGATTCACAGAAATACCCTCGTCAGCCAACCGAGCAGGGGAGGAGGAACGAACCAGGTGATATAAGCTCAAACGTAGCTTCCCGAAGCATACCCGCATTCGCGAAGATGATCGCCGTGCTGGAGACGCGGAATAGTGCGCAAGATCGTTCCTTGTGGAAACTGACATCCTCCCAAAAATGACATTGCCGAACGTGGAACCGAGGAGATCCCGCTTAGGTGCCACAGCACTTGTCAGCTAGTAACAGTTGTGTTAGTGTACCGCCCCATCAAGACTAGCCGGGAGCTTGCGGCGGCACACCCGCGAACTCCGTGTTGGCTTTCATGAATTGCCTGAATATTTCAACGTGCGCCAGCGCCCGGCACAGGGGGAAGACATAAGGTGCTCAACAGCAATCTCCCTCGGTAACACACTCATTCGGGTTCCCGATTTAGTTTGGAGAAACAGACATGAGAAACGTCCTTTACACAACACAGTTGATTTTTTCCTTCGTCATTTGCTCAACTTCCATCTCAGCGCAGACAGCAACCACCAAACGCAATGTCATCTTACGTCGCGACCCATCCACAGCAAGTCCAGCGCTGCAACATCTGCCCTCGGGGGCGAGATTGCTTCTCGTAGACGCAAATCCCGATGCCGGTTTCTATCACGTGAAGACGGAAGACGACCAAGTGGGGTGGGTGTCCGCCAAATACGTGGGCCTCACGAAACCTGCGCCCTCGACAGCGTCGTCTGCAGTCTCGGCCACGGCTGGCTGCGACGCGACCATTTCGACTCACGTCTACCATCCGCGCCGTCTCATCGTGAAGGAGGAATGTATCTCGGTGACCGGTACGATCGTCGATGCGACCGCGAATCAAAGCAAAAGGGAGCCTGACGGCGTTCGCCATGAAGCAGATGGAGACACTCACGGGTGGCTCAAAGTCGACGCAGGCTATGAGAACCTTTTGAACACCGGCAATATGACGGATGAGGGCGGGAACCTGGTATTCGAAATCATATGCAGGTTTCCCGTGACCCAAGCCGATGCTAAGGCGGCGTGTAGCGGCTACACCGATCACGTAGTACTCCCATCTGTCGGTACCCACGTGCGAATTGTTGGTAGATACGTACAGGACACCTTTCACGCGCAATGGAACGAGATTCATCCTGTGACCAGCATCATGCCCTTATCGCAACCGTAGGCAATCCCGTGACACGCCGGTCAAACAGACGCGTTCAGAGGAGCAACCTGTCATGACAGCTGGAATCGACACTCTAAAGCACATTGTGGTCCTGATGATGGAAAACCGCTCGTTCGACCACATGCTGGGTGCGCTACAAGCGAAAGACCCGCGCATCGACGGGCTCCAAGGGGACGAGACCAACCCAGACACCACCAACGAACCCATCAAGGTGCAAGCACTCGCGGATTTCCAAGGCCAACTCGATCCCGACCCCGACCATCACTTTCCTGGCGTTGATCTCCAGTTGTTTTACGGACAACAAGGCCCGAATCGCGTTGCCAAAATGCAAGGCTTTATCCAGAGCTACTACCAACAACAGAAGAACATCGCGCAGTCGCACAAGATCATGTACTACTTTCCCCCGGATAAACTCCCCGTCTTGACCGGACTGGCGCAACAGTTTGCAGTTTTCAATGGTTGGTTTTCCTCGATACCTGGCCCAACCATCTGCAATCGTGCCTTTGTGCACTACGGCACTTCATTTGGACAGGTCGGCATGGATATCTTTGAATGGAAGGGTCCTTACCTGAGTATCTACGAACGCCTTCTCCTGGCAAATCGCACCGCGAAAATCTATTACTACGATGGCCCAAGTTCGACCATGGAAATCGTCAACCTGCTCAAAAATCAGCCCAAGATCTTCGGAACCTTTGACCAGTTCCTCGAGGACTGCAAGTCCGGTGATCTGCCCGATTACAGCTTCATCGAACCGAACTACAACGACCATGACGGAGACGGAGGGGCCGAGATCGCCTCCGATCAACACCCCGATCACAACGTCCAACAGGGAGAGATTTTCATGGCCCAGGTCTACAACTCCATCTTCGACAATCCCGACCTTTGGAAGAGTACCGCTCTGCTCATCGTGTACGACGAGCACGGTGGAATCTTCGACCACGTTGGTCCGCCGAACTGCACACAGGATGCGTTCTCGGCCAGTGCCGCGGATACCGGCACAGGCGAGCCATTCAACTTCAACCGCCTCGGCGTGCGCGTGCCGGCAATTCTTGTTTCACCCTGGGTGGCCAAAGGCACCGTGATTCCGGGCCCGAACGCGGGCGGACGCACGTTCGAACATGCTTCCATCCCCGCTACGGTAATGAAATTCACCCTCCGCAGTTTCGACCCTACGACCATCGCAGATCCGCAAGACCGCCAGAAGTTCCTAAACGCTTCGCCACGAGAGAAAGCCGCGGATACCTTTCTTGATCTTCTGGGAGACACCATGCAGCCCGACAGCGACTGCCCCTATTTCAACTTTTCTTGAGGGAGGTGCGCGATGCCGAGAACCGCGAAAATCATCAAGATTCCCAAACCTCCGCCGGGCTCCTTTGACAGAAACCGTGCTGCGGGAACGCTGCTGCGATCGCAGGCCATCCATCTTCGCCACGCGCTTAGCAAATACGTCCATGAAGTCACGGCTCACCTCCACCAAGCCACAGAACTTCTGGCCATCAATCCGGGGTCCATCAAGACTGAAGGCGAAGCCAGCGATTATTCGAAGAGAGTCATGGCCCTTCTGCATCCGCAGGCCGCTCGAAGGCCGCGCTCGTAAGGGAGGTCCCGTGAGAACTACAGTTCTCTTGCTTCTCCTTTTCGCGACCCTCACAACGGCTGACGCGCAGGATGAGTCCAAGCTTGGCGCTGACTTCCGCGGCGAAGGCGGGCGCTTCCGCGCCAGCTGTGGAAGTTTCTCTTTCTCCGGAACCCCGGGCTGTGCCGAACTCCTCTTCACCGACCACCCCTTGCACATCGCCGTCGGGAGCGTCGCCCCACAAAATGGTTTTGGTGCGGGGATTGCGTTCGTCGCTCACTACACCCCGAACGATTCCTGGCGACTCGCTTGGAATACGGATGCTGTGCGATCCAATAATGGCTCGTGGCGCGCGGGCGTCTACATGACGGCAATTCTGACCACTCCAAAGAAAGAAACCACAACGCACGGCCGCCCAGCTCCCAACCGCAAGCCCACCCCGGCCTCTCTCGAAAGACCCGAATTCCATCTCTACACACAAACCATAACGCTGAATAAGATCACCTACTTCGGACTGGGTCCGTTCACGACCGTCGCCGATCGATCGTTCTACGGAATGCGCGAGACGGTTCCCGGCATCAACGTATGGTGGCCGCTCTTCGATCGCCTACACCTCTCTCTCTACGGAGAAATCAACGGAAGATTTGTTGACATTCGGCCAAGTCTCGGCCAGCCAAGCCCATCG
>Ga0187771_10003030_pt1 | contig 11677 bp, 9 predicted proteins | sample 0116_SJ02_MP15_1_FD_133139 | JGI IMG/M metagenome (GOLD analysis project Ga0187771, IMG submission 133139) | Tropical peat soil microbial communities from peatlands in Department of Meta, Colombia - 0116_SJ02_MP15_10_MG | ecosystem: Environmental > Terrestrial > Soil > Wetlands > Peat | place... | reverse complement strand
CACCGGGTTCGGTCCATTGCGGAGAGATGCAGCATATCGGAAACTGATCATTGTTTCCGATATGCTCCAGAATACTCCGGAACTCTCGCAGTACAAGGAGTCAGTCCAGTTCTCGGACTTCCGAAACACGGCGTACTACCGAAGGGTGCGCGCCGACCTTCGCCAAGTCAACGTAGATATCATCTACGTTCGCCGCGACTCGGGACACCAAGGGCAAGACCATATTACCTTCTGGCAGGAGTATTTCGCGGATTGCGGCGCCACTCTTGAGGACGTCAAGTCCTTACAAGGTTAGTCTATGTCGTCACAGGTGGGCATAGCCCAGCAGATGCATCGGAACCGGCTGGCGGATTGGGCCGATAAGTACCTCTTCATGCTGACATTCGCAGTGGGAGCAGGTCTTATTATTGGCCTCAAGCTCCTCGGCGTGAGGCAGGTTTTGGTCACGGCGGCGCCGGTGGCGGCGATGTTGCTCTATGGGGGGTACATCTTATTCTCACCGCGTTATCGACTCCGGGACGACCGTGCCGGCGACAGCTTGTACTATCTCGGCTTCCTCTTCACGATGGTCAGCCTCGCGTACTCGCTGTATGAATTTGCAGGTACCGACGCGTCGACTCGATCGATCATAACTAACTTCGGCATAGCGCTCGCCACCACCATTTTGGGTCTTACGCTTCGCGTCATCTATCACCAGATGCGCCAGGATCCATTCGACGTGGAACGGGAAGCTCACTTTGAACTGACCGACGCAGTATCCAAACTCCGGGGGGAGGTCCATGAGGCCATAATCGGTTTCGGGACCTTAAGAATTGCAGTCATCCAATCACTCGGCGAATCCAAGGCTGCAGTCGATGCAAGCGCGGCCACGCTGCGTCGGCAGGCCAAGAGCATTGCCGACTATGGCAATAAAACAGTCAACGCCATCGCAGGCTTGACAGATCGCATTGCGGGTATCCAGGTTCCGCCGGACCTGTTCAATCAGAAAGTTCAGCAGATCTTGTCGCCGCTCGACACGGCTGTGAGATCGGCTGTCGACATCATCAATGCGGAACACACTCAAGTCAGCAAACTGATAGAGCTTTTTGAAAGGGCTGTCGGGCTGGTAACTAAATTTTCCCAAGAACTCGAGGTCCTGCAGCAGGAAGCGGCAATTCAAAGGGACGGAATCAGAGTGGCAATGATAAGCCTTAAGGAAACGTGTTCTTTGGCAAATTCGGCCGTAGCGTCTGTTGTGGCCACTGCGAACAGAAATGTAACGGGCCAAAAGGAGCTCCTCCAGCTCCTCGAGAGCACGACCGCAGCGACCCGTCGTGCCGTCGAAGCTCACCGAGAAAAGCTAACTGCCGACGTTGCAGCCTCGACAGATCTGCTGTCCCAAGTGCATAAGGCTCTCGTTTCACTGACACGTACGATTGCACAAAGCATCAATGGCCAACGCAACTAAATCCGACGAGCGTTCCTACCGGCGTGGATTGATACTCGGCCTCACGATGGCCGAGGTGTTTGTGCTCCTCCTTTTTGCGTTGTTGCTCGTGTGGGCCATCGGCACTCGAAAGCAGCAACAAGACTCCCGCAGGGTTCAGGAACTGAACAATCGAGTGAGGGAGCTGCAAGAGGAGGTAGCGTACCTTGCACCCAGTCCCAGACCGAGGAACAACTTCGACGACCTTTTTCGAGAGCTGAAGCTTAGCCAGGAGGAGGCAGCAAGCCTGCGAAAACCTGCGCAGCTGCTCACCGAATTGGGAGAAAGGGCCGGTATTTCGGAAGGACCTCCCGAGCGGATCGCGGAGCGAATCCGCGAGTACATCCTGATCGCACAGCAGGCAACAGAGGCGGCGAGGCGCACTTCACTTTCTAGGAACACTCCGACTGCGGAACAGCTGGCGCGGAAGCTTGCCGACCTTGCGGAGGTGCAAGGAGCACTTCAAAAAGCGGGACTGTCCCCCGACGAGGCCGGTGCGCTTGGGCGATCAGCTCAACTGCTCCGCGAACTCGGACGACAAGCGGGCGTCCCAGACGCGCCGCCCGAGCAGGCTGCAGACCGGATTCGACAGCAACTTCGAATCGGGCGTCAACTAATTGATGCGGCGAAGAGCTCTCCGCTCTCTAAGGGTACCGCGAGCTCCGAGGAGGTCGCCGAAAGTCTAGCTGGACTTGCAGAAACACAAACATCGCTTCAGCAGGCAGCATTATCTCCCAGCGAGGCTGCAACTCTTGGGCGATCGGCGAGATTGCTCCGTGAACTGGGGAAGGAAGTTGGTGCCCCAGACGCTTCGCCCGAGGAGATTGCAGAAATCGCGAGAAGGCAGATCGCAGTTGCACGGCAACTGGCGGTCGCGGCTGAGGGCACACCGCTCTCCCAAGGCGCACCGACCTCTCAACAGCTCACGCAAAAGGTTGCCAGCCTAGCGGAGGTCCAGGAAGCCCTTCAAAGAGCAGGGCTACGTCCCAGTGAAGCTGCCGAACTCGCTCACTCGGCTCAGTTGCTGCGCGATCTAGGCAAGGAGGCGGGTTTTCCTGACGGCTCGCCCGAACGAATGGCCGAAGGCGTGGGAAAGCAGATCGAGATTGCGCAGCGGGTCCTTGATGCAGCCCGGGTGTTGAGTGGCTCGGCTTCCCTTACTGACGCGCAGGTGGCTGAGAGCGTCCGTGGGCTGCTATCTCTTCAGAATGAGTTAAATAAGGCGGGTCTGGGGGCGGACGAGGCTGCAACCTTTATTGCGCAATCACAGGAGCAAATCCGCGAAAAGAATAACTCGCTTCGGTCGCTTCAAGGTCGCCTGAAATACGCGGAATCGCAACTGAAGACCTTGGGGCGCGGGACTGAGAAGCCAGCTTGCTGGGCGGACCCCGAAACAGGCAAACCGGAGTACATATTTGACGTTGCGCTTGAGAGTGCAGGCTTGACGGTGCGGGACAATGCTCTGCCGCAGAGGCGGGAGGAGGAGGACAAACTTCCCATTCACAAGATTACGTTCGGCGAGCATGTCACTGTTCAGAGATTTCGGCATGAAACGATCGCGCTTTTCCTCTGGAGCGAGAAGGAAGGATGCAGATTCTTCGTCAGAGTATTTGATTTGACAGCGGCCCATGAGAAAGATCGCTACAAATTCCACCTTCGTGTAGTAGGCGAACACTTCTACTATTATGAAGAGCTCAGCCGACCATGGCGCAAGGAAGATGAAAGCAAACCTCCACGGTGAACTAACTTTGTTACGTACTCGAGTTCTCTTTGCGCTAGCAGAAGCTCGTGGTTACTATGTGTCACCACGCGAAATCTCGAGGTGGACTCGACGCCTCGATGATTTGGCGGTTTGGACGATCATCGAGAGCCGCAACAGCGGCGTCAGAGGTTATCTTCGTCGCTGGATGTTCCGACTCGGACTATTCGGGAAGAAGTAGTCCCTGGAAGGCGGCGACACGAGGACGCTGGAGCCGTTTCTTGCTCGATGTCGACCGTCGGCCGCGCGTCGAGCGGCTGTGAAGTGTTCTCTGTGCTGGCATCTTCTGATAGTCCTGACGAGAATCCTTTGAGTAAAGGAGGAAGACATTCTATGAACGCAGGCGTCCTAGACGTAGAGGCCCTCGTCCGCGCATGTGTGCTGAGCATGGGCTGCGGCCTTGTTGTCGGTACCATTGGCTACTTCTTTATGCGGCCTCGTGTCGACTGGAGGCAGTGGAAGCCAGTGCTTGCCATGGGCGTGATTGGCATGATTCTGGTCGTTGCGGTATTCACTTACTACGCTTGGCCGTCAACGGTGACCGTTCCAGCCCTGGACCGTTTGGCGAGAGCAGAGGCAGAAGAGCTGCTCCTGCGCACCAAGCTCGTTCCAGATGCCCGACCGCAAGTTGCGGCAGGAGTGGAAGAGGGTCGTGTGATACCACAATCGCAGAGGCCAAATGCCGGGCTACGAGTACGGCCCGGCACCATGGTCACGTTCGGCGTGAGCGTCTCATCATCAGAGTCGGGTCAGCAATTGGGATCACCGGCTGGTGTCCCCACGGCAGTGCTCTTTGACCCCAAGTCTGGTGAAGCCATGTATTGCGCGCGCGGTGGGGACGCGCTTTACCGCTGTGCTGTTCGCGGTACTTCGACCGGCCTCTCTGTACCAGGATTCGGACTGCTTCTCTGGGTAAAGCCGGTGAACCCTCCATCCGATGAGCCTGGCTGGTACTTGGAGCGGCCCCCAGGAAATGGAATTGGGGGCGTCGACGGCAAGGGTTCGTGGTCAGGAGTCGTACAGATAGGCAACCGACAATATCCGCCTCATGAAGGCGATGTGGTGGACCTAGCCGTTAGCGTGGTTGACGACGTCACATCGAACCGACTTATGGCTGAACCGGGTGTTGTAGTTCGGGATCGCCCGGCGGGCATTTACGTAGATATCGCGTCAGGAGTTGTCATCACACTGAAACGGAAAAGTGGATAGACAGGTTGAAGAAAAGGGACTGCCAGCGTTGTTTGTACCAGAATGCGGAAGCTGACGGTCAAAGACTGTAACAATCGATGGATAGCCAGTGGGTTGCCCCGGTGCGTGAGGTTCGGCTGACAAGATCCGGGCTCGCGAGTCGCGATTCAGCAAGGGCGGTGTACCGTTTGTTACTGCTTAAGAAATCTGGTTAGTTTATGTATTGGCCTAAGCACACGACCTATATAAACATTGAGGCCACGTACTGTAAAGGTAGCGAAGGAACATAAGTCTTGTCACTCCCACTATCCAAGCGCGAGAACTTAGAAACGACAATGACGCGGACCCTTCTCGCCTCCGGTTACCATATAACTGCGGCGGATAGGCATCAGCGTCACCTAGAAATTGAGTGCGAAAGAAGGTCGCGCTTAGGTGTGCTGATTCGCTTCAGGGTGGCATTTACAGAGTCGCCAGCGTTTGATTTGACAGATATCAAAGCCATTCAGCAGACAGCGGAACTTCAAGGACGCGCCGTGATCTTCGTCGCCCAGAAAGGCCGGCCCGGGCAAATCAGCTGGGCCGAGTTCCTCAATGTCATGGGTGGTCCTGTGCCTTCTTGGAGAGCGCTAAACGATAGCTTTAAGTCGGCGCTCATGCAAGCTGCAAAGAACAAAAAACCTCGGGGAATGAACGGCGAACCATGGGCGATTCTTGAGGAGCTAACAGCTGATGGGCTGCAGTTTTTACTCGGGCGCAGGGTTAGTAGGTTCGGCGGACGTCGACGAGGCCTTCGCGTGAGCGACATGATTTGTCCTCTGTCAGACTCTTCGATACTCGTTGTCGACACCAAGGCGTATGCATCCGGACTCAAAGTGACGTGGCCTTCGCTTCGACCGCTCAAGGAGTATGTTGAGCAGCAGGTGCAGTATCAGGCACAGAGGATGACGGTCTCTGCAGCCTTGGTCGTGTCATCTTCGTTTCGCCCCAGAAGCAACCGACTCCAGTCAGTGTGTCACGAGTTCTTTGCCACAACTCGAGTTCCGCTGTGTTTGATGGAGGCAAGGACTCTTGTAACTGCTGTCGACACGTTTCGAAAGCAGCCTGATATTCGGAATAGTGTTCGTTGGGAGAGGATCCTTTCTGGAGGACTAATAACCGTGAGCGATATGCAGAAACAGATCAAGCGTGTTACCGATGAACGTTTTGATCCAGGGGACCTCTGATGGGGACTTCTCGAAACGATCCCTCACCTTCGACGCCATTCTGGAAGCCGGCGCTTGCAATTCTAGCGCGGCGCGATGTGTCCGTTGATCGTCAAGTGGTTGAAATATGGCGATCTGCCGCCCATGATCGAGGCCCCGCCCTCTTTGAAAACCTCGCCGATCCATCAATTGCAAGAGCATATTCAATTGCTATTGAGGGGTGGTCAGTTGAAAGAGCCTTGGCAGAATTTGACCAAGCCACCGTTCATGTTTCCAAACCGGGGCTTATGGTTGATATTGCCCGACGTGCACTTGCACGATGTGCAGCACGAAGGGAAGGCGCGTTCGCATTTCCCACAGAACTATTCGAAGAGGCTACTTCCTACTATGTGTCCCGCGACCTTCCGAGTCTACTAGCGGCCCAAGGCCGCATCGAAACGACGTCGGAAGCCATCCGGTTCAAAAACGCAGTCCGTTCCGTCGTGAAGGAGCGTGTAAGAAGCATGTCCAAGCCAAAGCCAACCGCCTCTGACTGGCGGCGCTACGTGGCAATGGTTCTTGACTCTCTTCAGCGCAAGGAAGACGTGAAATGACTGGCGTCTACGTCAGAAGAAGGGGAAGAGAAACGGGCGGATGCTCGGTTTTGTTAGATACTTCAACGAATTTGCTGACCGCTGAGCAGAAGTTCAAACGTGAGTTCGGTTCCATAACATCCCTTGAAGCCGATTTACTGTTACTTGCGGCGGCTATCTATGCAGCGGACCGCTGTATTAAACGTGGGGAGAGAGAAGAGTCTCCGAGAGACCTTGAGATTTTCGTGCCGGTAATCAATGTCGGTATTCTTCAGCCGGTTGTGCCTTGCATTGAACTTGTTCTCCGCAAGCTATCCAGTGATTCGTGGCGTATCCACCTACGTCAAGAAGCGGGAACACTTGAAAAGAGAAACAAGCCAGTTTCCGCCCCGGGGAAGACACTTCTCTTTTCAGGCGGCTTGGACTCATTGGCGGCCGCAATCGAGCTCGGTGAGACTATTCAAGGCCTGCATTTGGTCAGTCACTTCACACACAACCAGGCGACTGCGAGTGCTCAAACGCAACTTGTGTATTTGCTAGCGAAGAAGCTGAAAATGTCTCTACCACATCACAGGTTCTTGGTCTCTGCGAAATCAGGCGCTTCGCCCTCGAAAGTGCGATTCGACTCGGAAAGCAGCCAGCGGACGCGATCGTACCTCTTCCTGACACTCGGCGCATTATGTGCGAGGAGGATTGGCCACAACGAGGTTCTTGTGATCGCTGAAAACGGGCAGATGGCGATCCATCTTCCAATTACTCAGGGTCGAATAGGACCGTATTCAACAAGAACGGCACATCCCGAGATCCTTCAAATGATGGCGCAGGTTCTTAATCCAGTTCTGGGAACAGACCTGGCATTCGTAAATCCGTACGTCGACGAAACCAAGGCCGAAGTCGTGAAGAGAGTCTGGAACGCACTCCCGGAAGCCATCCCCATCAGTATAAGTTGCTGGAAGAGTGCGAGACTTCCGCGATCCGCGACACACTGTGGCTTTTGCATTCCTTGCATCATTCGACGGATTGCGATCGAACACTGGTGCGCTGACCCTACTGCATATGCGCGGGATCTGTTTAGCGAGACCTTTGCGGCCCTTTCCGCGGATGATGCTGGACGAAGGAACTTAGCTGATTATGCGGAGTTCATGCTGAGGGTCGAGAGCACCGACAACAGTGAAGTCACCGTCGAGTGGCCCGAGCTTGTGACGCCGCCCGTTGTGGCCTCCAAAGCGATTGACATGTATCGACGGGCGGCCAAGGAAACGAGAAAGGTGTTTTCAAAATACCCGGGTTTGACGCTATTGCTCCAGTGAAGATCACACACCGTGAACTCGAGGGATGTCTTCAGGGGCCACGCAGGTGGCTTCTTCAGAAGCGATCGGAACAGCCTCACGGTTTCAAGATTGGATACGACAGAGTCTTGCTGCTTTCGATATATAGGTTTCACAAGACTAATTCGCCTGTCGATGCCCGGAGGTATCTCGCTGGTGCCATCAAACGCCACAATTTTCAGGATGCCACGCGTTTGGATGCCATTCAGCTCAAACTGGAGTCGTATCTAACTTGGGTAAAGTCATCCAGCGTTCGCGTAGCTGACAGCAAGGTGCGGCTGAGTCTTGAATCAGGCTTCGTCACGCTTGTCGGTGAGATTAGCCGGCTCGATGTGACCGAAAGGTCCTACCGGGCAGTACTACTAGTTACGAGGATTCCTTATGGCTGGCAAGAACAGTTACGCATGCCACTGATTCAGAGTGCGGTCAGCAACCAGTTTGGCCGCCCCCTTGAAGAGGTCGAGGTTGGAATGCAGAGACTTGACGGCTCAGACCTTCAGACGGTCTCATTCAGCGAGACCATGGTGGCAAATGCTAAGAGGCGCCTCACAAAACTCAGCAAAGAATTGGAGAAGCTCACCTCGCAAGCCTAGATAGCCATGTGCGTATGGCTTCGTCCAGTGTGTAACGAGCTTTAACGGCGGGGCTACGTCGTCTGACCCTTGGTCACCTTACGAGCACTGCCCAGAACTAACTGCAATAATCGCTGTCCCTCTTTCGACGGAACATCGAGAGTTGTAGCGGGGCCCTTGCTGTCTGTAGCAGTGGTGTCGTTGTGCCAAGCACTGCAGACGTTTGTAACGGAGAACTTGGGCGAAAATCCCACCCGTTGAGGCGCAAATAGAGGGGTGACCGGTAAGTAAGGGCAGCCGAATCAACGCGAGTTTTGCTGGTTAAGGGAATCGCCCCCATCGCCCTTTCATTGATGGGCTCATTGCATGGCTAAGAGTCGATTGAAACCTGTGATTCAGTTGCCTTTCCAAAGTGCACCTCACAATCAGCCCGGGAGAATCTTACTGGAAGTCCGCGTGCTTAGACGATTGCGAACAGGAGAGTGAGTGCGTGCAGATGGCAATTGGCCGCGAATTGGCCAGAAAACCGAAGCCTTGGAAGAAGCGGAACCGACTCGGAGAAAAACCAAGACTGGCTGGCGGAGGAGGAGGGATTCGAACCCCCGAGGCCCTTTCGAGCCCAACGGTTTTCAAGACCGCCGCCTTCAACCCCTCGGCCACTCCTCCGTTTCCAATTCTAACCCGCAAAGCCTTTAACGGAGCATCGGTGCGGTTTGCGAGCCTGAAAGCCATCACTCGTCAGCAGAACTCGCATGGAGATCCTCGGCCGCCGAAATCTTGAGAACTTTGGCCACGTCTGCTGGCGAATACGTCGGCGGCTTCAGAACCTTTCCATCCTGCCTACAGTGAACCGTGCCATCCGGCCAGACCTTCGACAGATTGGACCGATGCACTTCGGCAAAAACATCATCCAACGGAATCCCCCATTCGAGCGCCGCTCCGTACACCACGTAGAGCAAATCGGCCAAAGCGTCCGCCGCTCCCGTGACGTCGCAAATCCTGCTGGCCTCGGCAAACTCTTCGCACTCCTCGCGAATCAACTCCACGCGAAGATTTCTGCGCTCCTCGGAAGGGGCCTGCGGACTTCCCAGAACAGGAACCCCAAACTTGCCATGCCAAATCCGCAAAGCCTTCATCGCCTCGGATTCCACTTTTGTTCCCCTCCGCTCGCAATCGCTTTCTTCCGCAGCGAGTCTACTGCGAATCCCGGGAAGCATGGCGGATTTCTCCGCGCGAACAACTCGCTGCAACGGGCGTGCTTGTGCGCCGCAGCGCGCGGCGGGGACGCGGCATGGCCGCAGACCGCCTTTGCCAGCGTCCGTCCTAATTCATCTCGCGGTTGCGCCCCGGGAGGGGGACATGGCGATCAGTTTTCCGGCTTGCGGTCCCCAGGCGTCTTCTCGGTGACAATAGCTTCCGCGGCATTGGCCTCGAGAACCCAACTGCTGGCGGCCGAGATGGTGGTTTCATGCTCGAACCAGAGCATCCCGAAATCGGTAATGCATTCCAGGAAATCCGGCTTGATGACTACGTAGCCGGGGATCATGCCGCCGGGAATGTAGGAATCGTCGCCGCGATTATTGGAATAAGTGTGCAGCTTTGAGGCTGTGCCAATGGCCGCAATATAAGACTCGCTCGAGACCGGATGGGCGCCGAGCAGGTAATTAGCGGCGCGAAGCGTATACTCCGGCCCGACGACATCCGGAAACGCTTCGTGAAGGAAGTACATCTGGACGCCAAAGTCAGCCACCTGCTCCGCGCCGCCCCAGGAGCGTAGCGAGGGGGGCACGCCGAACGGAGTGGCGTCCAGCTCGCGATTCAACTGCGGAAGCCACGCCATGAGCGCGGCTTTGAAGCGAGCCTTGAAGCCGGCGTCGAGATGGGGCAACGCCCGCACTGCGCTCCAACCGCGGAAGCCCATGTGTTCGAGCATCGAGGGGAACATCTCTTCGACGTGCTGCTTATAAGGCTCGGCACCGTTGGTGGCGATCATCAACTCGAGCGCCGCCGACCAGTCGAGCGGGCCGAAGCGCGCGAAGGGGCTGCGGAACGGATTAGGTGCCGGGTGCGCCTTCTCATCGTTCCAGAGCTTGATGGCGGTGTCGAGGCACTCCTTTGCCAGGGGGTCGTTCCATCCTTTGAGCACGCCCGAAGCGGCGGCCAGCGAGGCCATGGCGCCGTATTGGTTGAAGGCCGTGTAATTTGTCCACGCCCAGCGGTCGTCGAGACTGCCGGAGTAGCCGCCCTTCCTCTCCTCGGGCGAGAGCTTTGGATCGTAGAGAAGGTTGTCAGTTTGCGAGGCGGCATCGCCGACGAAGGTATATTCCGTGAGCCAGGCCGACTGGATGCCTATGAACGTGTGCCCGACAGCATGGATCTGCGCGAGCTGCTGCAGAACCCCGTGCTCCACCTGCTGCACGACGTCCGGGATGCCGTCGGGCCGGTGCATCTCGACCGAGCGCGCCTTCTCGTCCACGGTGAGCTGGTCCCACTTTATGTGAAACGTGCTGTAGGCCAGCGACAGATTCTGGATGGTTGCGTACTGGCCGTAGTCGTCGTTGTCGAAGTCGCCGGCGTCGAACCAGCCGCCCACGTTCAGGCCCGGGATGTGCTCGCCAGGCTTGAAGGGCGAATAGGTGTCTGGGCCCATTTGGTAGCCGTCGAAGTGCGGCGTGTCGGGGGGGGCCTGGCGCGCGTCATCCAAATGCGCCACGCCGTGCCACACGTGATAGCCGTCGCGCACCGAAACGTGATCCATTTGCACGGCAAGAAAGCAATCCAGCGTGGTTTGCCACGTCTTGTCGTAAACATTCTGCGCGATCGGGAACACCTCGCTGCGCAGTCCGGCGTACTCGATCAAGTACAGGCCGGGATCCTTGACCACAGAAAAATCGAATTGGGAATAAACGTAGCGCAGCCACGGCTTGGGGCTGGAAACCGGACCCTCAAACACTGTGCGAAACACGCCGTCATCATCGAGCCGCAGCAGCTTCGCCGTCAGGGGCGCATGGAAGTTCGGATCGAGTTCCAGGACCGCGATCTTCTGAAAGTCCGCAGCATAGCCGGCCTGGCTGTGTGCGATAACCGGCGTCCGCGTCCAGTCCGGAATGTAGCTCGGCCGGATGTGCCAGACCATGGCGTCCTTCGTCTTGCCCGCGGGGATCAGCGTGCGGAGCACGAACCAGCCGTTCTGAGCCTTGTCGCGGCCGTCGAACATCAGGATCGGTCCGCTCTCTGAAGTAACGCTGATGCGGTTGAGGGGGTCGGTGGCGCCCAGAGTAACGCTCTCGCCTGCGGCGAACGGCAGCGGTTCCGTGTACCCTTCGGCCTTATGCCACTGCTCCACGTACCACACGCGCTTCGGATCGCCCGGTTTGGGCGGAGCGGTCGTCATCCTGTCCTCGGGATAGCGCGGCATGATGCCGTAGATCTTCTTGTCCACGACATAGGCCTTATCCACATAGAGGGAGGGCAGGAACTCGAGGTTGTAGCCGGCGCGGCCGGCTAGGCTCGGGGGCAGCGGCTGATCCAGGTTCACGCTCACGCGAACTCCGCCCGGCTCGGCGGTCACAATGACGTGGTAGTCCAGAT
>Ga0187771_10003029_pt1 | contig 11677 bp, 10 predicted proteins | sample 0116_SJ02_MP15_1_FD_133139 | JGI IMG/M metagenome (GOLD analysis project Ga0187771, IMG submission 133139) | Tropical peat soil microbial communities from peatlands in Department of Meta, Colombia - 0116_SJ02_MP15_10_MG | ecosystem: Environmental > Terrestrial > Soil > Wetlands > Peat | place... | reverse complement strand
GCGGACGCTCTCAAAAACGCTGTTAAACACATAGTGCGCGGCCCAGATCGGCCCCTTACCGCCCGAGGCATGCTCTCCGCCCTCGTACATGTTGGCTTCGGTCTTGAGCAGATAGTGCACCATGGTCGGCACGAGCGTTCGCGAAAGCAGGTAGGAGGCCATCATGGCCGTCACCACCGCGAGCGCGAGCGGCGTAAACAGGAACCGCGCGGTTCCGGTCAGCAGCAGCACCGGGACGAAGACGATACAAATCGCGAGCGTCGAAACAAAAGCCGGCACGGCGATCTGCTGCGCGCCATCCAGAATCGCGTTGGCGAGGCCTTTGCCCATGGCGATATTGCGATGGATGTTTTCGATTTCCACCGTCGCGTCGTCGACCAGGATGCCGACGGCCAGCGCCAGGCCTCCCAGCGTCATGACGTTGATGGTCTGGCCGGCCAGGGCCATGATCGCGAGCGAAGACAGAATCGACAACGGAATGGAAACGCACACGATCAGCGTGCTGCGCCAGCTTCCGAGGAACAGCAGAATCATCATTCCGGTGAGGCAGGCGGCGATGATCGCCTCCCGCACCACGCCCGACACGGCGCCCTTGACGAATACGGATTGATCGAACAGTTGCGAAACCTTGAATTCCTTGGGAAGGCCGGCGAGAATCCTGGGCAGCTCCCGCTTGACGCCGTTCACGACATCGAGCGTGGAAGCCTGGCCGTTGCGCATGATGGTGATCAGCGCGCCGCGGGTGCCGTTGGTGCGGACGATGTTGGTCTGCACGGAATAGCCGTCGCGGATCTGCGCGACGTCTTTCATATAGACGGTGGCTCCGTTGACGGTCTTGATCGGCAGGTTATTGAGCCCTTCGATGGTCGTCGGGCTGCTGTTCATGCGGATCTGGTATTCGGTGCTGGCGAGTTTGGCCGTGCCTGCGGGCACGATCAGGTTCTGCAAGCTGAGCGAATTGGAGACATCCTGCGCGGTGAGCTGCTTGGCCATCAACTCGCGCGGGTTCAGATCCACCATCACCTGGCGCTGCTTGCTGCCCACGGGATTCAGCACGGAAATGCCCTTAACGACGGAAAGCTGGACGCGGACGAAGTTATTGCCGAGATCGTAGAGCTGTTGCTCGCTCATGTCGCCGCCGAGGCCGAGCTGGATGATCGGCACAGTGGAGGCGTCGTATTTCAGAATCGAGGGCGGCCCGATGCCGGGCGGCATCCAGCGCACCAGCGTCTCTGAGAGCGCAGTCACCTGCGCCACGGCCATATCGATGCGCACGTTGGGCTGAAAATAAACGCGCGTAACCTCGATGCCGTTATACGATTGGGACTCGATGTGCTCGATATCGTTTACGGTGGTGGTTAAAGAGCGCTCGTACATATAAACGAGGCGCTTTTCCATTTCCTCGGGAGACAGACCAGCGTACTGCCACACGACCGAAACGACTGGAATATCAATATAGGGGAAAATATCGACCGGCATCGTCACGATCGCGGTCCCACCCAGGATCGCGATGAACAACGCCATGACCACGAACGCGTAGGGATGAGTTAGTGCAAGTCGAACGATCCACATAGCTTAGCTACCTGACCGTGGGTAGAGACTACCCACACACATCGAGCCGTGTTCACTTCTATTCTCGCAGATTTCCTTCTAACATAGGATGATGCCCGCGGTACGAAGGTTGCAGACCGCCGATGATCCGTGCAGAGGGTCGGTCCGCTCCGTGACGGTCGCGGTTCTGTGCGCGCAGTTAGGCCCGCCATAACCGGGCAGCGAAACGCCAGGGAGCGGACGGGCAGGTATCGCGCTTCGAGACAGATTATGGTTCCAAGCAAATAAGGCTTTAGGCAAAAATGAGGCGCGAGAAATGGCCCGCGCATCCCGCCTGCCGAACCTACTTATCGCTCATGTGGGCGCGGTCTTTTTCGTTTTCCAGACAAATATAATCGAGCAGGTCGGTATCGAGGGCGAGCGTTTGCATGAGTTTCACGTCCCAGGGCCGCGTGTAGGCTTTGAGATCGTCGACCGTCACGTCGATTTCCATGTGTCCGAAATTGACGCGATGGAAGCGCTCGGTCATTTTTAGCGCGCCGGTGGAGGGCGTGCCACCGCGATCGAGCCAGCCGTCATCGCGGAAGCCGTTCGACCGCACGACCAGCGTGTCGCCGTCCCAACTGCCGCTGGAGTAGCCGTTCCAGGTGGGTTGAGGATCTTCGGGCAAGGGGCGTCCGTCGGTGAAAATCTGGCGGTACATCGCGTTACGTTCACTCAGAATCAGCAGCAAACCGGGCGTCTGTACGATCTTTTTGAGCAGAGGCGCGGTGAGCGTCTTCATGACGCCGACCGGCTGGCATTGCGTGGCGGGATCGTCGATGCTATAGCGCGCCTGGCGGGATTTCTTAAGATCGAGCGCCCAGGGTTGGAAGGGGAGGCCGCCCTGGACGCTCCAGCCGATATTGACGAATTCCTGGGGGACTTGGATATCGTCACAGCCTTCGGGCGGGCAAGGCCGGTTCTTCTCGGGCTCCCAAGTGCCGGAAAGATCGGGACGGCCGTCGGCGGATCGGGGAGCGGGGGCGGAGAGATTCGGAGATCCGTCGGGATTTTTAGGAACTCCCGAAGTCGGGTAATGGAGCCATTGGGCGGAAGCCGCTGATGCGGCGATCGCGAGTCCGAAAAGCAGATTCCTCGCTGCGCCCGGAATGACGAGCTTAGATGAGGAACGCACGGCTGCTTACTTCCGCGAATCCTTGCCGGTGATGTGCGGGATGTCCACGTTGTTCTCATCGCAGATGTATTCCATGATTTCGGTGTTCACGAGCTGCGCGGCGTGGCCGTAGATCGTAAAGGGACGCGTGTAGGCGCCGGGGTCGTCGATGGTGACGTCGATGTTCAGATGGCCCATGTCCGGGCGGCGGATGCGCTCGATGATGTGGAGCTTTTCGGTATGCGGATGGCCCGCGCCATCGAACCAGAAGACGTCGTTGAAGCCGACGGTATCGATGACCAGCGCGTCGCCTTCCCAGTGGCCGATGGATTCGCCGTAATAGGTGGGATCGAGATCCTTGGAGTGTGCTGCGCGGTCCAGGAAGATCTGGCGGTAGCCGTGCGTGCCGCCTTCATAAAGGAACACGATGAGCTTGGGCGTCTGGACGATCTTCCACGGATAGGGCGTCTGGCGAGGAATGCCGGAGGGGCGGCACCGGACGTTCGGGTCGTCCTTGGACATGTGCTCCTTGGTGGCTTTGAGCGCCCAGTCCTGAATGGGTAGGGTTTCGCCGACCTTCAAACCGCTGGAGATGTCGTACATAAAGGTCTTGTCGGGACCCCACAGGCCGGAAAGATCGGGCGTGCCGTCGGCGTTTTTCGGAGCTGGCGCGGTGGAGTTGGACTGCAGCTTCATGAGAGCCGTCAGCGCCTGGCCTCCGCCTTCTTCGGTGAGAAGCTTTTGCGCAGACGCAAGCGAGGCGAGGACCAACACCAGAGCGGTTAAAGCGATCACGCGGGAGACTCGCATAGGTCCTCCTTAAGAATGCGCTTACTTGCCACCCGTGGCGGCGGATTCGTCGGCCGAGGAACCCACTGCCATGACGCGTCCGTCGGCAAGCCTCACGGAATTCGCGTTGGCCCACGCCGCGCCGTCCTTGGCCTGGTGGCCCTTGACGGTTATGACGTCTCCGGGCTTCATGATGCCGCGATCCCAACCCAGGCGCCGCAGGACGTTGGGGCTCGCGAGCTCGAAATTCCAGTTCGTGATCTTGCCGCTTTCATCCTTCACGTCGATGTAGAAGCGCGCGTGCGGGTTGGTCCAATCGAACTTGGTGACGGTTCCGGTCAAGGTGATCGGCTTGTTCACGTCGTATTCGGCCTGAAAAGAATGGTGCGGGAACGCGGGCGCCGCGAGTAGGACGAGTGCGGGTAAAACGGGGAACAGACTTGCTTTCGATAACATGGAATCCTCTGGGGGCCGGCTGAGCGACTCGGGTGACAGCGCGCCCCTCTCATGATTTGAATGCATTCGTCGCCGTCGCGCAAGTGCGCGCAGCGCCGGGTTCAATCGACGGTCTGATGAAGCCGGATGTGCCACTCCCCCGCCTCCAGGACCACGACAAACGACTCGTGGTGCGTGCCAGGATATTCGGGATACGTAAAGGCGACACGAGCTACCGCAATGTTGCCGCTGAGGAACTCGGTAGACTCAATTATCCTCTCTGCCCTTCCAAGCACGCCCGCCCAAAAATCCGCCAGCGCTTGCCGACCGTGGGTAGAGGCACCGTTCCTGGCCAGGTACTCGCCGTCCTCGGAATAAAGCGCGGCTACTGCCGGCCCGTTGTGGGCATTTCTAAAGTCAGCGAACCGCTGTATCAGGTGCCGAATGGCTTCTGCGTCTTCGAGACGTGGCTGCCCAAACGAGGGAACAGCGGCCAGAAGGAAAAGGGGAAAAAGAAAGGAGCGCAGTTCGAATTTCATGACACCATTCCTTTCTATTGGCTTGGCGCCCTACTTCCGCACCGTTGCCTTGGGACGGCCCTGTTTGAGGCTGGTGTAGACGGCTTCGACGAACATGTCGGTGGTCCAGGGGCCCGAAGTCGCGCCGAAGCGGTCGTCGTAATCGTAGGTGAGCTGCGCGGCTTTGACCTGATCGAGCGTCGCGCCTTTGTCGATCATGGCCTGTACGCGATCGCGGATGATCGCGAGCATGTCGCGATATTCGGAGACTTCGAATTCGTCGCACACGCGGCCGTGGCCGGGAATGATCAACGTCCCGCCTTCTTCTTCGTGCAGGTAAACGGTTCTATCGAGGATAAAGTTCAGCGCGTCGATTTCGCCCTGGATGCTGCCACCAGCTTTGAGGTCGATGAACGGATAACGCGTCGTATCAAAAATATCGCCGGTCGCGATCACGTCGGAGCGGCGGAATTGTACGATGCTGTCGCCATCGGTCACCGCGTTGGGCAGCCAGAACATTTCGACCGCTTCGCCGTTGTAGGATTTACGGCGGCGGCCCTGTAGCCAAGTATCGGTGGGCCAGCCTTCGGAATCCGTCGGCGCGGCCTGGCCGGTGGGAGCGCTCATGCGGTTCTGGACGTTCTGGTGCGCGATGATGGTTGCGCCGATGCCGATATCGGGATTATTCCCAGAGAAGAACGAGCCCGGCAAGCTGGGATCGGCTCCCGCGGCGTGGAGCTTCGCGTTGCCGCCGGTGTGATCGGGACGGTAGCTGGTGTTCAAGATGAATTGGAGCGGTTTGTTGCCGACCATTTTGCGAACGGCGGCGATGACCTTGTCGGAGAGCTTGCCCGCGCCGGTATCGACGAGCAGCGCACCCTGATCGCCCACCTGCATCGCGATATTCGCGCCGTCGCCGAGCAGCATGTAAACATTGCCCTGCACAGGCCACACGTGAATTTCGCCGTCGCTGGGCGTTTCGGGAATTATTTTGCTCGAGTGCTGAGGGCCGGGCGTGGGGACTAATTCGGCCTTCGCGGCGGCTTCGGCGGCGGCGGGATCTTTCAGCTTTTCTCGGAATTCCGGATACATGGTCGCGGGGCCGCCGAGGGCGGCGTAGAGAGGCACTTTATATTTTTCCGAATATTCGCGTAAATACGGATACTGGCCGTACAAATAATGCGGAATTTTATCGTCGGGACGGCCGACGACCTGCTCTCCGTCGTCGCAAGCGTAGAGCCATGCCTCGGGATCGCGCGTGGCGCGCAGGAGCTCGGTGGTGCGCATGAGCGGCTCGGAGAGGTAGATCGGGTCGGTGACGGTGAAGGCGAAGGTGATGCGGTCGCCGTGGCGGATGAAATGCTCGATCACGGTGGTCTGGTCGCTTTGCGGCATGCCGTTGCGGCGGATCCAGGCGCGCTTGAGATGCGTGGTGTACACGGTCAGGATGTTGCCTTCGTACTTGCCGGTGGAGAATCCCATCCAGGTGTGCTGCGCCCAGGCGGGAGGGTGCGGGCGGCCGTCCATCCAGATCGTGCGATTACCTTCTGTGATCTGTCCCCAAAAGCGAATCGCGATGAGCTTTTGCGTGTAGGGATCGCGCTCTTCCCAGAAGCGGAAATTGCCGCCGCCGTAGAGCAGAAATTCGGGCGTGTACGCCGAGCACTGCTGCTGCCGGATGGTGAGGCGGGAGGGATCCCAGGTGAGCGCGTAAATGCGGCCCGGGTCGCTGAGAGGGATGCCCGGATACTCGTTCATCGCGCCGCTCGCCGTACGCGACGTCTCCTGATGGATGACGTCGAACCAGGAGCCGGAGATATCGAGTCCGGAAGACTGGCCTTGTCCAAACGCGGACACGCCAACGAGACATCCGGCAAATAAAAACGAAAAACTCCTAAAATTCATCAGGCTTTAAACCTCGGGAACAATTTTTCCGCGTTGCCGCGGTAGAGTGCTTTCAAAATATCGGGATGCAGGCCGAGTTTTTTCAGCTCGTTGAGCGTGGAAGCGGGATGCTCGGCCGGATAATCGGTGCCGAACAAATACTGCGACGGCGGAGCGAACTTCATGAGCGCGGCCATAGCGGCGGGATACGCTGCGTGCGCGCACTCGTAGTACAGCTTCTGCAACTCGTAGAAGGCGCCTTTGGGCGTGTTCGGCGTGACGCCGTCGGTGGGCATCTTCGCACCGTAGGTGGACGCGCCCGGCACGCGGTCCTTGATGCGGCCGGCCATGACCGGAACGTCGGCGCCGGAGTGATTAATGATGTACTTGATGTCGGGAAGCTTGGCCAGGGTGCCCGAGTAAAGAAGATTCGTGACGGCGCGGGTCGTGTCGAAGTCGCGCTCCACGGAAGCCTCGCCGGCGGGAATCAGATTGCGGCAGCATTTGGGCGTGTAGGGATGGAGAAATCCCACGGCTTTGCGGCGGTTGAGTTCCTGGAACGGCGGCAGGAACGATGGGTCGCCGGGCCATTTGTCGCCGATACTGCTGAGGAGCCCGAAGCCGTCGGCCTTCAAGGTATCGAAGGCATATTCGATTTCTTTCAAACTTCCATCGGCGTCAGGGAAAGGGATCACCGCGAAAAATCCGAAGCGCCTGGGATTGTCGCTGACGATCTTGGCGGCGAAATCGTTCAGCTTGCGCGCCATGGTGCGTCCAGCTTCAGTGCCGGTGTAGACCTGATCGCCATAGGCGCCGCCGGAGATGATCACCGTAGCGATGCCGTTCTGATCCATCAACTCCACAACGTGCGAGACGGACCAGCGCGCGGCATCGGCGCCCGCGAAAGGAGCCTGGTAATGCTGATGCACATCGATGGCGCCGGGGGTTCCCTGCCCTTTCGAATTCTCCGCGCCGAGCAGCGCCGCCGCTCCCGCCGCAGCGACAGATCTGAGAACATCCCGCCGCGACACCGCTCGATCACGAACGTGGCTATTGGTCCGATCGGTCATCTCGGTCACCTCCTGCTGCTAGCCCCTCATTGCGATCCCGCAGTGCGCGAATCTGCGCTTCGTCCGCGATCCAACAACAGATCCCTCGACTTCGTTCGGGATGACAACTCTGGAAATGCGGTTCATCATGAGAACGCCATCCCTAGGACTGCCGGGCGAGCATTAGCTCTTGAACCGCGGCCACAGGCGCTCGGCGTTGCCACGATACATCGCACGCAGCACTTCGGGCGACAGATGATTCTCGGGGAGATGGTCGAGCGTCGATTCCATCGGCTCGGCGGGCCAATCCGTGCCGAACAGGTACTGTGTCGGAGGCGCGAAAGCCGTCAGCGCGGCAATCGCGGGCGGATAGGTCGCGTGGGCGCATTCGTAATAGAGCTTCTTCAGTTCATAGAAGACGCCGTTGGGAATGGTTTCGGTGCGGCCGTCGCGATTCGATAGCGGCTTGCCGCCGTAGGTGGAGAAGCCGGGAACGCGATCCTTAATGCGACCCGCTTCGACCGGCACGTCCGCGCCGGAGTGATTAATGATGTAGCGAATGTCGGGATAGCGCGAGAGCGTGCCGGAGTAAAGAAGATTGGTGATGGCGCGGGTGGAATCGAAGTCGCGCTCGACCGAACCTTCGCCGCCGGGAATGAGCGTGCGGCAGCAGGCGGAAGTGAAGGGGTGCTGGAACAGAATCGCCTTGCGGCGGTTGAGCTCCTTGAACACTTCGTCGAAGGCGGGATCGCCGGGCCACTTGTCGCGAATGCTGCTCATCAGGCCGACGCCGTCACACTTCAGCGTTTCATAGCAGTATTCGAGCTCCTTCATGGCGCCGTCGGTATCCGAATACGGTATGACGGCGAAGAAACCGAAGCGCTTCTTGTTGTCGCTAACCACTTTGGCGATGTACTCGTTGGACTTGCGGCAGAACGTGCGTCCTTTTTCGCCGCCTACTTCGCTATCGCCGGTGGGCCGCGAGAAAAGCGTCGTCTCGATGCCGTGCTTGTCCATTTGTTCGAGGGCGAGCGCGGGCGTCCAGACCGTTCCGCCGCCCTTCTTGGTGTCTCCACCTTCGGCCGGCGGCGCGTAGTGATGATGCACGTCGATGCGGCGCGGATTGTTCGCCTGCGCGGAGAGCTTACCGGCGGCAAGGACCGCCGCGGCGCCTCCTGCGATTCCGAGAAGATCGCGGCGGGAGATCGAAGAACTCGAAGGGTTCGTCATGGATTTATCCTCGTAGGTTAACTCTTGAATTTTGGAAACAGCTTTTCGGCATTTTCGCGGTTGATGGCCCGCTGCAATGCTGCCGGGAGCTTAGCCGCGTCCCATTGGCGAACCGTGCTTTCCATGGGCTCGGCCGAATAATCGGTGCCGAATAGAATGTGGTCGTGCGGGGCAAACTCCAATAGCGCCTTGAACGACGTCGGATAGGTCGCGTGGGCACATTCGTAATAGAGCCGCTTCAATTCGTAGAACACGCCTTTCGGGATGTTCTCATTGACGCCCACGCGCTCAGTGTCGCGATGATCGCGGCTTTCGTCGCCGGGCACGCGATCCTTGATGCGCCCGGAAAGTACCGGAACCGCCGCGCCGGAGTGGTTCACGATGACCTTCAGATCCGGGCATTTCGATAACGTGCCGTTGTACAGCATGCTGGTGACGGCGCGCGTGGTGTCGAAATCGAACTCGACCACGTAATCCTGCACGCCTTTCACCAGATTGCGGCAGCACTTCGGAACGAAAGGATGGATGAACGTCACGGCCTTGCGGCGGTTGAGTTCCTGGAAGATCGGAAAGTAGACCGGATCGCCCGGCCACTTGTCGTAAATGTTGCTGAGGAAGCCGACACCATCGCATTTTAGCTTGTCGAAGGCGTATTCGATTTCCTTCATGGACGCGTCGACGTTGCCGAACGGCAGAATGGCCATGAAGCCGAAGCGTTTGGGATGCTCGTCGGCGAGCTTCGCGGCGTAGTCGTTGGATTTGCGCGCAAGCGCGGCGCCTTTTTCCGAGCCGTCGTAGACGTCGTCGCCGTAGCCGGCCGTGGAGAGAATCGTGGTCTGGATCCCGAACTTATCCATCTGCTCCAGCGATTTCTCCGGCGTCCAGCCGTTGGGGTTGGTGGGATAAGCGCCAGTCTTCGAAAAAACGTATTGATGATGAACGTCGATGCGGCGCGGGTTGCTGACAGGATTTTGCGCGTGCACCGCTTCGCCGGCAAGGAGCGCTCCGGCTCCCGCGGCGGCGAAGGCTTGCAACAGTTCCCTGCGCGAGGTTTTCGAATCCTCCGGCCAATTGTGGTTCGTCATAACTCTTCCTAAAGACACGTCCAGCCTTCGAGCCTAAAACCCCCGGGGCGAACCGACGAATCGGCACGCGAAACTCAAGATAGTATGCTGAGCCGGCGGCTCGGCGTCAAGCGGGGGCTTGCCCACTCGGCCCAGTCTGGCAGAGCCGTAGTGAGATACTGGAGGGCGAAACTATGAGTGGGCGCGATCCGGGTAGCAACGAAGGCATGCGGCCGGAGTACGATTTTTCCACGGGTGTCCGCGGTAAGCATCACGAGCAATATAGGGCCGGCACAAACGTTGTTTTTCTGGATGCTGACGTGGCTGAAGTTTTCAAGGATTCCGAATCCGTGAACCGCGCGCTCAGGTTGTTGCTGGAGCTCGCCAAACGGCAGTTGCCGCCAGACCGGGCGGCGTGAGCCGGAAGAGCACGATCCGTTGCCGGCCACATCCCGCCATCTCGCGAGGGGCGCAACATAACGTCCTTTATGTCGCGCTAAACCGCGGGTCTTACATATTTGGGCTATTCGAGGGGATCGGCGGCGGGCGAGCAGCGTGCTTTCCAGTGTCACCGAAAAGGGTCGTTTGTGAAGGGGCAGGACCCGCGCCGCCAGCAATGGTGCGCCTACGGGAATCTCTGAAAAAAGCCCCCTCCTACCCAGGCGAGAACACGAATTGCGGCCCAGGGAAGCAGAAACCCGAAAAGAGGATAGAGAAACGGCAAAAGGTAGGCTTGCACCGCCGGGGGGTTCACCCGGGGGACTGACTCGCCCGTTGATAGTTCGATTGATACGATTTCTCCGGCGGAGGGCTCCACGGTAAATCCGTCAACCCCAGGGATTCTCCCCTTAGTTTCCATTCTCGCTAAATTCTTCCGCTCCTCCGGTGGCGCGTTTTGAGTGAACCAGTCTTTTTGCATGGCGTCCCAAAGGTCCCTTCGCTCATTCTCAACTGCTTGGGATGTCGCAAGAGATTCGAACCTATTGCTCGCTGAGCGAGCGTTCCAGACGTCCCTTGCGTCAACAAAACCCGCGAACGCGCCAGCGGCTCCTCCCAGAACACCAAGCACGATGCCTACGCGTCGCATACCTTCTCTGACGTTCATACTCGACCCTCATTCAGACCCAACCTTCAGAACCATGGGCTCGGCTGACTGGTCTTGCTGCGGCCTGACGCGCAGAACCAACGCAAAAGGTCGCCCCTTCACTTGCTTCCGTATATCGCCCCAGCGATTCGCAAGATACCACGCAGCACCCGAGGTACCCCATTCCCCGAAGCCAGCGCACATCAGCCAAACGCGGTTGGGAAATTGGGCGGGGCGGACTTTGAGAATAAGTCCGTAGTCGAAGTTCCTGTCCGAGCAGTCCGCTAACGGAATCCCGGTATTCGGATCGAGGAATTTGGTGACTTGCTGGTCGAACTGGGCCAGTCGGTTACCTGGATTCACCTGGCAGTCACCGCTCTTGAAATTGGATTCTGGACCACCAAAGGAAACGAAGTCCAAGTCTAGCAGCGCCCGCACATCGGCATCAGAGCGGAGCGCGGGTGTACGGCCTACACAGTCGCCGACCACAGAAGCAAGGTAGCCGGCTGATCTGAGTTCACACAGCGAGACCGGTCGAGAAATGGAGAAGCCTGCCTGGGGATTGCCTCCGAGCTTCACATACGGAAACGGTGACTTCGCAGCGAGGGAGGGCGCGAGTGCGAATTCGGCGTATACCAGGGTGAAGGTAGGCCCTTCAACACCGGGGCCAAAGACTTGCTTGAATTGCCGGCCGACAAACAACGAACGAAGTCGTGACCATAGCCAGGGCCCAACCTTGCTCCAGAGGCTCTTAGCGACGGTGGCTTCCAATCCAGGTATGGGCATCCCCCAAAGTGTACTTCTTTCTTCTTCTTTCTTCTCATCCCGCCTCGCGCCAGAGGTCGGCAACAGAGTGACGACTTGGCATTCTTACGCTCACTCGCCGATCTCGTGTCTCCAGCTTCGATTGGATCGTC
>Ga0187771_10003028_pt1 | contig 11678 bp, 10 predicted proteins | sample 0116_SJ02_MP15_1_FD_133139 | JGI IMG/M metagenome (GOLD analysis project Ga0187771, IMG submission 133139) | Tropical peat soil microbial communities from peatlands in Department of Meta, Colombia - 0116_SJ02_MP15_10_MG | ecosystem: Environmental > Terrestrial > Soil > Wetlands > Peat | place... | reverse complement strand
GTAGACCCCCCCCGACCCCCGAGAATATGTAGAGCAGGCCGCTCGGCGCGGACGCGATGGCACGCGTACGGAAGGGCTCCGGACTGCGTGAGGCCGACCTTCTCGGCCGGGCGAAGGCGCTCCGGGCGAGCGTCGACCCTCTCCTACCCCGGCTCACGCCGGACTGCCCGGGGGACCGTTTCGAGCGGCTGCGAACGGAGCTCGAGGAGGTCCGGGGCTGGGCGGACGACGAGCGACGGCTCGCCCGGCTCGCCCGCTGGGGTGACCCCCTCGCACGCGCCTATGCCGGTCTCCTCAAGTTCGCCCTTGACCCCTCGGCCCCGACCGTCGTCATGTTCCCGACCGCCAGCGGGGAGGTCTCCTACGCCCCTCTCGCCGCGACCGATCGCGAGGCGGAGGTAGCAGTGCAGCGGTCCGACGAACCGGACCGGCTCCTTCTGGGCTATCTCACCTGGGCGCGCAAGGGGTTCCATTTCTTCGCGACCCGACGGAACCTCTGGTGCACGGGGCGCGCGGCCCGTCCGCCCGAGGAGTTCATCGCGGAACGGGTCGCTGAGCTCCCGTACCGCCTCCTCGAGGACCCGACCCAGCACCTCTACCGTTGCCCGCACCTGGCGAGCGGGGAGCCCCGGCCCTTCCTCGAGGTCGCGTGGCCCGGGGCCGAGCTCGCCTTCCGACTCTGCCGTCGGTGCGCCAAGGACGACCGGCATCTCCTCGGGTCCCTCTCCGATGGTGCGGCCGTCCCGGACCCGGAGAGCGAGTTCCCGGTTTCGGCCGAGCTGAACGTCGACTGTCGGGGCGGAGAGGAGTGCGTCCACCGTGGCCTCCCTCCCCTGCCTCGGGTCCTGCTGAAGCGGTACGTCCTGGGCCGTCTCGCCGATGCTCAGCTCTTGGAGAGCTACCTCGCCGAGCTTCGCCCCCGGTTCGAGAGGACCTCCCGTCGGACGCTGGTCGCCGGGGGGGTCTGCTACGGTGCCGACATCGAGGCGTTCCTCGAGGCGCTCCATCCCTCCCCGGTCGAGCGGCGCGCGCTGTCCTCCATCCTCGAAGGCCTCGACGGAGAGTTCGAGGTCGACGAGCCGGCCGCGAGCCGCGCCCTCGAGCGCCTGTGGGGCGGACACGCGGAGGAGATCGTCGGGGCCGTAGTGCCCGACCCCGTCGAGGCCCGGCGTCTGGTGGACGAGGCCCGCGGGGCTCCGGGCCGCGTGGCCGAGATCCTCAAGCGCCTGCAGCGCCGGAGTGAGGAGCGGGAGCTCCTGGAGACGCTCCCCCGCTACGACCGGATGTCGCCCGAGGCGGCCTGGGCCGACCAGGTCGCGCGGGCCTACCGCGTCCAGGGGGACAGCGGGGCCGAGCGGACCGTCGTCCGGACCCTACCTCGCGAGGGGCGGGAGCGGGGCCTCGGCTACGGATTCCTCCTCGCGATCGGACGCTCCTCGGCCCATGCCTGGCAGTTCACGCCCACCGAGAAGGAGTTCGGCACGGCGCTCCAGGCGCGCATCGTCGGCCTGCTCCGGGCCCCGGCGGAGGGCTACCACGAGGCGTTGGACGGGCTGCTTCGGGCGGCGGGCGTCGTGGATTGGGGAACCGTGGCACCGGCCAGCCGCCCCCCGGCCTCGGGCGACCCGCGCTAAACCATTATAGAACGTGCGACCTTACAGTACTATCCGGACGAGGGTCGCATCGACCCTACCCCACCGGGAGTGAGGGCGTCGCGGTTGCGAGCGAACGGCGTGTCCCCTTCGGGCGCCTTGGTCGTGGCGGCCGACGAGGAGATGCGAATCCTCCTGCGCGGGCTCCTCCAGCTTCATCGGGTACGGGTCGACGCCGAGGCGGAAGGGATGACCGAGGCCCTCCGCATGGTCCGGGAGCACCGGCCGGTACTGGTCGTCGTGGACACCCACCTGAGCGAGGGAAACCTGACGGCCCTGGTCTCGGAGACGCGGGCGATCGTCCCGGGCGTGCGGGTCATCCTGGTGGCGCCGGCGGCCCATCCGCCTCCGTCGGCCTCGGCCAAGGAGGCGGAGCCGGACGTTGTTCTCCTCAAGCCGTTCCGAATCAAGCAGTTCGCCGACGCGATCGCTCCCCCGGGAGTCCCTGGGGTGACCTCCGACCCGCCCTAGGCGGGCCGGAAACGGTCGAGGGCCGCCTGCTCCTCGAAGTGCAGGCGCCGGGCGGGGACGACCAGCGTGTGGAGGGGAGGGCCGAAGTCGCGGCCCCGAAGCTCCCGGAACGGGCCGAAGAACCCGGCCGCCGACGCTCGCCCGACCCGGGCGGCGACCGCGAGCAGGTCGTCGTCGGCGACCACCTGCCCGGACGGATCCCGTTGCCGCAGGATCGCCATCGCCTCCCCGGCGAGCAGGAACCGCCCGATCTCGGGGGCGAGGTCGAGGAGGACGAGGGTGTGCAGGTCGCCGGCGCGGTTCGCGGCCATCTGCTCGAGCGGCGATCGCGGTTCGAACCCGGGGGCTGGGAACGGCAGCGAGACCGTCCGCCCGAACCGATAATGCGAGAGCCCAAGGAAGCCGGCCGCCGCCACCAGGATGCTGGCGTTCGGGAGGTACTTCCAGGTGTGGCCGGCCTTCTCGGCGGCCAGGCGAAGGGAGACGTGGGTCGTCGCGGCGAACGGGTCGCCGACCACGACCAGCGCGACCTGGGCCGACCGGTCCAGGGCCCGGAGGATCTCCGTTTCCCCCTCGACCTGCGCGCGTCGGAGCTTCGTCACCGGTCGGCCCAGCTCTACCCCCAGGCGTTCGATCGACCCGGGAGCCGCCACCGCCGTGTACTCCTCGGAGAAGACCTCGCTCGACCGGAGGACGTCCAGGGCGTGGCGGGAGAGACCCCGCTCGTCCTCGAGGCCCAATCCGACGAACCAGAGGACCGACATCGCTGAGGACCGGGCTAAGCGCGGACCGCGACGACCGGGCAGGGGGCTCGGCGGAACAGCTCCTCGAGGAACCTCCGTGTGAGCAACGCGCCGCCGGCGACCGGCTCTTCGCCGACGACGAGGAGGCCGTACCGCTCCCGGGCGGCCGCCGAGAGGATCAGCTCGGGAAGGCGCCGGCGACGCCCCAGCAGCGCGCTCCCCAGGGGCGCCGGCCGCCGGACGGTCGGGACCCCGCGGCTCGATCGCGAGGAGGTCGCGGGCACTCCGTCCCCGGTCTCGGGCCCGAGGGCGAGGGTGACGACCGACACGCCGCCGGCCTTCACCGAGAGCTCCTCGGCCAGCGCGACGGTCCGGGACGCCGGGCGGGCCCCGAACGTGGGGACCAGCACCCGCGGGATCGTGGCGGTCGCGAGCGCGAGCCGGTTGACGACGAGGACGTCCGTCCCCGCGTGCTGGAGCAGGGCGGTCGCCGTGTGACCGACGAACGGGTTGCGGCTCCGCCGATCCCCTCGGAGCGAGAAGACGATCGCGTCGACGTCGTGCGTCTCCGCGCTCTCCAGGATCTCGCCCGGGACGTCGGTGGCCGCACGGACCTCCGGGTCGACCTTGACGTCCAGGACCGCCCCGATCTCGTGGGCAGGAACGACCAGGTTGACGGAGGCCCTCCACTCGCGGGCCACCTGGGGTAGGGTGGTGGTCGGGATGACGTGCAGGACGCGGATCGTCCCGTCCGGCTCGAGGACCTGGGCGGCGAAGCGAACGAGGGGCTCCACCTCCGCCGCGAACTGCGCCGGGATCAGGATCTGGCGGTACATCAGCAGGTTCCCTCGAACGCTAGGAGAGCGATGTCGAGTTCAAGAACGTTCACGAAGGGGACCCCGAGGCCGGGGAGCGGGGGTTCGGTGATGTGGTCGTTGACGAGGTCCGTCAGCTGGGCCACCGGAACGTAGGGCGGCGTGGCGTTGATCCGCGGGATCTGCACCAGCACGGCTTCCGGCGTCAGGTCGGGGTCGACCGAGGAGCCGCTCGGGGCCACCCACCAGGCGGGGAGCGTCGCCGTGGGCGAGGAGTTGCCGGTCGCGTTCTCCGCCTTCATCCAGGCGATCGTCTCGTTGAGGAGCACGAGCAACGCCGGGTCGCTCGGCCCGGGGGGCGTGGCGGCGCCGAGCGTGGTGTTGTAGTCGGTCAGCGACGGGCGCGCCCAGAAGAGACCGGGGCCGAGCTTGCCGGCGGAGAGGTTCTGGGCGATGTCCGTCGAACCCACGACCGTGCCGTTCGGGCACCGGAGGAGGGAGCCTCCGGCCGCCGAGGGATCGATCACCTGGGCGACCACAGTCACGAACAACGGGTAGGCGACCCCGGTGACGAGGATGGAGACGACGAGGAGCATCGCTCCCGCCCGAACATGGGTCGTCCATCGATGGGCAGGCGGGGGGGCGGGCCGGAGGGTCGGGGGGGACGGGGCGATCATCGCCCTCCGAGGGGGAGCCAATGGGCCACGAACGTCGACGCCCCGGCCAGCCACGGTTGGCCGACCATCCACCCCAAGAGCAGGTAGCAGAGCCAGATCCCGACGAACGCGCTGACGAGGCCTCCCAGCCCGTACGTCAGCATGTTCCGCCGGAGGAGGTCGATCGCCGTCCGCGGGCGGAACGGCACCCCAGCCAACGCAAGGGGGATCAGGAGGGGGATGATGAGCGCGTTGAAGACGAGGGCCGCGAGGACCGCCAGGTAGGGGTTCGTGAAGCCGAGGAGATTGAGGGCGGTGATCCCCGGGAGCGAGAGGGATCCGGCCGTCGCGAAGATCGCCGGGATGATGACGAAGTACTTCGCGACGTCGTTGGTGATCGAGAACGTCGTGAGGGCCCCTCGGGTGATCAGGAGCTGCTTTCCTATCGAGACGACCTCGATCAGCTTGGTCGGGTCGTTGTCGAGGTCGACCATGTTGCCGGCCTCCTTCGCGGCACTGGTGCCGCTGTTCATGGCCAAGCCGACATCGGCCCGGGCGAGCGCGGGGGCATCGTTCGTGCCGTCGCCGGTCATCGCGACCAGGCGACCCTTCGCCTTCTCCCGCTGGATCAGCTCCAGCTTCGACTCGGGCTTCGCCTCCGCGACGAACTCGTCGACGCCGCTCTCCTGAGCGATCGCCGCGGCGGTGAGACGGTTGTCCCCCGTGCACATGACCGTCCGGATCCCCATCGTCTTCACCTCGCGAACCCGGTCCCGGATGCCGGGCTTCACCACGTCCTTGAGGATGACCAGACCGAGGACCCGCTTGTTCATCGAGATCGCGAGAGGGGTCATGCCCTGGCGGGCCGCGTCGTTCGCCGCCTGCCGGGTCGGCTCGGGGAAGCCCGTGCAGTACGCCTCCATCGACTGGATCGCCCCCTTGTAGACCTCGGTCCCGTCCTGGAGGAGGAGGCCGCTCATCCGGCGTTCGGTCGTGAACGGCATCACCTTGAACGTGCCTTCTTCCACGCGCCTGGCGGTCGCGCTCCGCCGGGCGGCCAGACGCACGATCGAGCGACCCTCCGGGGTCTCGTCGAGCGTCGACGAAAGGAGCGCCGCTTCAAGGAGCTCGGCGGGCGCCACGCCGGGGGCCGGGACGAACTGTACGGCCAGACGGCTCCCGACGGTGATCGTTCCCGTCTTGTCGAGAATCAGGACGTCGAGGTCGCCGGACGCCTCGACCGCCTTCCCGGACTTGGCGATCACGTTTGCCCGCGCGACCCGGTTCACGCCCGAGATCCCGATCGCGGGGAGGAGCGCCCCGATCGTGGTCGGCATCAGGCAGACGAACAGGGCGATGATCGTCGCGAGGTCGACGGTGACGATGCCGGAGAGGTTCGCCAGATAGACGAACGTTATGCAGACGACGAACAGCGTGATGGTGAAGGCCGCCAGGAGGACGCCCAACGCGATCTCGCTCGGGGTCGGCTCACGGCCCAGCCCTTCCACGAGCCGGATGAGACGGTCGAGGAACGACTCCCCCCGGGCGGCGCTCACCCGGACCCGGATCGTGCCCTGGAGGACCCGGGTGCCCCCGAGGACGCTCGTCTTGTCGCCGCCGCTCTCGCGGGTCACCGCCTCCGACTCCCCGGTCATCATCGACTCGTCGATGAGGGCTGCCCCGCGGACCACGTCCCCGTCCAAGGGGACCGGCTCCCCGGGACGGATCTCCACGGTGTCGCCGACGTGGAGGATGTCGGAGGCCACCCAGCGTACCTGCCCGTCCGGCAGGATCTGGCGGGCCCGGATGCCGCTGCGGATCGTCCGGAGGCTCTCCGCTTGGGCCCTTCCTTGGGCCTCGGCGATCGCGTCGGAGAGGTTCGCGAACCAGACCGTGAGGAACAGGATGATCGCGATGGCGAGGTAGTAGCCGGTGTGGTACGTCCGGAGGATATCCGGGAACGCGCGCGGATAGACGGTGACGACCGCGACGAACCAGAAGAGCGCCCAGACGCAGAACATCAGCGGTCGGCGCAGCATGTGCCGGAGCCCGAAGTACCGGAACGAGTCCGCGAGGACGCGGGTGGTCGAAGTGTGGGGGCGGCGTCGGACCGGGACCCGCGCCCCGGGCTCGACCGGGAACCCGACGTCGGCCGCCACGGCTAGGGACCTCCGACGATCTGCGCGAGCGGACCGAGGGCCATCACGGGGAGGAAGATCAGGGCCGTGGTGATGATCAGGAACAGGGCCAGGTAGAGCGAGTAGGTGACGCTGGCCGTCCGGAGCGTCCCCGCGCTGGCCGGGAGCGCGTCCTGCCGGGCGAACTGCTCGCTGACCTTGAGCATCGCCCAGATCGGGACGAACCGGCCGACGAGCATCACGAGCGCGCCGGCGACATTGAAGAAGAGAGTGGTGTCGTTGAACGCTCCCGAGCTGAGCGCGCTACCGTTGTTCGCCGATTCGCTGGTGAACTCGTACAGGACGGAGGTGAACGCATGGGCAGGGGTGACCCCGACGGATGTGGCGGCCGAGATCGACACGAACCCGCCTAGGAGGGCGACCGCGAACGGCACTAGGATGGCGGCCGGGTGGCTGAGGATCGCGAGCGCGGCCCAGCGGACCTGGGCCGTGCCGATCTTCTTGCCCAGGTACTCGGGGGTCCGCCCAACCATCAGGCCCCCAACGAATATCCCGAGGATGCTGAACAGCAGGAGCATCCCGAAGCCGCAACCGACCCCTCCCGGCGTCGACTGCGTGAACATCCCGAACAGGAGGACCAGCTGTCCGACCGGCGACAGCGAGCCGATCTGCATGTTGTTCGCCCCCACGTTGGAGTAGACGCTCGCGACCTGGAACAGGGAACCCTCCGGCAGGGACCAGCGGACCTCCTGCCCGACAGCGTAGCCGTTCGTCTGCGGGCCAAGACCGGTGACCCCGGTGAGGAACGGGTTCGTCGCGGCCTGGTAGGCGATGAAGAGCCCGACCGCGACCGCGAAGATGATCAGGATCGTGGCCATGTACGGCCAAGCCTCCCGATTCCGCCGGACCATCGTGCTGAAGGCGAAGGGTGCGGAGAAGGGGATCAACATCATCACGAACGTCCCGAAGAGGTTCGAGACGGCGGAGGGGTTGGCGAGGGGGCTCGCCATGTTGGCCGAGTAGAATCCCCCGCCGTTCGAGCCGAACAGGGAGATCGCCTGGAACGATGCGACCGGCCCAAGGTAGATCGTCTGGATCCCTCCGGTGAGCGGATGGGCGATGACGTACGCGGTGAGGGTCTGGGGGACCCCCGTCAGGACGAGGAGGAGGGCGAAGACGATCGAAAGCGGGAGAAGAATGCGGGTGAGGGAGCGAACCATGTCCACGTAGAAGTTCCCGAGGGTCCCGTCGCGGCGCATGAACCCGCGGACCATGGCGGCCGCCACGGCGAGGCCAGTGGCGGGTGAGAGGAACAGCGCCACGGGCCAAGCGACCATCAGCGAGGCGAAGCTGACCTGGGACTCGTTCGTGAAGTGGGTGAAGTTCGTGTTCGTGGTGAAGCTCGAGGCGGAGTGGAACGCTAGGGCCCAGTTCATGTTTGGGACGCCCGACGGGTTCCCGGGGAGGTTCGCCTGCCAGAGGAAGAAGAAGAACAGGAAGCCGAGCAGACCGGCGTTCACTCCGAGCAACGCGAGCATGTACTCGCGGGCCCGCATCGACTGGCGGGGCGACGTACCGAGCAACCGGTAGATCGCCGACTCGATCGGGATGAGAACGGTGTCGCCGGGAACGGGGCGGTCGGCGTAGACCCGCCCGATGTAGCGGCCGAACCAGGGGGAGAGAGCGAGGACGATGCCGATGAGAACTATGACATCCCAGAGCGAGCGAATGTCGAAGCCCATGTACCCCGTTCAGACCCGCTCGGGGTGGAGCATCGTGTAGACGAGATAGGCGGTCAACCCCGAGACGAGCAGCGTCAGCGTGAACAGCCCAAGGTCCTGGACCGCCCACGTCCCGACCGCTCCCATCGCTTGCCTGAGCGCCTCCGGGCCCGGGGGGCTCATAGCCTGCGCGACCCGCCCTCCCCAAGGGCCCCCGCCTCAAGCCTTAAAGGGACCTTCGGCTGGCCGCGCCTCCCGCTGACGTGCCTCGGCCGAAAGACGGCGGATGATGCGACGCATCGCCCTCTCCCGCCGGACCTCGGCCACCTGGTAGGCGACGTCGCGGGTCTCGCGGGTCAGGAGAACGACGACCTTTCCGAGGGAGGTCCTCCCCGTGCGCCCCCGACGCTGGATGGCTCGGATCTCGCTGGGGACCGATTCGAAGAAGACGACCAGGTCGACGTCGGGCACGTCAAGCCCTTCCTCCGCGACGCTGCTCGCCACGAGGAGCGGGAACCGCCCGGCCCGGAACTCCCCGAGGACCCGGGCCTGTTCCTTCTGGCTCATGCCTGGGTCCTCGCGGTCACGGGTCGCCTGGCCGACGAACCTCCCGACCTTCCATCCCTGGAGCTCGAGAGACGACTGGATCGATTGGATCGTGTCCCGGTACTGCGCGAAGATGAGGATGCGGGGCGGGTGCTCTCGCGGCAGGTCGAGCGTCTCCTGGACGAGCCGCACCAGGGCTTCGAGCTTGGGGTGCGACGTGTCCTTGGACGTCGAGAGGTAGCTTCGCGCCTGCTCGCGGGCCTGAGCGACCTCGGCGAGCTTCAGGAACGCCGTGTCCCCCCGGCTCCGCTTCTCCTTGGCCTCCACCCGCTCGACGTACTGGAGGAAAGGGCTCAGCCCCTGGGTCTCCAGCCGCTCCTGGGCATGATGGAGGTGGAGGAGGACGAGCTGGTGGAACAGCGGGCCGAACCGCCGGACCATCGGGCCCGGCCGAGCAAAGATCTCCGCGCGCAGGGCGATCAGGTCCTTGACCGAGAGCGAGGCGATCGGCTTCTTCCTCAGAAAGCCCATCTTCTGGAGCTTGCGCGCGGTGGCCCGCGACGCTGTGGCGAGGAGGTCACGGATCTTCGCGGTCGCCGGAGGAAGATCGACCCAGCGCTGCTCGACGTCGACGGGCTGGACGTGCTCGCGGACCCCTTCGTCGTCGCGTGTCCGGGCCTCGATCCGATGGACGCCCAGGGCCCCGACGACCTCCTCGATCCGCTCATCCTTCCCTCCCGGCGAGGCCGTGAGCCCGAGCACTCGGCCGTCGGCCGGTCGCTCGGCCCGGTACCGCTCGGCGATGGGGACGTAGTCGTACTTGCCGACGGCGTGGTGCGCCTCGTCGAAGACAAGGAGCGCGACCTCGTCCAGTCGGTACCGGCCGTCCTGGAGGTCATGCGCGACGATCTGCGGGGTCGCGAAGACGACGTCCGCTCCGTCCCACGCGCCTTCCCGCACGGGGCGGCGCACGGTGCCGGTGAACCGGGCGGTCCTCAGGCGAGCCAGCCAGCGCCCGAACGCGTCAGCGTGCTGCTGGACGAGAGGACGGGTCGGCGCGAGGAAGACGACCTTGCCGGTCGACCGGCGGAGCACCTCGGCGGCGACCAGGGCGGCGATCACCGTCTTCCCGAGCCCGGTCGGGAGGACGACTAAGAGGTCTTCCTCGAGCCCGATGCGGGCAAGGTCGAGCTGGAAGGGGAGCGCGCGGATCTCCCCGCCCTTGAGGAGGGGGTGCTCGACCTTGCCTCCCTCGACCCGCCATATCCCCGGCAGGGCCGGCGGATGAGGACGACCGGCGACATGGCTCTCCGGGCCGGCGGTGAGGTCCGAGGCGAACTCCTCGAGGAGGTGCTGACGGGCCATCGTGCCGCTGAAGAGGACGAGCGCACCACGGGCGATAGGGACTTCGCCGGACCGGCCTCACTTCGGGGACGGTGGCCGCGTAACGAAGCCGTTGAGCAGCTCGCGGCCCCCAAGGTAGGGGCGGAGCACCTTGGGGACCTCGAGCTGGCCATCCTCCCGCTGGTACTGCTCGACGAGCGCCGCCAGCGCCCGCGAGGTAGCCACCGCGGTCGAGTTGAGCGTGTGGGGGACGATCTTGCCGGGCCGGCCCGCCCGACCGAGCCGGATCCCGAGGCCGCGGGCCTGGTAATCGGTGCAGTTCGAGCAGCTGCCGACCTCGCGGTACGCCTGCTGCCGGGGGAACCACGCCTCCACGTCGTACTTCTTCGCGGCGACCGTGCCGACGTCACCGGTACAGACGTTCACGACGCGGTACGGGACCTCGAGGCGGCGGAAGATCTCCTCGAGGTTCCCCCGTATCTCCTCGTGGAGGGTGGGAGAGTCCTCCGGGCGGCAGAAGACGAACTGTTCGACCTTGGAGAACTGGTGGACCCGGAACAGGCCTTTCTGGTCGACCCCGTGGCCGCCGATCTCCCGGCGGAAGCAGGAGCTGAGGCCCGCGAGGCGTATCGGAACGGACTCCTCGTCCAGGATCTCTCCCTGGTAGAGCGCGGCGAGCGGGTGCTCGCTCGTCGCGATCAGGTAGAGGTCCTCGCCTTCGACCTTGTACATGACGTTCTCGAAGTCCGCCAGGTCCGTCACCGCCTCGTACGGCTCTCGCCGCAAGAAGAACGGCGGGACCACCGGGGTGAACCCCCGCTCCGCCAGGAGATCGAGGGCGAACCGCTGGACGGCGAGATCGAGGAAGACGAGCGGACCCTGGAGGTAGTAGAAGCCCGCCCCGCTCGCCCGCCGCGCCCGCTCGAAGTCGGCGAACCCGAGCTCCTCGAGCGTCTCGCCGTGGGGCCGCTTCGCCGACCCGGCGGCGGCCGGTCGTCCCCACGTGGCCACGACAACGTTCTCGGTGTCGTCCTTCCCGTAAGTAACGGAGGGGTCGAGCAGGTTCGGGACCCGCACGAGGAGGGCGTCCCGCTCCGACCGGAGGCGCGCTTCCTTCCCTTCGGCCTCCCGGAGCGACTCCAGGACACCTTTCGAGTCCGCAAGCAGCGCCTCTACGTCCTGGCCGGCCTTCCGCGCGGAGGCAACCTTCTGACCGAGGGTGTTGCGGAGCGCGCGGAGGCGGTCCGCTTCTCGAACGTTCTCCCGCCAGGCCGCGTCCTTGGCCCGAACCTCCGTGAGGAACTGGAGGTAGGCGGGATTGCGGCGCCGGGCGAGGTTCTGTTCGACCTTCTCCGGCTCCCGGCGCACGAGGTCGATGTCAATCACGGTCCGGGGGGGAGGCGGCCGGCCCGAAAATCCTTCTCCCCCTGGGGGTCGGGGCCCGACCCCCGCGGCAAACGGCTATTACGGCGGGCGACGCACCGGGGCAGAACCCTCCCGGGGGCGAACGACGATGGAAGGCGAGTACGGTCTGTTCATCGACGGAAAGTGGACCATTCCTCCGAAAGCGGCGCGTTTCGAGACGACCAATC
>Ga0187771_10003027_pt1 | contig 11682 bp, 7 predicted proteins | sample 0116_SJ02_MP15_1_FD_133139 | JGI IMG/M metagenome (GOLD analysis project Ga0187771, IMG submission 133139) | Tropical peat soil microbial communities from peatlands in Department of Meta, Colombia - 0116_SJ02_MP15_10_MG | ecosystem: Environmental > Terrestrial > Soil > Wetlands > Peat | place... | reverse complement strand
AGCGTCAGACTGACGGCGTTGTCCGGAACCGGGTTCACCGTTCCCAAAATTTTCGTGGCCATCCCGCCGTAATACTCGAAACATGTAGCCACGTCGTTTATATCGAATTCCGCCTCAGCGATCGGCTTGCCGCAATTGCGCGCTTCCACCTCCGCCAGCTTGCCCGTATTCTGGCGAATCTTTTCCGCCAGACGGAATAGAACGCGGCCGCGCTCCTGCGGCGTAGTCGAGGCCCAAGGGCCGGTTTCGAAAGCAGCCTTCGCCGCCGCCACTGCCCGCTCCACGTCCTGCTCATTCCCGTACGGAACTTGCGCCATTACTTCTTCCGTTGAGGGATCGATAATGGCAAATGTCTGATTGGACGCACTGTCGACCCATTCTCCGCCAATGTACATCTGGTACGTACGAACCTCGGTTTTAATACCGCTGGGCATAACAACCTCCTTCGAATAAATTGATCACCGCACAAGCGGGCTGATCTCCCGCATTGCCTAGCCCCGAACCAGTAATGCGACCACGGGTCCACCTCTACTGCGGGCTAGAAAAAGAACTTCAAAGCAAATTGCACCAGGCGCGGATCTCCCGCCTGCGTCACCCTCCCAAACAACGTCGGGCCGTCTGAATAATGGCCGTCCGGGTTCGAGAAGTTGGTGTGATTGAAAACGTTGAAGATCTCACCACGAAACTCAAAATATCTGCTTTCGCTTAGAGCAATCTTCTTGTGAACCGAGAGGTCCCATTCTTCGAGGCCCGGGCCACAGCAGATAGTGCGCTGGGTGCCGTTATTGAATTGCCCTAGAGGCGGATCGGCAAAATTGTTGTAGTTCAAGTAGAAGCGGTTGTCTTTCTTGGGATTCGTGATTTGAAGCCGACCCACCAGACTGGGAGCTTCAGTCCCTAAGAAAAAGAGGCTGTTAACTAGCTCGGAATCGTCCTGAGTGTCCAGACGAATGGGAAATCCGGTCTGGTACTGCGTAACCCCGGAAAAAGCCCAATCATTCAGGAGCTTTCCGGCAAAACCCTGGTGCTTGGGAAGAGGTAGCTCCCAGTCGTAGCTAATCACGAAGCGCTGCGCTGAGTTGAAAAGTGAGAGCCCGCGGCTGGCCTTGAAATTGAACGGATCAAGGGTTTCTTCAAAAGTTGAACCCTGATCCAGGGATTTGCTGAAGGTGTATGCAGCCTGGAACTGCAAGCCGTGGGAGAAGCGTTTTTCGAGCATGGTCTCCAGGGCGTTGTAAGCGGAGCTCGCAACCGTGTCCTCGGCGAAGATACTGGTGAATATAGGCACGCCGTCTGCTGGACAGCCCGCACCTGTGAACGGGTTGCAGTTTGGAGACGAGTAGGGCCGCAGCCCGACCAGGTTGATCGCGGGATTATTCGGTCCGGTAACCACAGCCGTCGGACCGTACGGCATATGCAGCGAGTAGCCGGCGGGAATACTGTTCGCGGGCAGCAGCCACTGCGCATCTTCCACCGTCGGCCCGCAGGCGTAGGCCGAGCTCAGAGCCTGATTGCCTTGGTTCGCGTAGTACTGGGAGATGTTGTACATGTCCAGGCATGTACGCGGATTGGATGGGTTGATGTCATGCGAGGCCAGCAGGCGATGGCCCTGCGACCCGACGTAGCCAATCTGCAGCATCAAATCTCTCGCCAGTTCACGCTGGATTGTCAGGTTGTATTGTGCTGTGTATTGCGTGCGCAAGTGCGGCTGGAATTCGCCGTAGAAGAGCATGGGCCGGAACACGGACAGGTCTACTCCCTGTCCACGCGTCGGAGTCATAATTCCGGTGTAAGGATTAGGAGCCGGAGCGCCTCCAGCCTGATAAACAAAAGGCGTATTGAAAAAGACGTTCGAAAGCGAAGAACTTCCGCCGAAAGGCGGCTCGGCGCCGAACTGCGCCAGTACTAACTCTTCAATGGGGTTGTAAAACAGCCCCCAGCCAGCGCGGATACTGGTCTTCCCGTTATTTCCAAAAAGCCTTCCCAAAACCCCTTTGTCAAAATTGGGACTGTACGACAGACCAAGGCGCGGGGCAAACGCCTTGTAATAGGTTGAAGTCATGCCAGCCGGAATGCCCTTATCCCCGGGCGCCACCAGCCCCGTGGGAGTCGTGCCCGTGTTGACGCAGTTGGGATTGGGTATACCCAGGCTCTGAAAATATTGGATACTGCTGGCGCTGAGCTGACACGGATAAAGGGTCGAGTTCTGGCCGGGGCGGAAGGTTTCGACGTGGCCGGAAATGTCGGTAGGCGGGGTATCGAGTTCCCAGCGAAGCCCGTAGTTCAGCGTAAGATTCGATCTGATCTTCCAGCTGTCCTGTAGAAACGGGTACACGGCAGTGCCGCGCACGTCCTCGCGTTGTCCGGACCCCTGCGCGTAGATATCGTTCAGACCTAACAAGTACTGGGGATAATAGGCCCCATCGGCGCTGCCGATCACATCCGCGCCTAGTCCGCTGATGGTGGACTCGCCATTGATATCGTAATAATAGGTCTGGTCAAAGCGGGCGCGGCGCAGATCCACGCCGAACTTCATGGTGTGGTTGCCTTTGACCCAAGTCAGGCTCTCAGTCCATTGAAAACTGTTCCCCACCTGCGGGAGTATGCCTTCCCAGTTGTTGCCGAACGATGCGAAACCAGCGATGTTGACGAAAGGGACGCCAGTGATATTGGACGGCAGGCCCGTCGTGATGCCCAGCTTTGGGCTCGTCCCGTATAAGCTCGTAATTGCCGATGAATCGGAGGTACCGGTGAAGCAAAAAGCACTCGCAGCACCCGTGCAGGATGCGGTCACGGCGTTGGCAACCTGGGGTTTTAAGAATCCGAGCTGGCCTTCCCGCAGGTAGGTGAAATGCGCTTCATTGACCAGAAAATTGCTGATCGTCCAGGTGTGCGTCAGATTCCACTGCTGGTAGCGGAAGTTGTTGTAGTTTCCGAAACCGGGAACCGTGGCGCCGGCCTGCTGGAAGGTATTGTAGGGTTGGAATTTCCCGCTGTCATTGAAGTAGTAGTACGCGGTGAAGTTCTGGTGATCATTGATCTTGTGATCAAAGCGCACGGTGAACTGGTTGGCGTTGTCGGTTCCCGTGGGGACGGACTGGTTTTGATTCGTGCCCACGTTGGCGGCAGGGATGAATCTCTGCAGATTGACGGCGACGGGATCCTGACATGCGGCTGGGATCTTGCTTGTTGGGAAAATCTGTGACCACGACACACCAGCGGCCGGAAGTTCACCGCCGAGTGCTTGGATGGCAGCAGTGCAGCCCGAACGGCCATTGATAACGTCCGCCACAAACTGATCGCTAATGCTCCCTGTAAGTTGGTTGCTACCTTGTTGGTCGAACACCCGGCTGAAGTCACCGGTCCTCATCGCCGAGGTAGGGACATTCAGGAGCTCCCCCGGTTGTCCCTCTCGGATACGACGTCCCTCGTACGAAAGGAAAAAGAAACTGCGGCCTTTCTTGATCGGCCCTCCAAAGGTTCCGCCGAACTGGTTTTGGTTCAACTGCGGCCTGGTAGTGTTGAAGTAACCTTGTGCGTTCAAAACGGTATTACGAAAATATTCGTAAATGTTTCCGTGGTAGTTGTTGGTCCCTGATTTGGTAATCACGTTCACCACGGAACCGGAGTTCCGGCCGTATTCCGCGTCGAAGGTGTTAGTGATAACACGGAACTCGGCGATGCTGTCTGGCGTAGGTTGTACGGCGGGAAGATTGACGAATTGATCGTTGGCATCCCCGCCATTCACGCTGAAGGCGTTGGATCGAGTTCGCCCACCATTCACAGAAACTGAACCCGCGTCATCGGTGCCGAAGAACAGACTGCCGCTACTGCCCAACTGCGACTGCACGCCGGGCTGGAGCTGGAGAAATTGATACGTATCGCGGGTGTTCAAGGGCAACTCGTTGACCGACCGGTCATTGATAACCGCGCCGAGTTGAGTGCTGGTAATGTCGACTTGGGGAGCTTCAGAGGTAACCACGATGGTTTCGTGCATCTGACCGAGGTCCATGGTGATGTTGAGAGTCACCACTTGATTGACGTCCACCGTGATCCCCCGGCGCACATACCTCTTAAAGCCGGCCTGTTGCGCCTCGAGGCGGTACGTGCCCGGCACAACCTGCACAAAGTTGTAGTCACCGTTCTCGTTGGTTTGGGTGCTGCGGCTCACATCGGTGGCTTCGTTCACCAGCATAACCTTCCCGTTCGCCACGACGGCGCCGCTGATATCCGCAATGCGGCCCAGAATCCTGCCGCCTGTGCCCTGCCCTAAGGCAGCAGACATCAAAATGGCGAGCAGGCCAAGTACCATCAGACTGAAGGACTGCGTGCGATGTGCCAATGACTGATGCATTTCATCGGCCCTCCTATTACCGGGTAGAAGTCGAACGCGGACACTTGCATCGCGAGGTGTGGTGATGCTGGCCTCTGCGCTTCAACGCTAGGCTATCGAGGAATTGACCACAGGCTGTGGGGGAATTGACCACAGGCGTCCTGTCCTGTAAGAGAAGTCAGCGGTTAGCAGTAAAATTTTCAACTCCGTACAGGTTATCTTCAGTGACCCCAGTCACCCAATATCGTGACTTGCTACCGGATTTACATACCTGTGTTGAAGGTCGCGTCACCAGAATCACAGCCGCCCGCAAGAGCCCTCACCGCCGCACTGCTATGGTGTCGGGATCCAGTTCGTTGAACGTGGATGTGAATGCGTTCGACAGGCTCCAGATCGTTCACGGCGGGAATTCCTCGTCCGGCGTTAACGCTTCACCTAGCCCTGCGACACCGTAATTGTTTGTTTCAGAAAAGCGGAGCGGTTCCCGCTTCGCTCCGCTACTTCCGGACTTCAATAGTGGCTACGCAGCCGCGGCCAGTTCCCACAACGCGTACGAGTTCTGAAGCAAGCAGGCGAGAGCGTAATACTTTAGCTCATCAGGTATCTGGTAAGCCGGGTGCCAGAAGTCTATGAAGACTCTACGGCCGACGCAGTGCACGCCGTCGTAGCCGCCATCCTGCGCTTCAGGCCATAGATGTTTGACGTGGCGCCACGTATACCCACAGACAACAACATATGGATCGATCAATTCGATTTGGTTCTTGATGAAGGCTCCGTCTCTCCGCCCATATTGCTCAAGCTCATCAGAACTCGAAGGGGGCGTTCCGGCGCTCTTCTTGATATTCACCACAGCACTGGACAAGAAAAGTTCTGCCGCCTCGTCGACCGCAGATTTTTCAATTGGAAACCTGAGCAAGGTGCCGCTCGCGATGTGATGAATTGCATAGCACCAGTAGGCTGCATTCTTGAGACTTGGACCGGAAGGTCCAACTTCTCTGATGAATTCCCGCAGGTCCCAGCTAGAGTCTGGCCCTTCGTGGCGCGCTTCTTTGAGAAGGAAAAGAACCCGTAGTGTTATCGAATCCCAGCGCTTTTGGTCGATGATTCCATCCTTGATGAAGCAATGTTCTTGATGATGTGGCTGCCGTGACCACCTATGTAGCAGTGCCTCATGAGCATCCATAAATTTCCCTCCGGCTCAGATCTCCCTCAGATTTACACCTGGAAGTGAGACCGACGATAGGAAACAAGTCACTATGCCTTGTGAGGTTCTTCTTCAATGGAGATTGTTCCGCCTCTAGGCGGAGCCCTGCCTTCGTCGTTTTGCGAGCGGATAGTCAATATCCGGATGGTCGGCAGTACGGAAACGGAGCCGAAAGGATTGCTTTTCTGCACGGCTATTGGGAAACCAGATAGATCTTCTACGCGCTCAGTCCTTACCAGACCATGAGAACGAGACTGCTCTGAAGTGCCTTCTGCACGGCTAGGAAAGTGTCATTCGGTGTAGAGCACGCAAGAGAACAAGCGTCTTACCTTCAGAAGTTATGCCTTCACAAGGCAGCGTGATGGGAGTCACAGACCGGGTTTCTGAGCTACGATCAAAATGATCGTGAATTATCCTCCATAAAAGGGTAACAGGAATAGAGGGCCTGGCCCGCTAGCCCTCCACCAATGAGGTAGCTAGCGGGTTTCCTGTTGTTGACTCGAAGCAGCACAGCGTTGTTAGCGAAGAATCTGCCAGTGAAGAGGGCGGTTCGGCCGACCGCAGGGCCATTCTGAATAACCTCAAGCGAAAGATCGAGCACTCCATCCAAACCGCAACGCAATCTTTAAATTGGATCGATGCCGCCCTGGATGAACTCGACAAGGGTCAACCGCCGATATCGGTCATCGTTAAACGGCGGCCGGCGGTTCGCGTTGCATCCATGCGTGTCAAGCTCAGGAACTATGCCGACGTGGCAAGGTTCGAGAACCAATTGTCGGATGCGTTGCCGCCGGAGTGTGTAGGTACTTTGCGGGGAATTCTGTGGCATCGCTGCGCGGATTCGGGATCGCTGGAAGCCGAGCCTTTCATCGAATTGAAAAAGCGGGCGCCGTTACGAGGTCTCTACGAAATGAAGGAACTTCCCCAGGCAACCCTGGCTTGCGCGTACTCGGGGACCGGCGACGAGAGTGCGGAGCAAGCCTATGTAGCTGTTCGAAAGTGGATGCAGATCCGAGGATATCGTCTAGCTGGGCCGAAACGGGAAATCTATTTGCAGAACATGCTTGAGATTCAGTTCCCTCTCGCCAGTTGAGAACATTGTCTCAGGTGTCCTCACTCCGGTGCTGGCGAAGCACACACGTAGCCAGATTTTAACCTGATTTTAAGACAGGAACTGGTAAGCTTCCACCAGAGGTCACATCCCCCATGACCATCAAGGCAGTCCCTATCTCTGATAAGTTCATCTTCTGGCGTTGTAAAGAGTGCGGATGGGAAAGTGAGAGACTTCCCGCAAGCAGCAAGAACTTGCCGCCGCCTCATGACTGCAGTAACAGAGCCGAGCGGATAAACCAGAGAAGTGCGTAGCTTGTGACTCACGACCGTTTCAGTGGTCCCCGCATGACTCAGTGAAACGATTTGCTGGCGACAGGCGCGGACTCCGCGAATTCCTGCAGCCGGTAGAACTGATTTAATGGCATCCGCCCCGTGCCGACAGGGTAAGCCTTCTTGATCGCCTCGGTAACGTACGCCTTTGCCAGAATGACTGCCTCAGACCGCGAGCGTCCGAGTGCCAGGCCTGCGGCTAGCGCCGAAGAGAAGGTACAGGCTGCGCCGTAGATATGCTCCGGCTTTATGCGGTCTCCCACCAGGGTTTGCAGGTTCAACGAGCCGTCCGCGAACACATCAACAGGCCTTTCCAGGCGGCCTCCAGTTACAACGACAGCATGCGCGCCCATTTCGAGTAGTTTGCGCGCTGCCCTCTTCATGTCCTCGAGATTTTCAACCTTCTCTCCAATCAGAGCCGCAGCCTCAGCCAGATTAGGCGTAATGACTGTCGCTCGTGACAACAGTTGATCGCGCACGATTTCGAGGCAGCTAACGTCGTTCAAGTCGACACCGCCAGTCGCGCGCACCAAAGGATCAAGCACGAAGGGTAATGATGGGTTTGCCTTTAGCACGTCGAGTACAGCCTCGGCATTTGCGCGGGTCGCGAGCATACCGATCTTGATGGCTTTGACCTTGCTCTCTGCAAATATCGACCGCATGCAAGCTTGCAAAATATGCACGTCAACGGGATGAACCTCATTTAGTCCAGTGGAGTGCTCCTGCACATCAATGGCTGAGATGGCCGCAACGCCGTAGCAGCCGTTAGCCGCAAAGGTCTTTAGATCTGCAATTACTCCCGCTCCCCCTAGAGGATCAAAGCCGGAGACGGTCATGACTACTGGCTCAGATGAGCTCATAAACACAATTCCTTTAATCGATGAACCAGCTATTGTACTGCCGTTTCGCCTGGTAACCAGGCCACGGCCAGAACTATGGTACTGGTGGTTTGATGTCGCTGGACATGTTAGATTGTGACGAATGGACGCTGAACGCACCATTGCCGAAATCGAGTGGCTGGAACGGATCTTTGCGGCGCCGGACACTCGACCCTTGAGTGCCAGCGATGTCTCTGCCGCCAATCGAAGGCACGACGAGATGAACGCGCACAGCCCGTGGTTTCGGCTTTGGCAACACTTTGGGGTTTGCTGCCGCCCGTAAGCTTGGGACACTAATTGAGCGCGATCTAGATGTCGATCCGCTTTTCGGTGTGCCGTCGCAGATACCAGCATGGGGTGTAGCCGAAGTGGGGAAACAAAGACTGAACGCAAACCTGGTCCTGAGGCGGCGGGAACTGGTACTCAGTCTTGCTGTTCTTCTCGTGGATCGCATACATCTCGGTGACGGTGACCGTTGCGAACTGCGGGCGATTGCCGGGAATTCTGTAGCGTAGGGAAACGTAATCGCCCACATAAATCAAGGCAAGCAGAGCAACCGCAAACACAACTAGCCGCGCGAAGAAGTGTTTCATTTGATTGTGAGCTGCTGAGATTTAGTCTGACCGCTCTGCACGATACGCTTGACCCTCGACTCAACCGGCACTGCCTGTGGTACGCGGATTCGAAAGAAACACTCGCGCACGGACGCCATCGCGTAGAATTAAAGTATCATGGCCTCCCCTGATGAAAGTCGCTCGGCAGCTATGCAGACTTCCGCATCCTCACCGGTTCAGATCGAGATCCGGCGTTTGACCGAGAACGACGCTCAGGACTTCTATCTGCTGCGACTTGAGGCTTTGGAACGCGAGCCACAGGCGTTCGGAGCGTCTCCGGACGAGCATCGAGCAATGACCATTGAGGCGATTGCCAAGCGGCTGGCTGCGGGCTCGGGAGATCGAAATTTTGTATTGGGCGCGATTGCGCGCGATCACCTTGTCGGTATGGCAGGCTTTTTCCAGGACGAGGGAGCGAAAAGCCGCCACAAAGGCCGCATTTGGGGCGTGTACGTGACTGAAGAGTGGCGTGGCGAAGGGATCGCACACGTACTGCTTTCAGAGATCATCGAGCGCGCTCGTGCCAAGCCGGAGCTTGAGCAATTACTTCTCGCCGTCGCCGCCGGACAGGAGGCGGCGAAGCGTTTGTATGAATCCTTGGGCTTCGAAGTTTATGGCCGCGAGCCACGAGCCATCAAGATTGGTAGTACTTATGTGGACGAGGAGCTGATGGCCCTGCGGTTACGCTGACGGTTATGGCGCGATATCCAGATCGGCAACTCGGTGTTCAAGTGCCGCTGCGAGGTAGCGCTTTGAGAGGCCGATCCGTCTGCCAAAGCTCGTATAGATAGCCGTCGGGACCGCGAAAGTAAATCCAGGCCTCCGATCCGTGGCTTTCAACGCCTGTGACAAACTCGACGCCGAGCGACTCCAGTTCGTTCCTGGCCGCACGCACATCCTCCACTTGAAAGGCCAGAACTGGACAAGCATGATAACGATAGTAGTCATTCTCCGGACCGAATATTTCGAACAGCTGCCCTGAAGGCAGCTCAAACTGGATCAGCCCCTTACCTTGGTGAAGGAACGACAACCCCAGGATATCGGCAAAGAAGCGGGCCGTTGATTGCAGATCTGCTGTTCTCACGCCCGCCCATGTATACCCAAGCACCCGCATGGCAATGTCCTTCCGTTTTCGACCTGCCTTTGTCGGTCAGGCAACAATAGGACGGGATTCTACACGACGAAATACTTTGCGCTGGGATGATGCACGACCATCGCGGAGGTCGATTGTTCCGGCTCCAAAAGGAATCCTGAAGTCAGCCGCACCCCGACATTTTCTTCGGGATGGAGCAGGGCAAAGAGCTTCGTCTGATCTTCCAGATTGGGACACGCGGGATATCCAAACGAGTATCTCGAGCCGCGATATTTCTGATGGAATAAGTCACGGATGTGCGGCGAATCCTCCCCGGCAATTCCTAATCCCTCACGAATTTTCTTGTGCACGTACTCGGCCAGGGCTTCGGCCGTTTCTACGCTCAGTCCGTGCAGGTAGAGGTATCTTGTGTACTCACCGGCTTCAAATAAGCGCTGAGTTTCCTGGGTTGCCTTAGACCCTATGGTCACCAATGAGAGTCCAATTACATCCATCTTGCCGGAGCTTTTCGCAGCGAAGAAGTCCGAGATGCACAGCCTGCGGCCTTCTTTCTGGCGGGGGAAAGTGAAGCGGAGAAGCTCCTTCTTCTGAACTCCGCTCGGCTCCCGGGCGGGACTGCCCGCGCCACATGGGCCCGGATCGTAGACGATCACGTCATTTCCTTCGGCTTGGGCGGGGAAATAACCGTACACCAGCTTCGGCTCGAATAATCCGCTGGCAATGACTTCTTCTTCCAACTGCTTTTTGATGGGACGGAATTTCTGCTCGACCAGGCGCAAGTAATCTTCCTGAGACGCAGTCTTCAACTGCCACTGATTCTTGAACAGCGCCGTGTCGTTGATGTACTGGAAGACTTCGCGTAGATCGAAATCCTTGCGCACGCGCACACCCCAAAATGGAGGCGTCGGAATACTCGGTGCATCGCCCACCACGGGGCTGCGCTCGGCGAAAATTGCTCCGACTTCCTCATCGACCGCCGCTGCCTTGGCGTACTCTTTCACCGTGCGGCCTTCCTGCAGGCGGGCGCCACGCTTGCCATCTGCGGTGGAAAGATCCTCCATGATGTGCAGACCGGCAAAAGCGTCGTCGGCGTAGAAGACGGCGTTCGAGTATTCGCGCCGCAGGTCGTCCTCGACATATTTTCGAGTGAGTGCCGCGCCGCCGCAGATCACTGGGAATTCAAGTTTCTGCCGCTGCAGGTCTTGGATCACATACTTCATCTCGAGCGTTGATTTCACCAGCAACCCGCTCAGGCCGATGGCGTCTGCCTGGTGTTCCTGTGCGGCCTTGATGATCGTGTCACCCGGCTGTTTGATGCCGAGATTAATCACGCGGAACCCATTGTTGGTGAGAATGATGTCCACCAGGTTCTTGCCGATGTCGTGAACATCGCCTTTCACCGTGGCCAGCACGATCGTGCCCTTCTGGGAGCCGGCCTTTTTCTCCATCTTGGGCTCAAGATAGGCGACCGCCTGTTTCATCACTGCGGCAGAGTCGAGCACGGACGGCAACTGCATTTTGCGCGCCCCAAACAGATCGCCGACCGTTTTCATTCCGTCAAGCAGCACGGTGTTAATGAGGTCGAGCGGCGTATATTGCGTGAGCGCTTCTTCGAGCAATTCTTCCAGCGTCTTGCGGTTCGCGCCGTCACCCACGGCTTTTTCGCCATTGATGATCGCGAACTTCAACTTGTCGTCGACCGATAGAGTTTCGACGTGTGCCGTCGTCGTGGCCTGGGCCTTACCTTTGGTTCCGGCAAAATGCTGCATATATTTCTGCAGCGGATCGCCGTCGGATGCGTCGCGATAGATCAGCTTGCGCGCAAGTTCAACTTCTTCATGAGGAATCTTGTACAAAGGATAGATTTTTTGGTAGTTGACGATAGCCATATCGAGGCCATGGTCAACCGCCTCGTGCATGAAAACCGAGTTCAGCACACGCCGAGGATAGGCATCGAGGCCAAAAGAAATGTTACTCACGCCGAGGATGGTCTTCACATCCGGGAGTTGCTCTTTGATCTTCTTGATGGCCTGCAGCGTCTCGATGCCCGCCGTTCGGTATTCTTCCTGGCCGGTGGAAATCGGCAGAGTCAGTGCGTCGAAGATCAGATCAACCGGACGAATGCCATACTTGTTTGTCGCGAGATCGTAAATCCGCCGGGCGATTGCAGCTTTTTT
>Ga0187771_10003026_pt1 | contig 11684 bp, 11 predicted proteins | sample 0116_SJ02_MP15_1_FD_133139 | JGI IMG/M metagenome (GOLD analysis project Ga0187771, IMG submission 133139) | Tropical peat soil microbial communities from peatlands in Department of Meta, Colombia - 0116_SJ02_MP15_10_MG | ecosystem: Environmental > Terrestrial > Soil > Wetlands > Peat | place... | reverse complement strand
TCGATCAGCATCAACAGGAAAGGCTTCCCGGAACGCTCAGTCCGCTTCCGCTCCAGGACAATCATGCGGGTGAAGCGCGTTTCGTCCAGCAGTCCGCAGTCCGGGGCCTGAGCAGACAACGCTGACTCGGCGGCCAAGTCCAAAGCGTTTAGATCGTCGCTCAATAGGCGCAGTATTCGTGCAGACATTGTTTAGTTGTTGTCACGACCCAACATCCCAATGGTCGCTTCATCAATGGATTGAGCACTTTCTTTGCCACAACGGCGCTCGGCAGGTTGCGCAAAATCTTTGATTTCATTCCGTTAAGTGTGTGGCTGGAAGGGGGTTGAGTTGACTGCTAACCCCTGTGCAAGAACCTGCATAGTGCGGATCGTCAGCCTGGCCCTGTTCAAACAACTGCGCTAACACTGCAAGAATATGCGTGCTAGGGCTGCCGTCCTCGGCCTGCCGCTTGCGGCTCCCTTGGGGCCTCTTGGCCGGCCTTACTGTAATAGTAGTAATGGTGCTGGTTCATCTCGGTAGCGGCGTTGACCACGATTCCGAGAAGCTTGTCTTTTTCAACCGAGTTCACCGTCTTCTGCATTAGTTTCTTGGGTGTCTTGCCCGCCCTTACCACCAGCAGTACGCCGTCGACCAGATTGATCCAGACACTTGAATCCGCCATGGGAGTCAGCGGAGGGGAGTCGACTAGGACGCAGTCGAACCATTCGCCGATCTGAGCCATCAATTTTGAAAAACGTTCCGACTGCAGGACCTCCAAGGGTTGTTCCAAGCCATCTCCTGCCGGCAAGAGCCACAGTGGAAGTCCCTCGGCGCGCCGCATGTAGTCACGTATGCTTCCTCCTCCCCGCCACCACTCTGCTAGGCCCGGAACCTCACTGGTGCCGAATAACTTGCTCAGACTGGGCCGGCGGAGGTCGCCGCCGATCAAAAGAGTTTTCCTGCGCCCCCGCATGGCCAAGGTAAGCGCCAGATTTGCAGAAATCACACTTTTTCCCTCGCCGCTTATGCTACTCGTGATCAGCACCTTCTTGATCTGGCGCCGCTGTTGGAGGTTCCGGAGACGAGTGCTCAACACTCGAACTTTTTCTGCTGCCAGACTGTGCTCATCCGTCATCACCACCAGGCGATGCTCCGGGAGCGTCCTGATTGAAAATGAGCGAATTTGTTCCAACCCCAGAATGCTGATGTCCTGAGGAGTGTCCGAAGGGGTTGGGACTGGAATCGGAGAGTGTGCTCCCACTTCAGCAGCAGTTTCTGACTTGGCCTGCTGCAACGCTTCGAATATTCGACTCATGCCTTTCCAAACCTCGCTTAGGGTGAGCCTGACGGTCGAGAGGATTTACTGGAGCATCAAGATTACCGCTTTACCGGTTTATCCCTTCAAGTAGGTGAACAGGGCTACAACTGAGATACAAACCACCAGCAACGAAACACCAACAGCTTCCAGCCAGAACCGCCGGGATTGGTTGCGCCGTTCGGCAGGTGTAGAGAGGGCGGGTATCCCTGCCAGCACAGGAGCCGATGTCAAATCGCGCAGATCCTCTTCCCGGTAGATTCGAGCATCGGAAACTTCTAGCAGTCCTAATAGCGCCAATGCCAGGCAGGTCCCAACGCCCAAACCAGCCAGGCTGAACTTGAAGCGATCGGGGAAATACGGCCTCAGCGGAAGATTGGGGGGATCGAGCACACGGAATTGTTCCCCTTGTTGCTGTTTCACCAGGCTGGTGGCCATTTCCGACTGCTGCCTCTTGGCCAAAAGAGACTCATAATTCGCGCGCGATTGCTGATAATCTCTGGTGACAGCCGCAAGCTGCTGCTCACGCACAGGAGTGAGGTTCAGGCGGCCCTCGTATTGTCGGATCTCCGACTCCACGTTCTTGACCTCCTGTTTCCGATGCGCGATCTCGAGCTGGTTGGCCTTGATCTGGCTTTCGATCTGCATGATTGGGGACATAGCCTGGATCTCGGCCGCAGTCGCTGCAGGCAAAGACGAGTCCGTTCTCTTGCCGGACTTTGCTTCCTGTTCAATCTTCTCCTGCAGTTTTTCGGTTGCGGCGATTTGCTCTTTCAGGCGAACTATGTCCGGATGTTCTGGGGTGTAGCGAGCGCTAAGGTCATTGAGCTGGTTCTTCATCTTCGCCAGTTGTTGCTCCAGGGCCGGCAAGGTCGGGGAAGAATCGCCCTCGGCAGCACCTCCCCGCAGAGACTTGTGTTGTCCCAGCAGCGACTCTAAGTAAAGTTTGTGCTGTTCCGCCTGATTTAAGGCCTCACTCTCAGCTTGGAGCCGGCTTTGCAACCCAGCGAGAATTTGCAGATTACCCTGCAATTGCTCTGGAAGTTCACCCAGGTATTTCGTCTTAAAATCCCTAAGTCGCTGCTCCTGCTGCGCCAGGTCCGCTCCTGCGGCTTGCAGCTCATTGGCCAAAAAGGCCGTGATGTTCTCGGAGTCTTTTTGCCGGTTACGCTCGCTGTCTTCGATAAAAAGTGCCGTCAGCTCACCTGTGATCTGTTGGGCCAGCCGCGGTGTGGAAGCGGAGTAAGCTACCTTGAAAGAAGTGAGTTGGTTCTGGCTGGCCTTCTCGAGTTCAATCGTGATGTCTTTGCGCATTCGACCGACCAGCGCATCAGGATCCCTCTGGCCCTCGTTCGCGTACAGACGGTAGTTCTGCGCGATCGCCAATAGTCGAGTACGGCTTAAGATCTGCTGCGTGATGCTTTGCAATCGCTGCTGCGGAAGATCGACCTCAACGTACTTTTCTGGAACCTTTTGCTGCTCGACCAGAATGACAGTCTCGGAGCGGTACTTCACGGGCATAAACCTGCTGGCCACTACTACTATGGCCCAACTTATAACCAGGGTGGCGATCATCCACCAACGCCGATGGCATATCAGCGCCCAGTAGCGTCCAACGTTTAGCGAATCCTGCTCGGGAGAACCATTCATTTCTTGTATCTCGCGGTTTTGGGCGAAGCGGGGCTGTTTCCAGGGATCAAACCGGCTCGACGTCATACCCTTCAATACTAATGGCCAGGGAGCGTTGAATCATGTCTACGGACAACACCAGGCGCTGGTCTCCGTTGTGCCTGATCAAGATACCTTCCACTCCTTCCAGGCAACCTCCGCGAATGCGCACTCGCTGACCTACTTTCAGGAAAAAGTGGGGGCTGAACGGGATTTTGTTGGCCAATAAGCTGCGAATGCCCTCAATCTGACTCTCCGGAATCGGCGCTCCCTGGTTATGAGATCCCACGAAACTGAGGACGCCGTTAGTGCGGAGGACCGAAACTCGGGTTGCGGGCACAGCCACGATATTCACAAATGCATAGCCGGCAAAAAGCGGCAGAACAACCTTCTTGCGCCGGTCGCTCCAGCGGTGAACCTCAGTGACGAGAGGCAGAAACGTAACGATACCCTTCTGGTCCAACTCAGCCACCGCACTCTTTTCGTGTCTCGGTCGCGTCTGGATTGCGTACCACTGCGCCGAGTCGTCAGTTGTAGCCTGATTACCCCACTCGTATGCTGCAGTTTGCGCTGCGCTGGCCATAGCTCCGCCCTCTGAGTCCCATCCTGCGGTTCCCATAACTGTGCATACCAGTTGTTTCGGCGGCCAAATTCCTTCTGGCTGCCTGCTCAACAATCCTGTCAAACGTCGCCAGTCCGCCGCCGCGCCACTCGCGAAATGCTCGCGCTCGGCACATAATCAATCTCAAAACAGCACACTTCCGTATCGAGATTTCGATTATGGGTTTCGCACCAAAGGGCAGCAAGTGACCAAGGTAACGAAGGCGAGCTTCGTCCGGTCTGCTGCTCCGCGCGTTCCGGCTGACTATTTTTCATCGCCGTCAACCACTTTTGGATGTGACTCTGAGCCGCGTCCTTCGGGCACTCCCGAAAGAATCCCGGGATGCCGAAAGCGCTCAGTTAGCAGCGCCAGATTGTGCAGCGTCTCAACCAGGTCTCCGTTGCTCACCTGTTGCGACATCTGCGGCTGCAGCAAATCGAATTCACGCGCTACCCCCTCGATAAGCTCGGCGCCGACTTGCTGCTGCTTATCTACGAAAGCGCTGAGCAAAGCATGATCACACAACAGGTTAATAACCCGTGGGATGCCGCTGGCATATTTGTGCACGGCTTCTACCGCTCCGGGGCTGAAGATCGCATGTCCATTGCCCCCGGCGATCTTCAGCCGCTGTGCGATGTAAGCGCTCGTCTCCTCCTGGGTCAGAGGTTGCGTTTTGCAGCGCAAGGTTATCCGCTGGCGCAACTGCCGCAATTGTGGCAAGTTGAGTTTCTGCTCCAGCTCCGGCTGGCCGGCCAGCACAATCTGGAGCAACTTCTCCGTCGAGGTTTCGAGATTGGTCAGCAACCGAATTTCCTCGAGCACCTGCGGCGAAAGGTTCTGGGCCTCGTCGATGATGAGCACCGCCGTCTCGCCGGCGCGGTAGCGGTCCAGCAGCCAGTGGTACAAATGCAGGAGCACCTGACTCTTCAGCCGCGACTCGCAATGAATCCCGAAGTCAGCCAGCATGTAATCGAAGACTTCCGGCACATCGAGCTGCGAATTGAAAATGAACGCTGTGGCCACCCGCTGTCCCCGCAGCCAGTCCAGCAGCTTGTTCAACAATGTCGTCTTGCCCGTCCCGACTTCTCCGCTCAGGAGCACAAAGCCCCGACGGCTCTGGATGCCATAGGTCAGACAAGCGAGCGCCTCCTGGAAATGCCGCGTCAGGAACATGAAGCGCGGATCCGGATTGACGCTAAACGGGTTGGTGCGGAGACCAAAGAACTGGTTGTACATGTTGCCTCAAACCCCTTCGCTATACTCTGCGCTTCTCGCTTGTCCCGTCGCCTAAGTCTTTCAACTGTGCTCCTCGCCAAGAAGTTTCCAGCTAACGAATCAGCAACGGCCGCATGTGCCAGTCAAACCCCACCCCGCCGGTGTGCCGACTAAGATCGCCGCACACTCCCAGGCCGCACTGCGCAACACTGCTGGACTGGTGCTGAAATGTGTACGTGAGAAAACCCGTTGCCTCGTGCCCCAGGGGCCGTTCCAAACGCGCGTTCACCAACTCGGTGTTGAAGGCAAGAGTCGGCAAAGGACCCGGAGAAGCTGCCGTCCCCTGGGGATTCGTGTTATGCGCGTATCCTGCACCGAGCGATGCCGAAAGCGTGCGTGTTAGCCGGGTGATGAAAAATCCTTGAATCTGATCGGTCTTGGCTAGAGCCAGGACTCCGGCGCCTCCGTTAACACTGTGGCCGTACGATGCTCCCAGCTGGGCACGGCGGAACCGGTAGATGAGCGAGCTTTGGACAGCCCACGTCGCCTGAGTCGCCGGACCCAGGGCCGGATCGCTGATCTGGTTGATCTGGGGTCCACCGGAGACTCGCAAGGCTAAACGACCGGTGATCCTCCGGCCATACACCAGTTGGATGTTGTGACTGTCGAGGTTCGGAGCGCTTGAGGCTAAAGCACTTGCGGCCAAAGAACCTGGATATCGAACCAGGTTAAAGCCATAACTGATACCAAGGGAGTCGCGCGGGTTGAGATTGTAGTTGTACCCGGCCTGAACTCCGCCCTGGTTAGAATCCAATAAACCGCCACCGGTAAAGCGCTGCAAGCCGAAGCTGCCAGCCACCGTCAAGGACGATCGGCCATTCAGGATGTAATTCGCTTGCGCCAGGGCAAGGTTCGTAATCTGATCGACCTGGCTGGTTAGAATCGTCTGGTTAGGCCCGGATGCCATGACGGGGGCGGCAGAACCCGCCAACCCGGGGAACCCAAAGGTCGACTCGGGGGTATAAGTGACATCATCTGCGAGCGCCAGCGACCAGCGCCGGAATTGAAACGACTGTAGAACGTGTGCTGCCTGAAACACGCTGTTCAACCCAGACTCGCCGGCATAGATGGTCCCGCCACTGGTGTAATTCAGGGAGAACTGGCTTTGTCTCCAGACTTGTTCCAGCAAAGCATGGGCGCTCAGAGTGGTGGTGGCCGTCAACTCGGCTTGTCCATTGGCAGCACCCAAATTCTGTCCGCTCACTACGCCCGGGTTGCTGTCTACCGTCTGGGAAAATTGGAAACTGGGCGCCAGGAAACTTCGTTCGGTACCGAAGCTTCCCACTGTCAACGGCAGGAAACCCGTGACCGGGCGAGTATCCGGGCGGGCCTCCTCAGCGGGCGGAGCGCTGTCCTCGGCGGCAATCGCCGCGACGGGAGGCGCGGTTCTCTCTTCGTCCGCTGCCGGCTCCTGCGCTGGCAGCCCCAGGCTTAAGCCCAGGGTGATCAGCACCATCCCCAGTATCTTCCCGCTGGTTGACATACTTAAACCTCTTATGGAACGACGATCGTGTCGCCCGGCTTTAGAACGATGTTCTGGTCCGGCGCCTCTCCGCTGATTGCGGCTTTGTAGTTGACTGGTAACTTGATCTGCTTGCCATTGTCTGTGCGCAGCACGTACATCTTCCTGATCCTGGCAAATTGCGAGAACCCCCCGCTTGTCGAAAGGGCCTGGAGCAACGTCATGTTGGGTAACATGGGAATCGCCCCGGGGCGAACGATTTCACCGATCAGGTAGACCCGTCGGCTGTTGGCTGCGGTGACAATCACCGTAACTCGCGGGTCCGTTAGGTACTGCCGCAAGCGCTCCGCAATGCTGCCGGCGAGCTTGGTGGGAGTTGTGCCCGCAGCCTGCACATCGCTTAGCAGGGGCAGGGAGACTTTGCCGTCCGGACGCACAGGCACGGTCCCCGATAGGTCGGCTTCCTTCCACACACTGATGTTGAGCATGTCGCCCGGTCCTATCACGTAGTCAGGATCATCGGTCGCCGACACCGGCATGGGTGGCGCGACTCGTGGATTGGTAATGGACGCTATTGCCGGGGCATCTTTCTTGTCCTTCGCAGCGTTGCTCGCGTCCTGTGCTCCTGATGGAATTCCCAGCAGAACCATCAGGACTAGTATTGTCAGTGTGTTCACCCGCATGGATTTCTCTCCTCACTACGACTCGGCCGAATCGACTCCAATCTGTTTCAGTTTGTAGAGCAATGCCTTGTAACTGATCTGCAGTTGCCGGGCGGCTGACTTGCGGTTCCAGCGAGTCTCTGCCAGAACCTTCAGAATCAACTCCCGCTCCGCTTGCCGTGAAGCCGCGCGGGCGGCCTGTTTCAGGGAAAGACCTTCCCTGGCCACACTCTTTGGCGCCGGCGTGTAAGCAACAGAAAGACCTTCAAGAGCACGGTGTTCATCTCCAAGCGCCACAATTTTCTGAACGGTGTATTCCAGCTCGCGGATGTTTCCCGGCCAGGTATATTCAAGAAACTTGGACATAGTGCGGGAACTCAGTTGCGGCTTGTCCTTACAAAGTAGCGTTGCGTACTTGGAGAGGAAGCAGTCGGTCAGGGCCGGGATGTCATCCTTGCGCTGACGGAGCGAAGGCAGGCGCAGACAGATGCCACTGATGCGATAATACAAGTCCTGCCGAAAGTGCCCGTCACGTATCTCCTTCTGCAGATTGCACCTTGTGGCGGCAATCACTCGGACTTTTGCCTTTTGCCCCGGCCCTCCTGTGTCGCCGTCGGGAATTGCGTTCAGCAGTTTCCGCTGGCACGAGATTTCCAGATCGGCAATCTCATCCAGAAATAGCGTTCCAGCTCCCGCCCAGTTGCTCCAGTTGTCGTCGATCCCCCGCTCTTCAAATGACTTCGGTGTAAACGCGGCGCAATTTATCTTCAAGAATGCATCCTGCTTCCGCTTTGATAACTGGTGGATGCGCAATGCCAGCGCGCCTTTCCCTACGCCGCTTTCTCCCATGATCAGTACCGGGAGGTCGGTTCCCGCAATGTCGTTGATGGTCCGCTCGACCTGGCGCATGACAGCGCTTACGGCGGATACAAAAAGATGAGAGCCATTCACTGATGTGAGGGTTCCGCCTTCTTTAGCTGGGTCTGGCAGAGTTGTGGTTAGCATAAGTCCCGCAAAAGTCAGGATTTTTCCTTAAGCTGCGGCCCAATGCCCCGGGTGAAAGCACGGGTGATGCCATCCAAGTTGGGCGAGTTCTTAGGGCGAACCCCACCGATATGAACAATGGTTTCAGGCAGTTAGGAGTGCATGGCCATCGCCCACAACCGCGACAAAGAAGAGGTCCGCAAGTACAAAACTTTTCTCTTTTTGCCCCAGATAAGCAGGTCTAAGGCAGGGGGTGGTGCCGCCTTCGGGGACGTAATCCATTGATGGACAGGCAGATATCAAATTGATACGCATGCCAGTGGGCATCATTTTCCTCATGAGAAATGTTTTTCCCTGGTCACTAGATTTTGGACCACAGGTGCGAGTGGTGCGCGTACCTCAGGGCGGAGAGAAAAGTGCGGTGTGCGGGTGGCATGGTGCTACCGTAAGTCCGCCACTGGGGTGGTTGACACCAAGCAAGGGCTGAGACAGCTACTCCTGCACACAGCCCAGTTCGCTCAGTCCGCCGAGGCAGTTGAGTCTGCAGTCGTGGAACTGCCCATACTGCCAAGGCCGGCTTCGCGGATCTTGTAGAGCAACGCACGGTAGCTGATGTTCAGCGAGCGGGCGGCCTTCTTGCGATTCCAGTTGTTGGCCTGGAGGACCTTGAAGATGATCCTTCGTTCCAGCTCGCGTACGGCCTGGCGGGTAACCTTCTTCAGCGCGATGGGCGCGTCGGTGGTAGGAATCTCCGGATCGAAGTGCTCTTGGCGGTGAGTTAGCAGTTCATTGGTGATCGTCTCTTCCGAGCCCAGGATCACGTAACGCTTGATCAGGTTCTCAAGCTCGCGAATATTACCTGGCCAGTGGTAGCGCTCGAGCAGCGACAGCGTCTGACTGGAGGGGCTTTGCGCGCGGCAGTTGTATTTCTCGTTGTAGTACTGCAGGAAGTAATCAACCAGCATAGGAATGTCGTGGCTGCGCTCACGCAGCCGCGGCAGCCGTAGATTCACGACATTGATGCGATAGAACAGGTCCGCACGGAAGGTGCCGCTTTCAATCTCGTGTTCCAGGGTGCGATTCGTGGCGCAGACGACGCGGACTTCGACGCGTTTGTCCTCCTGCGCGCCGATGCGGCAGAACTGGCCGTCCTGCAGAAGTTGCAGGAGCTTTGCCTGCAGACCCGGCTCCAGTTCCGAGATTTCGTCCAGGAACAGTGTTCCACGGTGCGCCATCTCGACCCGGCCCGGCTTGCTGCCGTTGGCGCCGGTAAAGGCGCCCTTCTCATATCCGAATAATTCGCTCTCCAGCAGGGTACCGGGTATCGCTGGACAGTTCACCTTCACCAGAGGCCCCGAGGCCCACGGCGAGTGGACGTGAATCAAGCGGGCAATTAGTTCCTTACCGGTGCCGCTCTCTCCCTGGATCAGAACCGGTATGTTGGCGGCAGCGACTTTCTCCACACGCTGCCGAATTGCCTGCATAACCTCCGACTGCCCGAAGATTACTTCCTCGGGGGGTAAGCCATTGGTCACGTATGCCTCCATCAAGAGCCCCATCTGCTACATCTCAGTTTGAGAAGCTGCGTAGATCGCCAGATTATTTCCCCCATCACAGTGCACCCAGGGCACCAAACAGGACAGTTGCACCAACCGCCGGGAAGCCGTTAGTAACTATCATGTCGTCAGTAACATAGAGAAAGATTTCGGTCCGCATTTGGGATAGAGGACGTGGGCGGCTCGAACTGCCCCACGGAGAGCAGGGAGGGACGTAGGAAAAGTCTTTCACCGAGCGGAATGCACTTTCCGTCCTCTGCGCTCAGATACCAAGGGGCTGGTGAACTTAAGCCCCCACAATTGGTAACCATCCACTGCGGTTACCCGCAGCAGACGGGCCTTTAAGCGTCGAACGGGGCGCGGCAAGACCTTGACTCGCGGCAAAGGTGCGGAGGGTACCTCGAGGGCAATGGAGGAAGACGGCCGCAGGAAGCGTCGTGTGGCCAACAGCGCGCCCCCCGCACTGACATTCAGGGCAGTGGAGAACTCCAGAAATTCCTTACCCTCGGAGTCTTTGCCGCGGACAAACACCGGGACTGCAAGAGGCACGCGTTCGTTCTTCCGACGTTCGACGAACGCTCTGCGTTGGGCCACTTGCTCTCCTGGGAGTAGACGTTCTAATCCAAAACCGCACTCCAAGTGCCAAACTGCGGTTCTAGAACTTCCAGTACAACGGCCCTCAGGGTAACAAGTAACTCTAGCGTTTGCAGCGTACTTCTGGCAATCGCAAAATGATACACAGGTTCGATGCGCAAGTTCTTGCTTATCGGTGGTGACAAATCATTTGCATTTTACTTCTTGACAACCACGGAAGCGGTTTCGTAGCATAAAGATCCTCCCCTCAGAGTCTATAAGCGGACGGTCTGCTGCATAGTGTTGCAGTGTACGTATTCCCCCTGCGCAGGTGACTGTTAGGGCTCTGAATTGTGGTAAGTCCCCCGGAACCAGTTGCGGTGAGATCCGTTCTGACCATGAGCGCAGGCCGGCCCATCTACGGGAGAAGTGAGGGAGCAGTCGACGGGAAAGCCTCACCTGCAGAGTTGTTCAAGAGCACTGTCCCATTCTCCTGGTCCGACAAAGACACAGAGGCACAGCGTCAGGAATTCGAAGCGCTGCTGCAGTCGTTCGAAAAATTACAGGAAGAGAGCCGTCGCCGGACCACCGCACTGGCCCATGCTGCCCATGAACTGAAAACGCCAATGGCTATCATGGCCGGCTATCTCGATTTGCTCTTGAGCGACAAGGTGGGGCCGCTCAGCGACCGCCAGCGCCAGATTCTGGAAGACATGCGCGCTAATGGCACGCGCCTGCAGCAATTCATCCACGACTTCCTTACTTACAGCGCGTTAGAGACCGGCAACGTCAGCATGCGGTTTGAGATGGCAGACCTGAACGCCTGTCTCCAGGAAGTGTGCAGCTTCTGGCTGCACCGCTTCCACCAGCAGGGTGTGGCGCTGTACTTTCTGGCCAGCGAGAAGCTAAAGCCCTTCCCCTTTGATAACTTCAAGGTGCAGCACATTGTTTCGAACCTGCTGGACAATGCCCTGAAGTTCACACCCAGCGGTGGCACGGTATGGCTCAATGCCGAGCCGCATATGTGGGAACGCCGCACGGGCAAGCCGGTCCGCATCGCAGGTGACCGGCGCAAGCAGTCGGTGGCGCTGCCCAACTCTGTCCGCGTCTCGGTTTCCGACACCGGCGTGGGCATCGCTCCCGAGTTCCAGCAGGAGATCTTCGAAGATTTCACCAAGGCTTCGCACGACAAGAATTCCCAGGGCATGGGATTGGGCCTTTCCATCGCGCGCCGGCTGGTGCAGGCGCACGGAGGAAGGATCTGGATGGAAAGTCAGCCGGGTTCGGGGACGAAGTTTTCGTTTCTCATTCCCCTGAACCCGTTTTAAGAGAGGCGGCACGTGGCAGCCAACCCTACAAACATTCTGGTGGTGGACGATGAGCCCAGCATGCTGGGCTACATGCGTACCTTGCTGGAACTGGATTCCCACAGCGTCGAGACCGCGTCCAGCGGCGAAGACGCGCTGCAGCGTGTGCGCCGCGACCCCCAGCCCAATGTAGTCCTCCTCGACGTGCTGATGCCCGGCTGGGACGGCCTGGAGACGCTGGAAAAGATGCGCGAGGTCCGCCCCAACCTGAAGGTGGTGATGCTCTCCTGCGTAAGTGA
>Ga0187771_10003025_pt1 | contig 11688 bp, 12 predicted proteins | sample 0116_SJ02_MP15_1_FD_133139 | JGI IMG/M metagenome (GOLD analysis project Ga0187771, IMG submission 133139) | Tropical peat soil microbial communities from peatlands in Department of Meta, Colombia - 0116_SJ02_MP15_10_MG | ecosystem: Environmental > Terrestrial > Soil > Wetlands > Peat | place... | reverse complement strand
GCTCCATGACGCCGGCCTGATCGTGGTCGACGAAGAACACGATCCCGCTTACAAGTCGGAAGAGGGCATCCGCTACCATGCCCGCGATCTCGCGGTCGCACTCGCGCGGGCGAGCCGATGCCCCGTCGTGCTCGGATCGGCGACGCCGTCGGCCGAATCCTACGCCAACGCCAGGCGCGGACGTTACAAGCTGCTGCGCCTGTCGCGGCGCGTGGGTGAACGCGAAATGGCGCAGGTCGAAATCGTCGACCTCCGTGAGCATCTCCAGGCGCGCCCCAACGATCCCGCCGTGCCCTCATCCGCCGCCGAGTCTTCCGAGCGCGACGCGGTGCCCCTCTCACCGCCATTGATCAACGCGCTGCGAACCAATCTGGCCGCGCGCGGCCAGAGCGTCGTCTTCCTTAACCGGCGCGGCTACCACAACTTCCTGCAATGCCATCTGTGCGGCAACGTCATCGCCTGCCGGAATTGCAGCGTGAGCATGACGTTCCATCTGCGCGATCGTTCGCTGCGATGCCATTACTGCGGGGCGAGCGACGCCGCTCCCGACAAATGTCCCGAATGTGCCGGCTTCGGGCTCGAAGGGCAGGGCTTCGGCACCGAGCGGCTGGTCCACGCGCTGGCTGAGGCGATTCCCGACGCCCGGATCGGCCGCATGGACAGCGACACCAGCGGACGGCGCGGGGCGCGCACCGCGATGATCGACGCGCTCGCCCGCGGCGAACTCGATATTCTTGTCGGCACCCAGATGATCACCAAGGGCTTCGATCTGCCGGGCGTCACCCTGGTCGGCGTGGTGCTCGCCGACATCGCGCTCAACCTGCCCGACTTCCGTTCCGCCGAACGCACCTTTCAGCTTCTGACCCAGGTGGCAGGGCGCGCCGGCCGCGGCGATCGGCCGGGCCGTGTCCTGATCCAGACCTACTCGCCGCACCATTACAGTATCCGCGCCGCCCGCGAACAGGATTACGCGCGCTTCATGCGGCGCGAGCTCGAACTCAGGCGCGAGCTGATGTATCCGCCGTTCGCGCGGATGGCACTGGTGCGGATCGAAGGCGAGGACTCGGCACGCGTCAGCTCGATCGCCGCCAAGGCGGCTACCGCGCTTGCCCGTCTCGCCCAACCCGACACGATGCGCGTGCTCGGGCCGGCGCCCGCCCCCATCGAGCGCATCAAGCAGCGCTACCGCTGGCAGGTCGTCGTCAAATGCGAAAGATTGAGCGCGATGCGCGCGGCGCTTGCCGCGATGCGCTCGGAGGTCGCTCCGGTCGCTGATCGCGAAGGGGTTCGTCTCGGAATCGATATCGACCCGGTGAATATGTTGTAGGCACGCTCCCTACTTTTTGCGCACGATCACCGCCGTGCCGTAGGCCGCGATCTCGCTCATCAGGTTCGCGATCTCGTTGCAGTCAAAACGCATCGCGATCACCGCGTTGCCCCCTTTTTCCTTCGCCGCGAGCTTCAGCCGTTCGATCGCCTGGTTGCGGCTGTCCGCGAGCAGTTGCGTGTACTGCGTGACCTCGCCGCCGAACACCGTGCGCAGGCTCGCTCCGATGTTGGAGAAGACATTGCGCGCGCGCACAACCAGCCCAAAGACCTCCCCACATACCTGCACGATCTCGTAACCGGGCAGGTCGTTCATCGTGGTGACGATGAAGTTCTCCAATGTGCTTTCCATGCTTGAAACGATAACCCCGGGCCTCGACATCGGCAACGCACCTCGAGACGTAGAGCGCGACCGATTCGGTTACGAGCCTTGGCCCGTTCCCCCGCGCATGACTAACGTTTTTGCGCGACGGGCTTTTTTGCTGGTAGCATTGCCGCCAGCATCGAAATGCCCTCAAGGAGTTCAAATTGAGTACCGGGCTTCCTGCTCCGCATCGCATCGTCGACCTCACGATGGAGGACGGCGCTACCATCCGCCTGCGCCAGCACGGTAATCCCGCCGGTCCGCGGCTTGCCCTAAGCCACGGCAACGGCCTCGCGATCGACGGCTACTTCTCTTTTTGGAATCTTTTGCGCGCGCGCTATGAACTCATCCTGTTCGACTTTCGCAATCACGGGCAAAATCCGACGCACCGCTTCGACCATCACAACTGGAGCCAGTTCATCAACGACCTCGAACGGATTTTCAACGCAATACAGGACCGCTTGGGAGCCAAACGTACCGCCGGCGTCTTCCATTCGCTCTCGGCCGTCGCCTCGACGATGCATACGCAGCGGATGGGCAAGCGATGGGATCCGCTGGTGCTGTTCGATCCGCCGTTCTACCCGCGCGACGGCCATCCCCTGCGCGAGCTTCAGACCTTCAACGAGGATGACATCGCCGCGCGCGCCGAGCGCCGCACGCCGAGCTATGCCGACCCGAGCGATCTCGCCAGGCAGTTCCGCAAATACCTCCCCGGATGGAAGCCCGAGGCTTACGAACTGATGGCGCGCGCGACGCTGCGGCGCGACGACGGCGCCGGCAAATGGGTCCTCGCATGCCCGCGCGAGTACGAGGCCCACATCTTCCGCACCAATCGTGAGGCCGCCGCCTGGAACGGCGTCGCTCACATTCCGGTCCCCGTCAAGCTCATCTGCGGCGACCCAACCGGTGACGACAAGCCGCCTCCGGCCCTGATCGGCAAGGCGCTCGCCGAGGAAGCCCACGTGGATTACGACTTCATCCCCGGCACCACCCACTTCCTCCAAATCGAACAGCCAGCCGAATGCGTGCGTTTGATGGAGGCGTTTCTCGCGCGCCACGGCTTCTTTGGCTGAAGCGATTCGCGTGCTCAATCCAGCAGCGTCCGCGACGCGTAAGCCGGTGCCGCCCGTGCTATCGCAGTGCGCTCCCCGACCTTGCTCCTAATGAAACGAACTTCACCCGTCATCCAGATCTCCCAGCTTCGCGTCGAACGCGACGCCGTGATACTCGACGCCGTCGATTGGACCGTCCGGCGCGGCGAGCATTGGGCCATCCTTGGCGCCAACGGCTCAGGCAAAACCTCGCTGTTGAGCACGCTTACCGGATATATGCCGCTCACCTCGGGGACGATTTCGGTCCTGGGTGAAACCTACGGCCGCACCGACTGGCGCGAGTTGCGCAAGCGCGTTGGCATCGTCAGTTCCAGTGTACAGCAGATGATGGCGGGTCACGAAAATACCCTCGACACGATCGTCAGCGGACGTTACGCGATGATCGGGATGTGGGGCGAGACCCGCGCGGACGAGCGCGCGCAGGCACTGCGCATCATGCGCCAGGTCGAGGTCACCGCGCTGCGCGACCGGCCGTGGCGCGTGCTCTCCCAAGGCGAGCGTCAACGCGTATTGATCGGCCGGGCCCTGATGGCGCGCCCGCAACTGCTCATCCTCGACGAGCCCTGCGCCGGGCTCGACCCGGTCGCCCGCGAACATTTTCTCCAGTTCCTCGAACGGCTCGCGCGCACCCGCTCCGCCCCGACCCTCGTGCTGGTGACTCATCATGTCGAGGAGCTCGTGCCCGCATTTTCGCACGTGCTCGTGCTCAAGGCCGGCAAGGTGCTCGCCGCCGGCCCCAGGACCAAGGTTCTCACTTCGGTGACGCTTTCGCGCGCGTTCGACGCGCGGGTGCGGTTGCGCCGCAAGGGCGGCCGTTATTCGCTCGCGGTCAGCGCCAGCGCGAGCGTCGTCATCTGACCTGCGCGGTTCGACCCTCGCGCGCGCCTGGCGTGCCGCAGCCACCCTCGCCAGCCCCTCCCTGCGGCGCCGCCATTTTGATAAACTCTAAACTCACCAGTTGGAACCAATGGCGCTTCTCAGGATACGCAAATTTCCCGACCCGGTTCTCAAGAATGCAGCCGAGCCCGTCGAAAATATCGACGGCAGCGTAGCGAGCTTCCTCGACAGCATGACCCAGACGATGTACGCCGCGCCCGGCGTCGGCCTCGCTGCGCCTCAGGTCGGCGACTCGCGGCGGCTCGTCGTCCTCGATACCGACCACGAAAATATCGGCAAACATCTGCTCAAATTGATCAACCCGCGCATCGTCGAGAGCGACGGCTCGATCCTGTGGGAGGAGGGATGTCTTTCCGTGATCGACTTCACCGCCGACGTGCAGCGCGCGTCTAAAGTGCTGGTGCGCGCCTGGACCCCCAACGAAAAGGAGATTGACCTCGAGGCCGACGGTCTGCTGGCGATTGCCCTCCAGCACGAGATCGACCATCTCGACGGCAAGCTCTTCATCGATCGCATCAGCCGGATCAAGCGGGAGCTCTACCGCCGCAAGCTCGCCAAACTCATCAAGGAGGGCAAGGCCGATGGCAAGCCACCCTCCGCAGTCCGCATCTGACGCGTCGCGCCCGCCGTTGAGAATCGTCTTCATGGGCACGCCGGCCCTGGCGGCCCGTATTATCGAGCGGATGCTCGCCGCACCCAGTCCCAACTTCACGATCGTTGCGGTCGTGACCCGGCCGGATCAGCCGCGCAAGCGCGGACTCAAACTCGAACCCTCGGAGGTCGCCGCGGTTGCCGCCCGCCACAATCTCACGACGCTCAAGCCCGTGAAGATCCGCACGCCGGAATTTCTCGCCGAGTTGAAGTCGTTCGAACCCGACCTGCTGGCCATCGCTGCCTACGGGCGTATCCTGCCCAACCCCATTCTCGAAGCGCCGCGCCTGATGCCGATTAACGTCCATGCCTCGCTCCTGCCGCGCCATCGCGGCGCCTCTCCGGTCGAGGGCGCAATTCTCGCGGGCGATACCGAAACCGGAGTCACCATCATGCGTGTGACCGAGCAGATGGACGCCGGGCCGATCCTGCTCCAACGCTCGATTCCGATCGAGCCCGACGACACGCAGGGCAGTCTCAAGGAAAAACTCGCCGACCTCGGCGCCGACGCGCTGCTCGAGGCGCTCGACCTCCTCCACAGGGGCGTGCTCCACGACACCCCGCAGGACGCCAACGCCGCCACCTACACCTCGCCGATCACTAGGGAACATTCCGTGATCGACTGGCACGACGACGCCGTCCGTATCGAGCGGATGACTCGCGCGTACGACCCGTGGCCGGTCGCCCGCACGACGCTCGGTGGCGACGACATGTTGGTTTGGCGCGCCCGCGTCGACGGCCCCGCGGATGCGCCCGAGGCAGCCGACGCCCCGCCGGGGACCATCGTGGCGCTCAAGCCGGTGCCCCTCGTCAAATGCGGCGCTGGCGTGCTCGCGCTGCTCGAACTCCAGGCCGCCGGCCGTCGGCGGATGCCGGCGGCCGAATTCTTCCGCGGCCGGCGCGTCCCCGTCGGGACGCGCCTGGGCCCCGAATGAAGCGCCGCCCCCTCCCCAGCGCGGGGTCGGATGCGGGCTTGCCCGCATCCGACCCCGCGAGCCCCGCACCTCGCCCCACCCCTCCCGTCATCCGCCGCCGCCGCGCGGGCGCAACCGGCGACTCGTCGCCGGCTGCGCCCGCGCGCCTGGCCCCAGGACTTCGCGCGCGACGCGTCGCGCTCGAAGTCCTGCTCCGCGTCGACCGCGAACGCGCCTTCGCCGACGTCCTGCTCGGCCATCGGCTCGGCGAATTCGCCCCCGCCGACCGCCGGCTGGTCACGCAGCTCGTGCTCGGCACGATCGCATGGCGCGGCCGGCTGGATTTCGAGCTTGCGCGCCTGTCGGCGCGCAAGCTCGAAATCCTCTCACCCGACGTCCTCGCGCTCCTGCGCCTCGGCCTCTACCAGCTTCGTATGCTCACCCGCATTCCACCGCACGCGGCCGTCGACACCGCCGTGACGGTTGCGCGCGAGGGTCCGGGCGGCGCCGGTGCGGCGCGCTTCGTCAACGCGATACTGCGCGCCGCGATTCGCGCTCCCATAGGGCTCCCGTCCCGTTCGGCCGACGAGCTCGAATTCCTCACCGTCGCGTATTCGCATCCGCGATGGCTCGTCGAGCGGTTCGTCGAATGGTTCGGTGTTGCGGACGCCGAGGCGCTGATGGCCGCCGACAACGAGGCCGCGCCCAACGTGCTGCGGCTTAACCTCGCGCGTGGTCCGCATGACGAACTCGCCGCGCTTATCGAGCGCGATGGGATGCGGATCGCGCGGCGTGGATGCTTCCCCGAGACCATCGTGCTGGCAGGCGCCCCGATCTTCGATTCGCCCACGTATCGCGACGGCGTTTTCCAGCCGCAGGCCGAAGCGTCCCAGCTTGTCGCGCGGCTTCTCGCACCCGCCGCCGGCTCGACTGTCGCGGATTGCGCCGCCGCGCCCGGCGGCAAGTCCACCCATCTCGCCGAGCTCGTTGGAGTCGCCGGAACCGTGCTCGCGCTTGACCTGAACCTCGCCGGCCTCAGGAACGCGCGCGCCACCGCAGCCCGCCTCGGCCATCGCAACGTTCTCTTCGCGCGCGCCGACTGCGCGTCGGCCCTCCCGCTCCGTCCGCAGTCTGTCGGCTACGTGATGCTCGACGCGCCCTGCACGGGGCTTGGCACCCTGCGCGAGCATCCGGAGATCCGATGGCGGCTTCAGCCGGACGACTTCGCCCGGATGGCGGCGCTACAGTCGCGAATGCTCGAGAACGCTGCCGCGCTCGTTCGCCCCGCCGGCGCCCTCGTCTACGCCGTATGCAGCCTCGCGCCGCACGAGGGGCCGGACGTAATCCGCAATTTTCTCGCCCGCCATCGCGATTTCGAAATCGATCCGAATCCGCCCGAATCGATCGGCGAAATTCTCGACCGCGACGGCTTCATGCGAACGCGTCCCGACCGCGGCGGCCTCGACGGCTTCTTTGCCGCCCGCCTCATCCGCCGCTTTGACATCCCCGCCACCGCGCGCTAGCTGTCGGTCCGATTCGCGAGGAGGTCTTGCCCATGCAAAAAGTCGACGTTGGCGCGGTCCAGCTCGAGTACGAGATCCACGGTTCGGGTGATCCGGTCATGCTCATCCACGGCAGCGTCGTCGCCGACGCGTACTCGCCGCTGCTTCCTGAACCCGCTCTCGCGAATTACAAATTGATTCGCTATCGCCGCCGCGGCTTCGGCCGCAGCACCCACACCGACCCGCCCGTCAGCCTCCACCAGCAGGCCGAGGATTGCGTCACCCTGATGCGCCGGTTGGGCGTCGCCCGCGCCCACCTCGCCGGCCATTCCTACGGCGGCGCCGTCGCGCTCCAGTTCGCGCTCGATTACCCCGCGATGGCCGCCTCGCTCGCGCTGCTCGAGCCCGCCCTGATCGGACAAATCCCCAACTCCGCCGCCTTCATGGAGGGGATGGCCCCGGTCGTCAAGCGCTACACCGACGGCGACAAGCGCGGCGCCCTCGACGACTTCATGATCATCGTCGCCGGGCCGGATTCCCGCCGCATTCTCGACAGCGTGCCCGGCGCCTACGAGATGGCGCTCGCCGATATCGACAACTTCTTCCGGGTCGAGATGCCCGCGCTCGGCGAATGGCGCTTTACGCGCGACGACGCGGCCCGCATCAAACAGCCGATACTCGCGATTCTCGGCGCCGACAGCGCGCCGGTCTTCCACGAAATTCATAAGCTGGTGCAGTCGTGGTTTCCGCGCGCTCGGCCGATCGCCATCCCCGGCGCCAACCATATGTTGCAGATGGTAAAGGCGCGCCCGGTCGCCGAAGCGCTCGCCGGCTTCTTCAGGCAAAACCCGCTCTAGTCATTGCGGCGAAGTGGCTTTCGCGCGCCTCGCCACTTTGCGCGAGAGTCGCAGGGGGGAGTTATCGTCAGCAGCGATGGACGTGTACGATGATGGCCATGAAATCTTACGCCAACGTCACAGGGCTCCTCTTTGGGCTGGCGATACTGGCCGGATGCGCTTCAACCAGTGTTACCCAGCAGACACCGATGACCGACATTGGGCTCGCCCGCCCGAATCAGATCTGGGTGTACGACTTCGTAGCCGCGCCCTCTGATATGCCCGCCGATTCATCGCTGGCTGGACAGGTCGGCGCGCCGAGTACCCCGCCCACGCCCGAGGAGATTGAAACCGGCCGCAAGTACGGCGCGATGATCACTCAGCAGTTGGTCAAAGATATCCAGAATATGGGCATGCCCGCGATTGAAGCCGGCCCGGGGTCGTCGCCGCAGGTCGGTGACGGCGTAATTCGCGGATATATCGTTTCCACCGAGGGCGGCGGTGCCGGAGGCATGGTCAAGCGCTTCGTCGTTGGATTCGGCGCCGGAACAACTGAGATGGATACGGTAGTCGAGGGATATGCGGTGACCCCTCACGGTCTGCGAAAGCTTGGTTCGGGGACTCTTACCTCGTCAGGAAACAAATCGCCCGGATTGATAGTACCCGCCGCAGTGGCGATCGCCGCCGCGAATCCCGTGGGTCTGATCGTCGTTGGCGGCGCGAAGATCGTTGGAGCTGCGAGCGGCAGGACGGGGCTGGAAGGCCGCGCGAAGGCAACCGCCGACGAGATTGCCGCTCAACTCAAGATCAGATTCCAGGACCGGGGCTGGATTCCTCAAGACTAGCCGAGTCAGCTAGCGGAGCGGGGCCTCCGCGCGTAGCGAGCAACCGATATCGCTGACGCGGCTCGCAGACTCGCCCGCTCGGCTTCGCCAGCGAAGCCTGATGGAGCTGCGTTAACATAAAGCTAGCCGAGCGCGAAGGCGCGAGGCAGGTGAGGGTCGACGCGAGCATCGCGAGCGTCACGTCAGGTTCGTCCGGATCGCCGCTTCCACTGCCAAAAACCCCCTTCCCCCATGTTCGCCCTTCTGCGACCCTTGATATTCGAGAAGGCGCAGGTCCGATGCCGCAGCCACACGTCTTATTCAGACTCCCCAGCGACTTCGACATCCTGGTGAGGGTCCTGCTCTATGCGGCCGGCACTGCCCTGTCCGCCCTCGGAGGCTTTCACGGCTATCGCGGCTACCGCCGCTTCCGCGGACTTCCCTTCGCAAACGAACAGGCCAAGGCCGACCAAATCCGCGATGAGTTCGTTTTCGGCGACGACCTCGACCAGATGTACGACGAGAACCCCGCAAAACTCGACGGCGACGGGTCCTACCGGCGCGCCCTCGCCGGCCAGGCCAAATCCGAACCGGCCGCAACGCCTCAGGAACTTATCGGCAGAGAATCGCCGTTGCGGCACGAATAGCTGGAATACAATCCTCTACCTCACGCCGCGCCGAGGATCCTCACGTCCATCGGCGCCTCTTTCCCGCGCAGCGTCAGCGTCCGCTTCCCCAGATTCGGAAAACGGTCGCCCACCTTGGCGTATACGCCTTCGCTCAGCAGTATCTCGCCCGCCGCCGCGCTCGACGCCATCCGCGACGCGGTATTAACTGTGTCGCCCAGGGCAGTGAAGTCGACCACTTCGGTGCCGACGTTGCCTACGTATGTCATCCCCGAGTTGATCGCCCCTCCGATCGCCAGCCACGGCTCTCCCGATCCCCCGTAGCCCACTGCCTCCAGCAAGGCCGCTGCCGCTTCGACCGCCCGCCGATGGTATTCCGGGCCGCAGATCCCGCGGATAAAGAGCGCCATCACCTCGTCGCCGATCAGCTTGTCGATAATCGCATCGTGACGGATCAGCACTTCGGTCGCGGTGCTGTAGAAGCGGTTGAGCAACGCCGCATACTCGCTCGGCCCGAGCTTCTCACCAATAGCAGTGGATCCCCGCACATCGGCGAAGAGCACCGCGATATCTGCCTCTGCCCCGCCCGGGGGCAGGTTCTCACATCACGCCACGCATACGTTGGGATTTTTCCGCGACGGCGTGAACCCGAACAGTCTTACGAGCTTCCCGCCAATCCCGCCGAACGGATTATGGCAGACCTTGCACCGCGGCGGGCCGGGCAGGTAGCGGAAGAGCTTATGCATGATGCGCAGGGGCGGATGCCCTTCGCTCAGCATCTGCGCCCACTTTTCGGGACCGCTTGGTTCCATACTCGCCCTCCCTGCCCGCCGTTCGACGCCGCGGGACAGATGCCCTTGTGACGCGTAGTTCTACGGCCGCTTCGGAACTCTAGCAGGACGCCCCCCAACATCGAAGCTCGGCTCCGCCAGGGGGATCTCGCCGGTCTGATGGACCGAATCATGGAGAAAGCCGCATAATTGAACTCATGGGCCGTTACTCAATTTCAAGACGGAAGCGGACATTCCCAGTAACAGCGCTCCGATGAACGCGGCCCGATCATGACCAACCGCTCCACAACGTTTGACAATCATTCACAATCAAAATCGCTGCGCTCGTCCGCCTTTTCACTCGAAGCCGCAGAAAAGTGGGCTCTGGAACGGTCCGAGAACTTGCCGGATGAATTATTCCGGCTCACGGCCATCTGGTACATCAACTTCGTGCGGCAGCCGGTACCCGGAGAGAGAAAGACCCGTTACACTGCGAAGCTCGCTCAAGCACAGAACTACGGGATTGCCATGGGTCTCAGCCCCAATTTGCCGGAGCCGAACGCCAATCTGGTAGGCGAAGATGGTAGGCAGGTTTTGAAGAATGGGATGTGGGGGGACGAGATCGAGCGAACCGCTTTGGTAGATCTGGTCATCAGCTATGTTTCACGCCCGGCTGACCAACAAATAAGGCTTGAGGGCTCACAGCACGCCAAATACTCAGCGAGATCCAGGATATTCGCCGATGAGGTCGCAAGCGTACTCCAAACCAGAGGTTCAAAATATTTCAAAGGCAACAAGCCCCGCGTGCTCGTGATCGGAGCTACCGCAGGCATCATTAGAGCCCTGCTGAATCGGGGTTTCGAGGTCTCTGCTACCGATCTGGCACCGGAGATTGCCGGCCACGAACTGGGAGGAGTGAAAATACAGAGCGGAGAAGGTGCCAACGAGCGGCTCATCGCTGAGGCGGACCTGGCTGTAGTTACCGGCATGACCTTGCCGAACGGCAGCCTGCCGAGCATCGTTGAACAAGCCGCAAAATGTAATACCTCGATCCTGATATGGGCTATAACCGGTCGCAACTTCGGTGACTACTATACCCAGTACGGTGTCGATACCGTAATATCCGATCCCTCCCCATTTCTGCATTTGCCCGGCGCCGCAACAATCGCGATCTGGCGCAAGAAAGCCTGACGCTGTTTTCGGTAGCAGCATCGTGACTCCGGACCAATGAGCATAGCCATCTTGTATCAGGTGAACCTGAGCAAGCCGAGCGGGCACAAAAGCGTTCTGTGGAAAACGCGTTGTGTGCTATAGCCAGGCTCATGAGCGGAGCACTGGAAGGCATCCGAATTATCGATTGGACCATCTGGCAGCAGGGCCCCGTCGCCACCACGATGCTGGCCGATATGGGTGCCGAGGTCATTAAAATCGAGGAACGCGGCAAGGGGGATCCGGGGCGCGCAGTAATGTCGATGGGAGGCGCCTCGGCATCGGCCAATAGCAGCACGAATTACTATTTCGAAGCCAACAACCGGCACAAGCACAGTATTACTCTTGATTTGCGCAAGCCCGAGGCGCGCGAAATCGTGTACAAGCTTGCCGAAAAAAGCGATGTCTTCGTGCAGAACTTTCGTAAGGGGGTGGCTGAACGGCTGGGGCTCGGCTACCGCGATCTGCGCGTGCGCAATCCGAAGATCATTTATGCGAATTCGAGCGGTTATGGACCCCATGGTCCGGACAGCGGCGAGCCCTCCTTCGATTATATGGCGCAGGCTCGTTCCGGGTTCATGAATATCGCCTGTCTGCGCACCGATGAGCCCATTTATTCGACCGGCGGCGTCGCCGATCAGATGGGGGCAATCATGC
>Ga0187771_10003024_pt1 | contig 11688 bp, 7 predicted proteins | sample 0116_SJ02_MP15_1_FD_133139 | JGI IMG/M metagenome (GOLD analysis project Ga0187771, IMG submission 133139) | Tropical peat soil microbial communities from peatlands in Department of Meta, Colombia - 0116_SJ02_MP15_10_MG | ecosystem: Environmental > Terrestrial > Soil > Wetlands > Peat | place... | reverse complement strand
GGGGGGGGGGGGGGGGGGGGGGGGGGGGGGGGGTGGGGGGGGGGCGGAGGCACTTATTGATAAAGGATTCCAGATCGTAGCGGACAAAAAGAGGCTGTGATAAAACAGAAGTAGGTTCGATGAAATGAAAAAAAAGTAGAAGGCGATGATGCAAGCATAGAAGTTAGGAATGGGATGAAGCAAATGGAATTTATATTTCGGATTTTCTTTATACGTCTTTGTATTGCTACAAGGCTTGGAGAGGTTTTCTTGCTACCAAAGTGAAAAAGCTGTCATGGCCCCTCCAGTCACCAAAGGAAGTGTTTTCAAATTCTTGGGAGAAATATCTCCGGCTTTCGCCGTTTTGTGCTTCGCTATCTTTTTCTCCCTTTTTTTAGACAATTTAACTTCAATAAAGGGCTGGGAGGTTATCTACAGGGCAATATTTCGATTTTTCCGGCTCACCCTATTTCTTTGCCTTCCACTCTATGTACTAACACCCATTTATAATTTCGTCGTTAACAAAACAAGAGGGAGGCTTCTTCAGACGGAAAAGCTGCCGGAACTTTGTATCAATCCCCTTCGGCACTGGATCTTCCGGCCTTTTCAAGGAATTGGCATCGGACTTCTCTTCGAAACAAAATTGCTTGCAACCCTCCAGATCATTACAGGAGTGACGACTAATCCTTTTCTTTTGTCCCCCCGAAGTCAACTTCAGATTGGGCGGTTATTGGTCATCAGTGGAATCACAGTGGTTATTTCTCTTCTTCTATCTACCCTCTGGACCCTCGATGATGTAGGGATAAGATATGTCAACGGAAAGAATCAAGAGATCAGGATGATCGGGAAATATGTAGGGACGCTCATGCCCATCATCTTTGGATTTTACGGGATATTCAGCCTTATTCAGGATTTTCCAACGGGACAGGTTTTCGTCTACTTATTTAAGACCACAATCATTTTGTATCCCCCATTCGCCGTCTTCACAGTCTTCCACAGCCGTTTCCTTAAGAACAGAGCTGAATATTTTTCCCAAAAGGCATCGCTTCGAACAGGAGGCATATGGTATGAGGCGGAATAATTTGTTTACAGGCGCAAACAGATATATTAGACGTCAGCCCAAACCATTTTTGATCATTTCAGGACTCATACTGATGTTCTTGGTGGGGTTTGTTGATTACGTGACAGGATCAGAACTCAATGTCTCCATACTCTATCTGATCCCCATTTCTCTTTCGGTCTTTTTTGTAAATAGGAGGGCGGGACTTTTCTTATCTATCGCCAGCGCTGCGGTAAGTTTGGTGGCTGATCTGATCGCAGGACACCACTATTCACATCCTATGATTATTTACTGGAACAGCGCCGTACAATTAGGTTTTTTCCTCGTCATTGTTTCTATTTTGTCCGCATTAAAGATCGAATACGAAAAGATAGTGAAGCTCAATGCTCAGCTCCACGCTGCACTTTTTGATCTCAAAAAAACGCAGGATGAGTTAGCGCGGAAAGCAGAGGATCTCGCCTGCTCCAATGCGGAATTGGAGCGATTTGCTTATGTTGCCGCCCATGACTTAAAACAACCACTGATTGTCGCTGGAGGCTACATAAACCGCCTGCGGTGTCTTTGAGATCTTTAAACGGTTGCACAGTCATTCTAAATATCAAGGCAATGGCATCGGCCTTGCAACCTGTAAAAAGATTGTGGAATCTCATGGAGGACGAATCTGGGTAGAGTCTGAGCCTGAGAAGGGATCAAGATTTTATTTCACAATTCCAATAAAGGATGAAGCCCGCATTTAGTAGGAATCTAAGGGGCTCGTTAAACAAGCAGAAGTGAGACAGATAGCATTCCGTTGGAATGCCGTTGCGCCGGTGAATTTTTTGGATAAGCAAGGAAACTCCTTGTAAACACTATCTTTTTACATCAAAAATACTGAGTCCACCCTATGGACTTTTTACTTAAATTTGCTTTATACTTCTTTGGATAATTATATGATTAACCCAAGGCATCATCCTTGATAGAGCCAAGATCAGCAAGGTTGTCGCGAATCATTGATGCTTGAGAGGGGGTGGGGCAGTGGGTTGGTATGTATTGAGCACCAGACGGGATCAGGATCATTCCTTACGAGGCCATGACGATGACGCTTACGCCGGAAGAGAAAGAGGAGAAGAGGGACAACGAATCGAAGGGAACTCGTGCTGTTCGGTCGCGCTGGCGGTGGTGGATCGCGCTGCTGGTGGTTTGTTTGATCGGTATCGGGGTGTATGTCTTCCTCGTCAAACCGGAGGAAACCTCCAAAAAGAAGGAGGCCGGTCTTCCTCCCGGGGTGCCGGTGGTTGCGGTGGCAGCAAAGAAGGCCGACTTTGTTGTTTATCTTTCAGGACTCGGCTCTGTTACACCGGTCAATACAGTTACGGTGAGGACGAGGGTAGACGGACAACTCATGGAGGTCCCTTTCCGGGAAGGTCAAATCGTGAACAGCGGGGATCTCTTGGCCACTATCGACCCGCGGCCCTTCGAAGTGCAATTGACCCAGGCCGAAGGGCAGTTGGCGCGCGATCTCGCATTTCTGAAAAATGCTCAGCTGGACCTGGAGCGCTACCAGGTGCTGTGGGAGCAGGATTCGATCCCCAAGCAGCAGTTGGACACCCAGGAAGCCCTTGTTCGCCAGTATGAAGGTATCGTTAAGGCTGATCAGGGACAAATTGACAGCGCAAAACTACAGCTCGTTTACTGCCGTATCACCGCACCGATCAATGGCCGAATCGGGTTGCGTCTGGTGGACCCAGGTAACATTGTCCATGCCGCCGACGTCAACGGTCTGGTGGTGATCACACAGCTTCAGCCGATTACGGTTATCTTTCCCATTCCTGAAGATAGCCTGCCTCAGGTGCTTGCAAAAATCAAAACAGGAGGGCGTTTGCCAGTGGAGGCCTATGATCGTGAGATGAAGCAAAGACTTGCAGTGGGGTCCCTCCTGACCGTCGACAATCAGATCGATCCAACCACAGGAACGGTGCGGCTTAAGGCGGTCTTCCCCAACGAAAGGAATGAGCTTTTCCCTAATCAGTTTGTCAATGCCCGTCTTCTCGTTGAAGTCAGGCGGGGAGCCACGGTCATACCAGCCCCTGCCATTCAGCGAGGTCCCCAGGGCACATTCGTCTATGTCGTGAAGGTGGATCGGACGGCCACGGTGCGACCGATTACGATCGACGAAATCCAGGGAGGCGATGTGTCCGTTAAGGCGGGGCTGTCGCGGGGTGACCTCGTCGTGGTAGATGGCGCAGACAGACTGCGAGAAGGTACCCGCGTGGAGTTAAAGGCTCAAGGCGGCGGCACCGCGCAAAAGGGCTACTAAAATAATTAATCTTCAATGGGCATTGATCGGTACACCATGATCAATGGCACGATAATTTTTCTCTGACATTGAGAATTGACCATCGCCCATAGGCCGTTGATCATCATGAGATGAGATGAATATTTCCCGTATCTTCATTCTTCGCCCGGTCGCAACGACTCTGTTGATGGCTGCGATCATCCTGGCAGGCTTTGTGGCATACCGTCAGTTACCGGTATCCGCCCTGCCGACAGTGGATTATCCGACCATCCAGGTGCGCACTTTCTTCCCGGGTGCGGGTCCTGAGGTCATGGCCTCATCCGTGACAGCCCCGCTGGAGCGCCAGTTCGGTCAGATGCCAGGTCTGACCCAGATGACGTCAACAAGTTCCAGCGGCAGTTCGATTATTACGCTTCAGTTCACTCTCGAACTGAGCCTCGACGTTGCCGAGCAAGAAGTACAGGCTGCCATTAATGCAGCCTTCACGTTTCTGCCCCCGGATCTCCCGATCCCACCCGTTTATAGCAAAGTCAACCCGGCTGATGCGCCGATCCTGACCCTGGCGTTGACCTCCAACACGTTACCTCTTTTTCAGGTGGAAGATCTGGCGGATACCCGGTTTGCTCAAAAGATCTCGCAGCTGCCAGGCGTGGGCCTTGTGAGCATCAGCGGCGGTCAGAGGCCGGCCGTCCGGATTCATGCCAATCCGACCGCCCTGGCTGCCTATGGTCTGACCCTGGAAGACCTGCGGGTGGCGATCTCGGCTGCCAACGTCAACCAAGCCAAAGGCAGCTTCGACGGCCTGCGACAGGCCTATATCATTGGTGCGAACGACCAACTCTTCTCAGGCCGGGAGTATGGACCGTTGATCATCGCCTATCGGAACGGTGCGCCGGTACGGCTATCCGATGTCGCCGAGGCAATCGACGATGTCGAGAACGTGAACCAGTCCGCGTGGATGAACGAGACCCCTGCGGTGATCCTGAACATCCAGCGGCAACCCGGTGCAAACGTCATCGAGGTTGTTGACCGGATCAAGAGGCTTTTGCCGCAGCTGCAAAGTTCTTTGCCCGCCTCGATCAAGGTCTCCGTGCTCACTGATCGGACCACCACGATTCGCGCCTCGGTCAGAGACGTTCAATTCGAGCTGATGCTCGCCGTTGTCCTCGTGGTGCTCGTCATCTTCCTTTTTCTGCGCAACCTCTCTGCAACGACGATTCCGAGTGTGGCTGTCCCTCTGTCCCTCGTGGGCACGTTCGGGGTGATGTATCTGATCGGGTTCAGTCTCAACAACCTGTCGTTGATGGCCCTCACGATTTCGACAGGCTTCGTCGTGGATGATGCGATTGTCATGATCGAGAATGTCGCCAGGTATGTCGAACAGGGAGATTCACCTCTTGAGGCAGCCCTCAAGGGCTCAAAACAGATCGGTTTCACCATCCTCTCCCTGACCGTCTCGCTCATTGCGGTGCTCATCCCGCTCCTTTTCATGGAGGATGTTGTAGGACGGCTTTTCCGCGAGTTCGCCGTCACCCTCGGTGTCACAATCCTCATCTCGGCAGTCGTGTCGCTGACCCTGACCCCGATGATGTGTGCGAGGATCCTGAAACATACGCCTGAGGAGAAGCAGGGAAGATTCTTTCACGCCTCTCAGCTTCTCTTGGACAGAGTCATCCAATACTACGGGAAGACGCTGCGGTGGGTCCTGGATCACCAGACGCCAACGCTCCTGGTTGCTGTGGGCACCCTGGTCCTCACGGTGTTCTTATACGTCATCGTGCCGAAAGGCTTTTTCCCGGTGCAGGATACCGGGGTTATATTGGGAATTTCAGAAGCTCCCCAATCCATCTCGTTCCTGGGAATGGCCAAGGAGCAGCAGGCCCTCAGTCGGGTGATCCTGCAAGACCCAGCGGTCGAAAGTCTGTCATCCTTCATCGGCGTGGATGGAACCAACACGACTCTGAACAGCGGCCGCATCCTGATCAATTTGAAACCTTTGGAGGAGAGAAGAATCAGCGCGACAGAAGTCATCCGGAGACTTCAGCAGGAGCTGGTGAAGGTTGAGGGTATTACGCTCTACATGCAGCCGGTGCAGGACCTCAGCGTCGACACACGGGTCAGCCGGACGCAGTACCACTATGCGCTGGAGGATCCGGACATCGATGAGCTGAACAGCTTCGCTCCCAGGCTGGTCGAGAGGCTGCGAACGCAGCCTGAGCTTTGTGACGTGAGCAGCGACCAACAACCCAGAGGGCTACGGCTCTCAGTTGCCATTGACCGCGCGACCGCTTCGCGCTTCGGCATCACGCCGCAGCTCATCGATGACACCCTCTACGACGCCTTCGGCCAGCGGCAGGTATCGACCATGTTCACGCAGCTGAATCAGTATCGCGTTGTCCTGTCGGTCAAGCCTGATTTCAAGCAAAGTCCAGATAAGCTGAGGACGATCTATCTCCGCGGTACAGGGGGTGGACAAGTGCCGCTCAGTGCAATAACCCAGGCTACGGAAACAACGGGACCACTTCTCATCAGCCGCCAAGGCCAGTTTCCTGCGGTGACGGTCTCCTTCAACCCGGCACCTGGGGTATCGCTCGGGGAGGCGGTCAAGGCGGTCGAGTCGACCACGCGGGAAGTGGGGCTGCCGGCGAGCATCCTGGGGAGCTTCCAGGGTACGGCCCAAGCCTTCCAAGCCTCGCTGACCCACGAACCGCTGCTGATCCTCGCCGCCCTTGTGACCGTCTATATTGTGCTCGGGGTGCTCTACGAGAGCTACATTCACCCGATCACCATTCTGTCCACACTCCCCTCAGCCGGCGTGGGAGCGGTCCTGGCGCTGCTGATTTTTCGCACAGAGCTCAGTGTGATTGCCGTGATCGGGATCATCCTTTTGATCGGTATCGTGAAGAAGAACGGCATCATGATGGTCGACTTTGCCTTGGAGGCCGAGCGCAAAGAAGGAAAGAGCGCTGTCGATGCGATCTACCAGGCCAGCCTCTTGCGATTCCGACCGATCATGATGACGACGATGGCAGCGCTGCTCGGGGCCCTTCCGCTGGCCTTGGGCAGGGGAGTTGGTTCTGAGCTACGCCATCCCCTTGGCATCTCCATCGTCGGCGGTCTCATCATCAGCCAGATGCTTACGCTCTATACCACGCCGGTCATCTACCTCGCCTTCGATCGTCTGGCCAAACGGATACGGGGCGGCATCCGTTCTCGAAATACAAACGGCACTGTGGACCGCATGGGCACATCATGAACATCTCGGCGACCTTCATCAGCAGGCCTGTTGGGACAACGCTCCTCACACTGGGACTGGCCCTCGCCGGTGCGATTGCCTTTCGTCTGCTGCCCGTGTCACCCCTGCCTCACGTCGACTTCCCAACGATCCAGGTCTCTGCAACCCTGCCAGGAGCTGATCCCGAAACCATGGCGACTTCTGTAGCGGCTCCCCTGGAACGCCAGTTCGGACAGATCGCAGGCGTGGCGGAGATGACATCGACGAGCTACCTCGGCTCGGCGAGCATCGTGCTCCAGTTCGATCTGGACCGCAACATCGACGGAGCCGCGAGGGATGTTCAGGCCGCAATCAATGCGGCCCGAGGCTATCTGCCGCCGAACCTTCCGAGCCAACCGACCTACCGCAAAGTCAACCCGGCAGAGGCACCCATCCTGATTATCGCACTTACTTCCGACACAGTAGGCACGCCGCAGATGTACGACGCGGCCTCGAGCATCCTTCAGCAGAAGCTCTCCCAGGTGGACGGTGTTGGCCAGGTCTTTGTGGGCGGAAGCTCGCTTCCCGCTGTGCGCGTGGACCTGAATCCTACGGCCTTGAACAAATACGGCATTGGCCTCGAAGACGTGCGAGGGGTATTGGCCAGCACCAACGTAAACCGACCGAAGGGACAGTTAGCGGATGAAAGGAGAACCTGGGAATTCCAGACCAATGACCAGCTCCGCCTCGCAGCACAGTACCGCCCGATTATCGTGGCTTACAGGGCCGGGGCAGCAGTGCGACTTCCAGATGTTGCGAATGTTCAGGATTCTGTGGAGGATGTGCGGACCGCAGGGCTGGTAAACGAAAAACCAGCGGTGATGGTGGTCGTCTTTCGGCAGCCCGGGGCAAATATCATCGGCACGGTCGACCGGATCAGCAGCGTGCTGCCGCAACTCGAGGCAGCCATGCCGGGCGGCGTCAAGCTTTCAATCACTCTGGACCGGACGCCTCCAATTCGCGGCTCCCTGCGCGACGTTGAGCTGACCCTCATCATCTCGGCCTGCCTTGTCATTTTGATCGTCTTCATCTTTCTAAGAGATGTGCGCTCCACTGTTATTCCTGGCGTGGCAGTTGGGGTCTCCCTCATCGGCACCTTTGGTGTGATGTACCTCTTCGGTTACAGCCTGGATAACCTGTCCCTGATGGCCCTGACCATTGCCACGGGTTTTGTTGTCGATGACGCCATCGTCGTTCTCGAGAACATTACCCGGTATAAGGAAAAAGGGATACCCCCTCTTCAAGCAGCATTAATGGGATCAAAAGAGATCACCTTTACTGTCCTGTCGATGAGCGCCTCCCTGGTCGCGGTCTTCATCCCCATTCTCCTGATGGGCGGGATGGTAGGCCGTTTGTTCCGGGAGTTCGCCGTGACGCTCTCTGTGGCCGTGGCTCTCTCCCTCGTCATGTCGCTGACGACAACGCCCATGATGTGCGCCAAGCTTCTTAAGACTAAGAATACCGAGGCCCACGGCCGCCTTTACAGAGCGAGCGAGCGGATTTTCAACGGGATGCGTAGCCGCTACGATGTGACCCTCCGCTGGGCACTGCGCCACTCCAGGTTGATGCTTACTCTGATGCTGGTCACGATCGGGATCAATGTCGGCCTCTTCATTGTCGTTCCGAAAGGCTTCTTTCCAGAGCAGGATACGGGCCGGCTCAATGGGACGATTCAGGCGGAGCAGGATATATCGTTTCAGGCCATGAGGGAAAAATTGACGGAAGTGGTGAATATCATCAGGAGCGATCCCGATGTAGACTACGTGGGCGCGTTCACTGGAGGAGGAGCGGGAGGTGGTGCCACAACGAACACCGGCCGGATGTTCATTGCCCTAAAACCATTTGGACAGCGCAAGGCCACTGCAGGGCAGGTGATCGCACGGCTGCGTGGAAAGCTTGCCCAGATACCCGGTGCGCCCACCTATTTTCAATCCGTACAGGATCTGCGCATCGGAGGAAGGTTAGGCGCTTCATTATATCAGTATACACTCCAGGGAGAAAATTTGTCAGAGCTCAACACATGGGCGCCGCGTGTACTTCGGCGAATGCGTTCAATGCATGAGTTGGTCGATGTGAACAGCGATCAACAGGACAAGGGACTCCAGGCTTCGGTCGTGATCGACCGCAGCACCGCATCAAGGCTGGCTATCCCTGCACAGCTTATTGATGATACGCTCTACGACGCCTTCGGCCAGAGACAGGTGTCGATCACCTACACCTTCTTGAACCAGTACCATGTGGTGATGGAGGTTGAGCCTCGCTTCTGGCAACGGCCTGAAACGCTGAAAGACATTTACGTGCACACACCGGCAGGAGGGCAGGTCCCACTGAGCACATTCGCTCGTTTTGAACGGAGGCCAACTTCACTCTCGGTAAACCACCAGGGGCAGTTTCCGTCGGTGACGGTCTCGTTCAATCTGGCTCCGGGGGTCGCACTCGGAGACGCGGTGAAGGAGATCGAGGCCACCACACGCGAGATAGGGCTGCCGGCAAGTATCCAGGGAAGGTTTATGGGAACGGCCCAGGCCTTCCAAGCGTCACTGGCCAGCGAGCCGCTCTTGATCCTGGCAGCGCTTGTAACGGTCTACATCGTCCTCGGGGTGCTCTATGAGAGCTACATTCATCCAATCACCATCCTTTCCACGCTCCCTTCAGCCGGAGTCGGAGCGGTTCTGGCGCTGCTCTTTTTTCACACCGAGCTCAGTGTCATTGCCCTCATCGGCGTCATTCTTTTGATCGGCATCGTGAAGAAGAACGGAATCATGATGGTGGACTTTGCACTGGAGGCTGAGCGCAAGGATGGCAAAAGCCCTATCGATGCCATTTACCATGCGAGTCTCTTACGATTCCGGCCGATCATGATGACGACGATGGCCGCACTGCTCGGGGCATTGCCATTGGCCTTGGGCAGGGGCGTGGGGTCTGAGCTTCGGCGCCCCCTTGGGATTGCCATCGTCGGCGGGTTGATGATCAGCCAGATGCTCACCCTTTACACGACGCCGGTGATGTACCTCTACCTTGACCGCCTGAGACTTTGGCTCAAAGGACACAAGCGCGGCGCCGGGCATCACACGGTCCCGACCGTCCGAAGTGTCCCAAGTGTCATCGACATGTGAGGTGCTGGATTGTCGGTCCAAAAGCTAAACGGGAGGGATTTTTTCGTGAAACAGAGCAGCGAGAATAAGCGGATAGGCGCCCGAAGGAGGCGTCTTCCCTCAAAGACGACTCGTCCGGCGTGGGCAAGTCCGTGCAGTTTCTCTTCCTTTGTGACAGCAGCAGGGATCCTTATGATCTTCACCGCTTGTACGGTCGGCCCCGATTACGTGAGGCCCACAGCCGAGGTGCCATCCTCTTACAAGGAGATTGAAGGCTGGAAGGTGGCGGAGCCGAAGGACCATCTCACACGGGGAGCGTGGTGGGAGATCTTTAACGACCCCGAGCTGAACGGGCTCGAAGAACAGGTCAACATCTCGAACCAGAACATTATCGTCGCGGAGGCACAGTTTCGCCAGGCCCGTGCCCTGGTTCAGGTGGCCCGAGCAGGTTACTTTCCAACGGTCACGATCGGGACTTCTTTTACTCGCTTATCCCCTAATACCCCCGGCTCTGCTTCCACAACAACCATCAACAATTATCAGTTGCCCGCCTCTGCGTCTTGGGAGCCAGACCTCTGGGGCCGGGTTCGCCGGACGGTGGAGGCGAGCGAGACGAGCGCTCAGGCGAGCGCGGCAGACCTCCAAGGGATCCGTTTGCTCGTGCAGGCGGAAGTAGCACAGGACTATTTTCAGCTGCGAACGCTCGATGCGCAGAAAGAGCTTCTGGATGCAACCGTCATCGCTTATCAAAAGTTCCTCGATCTGACAAAGAACCGCTACGCGAGTGGCGTGGCGTCCAAGCTCGATGTGCTTTCAGCGGAGACCCAGCTGAAGACGACTCAGGCCCAGGCGATCGACGTAGGCGTACAGCGCGCACAGGTGGAGCATGCCATTGCATTGCTCTGTGGCAGGCCCGCCTCTCTCTTTTCGATCCCTGCTGCGGCCTTGAGTACGCCCCCACCTGCAATACCCGTCGGCATTCCATCCGAGCTTCTTGAGCGCCGACCTGATATTGCTGGTGCGGAGCGTCGCGTCGCATCCGCAAATGCTCAGATCGGGGTGGCCATCGCAGCCTATTATCCAAATATCACGTTGAGCGCATCGGGCGGTTTTAACGCCATAGACCTGGCAAAATGGCTGACGTGGCCAAGCCGCTTCTGGTCGGTTGGAGCAGCAGTAGCGGAAACGGTCTTCGAGGGAGGCTTGAGGCAGGCGCAGACCGCCCAGGCGCGGGCTGCCTACGATGCGACCGTAGCATCTTACCGTCAGGCCGTGCTGACCGGATTTCAAGAGGTGGAGGACAACCTGGCTGCCCTTCGCATCCTCGAGGAAGAAGCTCGGGTGCAGGATGAGGCGGTGAAGGCCGCAGAGCAATCGGTTGCTTCGACTACGAAAGAATACAAGGCAGGGACGGTGAGCTACCTCAATGTCCTTGTCGCCCAGACGATAGCGTTGGGCAACCAGATTACTGCCCTCAACATCCTCGGCCGCCGGATGGCAGCCAGCGTACTCCTTGTTAAAGCCCTGGGCGGCGGATGGGGTCAGGCCAAAGAGGACCGGGTGCCAAAATAATCCATTTTCTTCGGCGCTGAAGTGAATCACGATCGGTGTTAATTCAAATGCGACTGAAACAGATTGAGAGGGGAGATGAGAATGGAAAAATGGCAATGCAAAATCTGTGGTTACATTTACGATCCAGAAAAGGGCGATCCCGATGGCGATGTCCCTCCCGATACGCCCTTTGAGAAATTACCTGACACTTGGGTCTGCCCGGTATGCGGGGCTCCGAAAGATATGTTTGAAAAAATTTAGGGTTATTGGTCGAATCTTCTTGTACCTGCCTTTTCAATTAAAGCGATCCGGTGAAAAAGATCGGCTATAAGGGGATTTCGCCTTATGCCTCAGCCGAAGCCTCATCTGAAAATGGTAAGTCTGAACTTGGTTTGACTTTTAGCCAACTCAAAGCAGCCAGATTTCGAATTGTGTAAGCCACTTCCTTATCTTC
>Ga0187771_10003023_pt1 | contig 11690 bp, 8 predicted proteins | sample 0116_SJ02_MP15_1_FD_133139 | JGI IMG/M metagenome (GOLD analysis project Ga0187771, IMG submission 133139) | Tropical peat soil microbial communities from peatlands in Department of Meta, Colombia - 0116_SJ02_MP15_10_MG | ecosystem: Environmental > Terrestrial > Soil > Wetlands > Peat | place... | reverse complement strand
TCTGGAGGAGCTGCTGCTCGATCCGCTCGGCCTCGGCGTAGAGCGGGACCGGGTCGAGGGGAGAGTGGAGGAGGATCCGGTTGATCGTCTCGATCACCTTCGCCGCGGCGCGCGCGTCCGGGTAGTCCGCCTGGGCCTCCGCCAGGAACGTCAGGACGTCGAACCCGCGCCGGCGTCCTTCGTTGAGGAGGACCCCCGCGATCCCTGTGATCACGCCCTCGGTGAACGGGATCGTGTTCGGGTCGATGTAGAGGTCGCGGGCCTTGCGCGTGCTCGCGATCCCGAAGACCTTGACGTCCCCGAGGCTGCCCCGGTGCCGGCGCGGTGGCCCGCTGGGGGTCTCCACCACGAGCCCCTCCGGGGAGACGAGGAGCGAGCACCGCTGTTCCTGCGCCCAGTCGAGGATCGCCGTGGCGAGTGGCACGATCACCGCCGGGGCCGGGTGGAACTCGGAGACGAAGGCGACGATCTTGTCGGCGCCGGGGCCGGCACGATCCGACTTCGGCCGGCCGGCGTAGATCCGCACCGGGTGCTGGGGGATCCCGTTCCGGACGAGGGAGACGGTCGGGAACGCCGTCGACTCGACGATGCCGATCTGCTCCATCTGGAGGGTGTCGACCAGGTAGTTCGCGACGATCGAGCTCACGAGCCCGACCGAAGGGAAGCCGTCGATGACGATCGCTCCCTCCACGTCGACGCGCTTGATCTCGTAGATGCGGACGTGGTCCGGCGCGGGAGCCATCGGCTAGAGCGACCTCTCCACGATCTGCCCCAGCTCCTTGGAGACCAGGTCGACCAGGTCCTTCGTCAGCTCTCGGCGCACATTCGCCGGCAGCGCCGCGAGCCCGAGGCGGGCCGTCGCCGTTCCGACCTTCAGGACCGCGGCGTACTCCGACGCACGCGCGGCGAGAAGGTCCCGGACCGCCTCCCGAAGGTCCCGCTCGAGCTTGGGGTCCTCCCGCAGCGTCTTCTCGAGATAGCGACGGATCTCGTCCTTGACGATGTCGCGGGTCACTTCGCGGACGAGCTCCTCCGGGCGCAGAAGCTCCCGAGAGCTCCTCACCAGCACGTCGATCGGCTCGCCGGAGGACCCCCCGCCTTCCATCGCGGCCGGGACCGGCCCAGGGACGATAAGCGTTCGCTTGCGGAGGGGAAGCCTTGGAGGCGCGAGGGGCGCGTCCTCGTCGGGGGATCCTCCGGTCCCCACCTCGGGACCGACACGAAGGAGTTATCGCTCGGGGCTCCTCGCCGCGACCCGTGGGCCGGTAGATCAGCGGAAGATCGCTACCTTGGCAAGGTAGAGGTCGCGAGTTCAAAGGGTGCCGCGGCCCGACCGTGACACCGGAACCTCTCGCCCGGTCCACTCCGCCCCTCTCGGAGGTTTCGGCGCCTGTCGAATCCCTAGAACGACAGGAAGGTCAGCGCTTTATAGAGCGACCGGTTCGTTCCGGTCCGTGCAGCCGGAGATCCGCGAGAAGATCGCCGGCGAGGTCGTCCTCTCCCCCCACCCGGGCCGCACGCTGCGCAAATGGAGGGAGGACTTCAAGGTCTCCCAGCGCGACCTCGCGCGCCAGCTCGAGACGGTCCCGTCCGTGATCAGCGACTACGAGAGCGAACGCCGCACGAGCCCGGGCGCCGGGTTCATCCGGCGGTACGTCGATGGCCTCCTGGCGTTGGACGGCCAGCGAGGCGGCCGGCTCGGCCCCGCGGCGGTCGGCCCGGCCCACTCGGACGGGATCCTCGGTCTGCGGGAGTTCGCCGTCGCGATGCCGCTCAAGGCGTTTGCGGACCGCCTGGACGCGCGGGCCGTGAGCCGCGTCGACCTGCACCGCGACGTGCACGGCTTCACGGTACTGGACGCCCCCCGCGCGATCCTCTCGATGGACGCCACGCGGTTCGTCGAGGTCTACGGCTGGACCACGCAGCGGGCGATCGTCTTCGCCAACGTCCGCTACGGCCGGTCCCCGATGGTCGCGGTCCGCGCCCATCCGCTCAAGCCGGCGGCGGTCGTCTTCGCGAACCCGGGAAGGGTCGACCCCCTCGCGATCCGCCTCTCCGAGGTGGAGAACATCCCGCTCCTCACGACGAGCCTCACGGCGCCCCGGGTGCTGGAGAGGCTGGAGGAGCTGTAGGACGGAGGGTCGGGCATGGACGCAGGGATCGTGAGCTACGGGGCCTACGTGCCGCGCTACCGGATCACGCCGAAGGAGATCGGCCTCGTGTGGGGCTCGGACGGGGAGAGCGTGGGCCAGGGCCTGAACGTGATCCGTAAGAGCGTCCCGGCGCCGGACGAGGACACGATCACCATCTCGACGGAGGCGCTCCGTCTCGCGCTCGCCCGAGGGGGGATCGACCCGCAGCAGATCGGGGCCGTCTACGTCGGCTCGGAGTCCCATCCCTACGCGGTCAAGCCCACGGCGACGGTCGTCGCGCAGGCGGTCGGGGCGACCCCGCACCTGACGGCGGCGGATTTCGAGTTCGCCTGCAAGGCGGGGACCGCCGCGATCCAGACGTGCCTAGGGCTCGTCGGCGCCGGGATGATCCGCTACGGGGTGGCGATCGGGACCGACACGTCCCAGGGCGCCCCCGGCGATGCCCTCGAGTACTCGGCCAGCGCGGGAGGGGCCGCGTTCGTGATCGGGAGCGAGAAGGTGATCTGCCGCGTCCGGAAGACCCTCTCGTACACGACCGACACTCCGGACTTCTGGCGCCGGGAGGGGCAGCGGTACCCGAGCCACGGCGGAAGGTTCACCGGCGAGCCGGCGTACTTCCGCCACGTCACCGAGTGCGCACGCGCGATGTTCGAGGCGGCCGGGACGACGCCGCAGGAGTACGCCCACGTCGTGTTCCACCAGCCGAACGGGAAGTTCCCCCTGCGCGTGGGCAAGCAGCTCGGCTTCTCGGACGAGCAGATGCGCTACGGCCTGGTCACGCCGTACCTGGGCAACACCTACTCCGGAGCGGCGCTGATCGGGCTAGCCAACGTTCTCGACTACGCCAAGCCCGGGGAGAGGATCTTGATGGTCGGCTACGGCTCCGGCGCAGGATCGGACGCGTTCGACCTCGAGACGACCGGCGAGCTGGCGCGGTTCGACCGGAACCACGGCCGCCCGGTCCAGTACTACCTCGACCACGGGGTCGAGATCTCGTATGCGGTCTACGCGAAGTTCCGCGGCAAGATCCACATGGCGGAGGGCTAGCCGATGCGCGAGGTGGCGGTGGTCGGCATCGGCCAGACGAAGTTCGGCGAGCTCTGGGACCGGTCGTTCCGAGAGATCGGCATCGAGGCGGGCCTGCAGGCGCTGGTCGACGCGAAGCTCTCGTCGGCCGACCTCGGCGCCCTGTTCCTCGGGAACATGGCGAGCGGCACGCTGATCGACCAGGAGCACATCGCCCCGCTCATCCTGGACTACGCCGGGCTCGCCGGTCGCCACCTTCCGGCGGTGCGGATCGAGGGAGGAGGCGCCTCGGGCGCGCTCGCCCTGCACCAGGGGTACTTGGCCGTCGCCAGCGGGCTCTACGACTACGTGGTCGTCGGAGGGGCGGAGAAGCTCACGGACGTGCCCGACGCGACGGCGACGCAGATCACCGCGTCGACGGCCGATCATGAGTGGGAGGTCGTCTTCGGCGCGACGCTCCCGGCGCTGTGGGGGCTGGTCGCCCGGCGCCACATGCACCTGTACGGGACGACGCGCGAGCAGCTCGCGCAGGTCTCGGTCCATGCCCACGAGATGGGCGCGAAGAACCCCAACGCCCACTTCCGCAACCGGCTGACGGTCGAGCAGGTCGTGGGCGCGCCGCCGATCGCCGAGCCGCTCGGTGTCCTCGACTGCGCCCCGTTCTCCGACGGCGCGGCCGCGGTCGTCCTGGGCCCGCTCGAGGAGGCCCGCCGGCACACCGACACCCCGGTGCGCATCGCGGCGAGCCAGGTCGCCTGCGACTCGATGGCCCTGCAGCACCGCCGGGAGATCACGAGCGTGGGGGCGTCGGTGGAGGTGGCCCGCCGGGCGCTCGCGCAGGCCCGGCGCGTCGTGACGGACGTCCAAGTGGCGGAGGTCCACGATGCCTACTCGATCTGTCCGCTGGTCGGCCTCGAGGACCTGGGATTCGTCGAGCGCGGCCGTTCGGGCCCCGAGTTCGCGAGCGGCCGGTTCGGCCCGGGAGGCAAGCCCACCGTGAACCCGTCCGGCGGGACGAAGGCCCAGGGACGGCCGTTCGGGGCGGTGGGGGTCGCCCAGGTCGTCGAGCTCGTCCGGCAGCTCCGCGGCGAGGCGAAGGAGCGCCAGGTCCCCGGGGCGACGGTCGGGCTCGCCCACGACCTTGGGGGGACGGGGGCGACGGCGGTCGTCCACGTCCTCGAGAGGGCGAACTAGGGAGGCGAGCATGTCGATCGCACGGTTCTGGCGGGAGACCCCCCGGCGGTACAACCTGGGAGGCTCGAAATGCACGACGTGCGGGACCGTCTACTTCCCGCCCCGGCCGGTCTGCCCCGCCTGCACCCGGCACCGCCAGTCGATCGAGAGGATGGTGCCGTTCCAGCTCTCCGGCGCCGGCGAGGTCCTCTCGTACACGGTCGTCCACGAGCCCGCGGAAGGGTTCGAGATGCAGGTCCCGTACGTCGTCGCCCTCGTGAAGACCGACGAGGGGCCGGTCCTGACCGGACAGGTGGTGGACACCGAGGCCGACCGGGTCCGCATCGGGATGCGGGTCCGGGCGACGTTCCGCAAGCTCCGGGAGGAAGGAGCGGCCGGGGTCATCCATTATGGCTACAAGTTCGCCCTGGAGGAGGACGGCGAGCCGGCGGTCGCTCCGCGCCCGTCCGTCCCGTCGACCAACACCTCCGAGCGGACGCGGGCGTGACCGCGACCGAACGGCCTCCGGACACCGCTTCCGAGGCCGAGGAGCCACCCGCCGACGAGAACTACGCCCGGACCTACGCCGCGGGCTACGAGGAGGGCCTCCGCACCGCCCTGCGCGAGATCCTGGCCCACGCCTCGCGCGGGCGGACGAACCAGGAGCTCCGGGCGCTGATCCAAAGCCGCCTGGCCCAGCTGGCCGAAGAGGTCGACCTGAAGCGTCGGAGCCTGTTGGGGCCTCCCCGGGCGCGGCCGTTCGGGGACCTGACTCGACGCCCCCGACCCGCCGGCTTCCTGCCCGGCCTGGCCTCCGCGGCGGGCGCCTCGCGGGGGCCCCTTGCCCCGAAGGAGACCGTCCTCGTCCGGGAGGCACGCCCCGAACAGGCCGTTGAGCTCCTGCGCATCTCTCGGGAACGGTTCCCCCGGCTCGCCCTCGTCTCCTTGAGGCCCCCGGCGCTCGGCGTGCCGAACGTCGAGACCGTCGTCGTGTCGGTCCGGGACACCGGAGGCTCGTCGGCGGGCCATCTCGCCCCGGGCGAGGTGGCAGGCCGGCTCCGGGCCCCGCTCGAGGCCCCGGGGGGGGCGCTCGTCTACGTCGATGCCCTCGAGTTCTTCGTCGGCGAGCAAGGGCCCGAGGTCACGCTGCGGTTCGCCCAGTGGCTGGTGGAGCAGGTCCAGGCGACCGGCTCGGGGCTGATCGTCTCCTACGATCCCCGGGCGCTCGCGGGGACGGACGCGAGCCGTCTCGAACGGCTCTTCGGGGAGGTCCTCGACCGCTCGCAGTCGGCCCGGCCGGCGTCCGTCTAGTCCGAGGAGGCGAAGGTCGGTCCGGCCCGCTCCCGATGGAGATCGCCTTCTTCACCGACTCGTATCCCCCGATGCACGACGGGGTCGCCCAGGTGACGAGCGGCCTCGCGCGCACCCTCTGCGCCCAGGGGAACTCGGTCCGGGTCTACGCTCCGAGGCCGGCCGGGAGGTCGGCCCCGGCCCACGACACGGTCGACGGCGTCGAGGTCCGGCGCCTCCGGTCGGTGCCGGTGCCGCTCTACGGAGAGTATCGCTGGCCGATCTTCCCGTTCCGTGTCATCGGCCCGGCGTCGCGCGGGACCGATGTCGTCCATCTGCACACGCCCGGCCTGCTCGGAACGACCGGGTTCCTCGCCGCCCGCAACGCCGGCCGCCCGCTCGTGGGGACGTTCCACACCGACCTCGACGCGATGCGCCAGAGCGTCCCGCAGAAGCTCCTCGTCCCGCTGTTCTTCCGCGTCGCCTGGTGGTACAACCTGGGGACGTACTACCGGTGCGACCTCGCGACCGCCCCCTCTCAGGCCGCGCGGGCCACGCTCGAGCGCAGCTCGCGCAAGACGTTCCGCCGGCCCGTCGAGGTCGTCCCGAACGGCGTCGATGTCGGAAGGTTCCGCCCCGGCGTCTCGACCCCCGATTGGAGGGGCCGCTGCGGGCTCGCCCCCGCGCCGCTCGTGACCTACCTCGGGCGGCTGACCTCCGACAAAGGCGTCCACCGGTTCTTGGACGCGTTCGTCCGTGCCGCGGCGGAGACCGACCTGGTCGGGATCGTCGGCGGAACCGGCCCGGAGGAGGCCGCGGTGCGGGCTCGGATCGCCTCGGACCCTCGCCTCGCCTCGCGGGTGCGGTACGTCGGGCCGGTCGCCGAGGAGGAGAAGGTCGCCCTCCTCGGGCAGACCGACGTCTTCGTCCTGCCCTCGACGAGCGACACCTCGAGCGTCGCCCTGATGGAGGCGATGGCATGCGGGTCGACCGTCGTCGCGCCCGCGGTCGGGGGCGCCGCGGAGGTCGTCCAGAGCGGCCGAACGGGCCACGTCGTCGATTCCCGGTCGCCCGAGCTCCTCGGCGATGCGATCGCCGAGCTCGCCCGGGACGCCGCGGGCCGGCGCCGGCTCGGCCAGGAGGCCGCGCGTTGGGTGCGGGAGGAGCGCTCTCTGGACGCGATGGCCCGGCGCTTTATCTCCCTCTACAAGTCCCTGCTCGAGGAGAGGGGTCAGCGTGGGCACGGTCTCGTCGGTTGAGCTCGAGGAGATCGCCCGCCAGCTCGGGCGGGAGCGGTTCGACGCCTACGCGAGCCGGGGCCTGGCGCGCGCCTACGAAGAGTACGTCGGCCGGCGTCGGCGCGTCGTAGGACCCCTGTCGGTGTCGGTCAACGGGCGCGCGTACCCGACCCTCTACCACGTGATCGCCGACCCTGAGCTCTCGATGTCGACCGGGGAGCTCCGGCTCGAGGCGCCGGCCGCCCTCGCCGAGGAGGGGGGTTTCCTGACCCCGTTCGCGAAGGTCGTCCTCCACGACGACGGGTCGGCGGAGCTGCATCCCCCGGACGGAGGGACCCCTCGCCGGGCGATCGCTCGGGTCCTGCTCCGGGAGCACTACCTCGTCCGGACCCAGGCGGACGACGCGCCCGGCTCGCCGGCATCGAGGCTCCGGATCCCGCGTTTCTTCGGGACCGTCCCGGAGGGCATCACGCTCTGCCGGGCCGCCCCGCTGATCCCGTTCGAGATCGCCTTCCTGCTCTATCTCGCCGAGGAGCGGGCCCGGTTCGAGGTGGACCTGGTCCACTCGGGCCTGCTCGGCGACCCGCGAACGGGACGGCTGGCCGCAGCCCGCCGGGTCCCGAGGTCCTCCCGCCTCGCCTGGGGCGTGGACCAGAGGATCGGACGAGGTCACCTCTCGCTCCTCGCCGCCCGCTGCCTCGAGGTGCTGGTCGAGTCGAACGGGCTCAGCAGCATCGACCTGACCCACGTCTTCGGAGGGGTCCGCGAGCTGGTCGAGTCGGCCCTCCAATCGCTCGTGCAGCAGCGGTACGCCTCGTTCGACCCCCGCACCGGCCTCTACCGGGCCCGGCTGGACGCGTTCCTGCCGCCGACCGAGCCGTCCGCCCCTCCCTCGCCCGCTGGCCCCGTCCGGCCCGAGCTCCGTACTAGCGTCCAGGAGCTGATCACCGCCGCGGACGCCCGCGCGACGTGCCCCCTGTGCGGGAGGCCGTTGCCCGAGGGACCCAAGACGCTCCTCTGCGAGGATTGCTCGGCGAAGGTCGGCCTCTCCTAGGGAGCGGACCTGTCGGGACTCTACACCCCCGGGGGTACGAGTCTTCCCTTCACGCGCACGCTCGAATCTGACTGAACCTACGACGAGAAGGGGACATCTCCCTCACCGAACCCGTCGAGGTGCCCCCTCTCTTGGCGACCGTGGTCCGGGCCCTGGACCCACCCGCCCTTCAACTGTCGTTTGCCCGCGCTCGTGCGCAGTCGGTCGCTTTGTTCGCTCGACCGGATGCTGAAGCGCCAGGGTCCCCCCTCTTCTCGTGAGGCACGGCTTGGGGGTTATGTACGCTCGGACCCTTCTGGAAGTGCCGGGGGAAGGGTCTAGGTCGATGAGGCTGAAATCGTCGGTGGTAGCCGTCGTCGTATTGGCCGTGGTCGGCTGGATGGGACTGGTCCCGGGTGGTGCCGCCCACCTGCCGGCGTGGTCTTCGTCCCGGGGTCCCGCTGCGCCGGGCACCGGTGAGTCGATAGTCCCGTCCGTCACCGGTTCCGCCGTGCCCAGCCCCCTCGCCCCGATCTTGAACTCGTCGGTCGCTACACTCGCGTCGACGTTCACCCACCTTCCGAGCTCGCTGAGCCATGTCCCGTGGCTAGGGTCGGCCCTCCACACCGGCCCGGCCTTGAGCCCCCTTACCTCCCTCCCCAACCTTTACCTCCTCGAGCACCCGCTCACTTCGGTCTCGAACGCTGTCTACCCCGGATATGTCGCCCAGCCCGCCCCCATGGGCCTTTCCGACTTCGGCCTAGGCGCGACGACCTACTCCTACAACACCTCCCACGTCCTCGGCCAGATGACGCTCTTCGCCCCGCCGAACGTGACCGACCCCGGCTCCGCCCGTACGGTCGACCCCGGCGGCGCCGCGTTAGGCATGGTGGGGAGCCTGAACGAGTTCGGCGTCCAGCTGAACACGGTCGTGGCAAACATCACCTACCCGGGGAGCTCCTCCGGGTTCTTCTGGACCCAGAACATCGTGGACTGGAACGACACCGGGATCCACTTTGTCGATGACACGTTCAACGTCAGCGGCTCGTACCCCTCCATCCTGGAGGGGACGATCTTCTCCGGGTGCAACAACAACACGAGCGGGGTGAACGAGATCCTCACGGTCTACGGCGGGGTCTTCCAGTGTGTCGGCGGGACGATCCCGGTGAGCCCGGCGGCGTACCCGGTGACCCTCCAGCTCTACAACAACGCGAGCGTCAACGCGGAGAACCGTGACCAGGTCGCCTACGGCTACCGGATCGTCGAGGCCGGGCTCGGCGAGATCTTCACCGGGGTCAGCGACACGGTCGTCTTCAACAACCCCGGGGCCCCGGCGACGCCGCCTTCGACCACCCCTTGCTTCTCTGTCGACGGGTTCGCCCCGACGCCGCTCGGAACCCTCCGGGACGCGGAGCTCGACCTGGTCAGAAGCATCGGCGGCGACAATGCCGTTTTCCGCTCGATCAACGGAACGCTGAACCTCGAGTACTCGAACCTGAGCATCGGAGGATGGCAACCCGTCCCGTCGGCGTATGACTTCGGTGCCGACACGGGGGAGACGTCGACCGGGATCGCGAGCTACTGGGCGCCGAACGAAACCGAGGTCGTCCACCAGGGGCCCACGATGCTCTACGGCCTCTGGCACGCGGTCCCGTCGGTCTCGGTCGCCTCGGGCTCGCTGCACTTCGCGGGGTCGATCACGCCGTCGTATGGGTTCGTCTTCGTCAGCAACACGGTCCCCCCGAACGTTCTCGGCGCCTGGGACAACCGGAGCTGGGTCCCGACGGATGACCTCGGCAGGTTCGACACCTACCTTCCGCCGTTAGGCCCCCCGTGGACCACGCAGTACTATGTCCAGGGTTTCGCGGACGGGTCGGCCGAGACGAACGGGACCCCGGTCACCGCGAGCACCACGAGCTACTCACTCGACCTACCGCTCTCTCCAGGAACGCACGACGCCCCGCTCTATGCTTTCTCGAACGGTCAGGCCGCCGCGCTCGCCCTGAACGTCACCGGCTCGGCCTCGCCGCCGTACCTCTTCTCAGGCCTCCAGCTCGACCTGAACATCTCGTTCAACCACATCAACGATTACTCCTACCCGTCGTTCGAGGTCGCCCTGTTCCAGGGGGTCAGCAACCCCCTCCACGTCAACAACGTGACGGGGGGACCGAACTGGATCGACGGGGAGTCCCTATATGTCCTCGACGGCCCCGCGCAAGGACTCCTCACTCCGGCGCCCTTGCTCACCATCGGCCTTCCCTCGTTCACGTCGCAGATCAACATCTACTACGGCATCGGGGACCTCGTGACGAATGAATCGATCGGGGGCGGGGGGGAAATCGTCCTCTGGCAAGATGCCGATGGCACCGTCAGAGATTTCCGCGCAGAGTTCGCCTACGGCGTCTTTGTCGGAGACTCCAGTCACACGACCGTCCAGCACGGGTTCGTCTACGCCGGCGTCGGGGTCATAGACATCGGCTCGACCGACACCACGGTCGAGGACCTCAACGTGAGCCTGGCCGGGCTGGGCGTCAACGCGTACAGCAGCCAGGGCGGGACGTACACGACGATCGACGTTTCGGCCAGTGCGGCAGGTGCCGTCTGGGCCGGATCCGACACTGCGGCAAACGTGGGGTTCCCGCCCTACTACAACCTTGCCGGGGTCACAGACACTGACATTTCCGGAGTGACGCCAGCGACGGGGTCTTCCTCGCCGGGTCCCTCATACGGGGTCATACTCATGGACTCCTCGGCCGTTTCCATCTCCGACGTCAACTTCGAAGGGAACGTCTCCTCCTCTGAGGGAATCGTGCTTATCGGGACGACCTACAGTTCCGTCGAAGCCTCGGTCCTCTCTGAGAGCCTCGCCGGCCTCGTGCTCTACGCGACCAACTGGACCAACGTCTCGGGGGTCGAGTTCTCGGGGAACACCTTCGGCACCGTGATCGCCGAGGCGACGAACTCCGTCGTCACTCGGAGCGTCTTCTCCCAGAACGCCGACCTCGGGATAGACATCTCCGAGGCGACGCACAACCTCGTCTACGACAACTCGTTCATCCTCAACAACGGGGCGACGTTCGTCTACAATCCGACTCACATCCAGGCGTACACCGACCCCGGTAACTCGTTCAACCTCTCGACGGTCGGGAACTGCTGGGCGGACTGGACCTCGTCCACCGCCGGGGTCCTCAACCCCTACCCCATCTCCAACGGCGTAGCGGACGAGCACCCGATCGCCTGCCCGGGGCCGGGGGAGTACGGCGTGACGTTCGCCGAGAGTGGTCTGCCGTCGGGGATGCTGTCGACGCACGGGTGGACCGTGACGGTGGAAGGGAAGCGAATCTGGAGCACGGCGGCCACGGTCACCTTCCCGGCGTTCCCGAATGGGACGTTTAGGGTGCTCATCGCGGGTCCGTCGGGCTACACAGCGACGGGGAGCGGGACGGTGACGGTTTCCGGAGCGACGACCGTGTCGGTAACGATGGCCAAAGGCAGGACGGTGACGCTGACCTTCACGGAGAAGGGGCTACCGAGGTTGGGGCGCACGGTCCAGAACTGGTGCGTGGCGGTCGACGCGGCGTCGGTGTGTTCGACGACCGGAAGCGCGAGCTTCCTGAACCTGACACCGGGACTGTCGTACGGGTACGCGGTGATGTCGCCGCTCACGGGCGAGAGGATCACGGCGGCGATTGGCAAGACCTCGGTCCCAGCCTCAGGGTGGTTGACCTTGACGGGAAGCGAGACGGTGGCGCTGACGTATGTCTATCCGTACCCCGT
>Ga0187771_10003022_pt1 | contig 11694 bp, 9 predicted proteins | sample 0116_SJ02_MP15_1_FD_133139 | JGI IMG/M metagenome (GOLD analysis project Ga0187771, IMG submission 133139) | Tropical peat soil microbial communities from peatlands in Department of Meta, Colombia - 0116_SJ02_MP15_10_MG | ecosystem: Environmental > Terrestrial > Soil > Wetlands > Peat | place... | reverse complement strand
GTGGTTAACACGAGCGCGTTCTTGTAGGGATGCACGAGAACCGGATATTCCTTCTCCCGAATCGCGATCGTCCCGACACCCGCCTTAGCCAACTTCTTCAGAGTCGTGAAAAGGAGATTGTAGGCATCGTCGCTCTCGTCCGGAGTCAGCAGGTAAGGCCTGTCGAGGTATATTGGGTCAATCGTGAGGTAGTCTACGAACTTCTGAAGCCGTATCGTGCGGCTTGACTCCGGCCTCGCCGCCTTCAGCTCATCTTCTTCAAGCACTACAAACCGGTTCTTGCTGAATTCGTACCCTCTTGCGACACTCTCCCATGGAACGACCTTGTTGTCCTTGGTGCAAACCTTCTCGTACTTCAGCGGTTGGCCATCTTCTTTGTGTAGGAACCTGAAGGAGAAGCCTTTGTCAAATATCATCGTGTAGAGCTTGACTGGGACGTTCACTAGGCCTATGGTTATGCTTCCGCTCCAAAAGGGCCTTCTCGGAGATCTCTTCTTCTCTTCCTTTGACATCCACATTTCATCCTAATTTCTGCTTGTCCTGGAATAGATGTTCCCACGGGGCGTGGTCAATGCCTCGAACGGTCGTTATGTTAAACTCTTCGGGATTCAATCCCTTCCTGATGTCTTTCCATTCCAAAGGCATCGACACTGTCGCTCTGGAGGTTGCCCTCAAAGCATATGGGCATACCATCGTCCTTGCGTGCGAATTCTGCGTGTAGTCAATGAAAACTGTTCCGGGGTCTCTTGACCTCGAAAATTCCGCGACGATGATTTGGGATTCTTTGGCTAGGTACTTACCGATTTGATGGACGAATTCTCGGGTCTGCCGAAACGTGTACCCCTGAACAATAGGGATCACGATGTGCAGTCCTTTCTTGCCAGAGGTCTTGACGTAGGATCTGAGCCCTAGCGCCTCCAGCTTCTCGCCGAGCAAGAGCGCAACCTCGACCACACCATCATAGCCAACCGGCGGCTCGGGATCAATGTCAATCAAGACGAGATCCGGGCTGTCGAAGGAATCCGTTCTGGAAAGCGTCATGTGAATCTCCAAGGCGGCGAGGTTGGCGAGCCACAGAAGAGTATCAAGATCATTGCATACCACGTAGTTGATGTCTCGCTCCGCCGTCTCTGAGTATCGCTTGAACGTCTCCACCCAAGACGGAGTGCCCATTGGGATGTCTTTCTCGTAGAAGCCCTCCTTATCTACGCCATCAGGAAATCTGGTCAGCGACAACGGCCTATTCACCAGTAGCCCCAGCATCTTTGGCGCGACCCTGATGTAGTACTCGATGATCTGGGCCTTCGTGATCCCGAGCTCGGGATACAGCACCTTGCCCAAGTTTGTGAACTGTACCCTCGTGAGTTCTTCGGGCATGACTACTCTCGCCAACGCTTGTTACGATGAAGCCCTCACGCAAGCGGTGAATACTCCAGGCGTCAGGCCAGTACCACTACAGGGCTATACCTGAATATGTTTACGACCATTAGAAAATGACTACGATTTCTTGCAAATATATCAGAGCCTTACAGGCCGCTCCTCATCATAGTGAGGGTTTTCCTCACTGTTGTCTAGTGGGCTAGCTTGATGTCGGCCCGAAATATCTTTAGTACTGCAATCCTGCAACTCCTTTACCGTTAGGAGGCTAGGCTCTTCTTGCATCGGCCGCAAGCCATACCGACTGGAGGGGCCTTCCGGACACCGTGAATATGCGAGGCCAAGAGGTCAAGGGTACCCCCCTCATGCATGAGGGCCCATTACAGGAGCTGGGTGCATTCTGAAGCTGCAAACGCTTAAGCCCCGCTTCCCACTCAGTCCCTACTCGCTGAAGGACGAGTCTGCTCACTTGAGAACGAAGGGTTCGAGGCTCGTTGTTGCAGGAGTATCATTCTCATCTAGGATTGGAACAAGTAAGAAAAAGAATCGAATCGCCTATTCAGAAAGTGCTCACGACATGAAAACAAGTGGCAGTCCAGATTTATGTGTGCGCCGCTTACTCAGCAAATCGCACTTAAGGCCGCTTGTCGCCCTTCTCGTTCTGGTCATGGGTGTCATCTTGCCGCTTACACCTGCTGAGTCAATTGACTATGGCATGAAACCAATCGATGTAACATTCACGACAACAGTCACATCAACAAACACTACCGTCCTCAACGCAACGACATCCACGCTAGTATTCGTGCAGACCTTTACTCGTCACAATTACACAAGAGCAGTATCGCTGAATATTAATGTCTCATTCGGCGGTGCGAATTCTACTATCCTAAGATTGTTACCATCAGCACCGCTCGTGTCATTGGCACCTGGCATCTTTGATGCAGCCATATTCTCAATTCTTATCGTTCCAGTGATCCTCGCTTTGAGCAAAGTCAAGATTCTCAAGAAGGGAATTGTAGTCGAGACTCATGACATCGCGAGGTATGTCGCATTGGCTGTTGGCTTCATCCTTGTTATCCTCTCGCCGCTAATGCCCTTCCTCTTCTCGCTTATGAGGGAGCATGGAGGAGAGGGTCTTAGCGCTTTGTTCACACCAGGATATGACAGTCTAAGGGAAGCACTAGCGACTGCTTTGACTACTGTGTCGATCTTCTCTTCAATAGTTGTAGCCGTTACAATTCTCTCATTCGAAAAGAAGAGGTCCCACACATCACGACTGCTGGGGATATGGACTCTGGCTATTGTATCGACTGCAATACTCTATTCGTTGTATCTGTCGCTAGTCAGGCCGCTGACAGGAACCGCCCCAAGCTTGTTCCAGATCTACGTCATGGTTGGACTCATGCCGTTGGGTCTAGGATTTGCCATGTTCACAATTGCATCTGTGCTCTGGGAGTAACATAGCCTCCTAAGTCGCAATGTTCATGATTGCATTTGTGCGATCTTGTAACTTGAACTCCGGTTTTGGTCTGGGGCTTGGTAAATTGAACTCCTCATTCTTCTGGAGAGGTGCGCGGCAAGGGCACCTCCTATGAGGGTTCAAATCCGGATGCCCGCGCTGACGCCCCCCGAAAGAATAACGGATAACGGACGGCCCCCCCGCCTCAAGGCCCCCGGTCCCCCAAGAGAAGGAGACGTGTCGTATGCGTCGGGCCACGCCCCGCCATCAGAATGAGATTTCGTATCCTTACTTTGCGATGATAACAATCCGTAAATTAGCATTAGAGACGTGATACAATCGGGACAATGCATGAGCATCGTCTCGACGCCTTACCTGGCACGGAAATACGCCTACACTGTCAGAAACTACGACCTGATCAACGGTAAGATTAGGCATAATCCTCCAAATCAGCAGTTGGACTTCTTTGCAATAGAACTCGAACTTCAGACGGTGAATCACTGGTGGATTTTTGAGTCTTCCACCTACCATGACTCGTTCTTCAACGACTGGGTGGACCCGGACAAGGCAGTGCCTACGCAGGTGTGTGGTGCAATAGGCGAAACGCTAGCTCTGCTTACCATGGAGAAAATTCACGGTGCACGCCTTATTCAGAAGATAACGCCATTTCCTTCTTCCAAGACTGCTGATTTCTGGATGGAAATGGACGCTCCCACAGGCAGGGTTGAAGATATCTTGGTGGAGAGTAAGGGAACCAATTCGCTCATGCAACGACCAGACAAAGCCACAGTGGACAAGGCTTCCTCTCAGCTTTCAGGTTCTCGAGCTGTGATGGTACATGACGGCTATCCTGTACAACATGGGTTCGCAGTGATTAGTGCATACAAGACCAATAGGGTATTTGTGGTCAAGGTGTTTTAAAACGGCCCCTCGTGATGGAAGATCAAAACGCATCATACAGCTAGCGGAACATGCGTTCTGGGTCGGAGATTATGCGTCGGCAATAGACTATTACCTGCAATATATGTCGCAGGATCCCGGACTTCTGTTCCGGTATCGCACTTACCTCCGACTAGGGTATGCCTACAAGTTCACTGGAGAAATCGGAAAGGCCGAAGAATGCTTTCTGAAGTTGGATAAGATCGTCGAAGAAGCTGCGAGGGAATATCCCGAATACCGTAAGATGCCTCTAGAAGAGGCAGTTAAGATCGCGCCAGCTGAGGAAATTGAGGCCATTCTACTGGAGAGGTTGGTGTCGACAACTGAAGTGCAGAGAGAGCTGACAAGAGCACGGCGAACAAGACGTGGGAAGGAATTGCTTCTAGAGAGGAACGACGTTTTCACGTACAGCATGTCTCCACAATTTTTGCAATGGGAGGCAAGAGCCTACTCGACGAGGATTTTGGACTTGAACAGGATAACGATGGATGTTGCGAAGGTGATTTCGAAGCAGATGACGTCAGTGTACGGAGAATTCGAAGATGCCTCGACCCATTTTGTCGTGAGATCGGAGGGAGTTGCCTTCCTAATTACGTCTTGGGTGGAAACTGGTGGGATAAACGCTTCGGACAGGCTACGATGGTCCGTTAAAAGATTGGCGGAAGCATTGTCGTAGATGATGCTTGTCAGGGCCTTCGCACTTGTCACCGAAAATGCCAAGAGCAATAGAAGCCTATCATGCTTGGCTAATTTCGTACTTCCAGAAGTGAACCACTGTTGAAGGTCACATTCGTTAAGCCTGGCAAGGTTGATGTGGCCGAGTCCGATATTCAAAAAGAGTTTGAGAAGAACCTCGAGCATTTGGATGACTCTGGATTGGGGTATGTTGCATCCTACGTACCAATAGGAACGGGAGTTATCGACACACTAGCGATCGACGACGATCTCAATCCTGTTATGATAGAATACAAGCGTCCTGGAGCCTTCGATAGGGATGCTTTGATCCAGCTCATGAACTACTATAGCTGGTTTGCCTCTGACGAAAATCACATTTCCTACATAAGGGAGTACATCAAGAAGGCCAAGCCGGAGCTGCGCGAAAAGGCAGAAGGGATGAGTTCTGACCTCAGACTCATTGTTGTCGTTAGCGATGTTCAAGATGAAGTCAAGAATGCATGCTACGCGCTTGAGCCTTCAATACAAATCATAAGGTACCAGCTGTCGGCTCATCAAGACGGCAGTCTCCTTTTGATTCCGCACATCATTCTTGATACAAGAGAATACGAAAGGGAAATCGCTCCTCCAAAAACAGAGGAGGATCATCTCAAGAATCATGACAAGCTACGGCCCGCATATTCAAAACTAAAGGATAGGATTACGGAGAGTATTCCAGATGCAAGGTTCAACCCGGCCCCCCGATACTACATAGGTGTGACACGAAGGAAACTATTTTGCACAATTCACATCAAGCAAGAATGGATAAGAGTGGACCTAATCTTGACGCAGGAGGAGGCAAAGAACAACAAGCGATACACGAAGTACCCCGTAGGTTCGTGGGGATACACGTACATACGATCTTTGGACGACATTGACGATGAATTGATGGACATGATTGTGACCGCTTCTCATAAGGGAGAGTAACTAAACTACTAATGCACCAGCCAGACATGACTTCCTCACAGCAGCACCATCAGCATCAAGCTCTCCCATTCCGATTTAGCAATCCGCCCAGAAAGTGATTACCGAGGCTGCGAGCATGATTGACAACTCTCTCCATGAGCAACACCCAAGACCCGCCGGTATCAGGTTGTCTCAGAGGAGAAGATCGTGTCCACGTTGCTCATGAAGAATCGAGTGAAGGTGTCTTCTGCCGTGAAGGCATAGTGTCGGTGAACAGTTTCTTGACAATTGAGTCTGTTTCGTGCAATTCGCCCTGAAGTTGCCTCCTGATTCCGCTTCTTATCTTGGCAATACTTGTGTACTTGTCGGTTAGACTGACTAGAAGGTAAGGTACCTTGCGGTGGCATTCCATTCCAATATCAGCAAGTCTTTTGTGCAGTTGATTCGCGCGATCGTACCTTGGTATGGGAAACTCCAAGGGTTTCTTGTGAATATCTCTTTCTCCAAAGGCACCTTTGGATTGCATGGGCTTGATCATGTCATTGAGGACTGAAGAGTTTAGCACCGCCGACAAATAGTGAGCCTCCTCCAAATTGTTTGTCGCCATCCAGTAAGTTGTAGTGTCTGCAAGTAGGCCCGCCAGCCCCACTTTGGCGCCGCTGGCTTTGGGCTTCTTGGAATCCCACTCAGCTACACAAGAAACAAGATCCGTGCCACCCCTATTGTAGAGGACTTTGAACCTCTTGTGCGAATCTTGGCCAGTAAGCTTGCCTTGGTAGTCAAGCCACTGATACACGTCTGCCCTGTCAGCCTTTTCGCCTCTCTTCTTCTTCCATATTTCCTCGACTTTTTTCAGCCATTTCTCCAAGCTTACAAATCCCTCATTCCTAGCTTGCTTTCTTGTGACCAACTTGTAATTGCGGGTTTTGTCTTCAGTCTCGAGGGGAACAATTGCGACCAATGGTCTGAGGTGTCCGAAGGGGACGAGCTCGGAGGCTGAAAGAACTCCGTATAGAAAACGCGGTTCGACGCTACCAGTAATCTTGACGTCCCTGTATTCGTCCTTTGCTCTCTTCGTTGCCCTTGCTGAGGTTTCCAGCGCTGGGGTTCTGGGATCAAACCCAAGCACGGGATGCGCTTTGATGTCCACAAACCAGAACTGCCTAGGGTAGATGTCTCCTCCTCTCCTAAAGGCCTCAAAGTAAGGACTTCTTCCTGTGCTCCGAATCAATTTGCCTCCAACTTCAGCTATGAATGATCTCTCGCCTACTCTTCCTAGTTGGAATTCTGTTTTCTGTATTCGAGCGAACTCTGCTAGGCTCTGAGCGAGGTTAACGTTTTTGCGGTGGAGAGTACCTTCAATGACTGTGCCATCAACCGGGAACGAAGTTGGTTTTCCAACTATAGAGTGAATAATACATGCGGGTACGTTGAAAAGCGGCCTCACGCGTTCCAAGTCCACTAGCCTTGTCAGCTTTATCGGAATTGAAAGTTTGCCGCATCTCAAGTTATGATGCTGGTCCGCGGAGAATATGGCCCTCGGCATAACGAAGCAGATCGTTCCATCTTTCTCCGAGTACAGGTCGGCGCAACGAACCAGGAAGAGTGTTGCGAGTTCAAGGTTCGGCATCTCTTTAACCTCCTTTGGTGGAAGAAGAGTGTACTGATCCACGATCAGTTTCTTGAGAAACTGTTGGTAGTCTGTACTGATCACATATCTGTAGGACAACCAGGGAGGGTTACCCACAACAACTGAGAATCTGCGCTTTTCCAGAAGGACCGGCTTGTAATAGTTTTTGAGTATGAAACCCCAAACCGTGTCTCTTTTCTTGTGAATCAAATCCGCAATGTTCTTAGTGGTTTGGTAAAGGTTGTTCAGTTCCCGATCACTAAAAGTGGCCGCTTCCGGGACTTTGGAGGACACGTAGGATCGATAGTATGCGAAATCGTCAACTGATCCAGAGGAGATCTCTTTCGCGTACTCACACATGGCATCAATGGTAGCATCAACAAGCTCGGATTTCTCTGCGATGTTCGTAGGGATTTCCAGATCGAAGCCGTCGGCTCGAACACGATATACATTTAGCTCATCGTGTTTTGCAACGATTTCCTCGGGGGCCCGAATAGAATCCGACAGGTAAACAGGAACCACGACATCGCTGTGCCGAGAGTCAAGGAGTTCTCCGAGTGTAGTAAGGTAAGTTGCTCTGGAGATAATGACCGCGAGAGGATGCACATCTACTCCAACAACGTTGCTCAGAATGTGATTAAGAAGTTCTGCGGGTTTCAAGTCCCTGACGCGTTGTTTCTTTACAGCGATCGCCGCAGCTAGGAAAGTGCCTGATCCGCATGCTGGGTCAACTACGCTTTTTCGCGGATTATCGCCGAGAACATCGCCAGTAATCATCTCTGCAAGCCAGTCCGGCGTGTAGTATTCTCCAAGTTCATGTCTGGCCTCGGGATCAACGAGTTCTTGGTAGATTTCTTTGAAAACGTCTAGGGTCGTCGTCGTGAGGTCGTAGCGAGACAAGCTCGAGACCAGGAGCTGTGCGCTTCTGATGCCCTCATCTACTCTATGAACCCAAGAGAACAGGTCCTCTTCTATGAAGTTGATGATTCGCCATTCACGGAATATTGATCCGTCGAGGATCCTGACGAGCTCATCACGAGATGTAGGAAGGGCACCTCTGGAATAGGCGGAGTATACTATCAGTTTTGCCAAGGTTGCCAGGTATGTGTGACGAAGATACAGTTCCTTGCTGCCGACCTCCGAGCCGTAGACTATCCTAAGATGAGATTCCCACTGTTCGTACAGCATCATGGAATCGGCCCTCTTCCAGCCAGCCTGCAGCAATTTGGTAGAATCAGCGAATATCTTGGACTCGAGGCCAAAGTCGCGAGCAAAAATATCAGGATCAATCAGACGAAGTTCTCTCGCAGCAGTTACGACGTATCGATTGAGCCAAGCATAAGCGTCCTCGGCTTCGAGGCGTGAGAGGTCGGCTCGGTCGATTTCTTCCAGAACCACATGCTGCTTCTCCACAGGACCCTGCTGCACGATTGAACGAGGCCTGTATACGATGAAATCAAGCCCATCCGTTGCAACAGCGGTTAACCTTGCGCGAGGTTGTGCCCACTGGGCTTGACGCGTCCAAATGCCTGCCACATACTTGGTTAGTTGATCCTTCGCCTCTTTTACATGGGCATCGTCCAGGATTGGTTCAAACTCTAGCAGGAGACTGCCAAAGAGGGCATCAGCTCTTCCCCTTACGACCTGCCCGGTATCACCGATTTTGATGTATTTTTCCAGCTCTGGAAAGAAGCCCTTGACTCCTCCGGCTTCTACCTGCGGAAAGACCTTGCGCACGAAATCCCTGAATCTATCCGCGCGACTTGCCTCGCCTTTGATTGTACGAATCTTATGCACAAAATCGTCTATGGCCTTAGCGAATTCTTCTTGACTCAGGAGACTCTCTTTCGTTTCGCTGGGTGTCGAAGACTCGGTCACGAAAACGCCCCTCGTCAAGACAGTATGTGCATCAAGATCATTATGTGGTTTTGCGTACGCTTCGCTGGGCGAGCGTATCTGTAGGCGAGACCTCTTTTTTGGCGATGGCAAGGAAGCCAGGCAAATGGACCAAATGGATTACGCTAACTTGGCTGAACACTATCCAGCTATGAACAGACGTTTATAGCCTGACTCCTACAAGGTCAGCCGACCGAGTGATCCCTTGGTGTCAAGTGATCAGACCATCGGGATTATCTTTCCAATACTTAGCGATCACCTTGACAGGTTCTTTCACGATCGTAAGACGGTTTTCGTGAAATACTTCGGGAAGGAGAGACTGCCTCTAAGGCTCCGAGTTGGTTCGAGACTTTTCTTCTATGAGTCAGGGCGTAGCAAACAGATTGTCGGCGACGCCAAAATCATTGGGATAGAGAGTGCGACATACGAAGATGTGATCGCAAGATTCGGAGACTATCTGTTTCTAACCAAGAACGAATTCGAACGCTATGCGCAGGATCGAAGAGACAAGAAGATGCTCATTCTTGTTCTTAGGGAAATGAGGAAGTATTCAGCTCCTCTCAGATTGAAGAATGGACTCACGATGGCCGGTCAGTACATGACGAGAAAGATGTTTGAAGAGTTGAGAAACAGCCGAGTTGTCTGCAGCAAATAGCTTAGTTGATCGGAAACACTCATACTAAGAACATACGCATGTTTCATATTGACTAAGTCTTCCAAGATGAGTGATCGTCAGGCCAAAAACCGGGAATCGAGACACTGGGATGCACGACTGCTCCTAGCCTAACAATGTATCGTCCAAGTAGGCGTTGTAGTGCCCGTTTGGCAACAAGCGACACATTGTAGGCGTTCTTGACGAGAAGCCCAATTTTCCATGCATATGCCACCAGTTTGAGCAAGTCGACCTCTTGCAAGAGAGATTTCTCTACCATAAGTCTTAGCATGCAATGGGAGCAAATTCCGGCTTTCTGGAGAACCGCGACGTTTGCGGCGTTTGAGGACTACTCAAGTTCTTGTCTTCAGCAGGTTTCTTGCGTTTTCGCTACCTATGCGAGTTGTCTTGTTCCATTTCTTTCGCGTATCGGTGAAGCTCTCTCTCAGTGATCATCCATTTCCTGCCAACCTTCACCGCCGCTATGCGCCTCTTTCTGGATAGAAGACTCAGATATTCTTGAGAGTAGGGAGAGATCTTGGCAGCGTCTGAAAGAGACATGAGCCTGTCGCTTTTTCCGGTTGGTTCCAGTGATCTCAGGTAGAGGTCTAGGGAGGCTTCAGTTGCGGCAGCCACGAGACTGACGAATGGAGCCTTCTCCCCTCCGTCTGCTTTCTTCAGCGTCTCATAGTACTTGGCTCTGTCCACATTCAGTATCACCGCTATCGGGTATCCGAAGTTCAGCAACGCCAAGTTCATGAGTAATCTTGCAACTCTGCCGTTTCCGTCGTGGAAAGGATGTATCCAGACGAATTGATGATGAAGAATTGAGGACAGCTCTATCGGTCGCAGCTCGTCTGGGTTCCGGTTGTACCAGTCGACCAGCTCCTTGACGAGGTGAGACACTTCGTAGGCTGGAGGCGGTATGAAGTCGGCTCCTGGTATTCTCACTTCTGCGGTGCGAAATCTTCCCGCTTCGTCATCGATTCCCTTCATGATTATCTGATGAAGGACTAGGATATCCTGTTCTTTCAAGGAGCGCTTCGCAATTCTTTCAATGTAGTGGATTGCTTTCGGGTGGTTCGTGGCCTCTAAGTGTTCTCGCAGGCTTTTCCCCTGAATAGTTAAACCTCTTTCGAGGATCATCTGCGTTTCTCGTAATTTGATGGTGTTGCCCTCGATAGCGTTTGAATTGAATATATAGCTGACTTCCATTTCTTGCTGAAGTGTCCGGACCACCGACGCTGGCAGAGGACGGAGGGCATCAAGCCTCTTTTTCTTGTCAACGATCCTTTCATGCACTCTCCTGTCAAGGAAGCTCATGCGCATCATCCGATACGCTTCTATATCGGATACGGTCACCCGATACAATAATGTATCGGATGACTTCTCCCGGATATGATGCCTGCACCGCAACTCTTAGTGTGCGGATATGCGTTCTGTGACGATGAGGGATCATGGCAGTCACGTAGACTGAACCTCACAAGGCGATCGCCAAGCTTGACGATGTGAAAGTTGAACTTCCGCGGCTACGAGCAGGCCTCCTACCGGAAGAGCATCCCATCACATCGGAGAAGAGACAGATCGCCCAGGGCGCCGAGGAACCCAGAGAAGCGGCTTAGTGACGCTCGCCGGACTCCGGAAAGAGATTTGCGTTTGAGTTCTTAGTTTTCGATCTTGAGTATGCGTTTTGCTTCGAGCAGGAAACGCTGGGCGTTTTGTAAGAGCTCTGATGCGCTTTCTTCGGAGTATGTCATTGAATAATCGGCTTCCTCTCGCATGGCCATCCCGTCTTCGAACGCGTCGAAGAGTTCTGGCTCTATTGAGGTCCTGAACAGTTCTCGCAATGCGGCAAGAAGCGCTCTGTGACTCTTCTCCCTGAAACCTTTGCTGAACAGGAGTGCACGTGCCGAATGGAACATCGCGTAGTAGGCTTTGACAATGGCCCATTTTGCATCGTCATCATCCAGAGAGCTTCTCGCTCTTGTGAGGTCGTATGTGGCTCCTTCGACCTCTTTGAGAATCAGTTTCCTGTCCGGTCTGATTCTGAGCAGCTTCCGTTCTCTCAGCAATCTGTTTAGCTCGGCACTCATTCTTTCTCCCACAACACTATCCCCCGTC
>Ga0187771_10003021_pt1 | contig 11694 bp, 9 predicted proteins | sample 0116_SJ02_MP15_1_FD_133139 | JGI IMG/M metagenome (GOLD analysis project Ga0187771, IMG submission 133139) | Tropical peat soil microbial communities from peatlands in Department of Meta, Colombia - 0116_SJ02_MP15_10_MG | ecosystem: Environmental > Terrestrial > Soil > Wetlands > Peat | place... | reverse complement strand
CCGAATCCCTCGACCCCGACTGCCTGGCGGCCGACTACGACCTGGATTTTCGGGAGGTCAAGGGCCAGGAGCCGGTAAAACGGGCCCTGCTGCTGGCCGCGGCCGGCGGACACAACGTCCTAATATTATATAAGGTTTATAATTGAAGTTAAAAAGGTTTTTCCCATAGCTGAGCAGGGCGCTTTTTTGCATGGGGCAATACATCTAGGAGATCAACCCGCTCCTCTTCCACAATCAGCAGCCGACCTTCCCCGGTCTTAAACCGCATTCCCACTTGGGCCATTTCCGGGAAAAAATTCATTTGATAAATCAGTCGCCTGAGCTGGCTTCTGAGGTTTAGCCGTATGTTAATACGCTCGTGGCCTTCTAGTTGGGACATACGGTCAATCAAATCCCGTACGTCCTGCAACTGCTTTTCCGCATCTTGGCTAATGCTGGCTGTTTCGTTGATCTGGCGGGTCAGGGCCTCTTGCCTGGCTTCAAGTTCCATCTTCTGCCCTTGAAGCTCCCTTATACGATCTTTAATGGGCTTCACATCTTCTGGGTTATCAGTATCCTCCAGGCTGTCAACCAAATTAGCGATTTTACGCTGTACTCGGACAATCTCTCCTTCTCCGGCCTGCATCTGGTTTCTCAGCATGGAAAGTTCAGATTGTATCCTCATACTTTCGGGTAGGATCTCACTTGGGTCGAGGCCCTTGCAGTAGGTTAGGATTAACGGCTCGAACTTGTCATACCTGAGATAGCTTTTTTTGCAGCCTAGGCCCCGGCGGGCACTATCACAGACCAAATAGCTGCCGCCTTTAGGAGAAGCCCCCTTATTGATGTAAGCCATGGGACTACCGCACTCACCGCACTTGGCGATATGGCCGAATAGGTTGTTGACAGGGCCATTCCTACCCCCGGCATTGCCGCACGTCCTCTGGTTCTGCTGTATCATCGCCTGCACCCGGTCGAATTGATCCTTGTCAATAATGGCCGGGAAGTAATTCGGAATAGGGTCGCCTTCAGGGACCCGTTTGCAGCCACTCTTCTTGTGGGCCTGGTACTCGCCAATCACAGCCCTGCTTCTAATTATCTTTTCAATATAGGATTTTCGCCAGCCACCAGGATTTCGTTTGCCATTGGGCTTCCAGGTGCCTTGTTTCTCGTTCAAGGCTCGCACTATAGCCTCAGACCCTTTGCCCTCAAGTTTCATCTGGAAAATCCACTTAACGGCTTGGGCCACTTCCGGCAGAACTTGAAAAGATCTACGATCATCAGACAGCCTGAGCCATCCTGGACATTTGGCAGTCATTTTGTGGCCGTTGTTGACGGCTTGCTTGCGTTTCTGTTCCCAGGCCTTCCGACCTCGAAGGGCTTTGATGACCGACTCTTCGTGCGCCCTTGACATGATTACCAGGGACAAAAGTAGTTGGCCGAAATTGGCATTTATGGAATCCCGACCGTACTCCATATGATCTGCCAACGTGACGACTTTGATTCCGGCCTGTATCAAGCCAGTGAATTGCGTCAGGGCATCCAGTACCTGCTCCCGGCTAAGGCGATCCAGAGATTCCACCAATAAGATGGCTCCCGGCTTAACTTCGCCCTCCTCTACAAGGCGGTGGAACTCCCCCAAGGCTCCCTTTGTCCTATGGAATCCATGAAAAGCACTCAGGCCGCGGTCAGTGAGCCGCAGAGTATCGTCCAGGGTGAGGCCGTGAGCTCGGCAATATGCATCACTTTGCTCAACCTGCCGCCGAAGAGAATCTCCCCTCTCCTGCTCCGGGGTGGAGAATCTGACGTAGGAATACGCTTTCATGGGTATGTCTCCAGGCTAATGGGTCCTTGGATCAGAGACTTTTTCATCTGGGCCGGTGCCCCGGCACCCAGAATACGGGGACCTGGGGCATTCGGTTTAGAAGATGGTGTCATGTGCGGAGCCTCCTGCAGGACGTTATAGGGCGATCTTTGTACCCTTTCTATGGTTTTGGGGCAGTCATTTTCTCCTACAACCCCATTTATTACTTGATGATTTTATAGTCGTTTTATAATATTCTTAAAGATTCAATAAATTGGACAGGTTTATTAATTTTGGAGAGTTTATAATCGCTTTATAAAGCCTCCAAATAGGGGTAAGGGATAATTATAAAATAGCCCCCCCTTATACGGGGGGGCTATTATTTTATAATTCCCCACCCCCCCAAAAAAAGATGATCTTTTCTAATCACCTTCCCCTTCATTTTCCTCTAACCAAACTCTCCCATTGTCCGTGATGCTATATTTTTTATTCCTGGTCTCTCCAAACTCCTCAAACAATCCCTCTGCCACCAACTCTTTCCTTATTTGGCTGACTCGCGTTTTGGATTTTTTGACAGCCTGGGCAATAGCCCCTAGCGACTGATTGTCCGCCGTCATTTTGACGACGGTGAGCTTAATCATCTCCCGCTGGGATTTCTTGTCATCGGTTACGGACCAGGCCTTATCGATATATTGATATATTTTGCCTTCTACTCCCAGGTCGCGCTCGCGCTGTTTTTTAGCCACTATGCTAAATGAGCAGTTGTCGTTTTCGGCGTCTGCCTTGCGTAGGACAAGGGACAGGTCAATGTTGAAGTCCCGGCTGGCTGTGCCTAAGGGGTTGCTTTCGTTCTTACCGGTATGGTGGATTACTATGACGCTGACGCCCTTAGCCCGGAGGCGTAGTAGCCAGAGGTTTATCTGCTCCCATTCCGAGGCTGAGTTGAGATCCAGTCCCGTGATCAGGGAGTAGATATTATCTAGCACCACGAGACGGAAGCCCCACCCCAAAATAGTCTTCAGTAACTCCTCCCGGACCTTTTCCTCGGCAAGGTTTAGGGGCGGCCTTATGTCTTCGTTCTCAAAAAACGCCTTGGTAATGATGCGGCACTTACCCATACGCATCATCCAAGCCCGCTCTAATAACTTCTGCGGGAGCATCTCGCCATCGATATATAATACCGGGACGGCCTGCGGGACCTCCCAGAGTCCGCTCATAGCGGGGCGACCGTTGGCGACAGCAAACGCCACTTCCATTGCCAGGAAAGTCTTTCCAACCCCTGCAGGAGAAGAGATCATGGTAATCGATGGATGCTCAATTGGCCCACAGAGGCGTTTGATTTCTGGAAGAGGTAAGTCATATAACTCCATAAATCCCATGACCTGCGTCTGCAGAGCCCATTTTAAAGTTTTCTGCACTAGGTTTTCGGCCCCATTGATGCTAAGCCCCAAGTTCATTCTGAGGTATTTATCCGGCTCATCCGTGTCGAGAGAGGGGAAGTCGAAGGGAACGACTCGCAGGGAACCCGCAATGCCCAGCAGATTATTGATTAATGATTGGCAGTTCCAGGAGCTGTCCAGGCCCTCGATCACGACTACATCTTTGCCGCGGAACCTATCCAGGGTGTTTGAGGGGTATCTTTCCGGCAAGGCGATAGCCTCCTCACCCTCCCCCAACACCCTTTTGAACGGAGCTACAAGGCCGGGGGCTTCAAGCAAGAATACGGTCTGGGCCTGGGCTATGGCCGGTGGTAAGTCCTGCTTAATTACCCCGGTGGTCTGGAAACGCTCTACCAACTCTAAAGCTCTACCTGTATCGCCTGCTTCAATTTTTTTCTGTACGCCCTCCATCAGTTTCCTTAGTGCCACCTCCCGGAAATATTTTTCCGCCTGGTCAATAGCATATTTGGGATTGAAACCCTCCCGCTGCTGTTCATATTCCTTTAAGATACTTGATAGGAACTTGTGGATGAGATCCGCCTGCTCCTGGCGAAGACCTCCACGCCGGGCAGAATCGTAGATGTCTTGGATGTGCCTGCCTGGGGCCTTACCGTATTGTTGGTGGTACTCAATACACCACCTAGCCACGGTCTGGGCGGGGTCCACGGTAAGGCAGCCGGGCTTATAGATCGGGGCAAGAGCTTGGAGAGCTTCATCCGAGACGATCATCGCTATGATGATAATCCGCTCAATGTGCGCATTAGATTCTTGTCTGGTCCATGTAGTCATTATAAAAGCTCCTTAACAGATGACTTTTTCCTCCCACTTGAGCTTATTATAATGTTGCATTCCGTCAATTGCAAGCAATTTTTTAAGCATATTTCATTTTTTTATTATATTCTTTTCTTTATGTTTCTTTATGTTTCTACTTTCATTATGTTTCTTTACATTTCTTTACTTTTAATGATTAGCCATTATGAGCCTGATAAACGAATTTCTAAAAAATTGCTTGTTCCCACTTTTTTGTCTCAATTTTTTGAAAGCGCTCCTCCTCAGACCTGCCAGGCGACCTTCATTCCCCCAGCAGCGCTCTTTACATATCATTTACCATAACATTTAAATCATTACTTACTTAGTTATTCAAAGCTATATTAACTCTCCTTTTATCAATATGGAACTATCCCGTTGTAATGGATTTATTATGGATTAAGGCCGCGGTGTCTTGTCAATACTATTCTTCTTAATCCAGTTTAGGAGATTCGCCTCAGACGACCCATACCGTTTACCGATAAATTTCAATGTTGACCCGTTTCTTAGCAGGGCCTCTATCTCAGGCTTAAACTGGTCCAGCTTGCTCTTGCCGGGGCCTTTGGGCCTTCCCAGTTTTACACCCGCCGCTTTTCTGGCTTTGAGGGCCTCCTTAGTGCGGGCAGAGATTAGGTCGCGCTCTATTTCGGAAAAGAGGGCCATCATAGTGAGGAAGACCTTAGCCTCAATGGTGCCGTTAAGAGTCCAGGCACCCTTGATCGCATAGACATTAACCCCCCTTTCTCTCAGAACGGATAGGAGTTCAAGGATGTCCAGGGTACTGCGCCCTAGCCTGGAAAGCTCTGGGACAATTAACCAATCTCCAGCATTCAAGGAATCGACAGCCTTGGCTATTTCACGCTTTTTCCATGTCTTTACCCCACTGACTTTCTCCTCTACCCAATCCACGTGGCCAAGCCTGCGTTCGTTGGCGAAGGCTAGGATATCGGCTTTGTTCTTTTCAAGGTCCTGATCCGCTGTGCTCACTCTCAGGTATCCTATCACCTTGGGAAATTGCAGTGGGGTCACACATGCCTTCCGGTCCATTTGTCCGCCCTCCAATGTCTTTAATGTTTAGGTGATTTATTGATTTAAATATATTCTAAAATTTTATAAAAGTAAAGCTTTTTCGACTAAATTTGTAAATTATTTTATCGATCGTTTTTATAGCGGCTGGTGAACCATAGGGAGAGTATTTAGTGGGGTAGAGTTTATTAACTTCTTTGGAAAAGTTAAAGAGCGCAAGGACCCACCTGCAAAGCTCTTGACAATATCCCTTCCTCGTGGCAATATGAATTTAAAATCAGGTTCGATGGACAATATGAAAAGTTTGACAAAAATCAGGTTAAATGTCCGCGGACCGGCGCCTACGTAGAAGAATCCAAGTAATAACTTATTGGTTTGGTGGATCTATGGCTTGGACAAAAGTTCAGAAGGGAAGATATAGAGGGAAAACTATTCCTCAGATCATATTCTCAAATCCTGATTATTTTTTTTGGGCGTATGAGAAGAAGGATTTTTTTGAAGGTAAGCTTTTAGAAGAAGCACGGGAAGTTTATCGTAAAGCTACTTCCATTAAAATTCCTCAACCACAACAAGGAGAAAAACTTGTTGTGGAATATGCTTTTATGCCTTCTGTTGGTACTTTTTGTGATTTTGAGCTTGTTCCATTTTCCCGACCTCCCCACAAAGGGTCGACCCCTACTTATAGGAAAGATGTAATTGACATGAGTATACCAAGACAAAGAAAGAGATATGATAAATTGGGCTATAAGCTTTTTTTAAAAAGTCTAAAGGTTTATATATTCGGATTACCATACCGATTTACAAAGAAGAATTGTGAGAATTTTTTTGAAGATGATGATAATTTTGTTCTTTAGTTTTAATATTCAATATTCCTACACTTCAAGTAACAATCTCTCATAATCAAATTCCATTTTTTAGTGAATTAAAAGAAAGCCCTCTGAGCTAAATGATTGCAACTTATTGATTATAGAGAGTACTTTTATGACAAAACCTCTAACACTCCCCCACCCCCACTTTTTATTGATTCCAAAAGATAATCCTATTAGTTGGATGGATATAGAATCTCTTTTATTGAATCAGATCAAGGATGGTGTAAGTATTTGTTTATTGAGCGAAAGTGGTCATGAAAACCGGGGGGGCTATTTCTTCCATATTAAAAAAATAAATGATCATTTCATCTTTTCGACCTTCGACCGTGATAATGTTCTAGAATTGCAATCTGGTGAAGAAGTTGCGGAATTTATAAATCATGTCTCCGGGAGAAGTTATAGCGAACGTATGTGGAGAGAATCTCAATATATTAACTTACGTCCTGATTAAGATTTTGGTTTGATTAGTTTTTTCTATTCTCTCTTATCCACTTCAAAGCCTGCTGGGGCTTATTACCTCTTGAAATACAATTCCAATCATTGTCATGTACTCTCCAATCATATTTTTTATTCATGATTAGTGCATAATAAATGTCGTAATCCTTCATGAGTTTCTTGACATAAACCTTCTCAGGCATCTTTTCGTGACCAACTAATAAAAACGATTCATATCCATTCTTAATTAATATTATTACCGGCAAATTTTCAGATAATATATTAATATTTTCACCGAATGCCTTAGCTATTGTAATAGCGATTCGCTTAATTCCTAATTTATTCGTTTCATTACAGAACTTATAGTAATATTTCAAAGTCAAGCATTCTAACACTTCTTTTGGCAAATATTTTTGATAACTTTTATCAAAAATACGCATCATTTTTCCATAATTTCCTTCTTCTTGATTGTAGTTACCTTGCCTACAGTTTATTCCGAAACATAGATCGAAACCCTGCCTCCCATTCCCAGGGTTGCTGGGAGGATTATTCAGCCAGTAGCAATCACGCATTTGAGCTAAATGATAAGCATTCATAACGAATGCCGAATCAATTTTTGGATAACGACATAATTCAGAAGGATGGTCTTGCCATTCCCACAATAATACAACTACAAAATCACTTCCCTTACGAATATCTTTCAAAATAGTGTCAAAGTTTGCTGATTTTTCTTCAGCAATTGTTTGAATAGCTTTTACTTCCAAACGTAATCCAATAATGCCATCTTTGCATCGGAAGGCCAGATCTGGGAATTTATGCGCAATCACATAGCTCAAATAAATATCTACCCCTAAATTATCATTTATTATTTCTATTATGGCTTTGGCTAATTCATATTCAAGTAATACACCCATACGTGTCCTAATATCGGTTAGATTCCTCTGATTAGAAGGAATTGGTTCATCATGAAATATAAGAAATTGGTTGGGTAAGGTCTTTTCATTCATTATTTTTATAGCCTTAACAATCAAATCCTCATTAAGGAACTTACAGATAACCTCTGCATCATTCTCTCTTCCGCTTAATATGTTTATCATATTATCCATTTACGTTGCCCTCCGCTAGTCTTTAATACCATAATGGAAATGTCCAAATAAAACTTTGTTAACTAATAATTTATGAGCGCCACCAATTACCTCACGGGATTTTTCCAAAGCCCTCTCACTTTTCGATATAAGAGAGTTCGAGATTTTCTCAGATTCTTCATATAATTCCAATAAATTATTTTGCTCATTTATGGGGGGAACAGGGATTTTAATGTTTAATATAACTTGCCTATTTATTCTTGGTCTCCCGATTCCAGTAACCATATGAACAAGTTGGCCATAAGCTACGTCGCTTCTTAATAGAATTGATAAAAGCTTGGGAAGAACAAGCCATTCCCCGGCAAGTGATTTTCTAGGCGTTAAGACAATGCATTCGGAGGAAGCAAAACCCTCTTCAATGTTCTCTGGCACAAGACATACCTTGCGAAGTTCTGGCCGCATTCTGGCAAAAAGAATATCTCCTCCTTTAAACCGCCGCACAGCACTTTTTAGAGAAGATCCGTTTATAATTAAAGGATTACATGTTCCCATATAAGAGTCTATGTTTGCTAGACCTAGATACGTTATGTCCTCTTCAGCAAAATCCCTCGATGGGATAACTAATTCATTAGAAACATCACATATTTCATTTAATTTATTTATAGGATAGGGGGATTTTTTAAGTGCTCTCATTGCTTCATGACGCGCAGGGTGATGATATGCTAAATCTAACCGATATCCATCCTTTGTAAATAATTTATCCTTAATATTTGTAATTTTCGATATAAAACCAATGCTCCCATATTTTTCTTCAGAAAAGAAGGTGTCTTCCATAATGTTCTTCCAAGTTGTCAATATTTGGGGTAAATCAGAATCTAACTCAAGCCTTTTAGAGCTTTTATTATATTTGAATAGGGGATCACCACTAGGTTTCTTGCCAACCGTTTCAGCTGAAGCAAAAAAAGTCCCTTCTTTCAATCCAAAGAAGTTATGCTCATTATATTTCTCAAGAAATAAAATTGAAGCCTTGACAGAAGCATATGGCATAAAAGCGGTGGCAGGAAGACTGATAATTGCAAAAGGAATCGATTTTTGACAAATCAGCCTTCTTACATCTATGTTGCTTGGTCCATTTAAAACTCCATCATCGATAATAATCGCTAGTAACCCACCAGGCTTTAGTAGTTCAAGGCACCTTTCAATGAATAAGATACCCCGGCGGCGGGACAGTCGATTTCGTCCTAACTCGAAATATGATAAAGATTCTTGATCTGTAAAATCACTTCCAAATGGCGGATTTGTAATAATAACGTCAATTGAGTTAACATTATTCCGCATCTCTTTTCCAAGAGAACCGCCACCGTTGAGACATTTAACTTTATAATTAACGGCATTGTGCATATCAAGATTTATCCCGGCCACCCAGGCAAGCCTCTCATCAATCTCAAATCCCAAAAGCTGGACTTGGCTTCCAATTCCTTTCTCCTTAATATACTTATCTACATAAAGCAAGAAACCGCCCGTGCCACATGCTGGGTCACAAATAATTCCTTGTAAATTATCACCAATTAACTGAATCATATGCACCATAAATTCTACTATAGGACGTGGGGTAAAAAACTGTTGGTTATCGCCCTTGTCAAACGTATTCTTAATTAACTCTTCAAAAAGAACCCCCTTCAAATCTTCTGATGTTTCAGAAATTCTATAACCAGCTAATATATCCATCAATTGTAAAACAGTTTCATCACTAATATTAATTTCTCTAAATTTTATGGGGAATAATTCAGTTCTTCTATTTACTAATTCTTTAAAATATTGTCTAATTTCATTAATTCTATCATAGTCTTGTTTACTTTTAGATTTATCAAATATAAAATTAGATTTATGATCTCTTTCATCATAAGCCTTACAATAAATTATTTTTGTTAGCTCATCAAAACGTTCAATCAAACTACTATTACCCTCATTGTCACGCATAGTTTTATGAAGTATTTTTATAAGGCTACGAATTTGGCCAAAAGAAGTCTCGTTTGCTCTGTGAAAATTATCAATATCTTGTAACTTGTCATCGCTAGGCAAATCTGGTGAGATTCTAACAAGTTTTCCCATCAGGTTTACTTCCTCGGACTTAGAAGATAATGTGTATTCGATGTTTATAATCTTATAGAAAAATTCTAAAAATATCAATATAAATATTATTTATCTAAATCTAGATTAAGGGGCTTATCTATGAAGCGCCAAGAATGCCACATATTTAATGGATATTAAGTCCTTCCACCTACCTGGGAAGCCCGCCAGGGTGCTCTAAAGCAAGGGGGGAAATATGGGCTTAGACTAGAACGCCCAAATCATCCCCGTTTTCCTCCCCATTAGCCCCGCAATTTTAAGATTATTCCTAAATCAAGGGATTCTCTTTCAGGGGCCTATACCAAACCTTCATATACCGGCTGGCGTTTGCATATTCTAAAGAGCAGTGCCGCCATCGGAAATTTTCTTGGAGGGGTTTTTGAATTCCTTTTAAGGGAATGGACCAAGGTCAAGGCCAGCTTCTCAAGCACCCCTCCCCCCGATTCAACCATTTCCGGCCATGCCTAATGCCTTCTCCGTGATGATTTCCGGGTCAGCCACACCTATCTCCAGGGGCCAAGCTTAGCCGCTCGGCAAAAAAACAGGGGACAATAATTTTAATGAATGGTCCCTGACTCCGGCTCCCCCCTGTCCCTTTCCCCAGGCCTAGGGATGAACACTTAAATCCGCACCGTTTTCCTCCCCCTTAGACCCGTAAATTTTAGGTTTAAATAGGTGCTCTAAGCCCAAACTGCCCCCTCTATTAAATTAAGAGTTTCCGCCTCCAAAAATCTGAGGTCTCCCGATTGTCTTTTCATCCAATTCGGAGTAAGGTTCGATAAATGGTGGAGGATTAAAAATGAAGGCCCTATACCTGTTGATTCCTCTTAGCATTGCTCTTTGTTCTTGCGGGATCATACAACAGCACCAGCAGCATGTTGAAGACATGAAATTTTTGGAAAATATGGCAAAGCTTGATGAGGCAATTGAGCGAGATCGAGAGCAAAAGGTTGCTGAATATAAACAAGAGTTGGAACGGCGGGAAGCCGAGAACAAAAAAGAAGTACAACAGCTGGTGGCTGAAGAACAACAGCGGGAGGCCGATGAAAAGAGATTAGCAGAAAGTTTGGAGTCCGCAGCAAAGAGATTAGCGAAAAGCACGAAATTACATGCTGTGGAACCAATTAATGGTAGTGATTTAGAAGAATGGAGAGAAGCATTAAAAATTGGTGGCTTCCCATTTCATCCCGTTAGTGGAAGATATACATTTTCAGGAGATGTAACCATTATTGAATTAAATTGTGTGGATAATGATGGTAATCGTGTATTTGTTGAGACTACAATCATAGGAGATAAAACCATTGTAAAAATGAATCCTCAATATGTAAGAGTGAGAAAACAGTAGTCAGAATCGGTAGGCCGTGCCCGCCTCCACCAGCTTCGCCCTATGCTCATCGGATAGCTGTCTCCTTCTCCTAGCCCCCGCCAAATCCGCCACCTTAAACACCAGTTCCAGGGGAAAAAAAATTTCTGCCTCACCCTCGAAGTGGAAGTCGGCCCAGACTCCGGTAGCGCCCTTTATGGCTTCCCAAACTATCCGGGCGTTTTTGGGCCTGGGGGTCCATAGCTTGAGGATCAAGGGTTCAAGGGAATAAACCGAGATAAACGCCCCGCCCAGGCAAGGTATCTGCTCATACCATATCCGATCAGGGGAGCGGACCTCTGAGCGCTCATGGTGCCAGGATTCTTCCAAGGTTGTCTTATAACGGTTAGCAGTTAGCTTCGCTAGGCTGTTCATTCTGCCTCCCGCTCCCCCAGGGATGATTTACAGACGGAAGATATAGCAGGGCTAAATGGGGCTTTTTTCGAGCATATGTTGGGAGTTGGTTCGGGACTCCGCCTTTGAAACGGAATAGAATTATTCTTTTTCATTTGTTAGCCTATCATATTGATTTAATTAAAATTAAAACAATTTATAATATCCTGATGATCGGCCCGCCGGGCGCCGGCAAGACCATGCTGGCTCAAAGGCTGCCGGCCATCCTCCCGCCCCTGAGCCTGGAGGAGGCCCTGGAGACCTCCAGGATTTATAGCGTCGTGGGGCTGCTCAAGCCCGGCCAGGGGTTGCTAACCCGGCGGCCCTTCCGGGCGCCGCACCACACCATCTCCGATGCCGGACT
>Ga0187771_10003020_pt1 | contig 11700 bp, 7 predicted proteins | sample 0116_SJ02_MP15_1_FD_133139 | JGI IMG/M metagenome (GOLD analysis project Ga0187771, IMG submission 133139) | Tropical peat soil microbial communities from peatlands in Department of Meta, Colombia - 0116_SJ02_MP15_10_MG | ecosystem: Environmental > Terrestrial > Soil > Wetlands > Peat | place... | reverse complement strand
GTCACCGGAATGCCGTGAGTCGCAGCGGAAGAGGTGCCCGTCACCGTGATCGTATAGGTACCGGGTGGGGTGCCCGGGTGACCGCCGCCACCGCCGCCACTGCTGACGCCGGCACAGGACACTGCAAACGCCAACAGGAGAAGCGCGGCAATCGAACCGGCTATCGGCGGGGCACGCTTGCCAAACCTGCGCCCGCGCGCGATGAAGCTAATCATCATCCCCGGCAGCAGCAGCCATACCGCATAGAAAACGGACCGTCTGCCACCGAGCCGCAATGCGGACGTCGATGCCGTAGTCGAGATGCTCATCACCACGCTCGCCGCCGAATTTCCGGGCGTCACCGGCGCGGAGGGATTGAACAGACACTGGGAAAGAGCGGGCAATCCAGAGGAGCAGGAAAGCGTCACGGCAGCATTGAACGACCCTCCCACGGGCTGAATCGTCAGGTTGTATGCGCCCGTGGTCTGGCCGGCGGTCACCGTCTGGTTCGTCGGCGAAGCGCTGATAAGAAAATCCTGGCCCACCGTCAGCGCAACGGTAAAGGAGTGGCTGGGCGCGCCAGTCGCGTCCTGCGTGTTGATCTTGATGCTGTAGTTGCCGCTGGCGGCGTTGTTAGGGACATTGATGGTCGCGGCCAGGTTCGCGGTGCCGTCGCTCGCGAGGGTGATCGAATTCGGCGGCGAAGTCGTACACTGGGCGCCAGAAAGCGCACTGGTATCGCAAGTAGCGTTCACTTGTCCAGCGTAGAAATATGTCGAGGTCAAAGTGCAGTTCGCAGTGCCCTGGCCACCTGGCGCCAACGACAGGGTTTGGGTTCCGCAAATGGTGTAATCGCCCACATAAAACGGCACGTTGATCGTGTGCGTGTCCGAACCCGACGTTCCGGTGATCGCAAGCGAGTAACTTCCCGCAGCGAAGCTGCTTCCGTTGATGGTAAGCGTCGTGGTCGCCGGAAAAGAACTGACAACGCTGGGGCTAATGCTGCAGCTGCCCGCGCCATAGGTCACCGGGCAACTCAGGTTGACGGCGCCAGAGAAACCGTCCTGTGAAGCGATCGAAACCGGCCCGTTCGTGCCCGTACTGCCGGCATTGACTTCGGGAAAGGCGGAGGGCTCGGACAAAATGAAGTCCGGGTTGGTGGTGACGTTGAGCCTGAAATCGGTCTCAAGAGCCGCCGGAGCGCCAGCAGTTGTGGCCTGAATCGTCACGGTGTAGTTCGCCGGTGCGGTTGACGCCGGCACGGTCACGCTGGCCGTCATGTCGACAGGGGTCGCCGAAGTCGGGTTGACAGGGGTTCCCGGCGTCAGGGTACAAGTGGAATTTGTGATGGCGGCGCTGCAAGAGAGGGTGACACTCTGGCTGAACGAACCCGCGGCGGTCACTTGGAAATCAACGGAAGGAGAGGTTGTTCCGCGCGGTACGGTCACGCTTGAGGGCGAGGGAGTGGTCAGCGCAAAATCCACCACGTGGAGAGTGACCGGAACGGCATGCGTGGTGTGATTCGAATCAGAGCCGGCTGCCTGGACGTTGAAACTGTAGTCGCCTGTAGCCCCCGAAGCGTTAACGGTGAACCGAGTGTTGTTCGCTGGAGTCAGCGTCGCTGGTGAAGCCGTGCATTTGCTGGGCGGCGCCGTCGTTCCGGCAACGCAGGTCAGGGTCACCGAACTGGCGTAGCCGTTGACGCTGCTGGCCATCCCGTTGAATGTCGCAGTCTGGTTGGGAAAGGCAGTCAGCGGCGAGTTGGAAATCGAAATCGTGTAATCAGACTTGGCGGCTACCGGCCACTGCCATACGCCCCGGCCATAAGTGGAGGCGCGCAGCAGCTCCGTTCCGCCGGAATTGAACAGGCCGAGCGCCGTGACCGCGACGTTAGGCAGATATCCCGTTTGGCCGGAGCCTGCAACCGGGCCGACTTCCGTCCAATTCGCCGACGAGGTCGAGCTAACAAACACACCCACGTCCGTTCCCACGTAGACCTGAGCATTCACCGCATCGACGGCCACGGCATTCGCCGGCGAGTCGGGCAGGTTCGCAGTGAAGTCGGACCAGCTCGCGCCGAAGTTCGTCGTTTTCCACACGTGACCCGCGCCGCTCGCAGAACCCGGCGGCGCTGTAAATCCCATAACCGTGACGTAGGCAGTGCCGCCGGTAGAGTCAGAAGAATCGAGGGCCACAGCGGAAATCGGGAACTGGTTGGGATTGATGCTGCCCTGCGGGCCATTGTCGGTAACGTCGGCAAAACTCAACTCTCCCGCCGTGGAATTGGTCGTGACCCAGACGCGTCCGCCCACAGGCGTGGAGCCGTCGAGCGGGCCAAGGCCGCTGGTAGTAGCGTAGACAACCTCTGAGCCATTGCTATCGGTCGGGCCTCCGGCAGCGAGCGCGCGCACCAGGTTCACTTCGCTGCCGGAACAGGTTCCCGAAGCCAGCGTGTCGAAATTCGGACTCAACACGGTATATGTGCCGCCAGTGCGCGGACCGCGCCACACGCGGCACGTACCCACCAGCATCGCCGAAGAGGACTGCGGATCAAGAATGTAAGGAAAATAGAAAGCGCCGTCATCCCCGCCCAGCGCGCTGCTCGTGACTACGAAACTGAACGTGCTGTTTACGCAGTTCACGCCGCTGGAGCAGAGTTGAATGCCGAGCCCGCCGGGAGGAACGTCGGGATTAGAGGCATAGAAGTCTGTGGGCGCATTCGGATCGATGGCGTTGTAGCCGCCGTCGCCGCCAAGAACATTAATCCAGGCCGAGTTCGTCGTGGCCTGATTCGTGGCCGGAGAACCATTTCCCTGCGCGCCGCCGAGCAGCGTGTTGGGATCCGTCGGGTGCTCGGAAAAGCTGACGAACTGCGTCATCGATCCCAGGTTCTGGTTGAGATCGTCGAACTGGTTCGTGCCGGAGCACGAGCCGCTGGTGAGGCCTCCGAATCCGTCGAGAGCGCGATAAATGCCTCCGTCATTGGCGAAGTACATCAGGTCGTTGCCGGAGTCGCTGCCGGAACTCGGAATCATGTAAGCCAGCGCATGCTGGTCCGGATGCACATGTGAGGGCGCGGCAATGGGGTCACATCCGTAGACGTGCGTGAGGTTCAGAAACCCTCCGCTGCAGGCCGACGAACCCGAAGCAGTCGTGGGCAGAGAGCACTTGTAGAGGTTGACTGCCCCCGCATAAAGGTCAGTGGGGTTGCCGGTGCAAGCCTGCTGCCCATTGGGACAACTCGAAACAGCCAGCAATTCGAGGTTGTAAGTCCCCTGCTGGACGCCGCAACCGTCGGGGTCGCCGCAGTTCGTGATACCTGGGTCGGAAATCTCAGTCCACGATGCTCCGCCGTTCACGCTTTGCCAGATGCCACCATCGGTGAGGCTCCCGGCCGATGAATAATAAACGAACCAGGCGTACATTTCGTTGCGGCCGGGCACGGCGGTGATTTCGCCGCGGTAGATAGGGCAGCCGTAGTTATTTGAGGTGGATTGCGGCGGGCAGGCTGTGGTGCTAAGCAGCGCACCCCCGGGCTGGGCGGCAAGGCGCGTCCAATTGACTCCGTCGACCGACGAATAGAAGCCATGGTAGCGCACGGCGGCGAAGAATTGCCCGGCGCTCCCGTCGTAGGTTACGGAAGCTGCCGAGGTCGGGTCGGTCGCGCCGCCGGGGTCGGCGAGCGCGTCATACGTCCAGGTCTGACCGGCATCGAGCGACGTGTAGAGTCCAGGCGTCGTGTTGGCGCTGACGGCGCCGTCAATCAGGCCTTCCGACACGTTAGCCATGGCCACGACTACCAGGTTATTGGTGACCGTGCTGAAGGCTATGCGCGCGCCGCCCAGACCACTGAAGGAAAGTGAGCCGTGATTTGCGGTTGAAATCAGGGTCCAGGTGTTGCCGCCGTCGGCGGAACGCAGAATGCCAAGGCCGAAGTAAGAGTCGGAGGAGTCGTTAGCCTCGCCCGTGGCTGCGAGAATAATGGCGTCGGCGGGATTGGGGATGCCGGGCCGCAGGGCAATCGCTCCGATCGAGAGCGTGGCCTGATCGTCAGTGAGCGGGGTCCAGGTCACGCTGCTGGCGGAACTGCTGGCCGCGTTGGTGGACTTCCAGACTCCGCCTTGCGCTCCGCCGATGTAGACGGTGTTGCCGCTCGGGTCGCCGGGATCGATGGCCACCGCCGTAGCGCGTCCGGCAACCTGGTGATAATCCTGCGTGCCATTACCGCTGGCATCGGAAGCCAGGGGCACCGGGCCGAGTGGCATCCACGGAATGGACGAGGCGTTGGACTGTTTCGCGTTGCTGGCTGCTGCGAAAGCTGCGGCCCTTCGTGCGCGCATCTCGAGCTTCGCCTGATAGGCGCGGTGCCGTAGTTCGGCAGCGGGCTTCCCGCGCACGAGGCGTCCCCGGAAGAACCACTCGCTGCGCTCTTTGACGTGATCGCCGTCAGAATCTCGCGTGAGGGCCCCTGAAGATTCCGGCTTCGTCCCCTGGGCGTGGACCTTCGGGACAGCGTCAACCAAGATCAGGATGAGTGCAAAAAGGAACAGCGAGCGAAGAAAACGAAAGCTAGCCATAATAACCTCGCTCAACTGCCAAGTATGGAAACCAACCGAAGGCGAATCAATGCAAAAGCGGCATGGAAACGAGCGTTTGGCCCACTTTGGGAAAAGTCGTGTGCGCGCTTGAAACCATCTCTGAACGACCTCGGGACTGTACAATCAGCCTTTCCCGCTCTGGAGGCCTCACGTGAAGTCTTGGCGACGGCAGATAACGCGTTTTGCATGCTGTGTGTTGGCGACGATCACTTTTCTCTTGGGTCCGACCATCGCGACAGCGCAAGCGGAGAAGGGCGCTCCCGAGCTGATCGTCGCTGCGGCGGCAGACTTGAGTTCGGCACTGCAGGAGATCGCCGCTGCGTACGAAAAGAAGACCACTGTAAGAGTGAAGCTTTCGTTTGGTGCGTCTGGCGCGCTGACCCAGCAGATTCAAAACGGTGCTCCCTTCGACCTGTTCTTTTCAGCGGATATGGATTATCCCCGCCAGCTCATTGCCGCGGGCCAGGCGGATGGAGCGAGCCTTTATCAGTACGCGGTGGGAAAACTTGTGCTCTGGGTCCCGGCCGATTCTCCGCTCGACCTCGAATACAAGGGCGCGCAGGTTTTGCTAGATCCCTCGGTCAAGAAGATTGCAATTGCCAATCCGCAGCACGCTCCCTATGGGCGCGCCGCGTTAGCGGCGCTGAAACACTATGGGCTGTATGATCGGGTCGCAGACCGTCTGGTCCTGGGCGAGAACGTTTCGCAGGCGGCGCAGTTTGTGGAGTCGGGCAACGCGCAGGCCGGATTCGTGGCTTTGGCTCACGCGCTCGCTCCGGGGATGCAGGGGAAAGGCAAATACTGGGACGTCCCGGCGGAGGCTTATCCTCCTCTGGCGCAGGGCGTGGTCGTTATCACGCGATCCCTTCATAAGAAGGAAGCAGCGGAGTTCGTAAGGTACGTTAAGACGAAAGAGGCCGCAGCCGTATTAACGAGGTACGGGTTCACAGTGCAGTAAACATGGGCATGCTCTGATCAAGTTCAGTTCTGTCATTCCGAGCGCAGCGGAATTGCCCGTTCCTAAGGGCAATTCCGCGAAGCCGAGGAACCTGCTTTTGTTTTTCTTGAGTTTGATCAGAGTTTCCATAGAACGTAGCTTAAGAAGTGCGCTCTGAAAGAACGCGGCTTTTGGCCGCGCCATCCTTATTTCGTGACTATTGACTGGCAAGCATTTCGTCTCACCCTGCAATTGGCGGTCGCCGTCTCCGCCATATTGCTGCTCGTTGGTGTGCCCGTCGCTTACTGGATCGCGTTTTCTCGCTGGCGCTGGAAATTCCTGGCAGAGGCGGTCGTGGCGCTGCCTATCGTGCTCCCGCCCACGGTGCTCGGTCTCTATGTGCTCGTCGCGCTCGGGCCGCGCAGTCCGCTGGGGCGCTGGTGGATTGCCCTCACCGGCCACACTCTGGCCTTCACGTTCACTGGACTGGTGATCGGCTCGATCCTCTACAGCCTTCCCTTTGCCGTGCAGCCGTTTGCGGCGTCGTTTGCCAGTGTCGATCGCAAGCTGATCGCGGCCTCGGCCACGCTCGGCGCCTCGCCGTTTCGCACGTTTTTTCGCGTGATCATGCCGCTTTCTCTGCCCGGGCTGATCACCGGTATAGCTTTAAGCTTTGCTCACACTATGGGCGAATTCGGCGTCGTGCTCATGGTGGGCGGCAACATCCCCGGTGTCACCCGCACGGTTTCGATTGACATTTACGACCGGGTGCAGGCCTCCGACTATGCTGGCGCCAACGCAACCGCGCTATTGCTGCTAATGGTCTGCTTTGCGGTGTTGGCCATTGTCTACGGATTGAACCGCAGACCGTGGATGATAGCATCCAGTAAATAAGATTCGCTGAAAGAGTTTCTTGGACTTGAAAGGGCTCGGCTTCAGCCGGAGCCGAAAGCGCTCTAACAGATTCGCGGCTTTAGCCGCCAGCCGGGGAACAAACTGGCATGAGCGACGCCCAAACAGTCGGGTCAGGAGAAACTCCAGCCCCAGTGTCCCTCCAGTCTCAAGAAAAGGCTGTCGGCGCTCCTTTTGCAGTGCGCCTTCGCAAGCGCATGGCCGGGCAGGGACACGAGTTTGTCCTGAAGGTCGATTTCCAGGCGGATGCCGGCTTCACCATCCTTTTCGGAGCTTCCGGCGCGGGCAAGACAACTCTGCTCGATTGTGTGGCGGGATTGGCCAGACCGGATTCCGGGCGCATTGCCGTTGGTGAACGGGTCTTATTCGATTCGAAGCAAACGATCAACGTCGCGGTCGCAAAGCGCCACGTAGGATACGTGTTTCAAGACCTTGCCCTATTTCCGCATTTGACCGTCGAGCAAAATGTCGAGTACGGCCTCGCCCATCTGTCGCGGGCGGAACGAAGCGAACGAGCAGCAGTCATTCTTCATGCGTTCCGCATCGCGCATCTGGCGCGGCGTTCGGCGCGGGAGATTTCCGGCGGCGAGCGCCAGCGCGCGGCCTTGGCGCGAACACTGGTGACCGATCCCGCCGTCTTGCTTCTCGACGAGCCGCTGGCCGCGCTCGATGCGCCGACTAAGGCAAAGATCATTGACGATCTCCGCGAGTGGAATCGCGCCCATCGCATTCCCATCCTCTATGTCACGCACAGCCGCGACGAGGTTTTTGCTCTGGGCGAGCGCGTCATTGTGCTCGATGCTGGACGCATCGTGGCCGATGGCACGCCGCACGAAGTCATGACCGCGCCGCAATCGGAAACAGTCGCGCAGCTCGCCGGCTTCGAGAACATTTTCGATGCGACCGTCGAGTCGGCGCATCCCGAGCGCGGCACCATGACCTGCCGCGTAACCGGAACCGTCGGCCCGGTCTTGTTCGAAACTCCGCTCGTGCGCGCCCAAGTCGGGTCGGCATTGCGCGTGGGAATCCGCGCCGGCGACATTCTACTGGCCACTTCCCGGCCCCAGGGATTGAGCGCGCGCAACGTGATTCCGGGCCGCATCGTGTCGATGGAGCGGCGCGACGTGATGATCGTCGCGCGCGTGAAATGCCGCGTTGAGATGGAGGTTCACCTCACGCTGGCCGCACGCGATTCACTTCAACTCGAGCCGGGCAAGGAAGTGTGGCTGGTCATTAAGACGCACTCGTGCCATCTGATGCGCGGGTAAGAGAAATTCGTCGAACTGAAGATATGAAGTCAATTTTGAGCGACGACACATTAGCCTGCCTTCGGAAGCTCACTTTTCGGGCGGACGCTCGGCGTAAGGTTAGTATTCTGCCGTTGTCGAGCATCTTCTGGGAGGATGAGATGCCCGACCCGGTTTGGCTCGTAAAGCTTCCAGAGCACGATCAAGAGCAAATTATGCAGGTCTTCGCGATCAGGCAGAAGATTTGGAACGGACTCAGCCTCTCTGAAGGAGACCAGCAGGTGTGGGACGAGACACGTCAGCAACTGCCCAATTGGGCTCTCTTTCAACGATTAGAACTCTCGCCTGAGGAGGATAGGGAGCGGCAAGAAATCGAGCAGTCGTGCGCGAAGGAAATCGAAGAATTCTTTGGGCGAGCAGATCGCGTCACCATCACGGAGCGGGGCCACGGCGTGCAGAGTATCTCGGCCACATTCTTTCTAAAGCGACCGTGGTGGAGGCGATTGCTTAGGGCGCTCAGGCTCGATCGTGTCAAAAGCAGGCCCTAGGTCTCGATTGACGTATTAGAACCGTTCTCAGGCTTGCATTCTGCACCTGGGACTGATCCATCTCAATCACCGCTACCCACTGGCCTTTGCGCTCTTCCGCAAACACGATATGCCCGCCCAGAATCTGCGCCGCGACTTCTGGCGGCAAATCGCGGTGATAGCCGAAGAAGCGCCGTTTCAGGTCTTCCCACTTCTTCCAGTGACCCAGCATCAACCTCTCAAGCAAAGAATGCGGTGGCTCGTACTTCGTCGAGAACACCAACGCAACTTCGAAGTGCGAGCGAAAGTCGGCGGCGGAGAGCACTTCTTCCAGCGAAAAATCCTCGATGCGCACGACCGGTATCGGCCGCGTCGCGTAGCCAAGCCAGGGGCGCGTCAGCTCGTCCGAGGCAGGCCAGGCGGTGAGCACGCGCGCCGTGGGATAGCTGGCTTCGAGGAAGTGCACGGCATTCTGGTGCAGAATGATGTAATCGCGATAGGCGAGATTGTCCTCCGGCGAAAATCCATACGGAGGATTCCAGAACCACGCAGTGATAAACGCAACTCCGACCACAGCGCACGCAGCCGGCCAATAGCGAAGACGCCGTCGCAGCGTGGATACGCCGACAATGATCACGAGTGGTACCGCGGGCAACATGTAACGAGCCAGCACCGCGCCTCCGATTAACGCCATCGCGACGACATACGCAGCCACGACGACAAGAAAAATCATTTGCACGGGAATCGCGATGCGTTGCCGCTCTACTCCGTCATGCTTCACTGGCGGCAGAAGCATGATCAGCAGCATGCCGAGCGTTAGCACCCACAAATGCAGGTAGCCGAAGGTTTGCCACAGACGCAACGCTAGAGCCAAAAAGAATCGCACGGGATGAAGCGTGGCCGCCACGTTGTAGCGAAAGAACTCCGGATTGCCGAAGACGTAACCGGTTCGGGCATAGTGGAAGGCATACCAGAGAATTAGGGGCAAGAGAGGACACAGGAGCGGAAGGAGTCGGGCCGTCGAGCTTCGCTCAACCGAACTCCCCGGCGGGAAGGGCAAGAGTTCCCTCGTGCCGTTGAGTCGTTGAGAAAGGGGTCGCGCTTTAGCGCCTGAGGTGAGCTTTTGGTCCTCCTCAGCAGCGCTTCGGCGGACTTCTAGCCTCACGCGACCCTGAGGATCTACAGAATGAATCCCGCCTCCTCGGCGAAAAAAGAATCGGAGGACTTCCCATCCCGCCAACGCCACCGGCGCAATAATCGCTGTCTCTTTCGCCAGAGCAGCCAAAGAGAACCACACCGCAACCGCGACGGGCCGGTCTTCCAGATAGGCGCACAGTCCCCAGAAAGTGAGTCCAGCGGCGGCCATATCCACTTGCGCCAGCGAGCTCTGAGCGAAGAATACAGGGTACAGCGCCGTGCACAGCGTTGACGCTACCGCGACTTCGGTATTCGCGGCCCGCTGAGCCAGGCGCAACAATCCCACGAGCGAGAACGCTGCCACTGCCAGCGTGGCCGATCGCGTCACCAGTGGCGCGTAGCCCGCGCATTTCCACCATACTGCGAGCCAGACCAGCACCAGCGGCGGATGGGCGTTCGAGAGCGTGGAATGTGGAATCAGATCGCCAGTGAGTAGAAAATCACGGGCGGCAGGAACGTAGTATCCGGCTTCGTCCCAGAAATAAGGAAGCCGAAGCAGCGAAACGTGCAGCAGAAAGATCACTACCAAGATGACAGCAAACATCATCACAGATCGCGCGCTGCGGGAACGCATGGGAGAAGCCATTCTAGCGGACGCGCGGAAGAAGCGTACAATGCTGTCGTTGTCTCAGCAAGGAAGGAGATTCCGGATGAAGAAATCCATCGTTACCCTGACAATTTTTCTGTTTTGCATCGCCTTCCCAGCGCAGATGATGGCCGGGCGACATAGCGTGAAACGTTACCTGACCAAGGAAACCACCGTTGATATGAGCAAGATGAACCGCATTTTTATCGGCTGGGTGGATATGCACGAGGGGGAGTGGGCAGCACACGGTTACGCAACCAAGCAGGAGTGGGCCGATGTAATCGGTTCCTTGAACTCCAGCTTCGACTCCAATCTAAACGCAACCTATTTGAACGGCCGCACTCTGGTTCCTGCCAAGAACAAGGACGACGAAGACGCCAAGGATTGTGATCTTTATGTCAAATTCACGGAGGTAGCCGTCGATTACAACAACTATCATCTTATTCTGGCCATTCATTTCATTGATCCCAAGACCGGCAAGGAACTTGGGGTGATTTCTGTACGCCCGTACTATGGCAACGACTGGGGATTGCGCGGCTATCTGAATGAAGCGCTTAAAGAAGTGGGCGTCAAGCTGCGTGTCGAGATCACAGGCAGCAAGTAGAAGGGAAGTAAGGCCTCAGACGTCAGAACCTCGGACCTCAGGCGTCGGACCTCAGCCGCAGATCCCGCTCGCTCTGAGGTTCGAGTCTAATGCACCGGCCCGTGCGGAGCCATGCGCGGATCGAGTTTGATCTCGCCAAAGGCAGTCTCGTAACCGGCCACGTTCTGCTGCAGAAGTCCGAGCAGCGCCTTGGCCTGCTGCGGGCTGAGGTAGATGCCCTGAAAATTCCTGATCTCCACCTGGGTTTCGCTCTGCTGCTGCAGCGTGCCAAAGACCAGGAAGAAGTCCCAGATATTCACGCGCATCTGCACGCTATTGGCGTAGTTCTCGCGGTATCCGGCGTCGTGCACCAGTTTCAAGTTCGGTTGGGTTGGCAGACTCATGCTGGGAAGTGTACTGAGTTTTTGCCCGGAAAGAAAAGGCCTCGAACAGGGATCGTCCAACCCTGCTGCACAGCCGCCGGTGCAGCTGACAGAAAGTGTCACTCCAGTGATGGTTTGCGGCTAAGCGTAGAATGGCGCAGCACTTGTCCAAAGTCACCTCCTGCCAAGCTAGCCAATGAAAACAAAGGGCTTCCGCTGTTACTTTGGGAAGTACCTTTTGGCTTTCAAAGTGCGATAGAGTGGGTATGGCTGCGCTGGCAACAAGTGGAGATCTGCGGGTTATGACGCATAACAACGACCACGGGATGATGGAAGAAATCGTCCTTCCTGAACATCTGCTCCCCCTGGAGTCTGTTCTAGGTCAGGGAGTATCTGCGCTGGACCTGTGCATGGTTCTGGCCAAGGTTTTTCGCGTGCAGTACACCGAAGTGGCGCTCTTGCGGCTGGAAAAGGGGCTGCTGCGTTTTGTATTCCCCGAACATTTGCGGACCACGGGCGCCATTCCGCTCTCAAGCAAGGCAGTGGCGGCGCACACGGCGCTCAGCAAGAAAGCTGAGATCTTCAACAACTTCGCCCGTGTCAAGCACGCCAGTATTTTCGAAACGATCAAGCCCGGCGCCGTCGACTCGGAAGAGCCGCCGCCCGCGCCCATTCAAAAACTGATGTCGGTTCCCATCATGGATCGGACAGCGAGCGTGGTGGGCGTGATTCAAATCTCGCGCAAGGGCCT
>Ga0187771_10003019_pt1 | contig 11701 bp, 11 predicted proteins | sample 0116_SJ02_MP15_1_FD_133139 | JGI IMG/M metagenome (GOLD analysis project Ga0187771, IMG submission 133139) | Tropical peat soil microbial communities from peatlands in Department of Meta, Colombia - 0116_SJ02_MP15_10_MG | ecosystem: Environmental > Terrestrial > Soil > Wetlands > Peat | place... | reverse complement strand
GCGACCAAGCCCCGGGGCCTTCGCGCTAGGCGAAGTTGCCTTCGAGGGTTCTGTGAAAAGCACGGCTGACAATCAGGGATCCTCCCCAAGCCACGGCGGAAAACACGACATTTTGTCGTCCCCAGCCGCGCCTCTCGTTCCCTGATCACCACCCCTCGTTCGGGGAAAACGACCTAACACGAATTCCCTGCGGGTCATTGAGCACATTGGTACAGGCATTGAGCGCTGTACTTTAGGAACTGCAATGATTGCACAACTGGCGCGATTCTCGAACGACTGTTACCACATCTTAAAAGCGCCCACAGGATCGAAGACAGCCATTCTGAGGGACCTTGTTCTTTCCGGCCGGCGGAAGATGGGATTTCAGATTGCTTTCTTCGACCGACCGACTCTGAACCAATTCTTTCGCGAGATCTTTGCTCGCCAACATTACTACTTTCGCGCTGAAACCGATTCGCCGCTGGTCCTCGATTGTGGCGCGAACCTTGGGATGGCGTCGATCTATTTCAAATGGCTTTATCCGAAATGCAGGGTACAAGCCTTTGAGCCCGATCCCACTACTTTCCAGCTGCTCGAACGGAACATTGCGGAGAACAACTTGGGGGTTGGCGCGCATAACTGCGCCCTGTGGGACCAGGAGGGTGAAGTCGACCTGTTTGTCGACCCGAGCAATCCCGGCACGGGTTTGATGAGCACAGATCCTTCAAGGTTGGAGGGAAAACCCATAAAGGTTCCTGCTCGCAGGCTTTCCGATTTTATTCGTGCTCCAGTTGATTTCCTGAAGCTGGACGTGGAAGGAGCCGAACACCGTGTCATACGCGATCTGGCGCAGACGGGGAAACTATTAGCAGTGCAGCAAATGGTTGTTGAGTACCACCACCGAATTGGACAGCACAAGTCGTGTCTCGCTGACTTCCTGGGCACGTTGGAGCGAGGCGGTTTTCAGTACCAGATTCAGGCTTCCCTCTTCCCCGAGACCTCGAAAGACGCTTTTCAGGACATCCTGATAAGGGCCTACCGATAAAGCACCGGCTTCTGATGGAAGCTCCTGCGAGTGGATGCCGTCCGTTCTTCAGAGGTGGGGAGCTATTAACGATGAGCAGGCAAATTGCCACAACGCGACCGCTTGCGGTGCTGGCAGGCGCGTCTGCGCTTCTTTTGGCCGCTCTGCTTGAAGCATTCTTTCTGGGTGAGTACGCCACGGAGGTCGTGGCTGCAACTCTGCTGGGATTTCCGGCCGTCTGGCTCCTGGTTCGGGTCGCCTTGCGGATGAAGAGGAGGGTCAAGCTCGACGTCTTTTCGCCCCTCGTGGCTTTTCCGCTCGCATATGTACTCTGGTTTGGGCTGGGGTCCTTAACCTTCTTGTGGGAATCGAATCCCCCTCGACATCTCCATTTTGCACTGGGCCTTCTTGCATATCTTGCTGGCGCATTGGTAACTCATCGGAAGGGGGAGTCAGTTCGGGAGGCGTGCAGACCACCAGAACGGATACCCTGGGGCGCGCGTCGTTTCCGATTAACGACATTGGTGTTTTTCCTCTTGATGACTGGTTCGTATCTGGTGATTGCCGCACAAATCGGAATACCCGCAATCCACGCCGATGTTGACCTTCGAAGAGAAGCTCTTGGGTCCCACCACTATTTGGTTGCCGTTCTCCTGTCCTCGGCGACCACGCTGATGCTTTTTTCCGCCGCTGATCTATGGACTGTGAATAGAGTGCTTGCGCCGTTCCTGTCTGGGGGCATCTTGGGCCTCGCGGTCCTTATGCTCGGATCGTTCGGGAATAGAGGATTCCTCATTGTTCCGGTCTTGACCCTGTTGATCCTACGGCATTACTGGAGGAGACACATTCCCGCGGGGGGGCTGGCAATTATACTTGCAGTCGTGTTTCTGGCCTCGGTTGCCTACGACTATGCACGGGTCAGGGCCCTCAGGAATGAGTGGCGGGACAGCGCCTGGAGCGAATTGCTATATTCCTCGGCGGCATTCATCTTGCACACCAATCTCTCAAATTTCCGGGATATTGTGCAGGCGATCCCTTCGGAAGTCCCCTACCAGCGCGGGTATCTGACGTTTGGCGCCATGCTGCAAATCCTGCCGGGACACCATGAGAGTTCAGACGAGTTTTTCAAACGGATTTTGGCAAACGATTTCGTTGGCGGAGGCCAACCGGGCTCGGTGCTGGCTCCATTCTACGGAGATTTCGGACTGTGCGGAATTCTGGCAGGGATGCTTCTCCTCGGGGCATTCAGTGGAAAAGCGTACGAATGGATGAGGAAGAATCCCACTCTGTTCAGGATACTCCTATATTCCTGGCTCGCGCAGACAGCCTTGTTTTCACTGTACGGCGCGCTGGTTACCTACATCATTACTTTATGGCTGCCCTTTATGTGGTGGCTTTTGCAGCGTTGGATGTGCACTCAGGAAGCTGAGGAGGCCGGGAACCAACAGGCGGTTCGTTCGCTCCAGCCGGTGTGAAGAACAGACGAATTCGACCTGACACGGCTTCTGAGGTCGCTCATCGAGTTGACCCGTTTGCCCAAACTGAACCGAAAAAGGAGGGAGAAAACATTGGAAGTTCCTCGCAGTCGTCCGGCGGCATTCGGCGGTGCCAGCTGGGATGCCTTGGCTGAGCTTGATCCGCTATGGGCGATTCTTTCTGACCCGCAGAAAAAGTTCTGCAGATGGGACCGAGCGGAATTCTTTACTACCGGAGACCAGGAAGCCGGGCGCGTGCTGGGAATGTGCGGGTCCCATGGCATAAGCGTTTCCTATGGAAAGCTGCTTGATTTCGGCTGTGGCGTGGGAAGAATGACGAGAGCATTCTCTCACCATTTTAAGTCGTGCGTTGGAATTGATGCTTCAGAAAAAATGATTGGTTTGGCGAGGGAGTTTAATTCTGGACATCCGCGCTGCGAGTTCATCTCCAGCGACGCAGGCGTGCTTCCGTTCGCGGAGAAGAGCTTTGACTTCGTTTTCACCGTGCTCGTTCTGCAACACCTGCCCAGGAGAAGGATGATCCTGGAGTACATTGCCGAGTTCCTCCGAGTTGCAAACGACAATGCCACCATCGTATTCCAGCTTCCGAACGAAGTTCCACTGCGACGGCGCATTCAACTCAGAAGGCGGCTTTGGCCCTTGCTCCAGTCCTTGGGAATTCAGCCGTCTTCAATGTTCAGGAAGCTAGGGCTCGCGCCGATCCTTATGAACGGCGTTTCGAGACAAGAGATCGAGAGGTTTGTCCCCACCCAGGGAGGGCGGGTCCAGGCTGTAGAAAGGTACGATCCCGCTGAGGGTCACTACCACAGCTACTACTATTTTGTGAGCAAGCAGCCGCGCTCATGCGAGTGCGTAGGTGAGAAATTACCGGCCGAGGGGTTGAAATGAACAGGTGCGATGTGGCCATCGCATATCGAATCTACCCACAGGTGGCGAATCCTGCTCGGGGTCTGCCCTTTAGCGACGACAAGCTTCACCTGTCCGAAATCTGCCTGAGGTCTTTCAAGGAGTCGCTGGGTGACCTCCGCGTCAAGGTTTGGGCTCTGCTCGATGGATGTCCGGACGGGTACGCGAGCCTTTTCCGGAAATACTTTGGCCCTCGGGATTTGATCCTGCTTCCCATACCGGCGGCGGGAAATCGGCCCACGTTTGGGAAACAGATTGAAATTCTGCTCCAGCAGACCGAGAGTGACCTTGTGTATTTCGCCGAGGACGATTACGTCTACCTTCCGAACCAGTTTTCACGCCTTGTGGAATTCCTTCGCGCGCATGGAGATGTGGACTTTGTTTCTCCTTACGACCATCTCGATTGCTACACGCTCGCGATTCATCGTCATCCCAAATGGCTGAGGGTTCACGCCGGGCATCATTGGAGAACTGCCGCGTCGACTTGCCTGACATTCCTCACCCGGAAGGAGACCTTGCAGCGGAAGCAAAGGGCTTTTCGTACCTATTGTCGACGCAACAAGGATTGCAGCCTCTGGCTGAGTTTGACGAAGCGTTCCCTTTTCAATCCCCTACAACTCTTGCGGTTGGCAACCAGTTCGCCTTTGTCCGCCAAGATCATCGCCAAAGCGTGGTTTTTCGGCGGGCGGCAAATCCTGTTTGGAAAGAGGATGAAGCTCTGGGTACCCATCCCGGGAATCGCGACGCACTTGGACAGCCAAACGCTCGCGCCGGCGATTGATTGGATCGCGTTGATGAAGGAGCAGGCTGAGGCCATCGAGCTCGAGAGCACGAAGCGCCATGCGAGCGTCGCGGCCCGCACCAATGCTCTCGTTACCCGTGAAGAGGACAGGCGCTGCTAATGGGGCGGAGAAATGAGCTCACGCACAGTTGCCGTCATACTGAATTGGAACAGCGGTGAAATGACTGCGGAATGCATTCGAAGCCTGCTTGCTATGGACTCAAGTGATTATGAAATGGTTGTTGTGGACAACGGCTCAAGCGATGGTTCCGCAGAGTATCTTCGGCGAGGATTTCCCGAAATTACGGTCCTGCGTCAAGAGCACAATCTGGGGTTCGCGGGCGGCTGCAACGTGGGCTTGCAGTACGCGTTGGACAGAGAGGCCGAGTTTATTCTCCTTCTGAACAACGACACAGTTGTGTGCAAGAACTTTGTGCGGGGTCTCGTCGAGCAGGCTCGAGCTCACCGCAAGGCGGGAATGGTCTCTCCCAAGATTTATTTCTGGGATTTGCCCGATCGGTTCTGGTGGGCGGGCGGCGCGTACAGCTTGTGGAGTGGTCTCCCCAAACACATCGGGCGAAAGGAAAAAGACAACGGCCAGTTTGAGGTGCCGCGACAAATCGATTGGGCGACAGGTTGCGCGGTGTTGATCAGGACTGCGGCGCTCAAGGCGACTGGTCTCTTCGACCCGCAGATCTTTGGGAACGGGGAAGATTTGGACCTTTCTCTCCGAATGAAGCGCGCGGGTTATGAAATCTGGTACGCGCCGAAGGCAAGACTCTGGCACAAGGAAGGTGTTGATTATCGGAAGAACGTTGGTGAGCACGTACGCAAGTTCACGGGGACACGGAACCTGCTTTGGATCATGCGCAAGCACGCCAGGACAGTTCAATGGGTGTCCTTCTTGCCGAATTTCCTCTGCCGGTACGTCCTGTTTTATATTCTCCTTAGCTTCTCGCGGGGGGACCTTTGCTCAGCGAAGGCTATCCTGGAAGGTGTTTGGGCATTCCTGCGGATGCGAGCCCACCCCGCAGCTTCCCCTCTCCCGGCTGGGCTTGCTGAACACGCGAAAAGAATCTCCGGCTGATTCTGCTTAGGAAAACTGTGATCGTTGGGATTGACGCGCACACGCTGGGCAGTCGTTCGTCTGGCAACGAGACGTATTACCAGCAACTGCTGCGGCACCTGGCAAAGGCTCCGCGGAATGGGTGCCGCTATATCGTTTATTACACCCATCCAGCCGGAAGCAGGCGTGTCCCGGCCAGCGAAGCATTCCATTTGAAGCGCCTTAAGCCTGCGACGCCCTTTTGGCGGATTCCCTTTGGTTTTCCGCTCGAGTTGCGAAGGCAAAATCTTGACGTCTTTCATGCCCAATACATTATTCCCCCGTTCTGCAAGTGCAAGACGGTGACCACTATCGCGGATATTGCCTACGAGCACTTCCCCGAATCTTTCCCGAGGTTCGGCAACTTGTGGTCCAGGGTGCTCATTCGACGCTCGGCAGAACGAGCGGATCACATCATCACGGTGTCCGAATACTCGAAAAACGACCTTGCGAAGACCTATCACATTGACCCGCGCAAGATCACAGTGACCTATGAGGGCGCAGGCGATGATTACTTTCCGCGTGATAAGGGCTACTGTCGAGCACAAATTGCCGCGAAGTACGGTGTGATCGCTCCTTTCCTTCTCTACATCGGCCGACTTCAGGAGCGAAAGAATCTCCGGCGGGTCGTTTCGGCCTACGCCCGACTAAGGAAACAAGGGCTGGATGAAAAGCTTGTGATGGTAGGTATGAAAGACTGGATGTTTGGAGACATTCACGCCCAAGTGCAAGCGCTGGGCCTCGCGACTTCGGTCATTTTCACGGGGTACGTTCCCTCGGAGGACCTGCCGGTGTTTTACAACGCGGCGGAGGCCTTTGTCTATCCTTCGATATTCGAAGGATTCGGTTTGCCGGTGATCGAAGCCATGGCATGCGGGTTGCCGGTGCTGACTTCCTTTGGGTCGTCGCTGGAAGAAGTAGCGGGTGACGCGGCAGTGCTCGTGGACCCGCTGAGCGAAGAGGCGATTGCCACGGGGCTCGGCAAGCTTGTGGGGGATTCGAGCTTGAGAGCAAGGCTAGCCCAGGCCGGCTTGACGCGCAGTGCAACGTTCAGTTTCAAAAAGACCGCAGAGCAGACTATCAGAGTCTACGAGATGCTTGCCGGCGCCGCGTGAAGAGCGGACGAGCCGCGTGGTTGCGAGAATGGATGTGAATTTCGCATGTTCACGTCTTGGTCTTGGTGTGGGCCATTTAACGCGGATTTCGATTCTTGGATCGCAAGTTCGAGGTTTTCTGCCGAGGTCGCCGATTGAGAGGATTGAAACTGAGCGAGGCGCTCGAGGTCTGTGGCAAGGTGGCCCGTACAGGTCTCTGGGGAGGGAACGCGGCGTTTGTGTCTCTGCTCTCCCGTCCCCGAAGGGCGTTCCAATACGCAGCAAGCAGCCTGTTTCTGCATCGCCTTGCCTCTGAGCGCGGTCTGGAGCAGAGGAGACCCCAGGACATTCTGGGCAGGGGAAGTGATGCGGAAGTTTCTGTGTGCTTGAGCCCGCAGAGCTGGTTCCATTCCTGGGACCCCTCGTATGGAATGGATTTATTCTGGCTATGTCTGGTCACGCGGATTCTGAGCCCGAGGCACATTTTTGAGATCGGGACGTCACGAGGGGTGAGCGCACTTCACTTCGCCCTAAATTCCCCCGAAGAGTCCCGTGTCTTTACCCTCGATCTCCCCCGAGACGCTTCCGTGCGACCTGCGCTTTCAACAACCATTATGGATCGGAAGCAGATCAGGGAGTGGGTAGGCTCGCAGCCGGTATTCGCAGGCAAGCCGGAAAGTAGAAAGATCATGCAATTATTCTCCGACAGCGCGAGCTTCGACTTCAGTGACTTCCGCGCAAAGATTGATCTGTTCTTTGTCGACGGCGCTCACTCTTGGGACTACGTGAAGTCTGACACTGAGCACGCCTTCGAGTGCTGTCACGCGGGGAGTGTGATCCTTTGGCACGATTATGGTCGGTTTGGGGTGAACGGGGTAAGTAAGTATCTCCACCGGCTCGCCAGGACACGAGAGGTTTATAGGCTGCCGGGCTCAGCAATCGCAATTCATCTAGTCCAATAAGAATCCAGCGCCTTCCTCCGCGCCGAGAATGGCAGGCGCCATTCGGGGAAGTCATTTCTTACCCTTGACCGGCGAGAGCGCGCTAAGGGGAGGAATTATGCCGGAGAAGAAACTCAGTATTGCTATGTTGGGGAGCAGGGGTATCCCGGCACGGTACGGTGGTTCAGAGACTGCCATCGAAGAGATCGGAGAGCGATTGGTGAAAGGAGACTACAGAATCGTCGTTTATTGTCGTCGCCACAACAGCCAGACGGAAGCGCGCGAGTATCGCGGCATGGAACGGGTTGCGTTGCCTTCCATCCATCGCAAGAATTGGGATACGCCAAGCCACACTTTCCTCTCCCTCTTGCATTTACTGTGCAAGGAGGATGTGGACGTGGTTCACTTCCATGGGGTTGGGAATTCCATCTTCTTGCCCTTTTTGAAGCTTACTTCGCTAAAAACGGTGGTGACGGTAGACGGACCAGACTGGGAAAGACCCAAGTGGGGGTGGTTGGCTCGACGCGTACTCAAGCTGTCGGCCCGGCTGACTGCGCGAATGGCTGACACGGTCATTACGGATAATCTCGTCTCCCAGAAGCTGTATCGCAAGGAGTTTGCCCGCGCCACCGAGTATATTCCCTACGGCGCGTATGCCGTGGATGAGAAGGAAAGCGACGAGTTGGAAAAGTTCGACTTGGTCAAAGATGAGTATCTGCTCTATGTAGGCCGTTTGATTCCTGATAAGGGGGTTCACACCCTTATTAAGGCTTTTGAAAAGGTCCGAACCAGCAAGAAACTCGCGCTGGTTGGCGGCAACCCGTATTTTCCCGAATACATCCGCGAGCTGAAAAGCACCCGCGATCCGCGCATTCGCTTTCTGGGTTACGTCTATGACCGTCCCTACCGGCAGCTTTGCGGAAATGCCTATCTCTACGCGCACCCGCTCGTCGTGGACGGGACATCGCCTCAGCTTTTGCAGGCGATGGGTTACGGCAACTGTATTGTGGCCAGCGACCTCCCCGAGATCAACGATGTGGTGGGTGATTCCGCCTTGCGCTTTCCCTGCGGAGATGCGGAGAAGCTGCGTTGCGTGCTGCAGGAATTGGTCGACAGTCCTGCGACCGTGCAGATTTACAAAAAGAAGGCCCAGGAGCGCGTCCGTGGGCTGTTCAATTGGGAAGGGATAGCCGCGCAGCATGACCGGGTCTATCGAGATTCGCTCTCGATAGGCAACGGCCATTACACCTTCCGAGGAACTAATTAGGACCGACAAGGGCAGGTTGCCGGGGTCCGTAACACCGCCCGATACTACCTATGTCAGGTGGGGCAAGCGGTGTTTCGACGTTGTGTTTAGTTTGGTCGGCTTGCTTTTGCTGGCCCCACTTCACCTTCTCCTTGCGGCAGTGGTCAGGGGCACCTCTGCCGGCCCCGCGATCTTCTGCCAGAAAGCGGTGGGAAAAGACGGACGCCTGTTCGATTACTACAAGTTTCGAAGCATGTACAACGGCTCCCAAACTCACATGCACCGGCAAGTGATCCGGCAGGTTGTTCAACGGGGGGAACCGGTGACGCACGATTCCGAAGGCCAGCCGGTTTTTAAGATTACCTCTGACCCACGTGTTACGCCGGTAGGACGGATCCTGCGCAAGTACAGTGTTGATGAGTTGCCGCAGTTATATAACGTGCTTCGCGGCGACATGAGCTTGGTAGGTCCGCGACCGCCCTTGCCGTATGAGGCTGAACTCTACGATGCCTTTCAACGTCAAAGACTGCTGGTTAGCCCGGGCATAACCGGGCTGGCTCAGGTGAAGGCCCGACACAGGGCCAGCTTCGAAAAGATGCTTCAGTACGACCTGGAATATATTCGTGGCCAGAGTTTACTCCTGGATCTCAAGCTCATGCTATGGACGATTCCGGCACTTCTGAAAGGGGTTTGAATGGACACTTCGCCGAAGACAGTCGGTCTGGCATTTATAGGCATGGGTTACTGGGGTCCGAACCTCCTGCGCAGTTTCGTGGAAGTCGAAGGCTGCCAGGTCATCGGTGTCAGCGACTTGAAGCCGGGGCGCTTGGCCTTTGTTCGCAAGCGCTATCCTTACCTGAAAACGAGTGCAGACTACAAGGAGTTCCTGGACGATCCAAGTGTGGATGCTGTCTGCATCGCGACTTCCGTGAGCAGCCACTACGCCTTGGCCAAGGCAGCCCTGCTGGCTGGCAAACATGTGCTCGTGACCAAACCGATGACCGACTCGGAGGCCGGATCATTAGAGATCGTCGAGCTGGCAGCGAAGCGGCAGAAACGAGTTCTGGTGGATCACACCTTCGTTTTTTCCGGAGCGGTGAATACGGTCCGCGAACTCATCCAGGGCGGTGAACTGGGAAAGCTCTGCTACATCGAAATGAGGCGGATGAATCTGGGGCCGCCGGCCTCCGAGGTCGATGTTGTCTGGGACCTCATGACGCATGACATATCGATTCTCTTGCACTGGTTGGGAGAGCTTCCGCGGCAAGTCTCTGCTCGAGGCTGGCGTTTCGTGCGCCAAGACTTGTCGGAGGTCGCGTTAGCGCGCCTCGAGTTCTCCCATGGGGTCTTCTCTAACCTGCACGCAAGTTGGCTTTGTCCTCAGAAGACGCGGCAAGCCGACATTTTTGGGCAGCGCAAGATGGTGCGCTGCGACGACCTCGAGCCTGTCGAGAAGGTGAAGATCTATGATGAGGGTTTTGACACCCGCATCGGGGCTCAAGACCGGAGCGTCGTTGAATTCAAGTATGGGCGCGGAGATATTCGAATTCCGACTTTGGATGAATGCGAACCTCTCCGCAAGGAATGCGCTCATTTCATCAGCGGCATCACGGACGGAAAGCCGCTGCTCAGCGACGCCGGAATGGGTCTCGAAGTGGTCAGAGTTTTGGGGGCAATCTCAGCCTCCATCGAAAGGTCCGGCGAAGCTGTCCGGGTGAACGCCGATCGCCTCGCCGCCATCCCAGCTTGAATGCACGAGTAGGCCGGGAGGGAGTGCGAGGGACGGGAAGATTTCATTTCTAAGAGGGAGGGGCTGCCCCCGGATCGCAGAGTGGGACTCTCCGACGAGGCGCTGGATTCCATGTCAAAATGCGCAAAATTCTTTGTCCATCCCAAGGCGTTGGTGGACACTGCTGACATTGGTGAAGGAAGCCGCATTTGGGCGTTTTCTCACGTGATGAAGGGCGCTCACATCGGGAAGAACTGCAATATTGGCGAGCATTGCTTCATTGAGCATGGCGTCGAGGTTGGAGACGACGCCGTGATCAAAAATGGTGTCTCCTTGTGGGAGGGAGTAAAGATCGGATCCAAGGCATTCGTGGGTCCAAATGCGGTCTTCACGAACGATAGGATACCCAGGGCTAAGCTTTATCGACAGGAATACGAGGGAACGATCGTTCGTGAAGGTGCGAGCATTGGAGCTAATGCAACACTGTTACCTCGCCTTGAGGTGGGCGAGTATGCCCTGGTGGGTGCAGGTTCGACTGTCACCGGCGACGTGCCTCCTTATGCAGTGGTGCATGGCGTGCCCGCTCGAGTCCGGAAGTACATCTGCAAGTGCGGAAGATTGCTTCGCTTCACAAGAGGAAGGGCAGGATGCGTCTGCGGTTTGGCTTATGCAAAGAAGCGGGGGACGGTCTCACCGCTGAAGCTCCGAACAACGGGCTGAGAGGTGATCAAACATCAAAATGCGAATACTGGTTACAGGCGGGGCGGGTTTTATCGGTTCGCACTTAGTTGACCGCTTCCTGGAAGAGGGCTTCCAGGTGCGGATCCTCGACAGCCTGGATCCGCGCGTGCATCCGCACGGAAAGCCGGATTACATCCCCGCGCAAGCCGAGTTCATTGAGGGCGACATTCGCGACCGGGAAACACTGCGGTATGCCCTGCGCCATATTGATGTGGTGTGCCACCAGGCTGCTTATCAGGACTACATGCCGGATTTCTCACGCTTCTTCTCCGTGAACGCCATGGGTACGGCATTGATCTACGAACTCATCGTCAGCGACGGCCTGCCGGTGAAGAAGATCCTCGTGGCCTCCTCGCAGGCGGTCTATGGAGAGGGACAGTACCATTGCTCGAAACACGGTTTCTTTCAACCCGCCCCGCGCAGCCGAGAACAGCTCGAAAGGCGCACGTGGGAGGTGCGCTGCCCGAGCTGCGGTGGGTCGTCTGGGCCTCGGCTCCTGGAGGAGGAGCACACCAATCCCTATAACCAATATGCCGTTTCTAAACTGGCGGAAGAGCGCGCGGCGCTAGGGCTGGGTTGGTTGCACGGCATCCCCACTGTTGCCCTGCGCTACTCCATCACTCAGGGCTCGCGCCAATCGCTCTTTAACCACTATTCCG
>Ga0187771_10003018_pt1 | contig 11710 bp, 9 predicted proteins | sample 0116_SJ02_MP15_1_FD_133139 | JGI IMG/M metagenome (GOLD analysis project Ga0187771, IMG submission 133139) | Tropical peat soil microbial communities from peatlands in Department of Meta, Colombia - 0116_SJ02_MP15_10_MG | ecosystem: Environmental > Terrestrial > Soil > Wetlands > Peat | place... | reverse complement strand
GGCAAGGCCCAGCTTTCCCCAATGCCAATTTGGGCATCCGAATCGATGACTAACGACTTCATGGACACCTCCCGGCTGTCGGACTCCTAGTGCAGTGCGTCTTAGGAACCTTTACATTTCCGGAGCGGGCCGATGCCCTTGTAGCGCCGGGCTTTAGCCCGGCATGCCGCCCTAAAGGGCGGCGCCATCTGCACTAGACTCGCCCTCCCAGCAGGCGCAGGATGTTCCCCCCAAGAATCAGCTCCTCCTTTTTCTTGGGCAGGTTGAGAACCCGAATCTTGAAGATCTCAAGCCGGCAGTCAATTTCCGGCTCATCCGATCCGAATAGAATTTGTTCCGCCGGCAACTCCTGGATCGCCTTCTCGAGATACTGAGTCAGGAGCACTGCCGCCGTATCCAAGTGGACGTTGGGATAGCGTTTGGCCAAGTCGATGGCCATCAGATGCCCCGACCCGTGCGTGGATTGGTCGCTTCCCAAGTGGGGAATGATGAAATTGACGGTCGGATAGGAGGGAACAAACTCTTCAAAGAGTTCAACGTGTTCGTTGGAATCGTACAACACCGGAATGCCCAAATCCCTGGCGGCATCCAGGATCTCCGCATTCGGCTGCGTATGGAGTTTCAACCCGCGCAAACCCAAATCGTGGATTTCATGGAACAACATGGAGCGGATGGTGCCGGACTCCGTGCGCGCATCGTGGCGAGCAAAGCCGATGAATCTTTTCGGGTAGCGCTGGCACATTTGGGCGATTTCCTCGTTGGCTTCTTTGTACATTGTGTTGTTGATGGGGAAGATGACGGTCATGTCGATGCCGGACTCCTGGGCGTGCTGGAGGATGGTTTCCGGGTCGGCTACGGTATCCCAAGGCGCGGTCAGCTCCTCCGTTGTGCCAGGCTGCCTGGAGATCCCCACATGCGCATGGCAATCAATGACCAAAGGCTTGCCTGGCTCGCGCTGCGGGGGTGAAGCGAAGCCATCCTTCATGCCGGCCCCACTCCCCCATCGGCTCGCCACGCCGCTTGCCAGCAAGGCTCCGCTTGTGCTCAGGAACTGCCTCCGCGATGTACCGAAGCTCCGTCTCGCCATTCTCAACTCCTTTGCCCGGAAATGTTCTCTTACCGGCGTGGCGTTTCGGGGGAGGTCTTTTCTTCCGTCAAGGTCGCCGCGCTTCCACCCATCGGCTGGCCCGCCGGCGGCGCGGCCTCTTTCGCCTTCAGCTCGCGGTAGGCGCTCATTTCTCTCACTGCATCGGCGGTTCGGGCGAGCTTGCGATAGGCCATCGCGAGCTCATAGTGAATCTTACTGCTGCTGGGGTCAAGCCGCGCGGCGGCCTCCAACTCCTGCCGGGCCTCGGCGGCCCGCCCGCCGCGCAGGGCCAACTTGCCAAGCTGATAATGCGGCTCGGCAAGCGAACTGTCCAGGCGCAGCGCCGTCTTGAGCATGGAGATGGCGCGCGCTTCGCTCGACTCCGCGGGGCTGCCTTGCAGCCACAGAAGCACCTTCCCGTAAGCCACGTAGAGGCCGGGATTGCGCGGCAGCCTTTGGATGGCTTTGTCGAGGGTCGTTTTAGCCTCTTGAAACTTGCCGTCGTTCAATTGCTCGGAAGCGAGCCCGAGAATCGACTGCTCGTCGGAAGGGTTGAGCTCCACGGCGCGCGCATAGGATGTTTTCGCGTCGCCCATCAGGTCGAGCTTGGCTTCCGCGAGCCCCTTCAGCCGCCATGCCTGGTAGGAATCCGGCGCGACCTGCACGGCCTTTTGGGCCGCCGCCATCGCCTTCGGATAGCGGTGTTGCTCGATCAGCATCATCCCCACATCGAGGTAATTCGATTCCTTGCCGGGCTCGCGCTCGATCGCTCGGCCCATTCGTGCCACCGCATCGTTGACGCGGCCTTGCTTGTAGAGACACCAACTCATGAGGTTGTCGATGTCGCCCGTCTCATAGCCCGCGTCCAAAAGCTTCTGCAATGTCGCCTGGCTACGCTCGATGTGGCCTGCTTGGTACTGGGCGAGGGCCAGATTGTAGCCGAGCTTGGCGGCGTCCGGATAGGTTGCCGAAATCGCGGAGAACATCTGCTCCGCGGTTTCATAGTCGCCGGCTTGCGACGCAGCTTTCCCGCCCAGGAACACGCCCTCCTGCCAATCCTGCCGCCCGGCCGCCGATTGAAACTCCTGGAGGGTCTCGCGCGCTTTCTCCTTCTGGCCCGTGCCGTAATAGGAGCGCGCTAGGGCCACCAGGGATTCCGGCCGCTTGCGGACCTCCGCCGGCACGGAGGCCAGTAACTGGATCGCTCGAGGATAGTCCTTAGATTCTTCCGCCACCATGCCCAGCAACAGGACAGCCCCCGGGTCGCCGGGCCTGGCCTTAAGGAGCTTTTCCAAGTTGTGCCTGGCGGGTTCCAGTTCGCCCAGTTGGAACTGGTTCGAAGCCAGGTTGCGCAGGCTGGCGAGATCGTTCGGGTTGGCGGCGATAGCGCGCTGCAAGTACACATTCGACTCGTCCAACCTGTGCAGCATGCCCAGGACCGCTCCCAACGACCCCAAATAAGTCGCGTTGCGAGGCTCCAATTCAAGGGCCTGGCGCAGTTCCACCTCGGCGCCAACTAGGTCTCCCTTCTGGATAAGCTCAAAACTTTTATCCGCGTGTATCTGTGCCTGATCGGCAGCTTGCTCGACCTGGCCCGAGCTAAGCCGAGTGAAGGAAGCGACAGGGGACAGCAACGCTAGCGCGAGTACCGGCAAGGCAAGTCTGGCTATTCGGTGGGAATCGTCGGTGCATCGCATATCCTGGCACCGCGTGGAATTGTACCGCGAGGACGGCTTTTGGGGGAGCTTGGTGAACTTGGCGAGGCTTCGGCCGGCAGCCACGATCAGCGCTCTCGTGACTGTAAATTCGTAACCAAAAGAGCCCACGGTCAATCCGTCGGCTGACGGATTGACCGTGGCTACCACATTGCATTTCGTGTCAGCCGTTGCCGGCGCGGCAAATCTCAGAACACAAACCGTATGCCGATCTGGCCATGTCGCGGGTTGGTGCCATAAGCAGTCTGGAATATTTCTCCGAAGGTCGGATCTCCGAAAGCTTCCGTGGGCGTTCCGAAACGCACCCGGTTGAAGGCATTGAAGGCATCGACCCGCGCCTCAACGTACATACTCTCCTTAATGGCGAATCGCTTCGAGATGCCCAAATCCGTGTTGTTGATGCCCTGGGCTCGACAGTTGGAAAAGTAGCGGGGAGCGCTGCCGGGATATTCCGGGGCGGGGTCGGAGAGCACGCTGGAAGTGCCCGAGTTGGGGTCAAACTTAAAGTAGTCGGCGGTCACACTGCCCCCCAGGGAATAGTTGACCACATCCCGAATATTCGTGCCGCTGCACGGGTTGCCGGTAACGTTGGGGCGCTGGTGGCCGTCCGCAATGAGGTTGTTCGACTCGAAGATGGTAATGGGCTGGCCGGATTGAAAAGTCGTGATCGTGTTCACTCGCCATCCGCCCACCAGTCCATCCAGCACCCGGTTCATCCCGCGGCCCAAGGCCTTGCCACGTCCCAGGGGCAACTCATACACGACTGCGATCACCAGCCGCTGCGGCGTGTCGTTGGCGCTCACGGACTTCTCGGCACGCAGGTTGGTCAGATCCTGGGGCGCGCCGATAAACCCCAGCCCTTGTCCCTGGCCCCCGATCCAAGCATTGCCGCCGGCATCCGAGTCCGTCAGGAATTTCGAAAAAGTATAGGCGGCGAGAAAACTGATCCCGTGCGACGGGCGCTTCTCGAAGCGTGCCTGGAGAGAATGATAGGAAGAGGTGGCCACAAAGAGCGGGAAGCCCGTAAAGGTGCCGTTGAATTGCGGGAAAGGGCGCACCAGATTGCCGAGCGGCACAAAGGGTTGAGTGTATATGGAGTCGAAGTCATCGTTATAGGAAAACAGCGGTTGGGAGCCGTTCACGGAGACGAATAAGGGCTGGAACGGGTTGGCCACCAAGGCGCTAAGGCCATCGGGTCCCAGGGTTTCGCGCGTCTTCGCGTCGATGAAATTGCGGTTCTCGGTGGAATAGTTCCAGGGCAGATCCGTGGAACGGTTGGCCGAGTAATTCAAGTCGAGCAGCATCTGGCCGGGCAATTGGCGCTCGATCCCAAAATTCCATTGGTAGATTTCGGCGTTCTGGAAAGTATTGCTTCCGTGATTCGAGTCGTCATACCCCCAATTCGTGTAAGCTCCGTATTTGCCACCCGGTGGGCCATTGAACACTCCGGGTGTCTTGCAGGTCGGATCGCTCAGCAAGGGGTAAGGGTTTTCCAGGGTGGCGCACTGCGTGACCCCGCCGTCCAGCGAACTGGGGATGGAAACATACTTATTCCAGGCTGCTCCGCCATACTGCCAGTTGGTGGCGAAGCTCAAGCCGTAATAAACTCCCCCGCCGCCCCGAATAACCGTCTGGTTATTCAGCCGGTAGGCGAAGCCGAGGCGAGGCCCCAGGTTATTCAGGTCCGAATCCGCGTGCCGGTGCGAGGCCGTGGCCAGTTGGGTGGTGCCGATAATTTCGCGCCCCTGCCAGTATCCGAAGTCTTGTCCGGATTGACTGATCAGCTCGATACCCGGCACCGAAACGCCGCTATCGCAATTGAAGCAACTGAACATGTTGCGATTGAAGCGCTCGGAGTAGGGCGTGCTCCACTCGTAGCGCAAGCCCATATTAAGCGTCAGCCGGTCGGTCACCCGCCAATCATCCTGGAGGTAAAACGCCGTCTCGCCCGACTTGTTGGCTACGCGCGGACGGGCGGTCACGCCGCCGGAGTTGACGTCCTGCCAGCCCAAGAGCATCGAGGCCATGCCATTGCCCTGCGAAGAGTCGGGACTGAATACGTCGTAGGCCGTCATAGACGGGCCGAAGTAAAGGTCGCCGCTGGTGTTGTCGGGCTGCCAAAAGGAGTTCAGGAAGTAGCGCTTCTCGAAACCGAACTTCAGATTGTGCCGGCCCTTGAACCGGGTGAGTTGGGAATCGATGAGCCACTGCGTGTCGGTTTCGATGGTGTCGGTGCAGCAGCCGTTGGTGAGGCCCAGCGCCTGGTAGCCGTCGTCAAAGCTGACGTTGGGGAAATGCTTCTCATGGTAGTAGGTGTTGTCAACGAGGACCGACGGCAGTCCGATGCTCTCCGGGTCGAGCGGGGTTTTGGTGGTTTCCGGGTTGTTCTGGCGTATCACCGCAATGCGGTTGACCCAAAGCAGGGTCGGGGTCACATTCCAGTTGTGCTCCAGAGTGATGTTATGCGTGTAGCTTGAGGAGTTGGTCGGCTCGAGGAAGAAAGGGTCCGGACGCGGGCTGGACCCTCCGGTCTGGCTGTAGCGGGAGGTCAAGCGGCTCTTCTCGCTGAAATTATGATCGACTCGCAGGTCGAACTGGTAGGAGGGATTTGGATATATTAATTTGGCTCCGAAATTACCAAACCCCTGTGAATCGCCCGGAAGATTGGGCTGCGGGTAGAGGTTGATCATCTTGGCGCCAATCGGGTCCCACAGGTTCTGCGGAATAATGTTTCCCGTGAAGGGGGCGCGCGTGCAATCCTCGCTCAGGCCGCTGCCCGTGCAGGTCACCTGGAAGGGGTTGTAAAGCTGGCGTCCGGCGGCGAGGAGCTGAGAAAAGTCGCCGCCTCGCTCGGCCATGGTTGGAACCGTGGTGAGGATGGTGTTGGGCGCGCTGTCGCGAGTCCTTTCGTAATCGAAAAAGAAAAACGTCTTGCGCTTGATGATGGGCCCGCCAATCGACCCGCCATACTGGTCATGCACGTATTGCCCGATGGGCGTTCCCGAGGCGTTGGAGAAGAAATCGTTGGCGTCCAGGCTGGGACGACGCATAAACCACCAGCCGCTGCCGTGGAACTGATTGGTGCCGGATTTGGTGACAATGCTGACCACCGTCCCGCCGTTATTGCCGTACTCGGCGGAAAAGCTGTTGCTCTGCACGGTGAATTCCTGCAGGCCCTCGACGGAGGGCATGTAGCGGCCACTGGTGGTGCCGCCCTCCCCGCCCTCGGGCGTGGTCGCCAACGCGCCGTCGAGCCGGAATTCCGCGGTGGCATACCTCTGGCCGTTGGAGGCAAAGTTCGTGCCCCCGGTGTCATTGATGTTGGCGCCGGAAACTTCGGTGATCCCCGGCATCAGGTAAGTCAAATTGGCGATGTTGCGGCCCTCCAGGGGCATGTTAATGATGTAGTCTCTGCTGACCTGAGTTCCCAGCGCCGCACTGACCGTGTTCAACAAGGCGGACGTGCCCCTCACCTCCACGGTTTCGGTATGCTGCCCAACCTGCAGCTTGAAGTCGAGGTCGGTTTGTTGGCCGACGCGCAGCACAATCTTCGGCTGAACCAGGGTCTTGAATCCCGACGCCTCCACCGAGGCCGTATAAGAAGCGGGCTTCAGGATGTTGAAGATGTAGCGGCCCGCCGGGTCCGTCGTCGCCTTATCCGAGACGCTGGTGGCGTCGTTGGTCATGGTGACCGTCGCTCCAGGGATTACCGCCCCGGAGGGGTCCGTAACCGTGCCGCGAAGCAGCGCCGTGTCCGTCCCCTGTGCCCAGGAGTGAGCAGGAAAGATTAGCCCTGCCATGGCACCCGACAAAACGCTCAAGAGTGAAAGCCCCAAGAAGAGACCCCGACTGGGCCGAACCCGGTCGTATGACGGAGAGAAATTCAGGCGTCCGCGCATACCTTCCCTCCTTGCTGATTTGATAGACCTCAGTCCGACGCTAATCCCCGTCCCGGGGAAGGAGGAAACACAATCGAATGATTCTCTTCTTACAACTTGTTGCGATAACTGTCAAGTGCGTTCGAAATGGCCGACGTTGTAGATAGCTGTGCGTCCGGACCCGTGGGGCCGGCGGCTGCCACGGCCAGTCCTGCCAGGCGGAGTGACGGTTGGTTTCAGGCGGCGCCCAGAAGCCCGCGGAAGAAGAACTCGGCGTAGGCCTGGGCCAGCTCGTGCTGTTTGATGGCGCCTTCGGGGCGGTACCACTGGTAAAGCCAGTTGATCATGCCCAGCAGGGCGAAGGCGCCCAGGCGGGGCGAGATGAGCGGCGGGGCCCCGGCCTGCTCCTGGGCTTTCGCGATCATCTCCTCGAGCAACTGAATGTAGGCGCGCTTGCGGGTGTTGATCTTCTTGCGCAGGGCGCCGCGCAGCGAGCGGTTTTCGTGGAGGATGACGGTGATTTCCTGGTCGCGGGCGCGGACGATCAGGTCAATGTGGCCGATGATGGTCTGCCGGAGCCTTTCGCGCGCGTCGGCAACGCCTTTCACCTTCTGGATAACATTCTCATCCAGAATGTCCATCCCGTAGTTCATGATTTCGAACAGCAGACGATCTTTGCTGCCCACGTGATGGTACAAGCCCGCCTTGGTGAGGCCCACCGCGGCGGCGATATCCTGCATGGAGGCGCCGTCGTAGCCTTTCTCATAGAAGACGCGCGCCGCAACACGGCAAATCTCGCGCAGCTTCTGCTTGGCGTCCGTCAGTTGCGCCATGGGAGGCTTCGGCAAACCGGCCCGAAGTGTAGCACAAAAAATAAGGAGACGGATGCAGAAGACGATAGGGCAAAGAGGGAAGGAGAATGGTGCGGAAGGGGGGACTCGAACCCCCACGGTCTTGCGACCGTCAGCCCCTCAAGCTGGTGCGTCTGCCAATTCCGCCACTTCCGCATGAAGAGCAGTTGCCGGTTGCCAGTAGTCAGTTGCCAGTTCCGGCGTGCCAAACCTGGCATCAGGCTTGCCGATTCGGCCTGGCAACTGGGAACTGGCAACTGGCAGCTGTTCTTCTCACTTCTTCGCCGGGCCGGGCGTCACGGGCGCCGTCCTGGCGGGGGCATTCTCCAGTACGGAGCGGGAAGAGTGCTTGGAGGCATAAACCGCCAGGGTGACCGACGTGGCGATGAAGATGGCGCCCAGCACCCAGGTGATTTTCGCCAGAAGAGTCACCGCGCCGCGTGGCCCGAAGGCCGCCTGGCTTACCCCCCCGAAGGCGGCCGTGATATCCACATTTTCGCCACCTTGCAAGAGCACCGCGCCAATGAGCAGGATGCTCACCAAGACATGAACGATCTGGATGACCGTAATCATTTGCCCTTTCTCAGCTCCCACCCTTGGCCCTGGACGCCCCGCGCGTGACCCGTCACCGGCGTGGCATCACCCTTACGAGTAATTCACGATCGCAAAGAACGATTCCACCTTGAGACTGGCCCCGCCCACCAGCGCTCCGTCGATGTCTTCCTGGGCCATCAACCCGGCAATGTTTTCGGGCTTGACGCTGCCGCCATAAAGGATTCGCAGCGCGTTCGCCTGGGTTTCCCCAAACTCTTGGCTCGCCAACGCCCGAAGGTGATGGTGGCTCTCCGCGGCCATTTCTGGGGTGGCGGTACGTCCCGTGCCGATTGCCCAGACCGGTTCGTAAGCAATTATGATACGGGAAAAGTCGGAGGCGGTCAATCCGCTGAAGCCGTGCGCGAACTGTCGGTCCAGGACTTCCCGCGTCCGGCCGGCTTCGCGCTCGGCCAGAGTCTCGCCGACGCAAACGATCGGCACCAAGCCCGCCGCCAAGGCGGCGCGCAATTTGCGGTTGACGGTGTCATCGCTCTCGGCGTGGTCCTGCCGCCGCTCCGAGTGCCCGATAATCACATGCGTGCACCCGGCATCAACCAGCATGAGGGGGGAAACGTCCCCGGTGTGAGCCCCTTCCCGGTCCCAGTGCACGTCCTGGGCGGCGATTTGGATGGGGCTTCCCCGCACTGCCCCGGCCGCGGCGCGCAGCGCCGTGTAAGGCGGCGCCACCACAACTTCGCAGTGCCTCACCCCAGCCACTCGCGGCTTGAGCTTCTCCAAGAACTCCAGCGATTCGGGGATCGTCTTGTACATTTTCCAGTTACCAGCGATGACAGGATGACGCATAATCGGTCCTTTAACTCGATAGAGAATTGACCGGACACAGAGACGGCAGGAAAACGCGACTTAGGATAGCGACTTGGCATTGCCATGACGCGTAGCACTCCATCGGACTCGGACTTTCCTCTCCGTCGCCACGACTACACAGCCCACCCATTGCGCCACTTCCTCCTGGGCGAACACGTCTAGCGCCCGGGCGAGTAGGGTCCGCCAGCTGGGGTTGTGCAGGCGGATCAACAATATGCCGTAATGGCTCCCAGGGGCAAAGCGGCGCGAATCGGAGAAGTCCAGGTCTTGGGTAATCAAGAAACGTGCTTCACGCTGCGCATTTTCCCAGACGACTGGATCCGATTTACCTGCGATCCCCTCCTCTTTCACGGTTTTTACGTCATGGCCCATCGCCGCCAGCCGTGAGGCCAAACGCGAAGGTAGATTCTCGTCGATTTTGATCCTCATCGAATCCGGGGAATCGCTGGCGCAGGAAGATCTTCTTCGGCGGACGCCGCGGCAAAAGCAATTGCGGCAAACACGTCCTCCCGCTTGAGGGTGGGGAATTCCTCGAGGATTTCCTCAACTGAATCACCATCCGCAAGGCTGGCGAGCACCGTTCGCAGGGTGACGCGGGTGCCTTTGAATACCGGCTGCCCGCCGCAGACTTTGGGGTTACGAACAATGCGTTCCCTGTATCGCGTCTGGGGCTCCCTTGCGCTTGCCACCGTGGTAGTCCTCATCTAAGCCAACCTTACCAAATTACCCTCGTAGCATGAAATCGATTACCGCCGATTGCCGGCTGCGTACTGCCTTCTGCCTACTGCTTTTCCGTCAGCGCTTCCACGCCCGGCAGTTTCATCCCGGAAAGAAACTCGAGGGAGGCGCCGCCGCCGGTGGAGATGTGGGTGATTTTGGATTCCACTCCCGCCTTCTTTACGGCCGCGATCGAGTCGCCGCCCCCCACCACGGAGGTCGCAGAAGCGGCGGCGACGGCGCGGGCAACGGCCATCGTCCCCTGGGCGAACGCCTCGATTTCGAAGACGCCCATGGGGCCGTTCCACACCAGGGTTTTAGACCGGGCAATCACCGCCCCATAATCGCCGCGCGTCGCCGGCCCGATGTCCACGCCCAGGCGGTTCGCCGGGATGGCGGGCGTACTCACCACTTCGCCGCGCGCTCCGGGCTCGATCTTCTCGGCGACGACGTGGTCTTTGGGGAGGTGAATCTCGATGCTCCGGCGCTCGCCGAAGCTGAGCAGGTCGCGGGCCAGGCCCAGCTTGTCTTCTTCCACGCGCGATTGCCCCACCTCCACTCCTCTCGCCTTGAGGAAGGTGTAGGCCATGGCGCCGCCGATGAGGACGTAATCGGCATATCTCATCAGGTTCTGCAGCAATTCGATCTTGTCCGAGACTTTGGCCCCTCCGACGATCGCCGTGTAAGGCCGCGCAGGCTTCTCCACGGCCTTGCCCAGGTATTCCAGCTCCTTCTCCATCAGCAGGCCGGCAGCCGCAGGGACAAGATAGTGCGTGATGCCCTCCGTCGAGGCATGCGCGCGATGGGCGGAGCCGAAGGCGTCGTTCACGTACAAGTCGGCAAGCTTCGCGAGCTGCTGGGCAAAGGCAGGGTCGTTCTTCTCTTCCTCGGCGTGAAAGCGGAGATTCTCCAGCAACAGAACTTCGCCGTCCTTCAGATCGCGAGCTTGTTTCTCCACCTCGGGGCCCACGCAATCGCGCGCAAACGCCACAGGCTTCGAGAGCAGTTGGGAGAGCCGCGTGGCGGCCGGCTGCAAACTCATCTGGGGATTGGGCTTGCCCTTGGGCCGCCCCAGGTGGGACGCCAGGATCAGCCGCGCGCCGTGCTCCAGCGCGTAGCGGATGGTCGGCAAGGAAGCGCGGATACGCGTATCGTCCGTGATCTCCCCTGCTTCATTCAGGGGGACATTGAAGTCCACGCGCATGAAGACGCGCTTGCCTTTCAGGTCCAGGTCGCGAATGGAAAGTTTGGCCATGGTGGTTGTCCGTAGTCAGTGGTCCGTTGTCCGTTGCAACCGATACTGACGGCCACGATTGCCGGTGTGTATTCTCTGTAGGCGCAAAATCGACAATCGTAAATCGTCAACTACCACGGACAACGGACCACGGACACCAAACAGTTCGTTTAGAGACTCTTCGCCACGTATTTGATCAAATCGCGCACGCGGCAGGAGTATCCCCATTCGTTATCGTACCAGGCGGTGACCTTCACGCAGGTGCCGTCGATGACTTTGGTAAAGCCCGCATCCACGATCGAGGAATGCGGGTCGCCGAGAAAGTCGCGCGAGACCAGTTCCTCCTCGCAATAGCGGAGGATTCCCTTCAGGGGGCCCTCCGCGGCCTGCTGGAACGCCGCATTGACGGCCTCCGCGCTCGTGGGCTTCTCCACCAGCGCCACCAAGTCGACCACCGAGACATCCGGCGTGGGCACGCGCATGGCGTAGCCGTCGAGCTTCCCTTTGAGTTCGGGCAAGACCAGTCCCACCGCCTTGGCGGCGCCCGTGGTGGTGGGGATCATGGAGAGCGCGGCGGCGCGCGCCCGGCGCAAATCCTTGTGGGGAAGGTCCAGGATCCGCTGGTCGTTGGTGTAGGCGTGGATGGTGGTCATGGAGCCGCGCAGAATTTTGAAGTTTTCGTGCACCACTTTGGCGGCCGGCGCCAGGCAGTTGGTGGTGCAGGAGGCGTTTGAGATCACGTGGTGCTTGGCCGGGTCGTAAGCGTGCTCGTTCACGCCCAGCACGATGGTGATGTCCTCACCCTTGGC
>Ga0187771_10003017_pt1 | contig 11711 bp, 8 predicted proteins | sample 0116_SJ02_MP15_1_FD_133139 | JGI IMG/M metagenome (GOLD analysis project Ga0187771, IMG submission 133139) | Tropical peat soil microbial communities from peatlands in Department of Meta, Colombia - 0116_SJ02_MP15_10_MG | ecosystem: Environmental > Terrestrial > Soil > Wetlands > Peat | place... | reverse complement strand
GCTTTTTCTTCCAGCGCGCTTAAGCGCAGTTCGATCTCCACCAGTTCAAGCAGTTTGTGAAAAACTCCGGCCATCTCTATCAGGGTCCCGGCCTCCGAAGGGGTAATTTCTCCATCGCGAAGCGTTTGCGCAACCGAGGCGATAAACTTTGGTATATCGGCTACGGCGCCCATCTCCGGGAGGTTAAAGCCGATCGGAGAGTCCTTTTTGCGCGGCACCAGCCGGTCAAGACAAATTCGAAGGCATGCGGGATCGCCTTCAAGCGCCAACTGCACCACCTTTCGGACCAGCGACTCGGCCTCGCCGTCAAGAAGGGCCTGCGCCATAACCGTGGCCCTGTTTCGACTCCCTTTGGGCCTGCCTTTTGGGTTGCCCGACCGGCCCTTCATAAATGGGCGGCCCCGCTCTGCGGGCCGCAACGATTGTGATAGATCCGCCATGATCTCGCCTCCTTTTAGTGCAATCCCAAGTTAAAAGAAAGAAACCAAACACTTTTGCAAAAATCCGCTGACTCGTTCAAACGGGCAATATCGTAGCATGAAAAGGCTTGGGCGCGTCAAACGGCAACCAGAAGCGGCAACCAGAAGCGGCAATAGAAACGGCAACCAGAAGCGGCAAAAAGCAGAAAAAACCCTGACCAGGCAAAAAAACGCGGGGAAATGATTCCCCGCAGCCCCCCAGTACCGCGAAGCGCGGCATCGGCCGCACGCGCAGCCGCGTGAGGCCTAGCAGAGGCGTCTCGCTGCGGACAGATTCCCCGCTGCCTCCGGCGGCGGCAATGTGGGCCGGCGACCCTGCCGCCGCCGCAGCGTTACAGTGAGCCTAGCGGCGGCCCTGGAAAAACCCGCCTCAATCTCGTATAATATTAATGTTCGATTGGGATACCAAGTTGCGTTCAAGATTGGGCGGGGATAAACCCCGCCGCTACGTGGGGGAGGGGGAGCGCAGCGAATGCGTCGCGCGATGTATGCCCTCCTGATCACATCGATCTTGAACGCAACTTGCTGGAAATCGTATACTTTTACAGGTTTTGAGACTGCGGGGGAAGATCACCGAGCGGCGCAGACCGGCTTCAACCGCTTCGGATGAAGCGCCATGGGGACCTGCCGGATCGCTCGACGCAGCCTTACCCCCGGATCCAGTCCGGGGCAGGCCCCGGATCGAGTCCGGGGCAGGCCCCGGATCAAGTCCGGGGCAAGCCGAGGTGACCTGATATGTGCGGGATCGTAGGGTCGACAGGCCATTCCATCTCCGAACAGGCGGTGCGCGCGGCCGTGGATTCGATGCGGCATCGAGGGCCTGACGGCAGCGGCATCTTCATAGACCCCGAAAGCCCCGTCGCACTGGGGCACGCACGGCTTTCCATTATCGACCCGGCCACTGGGGCTCAACCGCTCTATTCGGAGGACGAGGATATCGTCCTTGTCTGCAACGGCGAGATCTACGACTTCGAGCGGCTGCGCGAGGAGCTGATCCTGGAGGGTCACGAGTTCCGCACCGGCAGCGACTCGGAAGTCATCATCCACCTCTATCAGCAATACGGCCTCGCCTTTGTCGCTCACCTGCGCGGTGAGTTTGCCTTCCTGCTTTACGACCGGCGCGAGCGAAAACTGCTGGCCGTCCGGGACCGATTCGGGATAAAGCCGCTATTCTTCAACGATCAGGGCGGACGTCTTCTGTTCGCTTCAGAGGCCAAGGCGATGACGGCAACGGGGCTGCTGGCTCCCCGTCTCAGCATAGAAGCCATCCGCGACTTTTTCAGCATGGTGATCCCCGACTCAATGTTCGAGGGGGTCGAAGCCGTCCCCCCGGGGTGTATGCTCATTGCCAACCTGAGAGACGGCACGCATGAAATCAGGCGCTACTGGGACTGTGACCTGCCGCCGGAAGACGACGAGAGCGAGGAGACGGATTTTGGCCGATGCCTGGCAATGCTCCGGGAAAAATTCGATGAGGCCGTGAGATTTCGCCTCAGGGCCGACGTTCCCGTGGGGGTCTACCTCAGCGCCGGCATCGATTCGGCGATCGTTGCGGCCACGGCGGCCAAATACCACCATGAAAAGGTGATGGCATTCAACATCTCCTTCCCGGAGGACGAGGCATTCGACGAAAGCCGGATGGCCCGGGAGATGGCTGCAAAGATCGGGGCCGAGTTCCACTCCGTCGAGTGCGGCCCTGAAACGCTCGTAGAAAACGCAGAGGACTGCATCTGGGTAACGGAGCTGCCTTTCCACAACTTCCACGGTGTGGGGAAGTTCGTGTTGTCCCGCCTGGCTCGCAAGTACGTAAAGGTCATCCTCACCGGGGAAGGCGCCGATGAGGTGTTCCTGGGATACGTCCATTTTCAACCGGGAAAAGGGGCGCTCATCGATCAGATGATAGACAAGCTGAAAGCGCAACAGACGCCGGGGTCTCCTCAGGGGGCGGACATGCTGGAAACACTCGGTTTCGTCCCTATGCCCGACTACGTCTATATGCTGTCGCCGAGAACGCAAAAGCTCATTCTCAGCGTTTTCCACAGGAAACATCGGCCCCGGCTTAAAGCACGCCGACCTGTGCAGAGGCTCAGGGAGCGGATCGACCGGGACCAGACGGAAGGGCGGCCACCAGTGAGGAGGATGCAGTACGCCTGGATAAAAAACATGCTCGCCCCTTACCTGCTCACCATTCTGGGCGACCGCCCCGAACTGGCACATTCCATCGAAGGCAGGACTCCTTTCCTGGACCACCATCTCTTTGAAGCAGCGCGCCATATCCCGGACCGTTTCAAGATTTGCGGCGGCGTCGAGAAACACGTGCTGCGGGAAGCCTTCAAAGAGAGGGTCACCGAAGCAATTTACTCCCGTAAGAAATGGCCTTATTCCGCGCCGCCGGTGTGGATTGAGAAAGGACGGCATCCCGGTCTGGACGCCCTTCTCGACAAATATCTCAGCCGGGAGGCCATCGAGGAGAGCGGCATTTTCCGTTACCGGCAAATCAATGCATGGCGGTGGTTCCTGAAGCTACTTTTCTTCGACTGCCTGTTCAAAAGAAGACTGAACGGCGCATTGGCGTTCATCCTGACCGTCCAGATCCTCGATCGTCTCTTTGTTCGGAATTTCGAAGAAAAACTGAACCGCCCGAATGGTTCATTGCTATAACGGACGACAGAAAGCCGGCCCCCGAAGTGTACCTAATCGGGGGTCCGATGTCGGAAAGCAGAGAAAAACATCCCACGGGCCGGGAGATCGTGTCAACTTTCTTTTGACGCTATAACGGACGACAGAGGTCGGATGTCGGAAAACAGAGAAAAACATCCCACGGGCCGGGAGATCGTGTCAACTTTCTTTTGACGCTTGCTATAATATTTGAAGCAGGCCCGAGGACCGAAACCGAGAACTGAGAGTGGAAAACCGCTCAGTGTCTCTTTTCCACAGTGAAAATACCTGGAGGTTGCCCGGATGAGGGAAAAAAAGCGAACATGTGAAGGATTGACGAGACGAGATTTCATCAAAACGGTTGGAATGGCGGGACTCGCTTCAACAGGATGGGAGATAACCAGGCCCTGCGCCGCCGCCGAGCAGACCGAGCCCGGCAACCCCACCCTGCCCAGGCGCAAACTTGGGAAGACGGGCGTCGAAGTGTCGGTCCTTGCGCTTGGCGGAATGTTCGATACGCTGAACAACCAATCGGTCCTCAGACAGGCCCGCAACTGGGGCGTCAACTTTTGGGATACCGCGCTGGTCTACGGCAACGGACTGAGTGAGGAAGGCTATGGCCGTTTCCTCAGTCGATATCCGGATGCGAGAAAGGACCTGTTTATATCCACCAAGATCACGCCTCGCGCGCTGGACGCCCTTACGGCGGAATTAGACAAGAGTCTCAAGAGACTGAACGTCGAATGCGTGGATTTGTTCCACATCCACTGCATTGAAGATTTCAGTCAAATAGCCGATCCAAAGGGGTTCAGGGAATGGGGTTCCCGGATAAAACGGGCCGGCAAAATTAAACTTTTAGGGTTCACCACGCACACCAACATGGAGAAATGCCTTATCGACGCCGCCAAAACGGACTGGATAGATGCGATAATGCTCACTTACAATTTCCGGCTGATGAACACTTCGAAGATGAAAGAAGCGGTTGCAGCCTGCGCGGAAAAAGGAATCGGACTGATCGCCATGAAAACTCAGGGCAGCGGACCGGCTAAAACAGAGAGCGAAGCCGAACTCCAGATAACCGCAAGATTTCTCGAGAAAGGATTTACGGATAAGCAGGCAAAGATAAAGGCCGTGCTGGAGAACCCGAACATTGCGAGCGTGTGCTCCCAGATGCCGAACCTTACGATTCTGTCGGCCAACGTTGCCGCGGCCAGAGACATGCCCAGCCTGAGCAGAAGCGACTTTGAGCTGTTGGAAAAATTCGCCGAAGAAACTCACCATACCTACTGCGCCGGATGCGGCAGCATCTGCAGTGAGGCTGTGGGCGCCGCGGCGCCTATAAGCGATATAATGCGGTGCCTGATGTATTACCACGATTACGGCGAACGGGACCTAGCCCGCGAGGTTTTCGCAGGTCTGCCCGGCAGCCGGCACGGCACGCTTGCCGGAATCGATTATTCCCGCGCCGAGAAAGCCTGTCCAAGAAAACTGGCAATTTCAAAGCTTATGAGGGAGGCTTGCGAGATACTGAAGGGTGAAGGGTGAACCCCGCGAGACGCGGGGCAGGGCACGCGGGAGCGAAGGGAGCGAGGCGCGGGGCTGAGTGCCGGAGTGAATCGTGATCCGTGAATGGGAGAAAGGGAAAAGCCCAAAAACACGGCGCTCCACTCACCAGACTTTTGTCCGGCTCACCTGTTCGCCGCAGCCATGTTGAGCATGGCTGGAGTTTCGCACCCCTGGCCGACCGCCTGGACGCGGGGGCGTTCCCGTGAAATTCCGGCCCAGGAAATCTTATCGTGTTTTGCCCCAAAAGTGAGAGGAGGGCCTGGAGGCCATCTGATTATTTTATCATATTAAATTTGGGATATTGGGTATTACTTTCCCCCGATATCTCCCCCTCATTTTCCCCCTTTACGACCGGATTCCGCGTGTATAGAAATAAACCGTGTTGGAATAAGAAACATTTGGATTTACCTCCTGAGAAAGCCAAACCCTGCGTGAGCCGGGGACGGAAAGCCAACGGGTCTCTCACGAGACGGCCGGGTCGCCTGGAAATTTTTCAATAGGGGCGTTTGGGCTTTTTAACGCCGTCACCGTTCAGGGTGCAGGATGCCAGATCAAATCCGGTTCGCCACAATTACAGTCTTATATCCCACCAGCGCCGGCAGCTATGACCGGCCGCGCAACCCGTCCTATAATCCAGCGAGGGACACCGTTCAAATTTCTAGCGAGGCGCGGGAAAAATCGCGGGAATTCCTGTTGAAACTGCGGCAGGAGTCTTCAGCGCAAAATACCGGTTCTTCGGGCAATCAGCCGCAAAGCACGGCCGACATATTCGATATGCCCGCAAATGCGACAAAAGAGCAAATCCGCAAGGCTTACATCACAGCCGTAAAGAAGTATCACCCCGATAATTTTGCCGGTTTTTGTCCTGAATTCCAAAAACTTGCCGAAGAAAGGACAAAACAGATCAACCTCGCCTACAGGAAGTTGAGCGGGTGGGACGCCTGAATGGGCCTCCTCCGGGCTAGCATTTTGCCATCAGCGCACCTGTCTTTGCTGCGTTAACAAATACGGCGCTGAAATTCCTTCCATTGCTAAATCTTATGTTCCGGCCACCCACGGCCTGTTCGGGGTCAAAGATCTGGCAGGGAACGTTGACCATCCAAAGCTCTCCGGTGTCTCGAAATCCTTCCGATCTTCATCTTTTCACGCGAAACGCGCACCCTACACCGGAATATCCTTGCAAGTACCTGAAGTATGAGTATTATGAGGAACATCCATATGGCAAGTCGAAGATCCGAGAGAAAAACGATAAGGAGTGCCAACTATGCTCGTTCCTGATGAAGCGAAACTTAATGTGGTTCTTAGGTCAGGACACCACACTATAGCAGAGGCGCGCATGGTTATTGATGCACTAGACGGGCTCGTGATGGCAGGAGTCTGGGGTGGTATAATGTCAGAGAATCCTGACATCGGTAGTTTTTTATCGAGAAACATTCTAAATGATGATCGGAAACGGCTGAAAGCTCATTCGCGCTTTTCTTCAGGCAACCAGCGGCGGCAGATTGACAAGGTTGAAGATGCAACTATCCTATTCCTGTCCTCAAGTCCACCGGAAGACCTTCGCGACTTTGATCCCTATGATCCAATGCATGCTGCGGTCCGAGATGGTGTAAACTGCTATCTGCGCCGCTTGCTATTCCAGCGGCTCCCGAAGCTTTATGAATCGCTTTTTTCATTCGCCACTCTTACGAACGCAGAGCATCATTCCCCCTTGCTTATTGAGTTATCTATTTTCCTAGGGATACTTTCATTACCCGTTGTCTTGACCTACGGGCTTGCGAAGGCTGCGGTTGCAATACGTAAGGCGAACGCGGAGGCCGATATAAGAGAAACCGAAGCAAATATTCGTAAAGAAGAGCTGTCACAGAAAAAGCTACAGACAATGATTTTGCAACACTTAGAGTCTGCGGTTAGCGAACTGAAGCCAGAGCATATTCCAAAGGAAGCCATTGCCGTAGCGGCGCAGCTTTCTACGACCTCTATAGCAGATCTCAGTTCCAAGCCTCTTATCGGTTCAGTAAGTCTAGGCATTACTACCAAATCGTGAAGTTGTAACCAGTGGAAGAACGGACCTTTAAATAAGAAATAAAACCGGCAGGGCCGACTGTGATGGAACTCTTGCGTGGGCCAAAGCCACACCGCGCCCATCGATTTATCCTCTAATCCGTGGGCGTCTAAGGTTAGGGCGTTTAGGTGAAAAGGAAAACTACACGCTACTCTCCTCCTCCCTGAGAAATGAGGCGCCAAAATACTCTCCGTTTCTGTTTCATACATTAATGTTCTGTGAAATCAGCATGTTGGCAAGATCCTTTGAACAGCTACACTCGTAGATGATTCTGGCTTGACGCCCCTGCTTCATGAGCATATCCTGACCGCGTAAGGGATTTTGAAGGGTAACGGAGGTCAAGACGGCGATCCACACCCATACCTCAACGGGACCCGGGGGCGTAACAGTCCGCTGGACAGACTTTGAGGTGATGAGGCAACATTATTATGCCGATCCGCATAACACTCCCTGATAAGTCTCTAGGTAGACCAAAACAATAGACAAGTCAGAGACTTGGATGGCATCGGCTACCGGTTCTATGGATTCTTATATGGGCTGAAGTCCGCAAATTGGCGTCCTACGCGGATCAATCGAAACATTCTTGGCAACAAGAGGGGAACTGAATGCAACCAACGAGGCACATCCTTGAACGACTACTAACAGAAAAGAAAGCGTTGTTGCGTCTCTTTACAATCGCGACAGTCTTGGCATTTGCAGTCGGGACGCTGGGCAGATTGTTTGCGGCCCAAACATTCTTGCCCACTTGGGCCGTCGTTTCTGTATCTGTTTGTCTAGTTGTTATTGCATTTGCGTTGCTGTCGAAGGACCTCGTTTCTATCCTTGCGTTTCAAGATAAAGTAGGGGCAGTCTTGTTCGTCGACTCATCCTGCAATGAATTAGTCCAAGTAAAGGATTACAGATTTGCCGAGCAACTGTACAAGACAATGCGAGCCATAAAGGCTGAAAGCAAATCGGTTTTTGCGGAATGGGAGAGGAACCCTCTTGCGCCGGATAGGGGGAGTCAGCGGGGAAAGACGACGCAAGAGGTCGGAGCGGAAGCAAAGCCATCGTTTGCGGCAATAGTCAAAATGAAAGTGGACATGGCAAAACTAAGACCGAAATCGGTTAGCTTATTGGAAGAAGCCGCCGTCTTTGTGCTCCTGGAGGAGCTCTCCCTTCATTTATCGGCATACTTTAATATTGCCGACGAAGACTCTTATATCAAAGAGTATAGTCGTAAAGACATTCCAGAGTTTTTGCTTAGGAATCGTGTACTCAACCTGCTTTGCACCCCGATTGAGCAACGAGATGTGTTCTTGAATGCGTTCCCCGAGGGGGTCAAGAAGCCAGAAGGCGAGATCTATGCCCTATATGGAAGCGACGGCACCGTCTACTCCAGGTTCGACATGGTTTTGCCAAAGGGGTCTACTATTAAACATTTGGAGGGCGTTGGGATAAGAATTGAGACGCCACGTCTCTGTCTGGATCTTCTGGTTAGGTATACGGGTTTGTGCGCTGTTGTAAGCCCGGCCTTTATCCACAGGTATGTCTGCAGAAATCCGGAAACCATTGAATGCCGCAATTTGGATGTAACTGTTAGGGGCCGGATAAAGCCAGTGTCTTTGCTCTTTAGCCGGGGCTGGCAGTATTACCGGTGGCTCGACTCATTCAGAGAAAGATTGAGGGCCTCCTTCGATTTCGAGGAGTTCATGTCCGACATCCATTGGTCTGTCATTGAACCACTGCTCTTTTCCATGAGCCAAAGACGCACGACTGGGCAGCAGAGACCGCCCGCCCCTGAAGACTGCCGGCAAACAAATGCAGCGGACGTGCCACCACGTGCTCTGAGCACATCAGGCGGGTAGTCCCCTGGCTTAACGGTATTTCGCGCCGCTGATCTGCACGTTAGAGCGCATGAAAGGCATTCAAAGCTATGCATATCCCTTGGTCTGGTAACAGATGTCTGCTCTGCTTGGAACAATCTCCGCTTTCAAAAGAACATTTGATCCCTAAGGCACTGGGAGGCACTCTGACGTGTTCATTTCTTTGCGCTCACTGTAACTCCACGCTCGGGTCCTCGTTTGAAGCGGTAGCCGGAGGAGATCCGTCCATTCGCATTGCCCTGCGCAATTTGGAGGCGCGAATGCCCGACTTGACGAAGAGACTGTCACTCGATCATCCCGTTCTCGTACAAGGTCCGGGAGGACAGGAGCACGGGAAGATTAGCGGAGGAGAGTTGAGAATTAAGTCGAGGACTGCGCCAGATGGATCACTCATCCAACCTACGGACATCGCCAGGAATTCTGTAGAAGCAATCCTGAGAAAATCAGGGATCGGTGAGATACCACTGGCTGAAGCTTTGCGAAAGTTTGACAAAACGCCAGACAATCAGAGAACAAACCTGGCTCCAGGGTTGGAAGTTATAAAATGGGGCATCGACAAGATCGACCTGGACCTTAGCAATAGCAGGGTCATGAGTCCGATAGTTCCGCTCAAGATTGGGTTCGAATTTCTTGCATGCCATCTTGGACCTGCCAGCTATGATGAATCCCAGCAGATGCAGGAGATACGTACAACGCTCCGTGAGATGGCCGAAGATGTCTCATGCTTTGAGGTGGAGCGTCTGAACTGTTCCGAGTACAAGCCATTCCACGGCATCTGTTTTGAGGGTAATGCCCCATATGCGCGCGTACAAATAAGACTCTTTGGCTGGGTCGCCTTCCGTGTCCATTTCCGAAGGTTGGCAGTCGGTGGGCCAAGGTTCGTTTACACACAATTTTTGGATACGGGAAGAGAAGACCTTCGCGTCTTGGCGCCCTAAGCCGGGTCTTTCTAACAAAGGCATGAAGGCGGACCAGCACCGCACGTGACAATCATCGCCATTTCATGCAGTTCCTTGGCGCGTCGTGCTGGCCGCTTATTCCCGGCGTTCGGGCCAATGAGCAATCCCGGAAAAGTTCAAACATCTCTGTATTGAGTGCAACATAACTGGAGGGGGGCGCTCTAAAAGAGAATCTCCTCCCATTTCAAATGCACCATGGAACACCCGGTTTCATTGGGTCGGACTCAATGCTTTTAACTTAAGGATTTGGGCGCCCTGCGCCGTCAGCCTGTCGAATCTCGCAAAACGCGGGACGGGGTCCAGAGTCTTTGAATCCCGCGAAATACGGGGCCGTGAAGCGGGGGACTGGATTCCGGCTCTTGATCCCGGCTCAAATGCACTCAAACACGGGATGACGTGCCGCCGGAATGACGAAGTGAGGCTCATCACGACGACCGCACGTCTTAAGTTAACGGCATTGGGTGGGACCGGATTTTATGCACTCGACGGCCTGCATTTATTGTCTAAGTCCCGTAGGCGGCGCTAATTTTTGAGCCTTGGAAAATCGTTTTTAATGGCAACCTAAATTGAGCGATTCATCCTCGGGACTGTGTCGTACCGGTCAAGGTCCCGGTATCAAAGGCGGGCGGCTCAAGCTGGATTCCCGCTCAAAGCATGCGGGAATGACGATCGAAACTGTTGGGCAATCACTCAATTTAGGGGCAAGAATGAGGGTTTAAGAAGAGGGCTTGCGGCTGGACAAATCAAAAATCGAGAAAAGAAAGATAACCCTGCACGCTTTGCAGTTCTTAGAGGCGATTTTGAAACACTGACCGCGATAGAAAGGTGAGTGAACAATGAGCCGTGAACAGTTGGCAACCAAATGCCTAAATCACTCGATTGTCCTCGAGAATAAGGCTGTAACGGACGACAGAGGTCGGATGTCGGAAGACAGAAAAAAACATCCCACGCGCCGAAGGGCTGTGGGCTGTGGGAGTATCGGGAAATTGGCGTATTACCTTCAAGTTCTCTGAGGGGCACACTTATCAGGTGAATCTTGAGGACCATCATTAGGAGGGTTTTTTAGTGAGGACAAGAAATCGAGCACCCGGTCATCCCGGCACGATTCTAAAAAGGCTTTACCTTGATAACCTGAAAATCTCCAATGCTCAGCTTGCCAGATGCATAGGGGTATCAAGGAAGACCATTTCAAAAATAGTTAACGCTAAGGGAGAGGTAACGCCTGAGATGGCTTTGCGGCTGTCTCGGGCTTTCAACACGAGCCCGGAGCTTGGGCTCAATATGCAGGTATCTTATGACTTATGGCAGGCGAGCCATAGATCGACCGATTGGCAGAATGTAAAGGTCATCAGCGTTGAAACTGCCGCCTGTGAAGGATAAGAGCCGGTCAACGGCAAATAGAGCGACACCTAAATTGAGCGATTCATCCTCGGGGCGTGTCGTACCGGTGAAGGTCCCCGTGCCGAAGGGTGGGCAGCCCAAGCTGGATTCCCGCTTAAAGCATGCGGGAATGACGATCGAAACTGTTGGGCAATCGCTCAATTAAGGGCAAGAATGACGGTTTAATACCAAGCTGCGTTCAAGATCGATGTGACCGGGAGGGCGTAAAGCCCTCCCCTACGGAGGGGCGGGGTTTACCCCAGCCCAATCTTGAACGCAACACCGTATAAGAAGAGGGCTTGGGCTCGCCCCGGAAAAAAGCAATGGGACGACGTCGGGCAAAGTTAAAGGCATCGATCATGCCACTTAGCGCTGGAGGGGGGGCGTTCTATAACGGACGACAGAAGTCGGATGTCGGAAGACCGAGAAAAACATCCCACGGGCCGTAAGATCGTGTCAACTTTCTTTTGACGCTTGCTATAAAACGGAATCTCCTCCCATTTCAAATGCACCATGGAACACCCGATTTCATTGGGTCGGACTCAATGCTGTTAACTTAAGGATTTGGGGGCCCTGTGCCGTTACCCCATCGAATCTCGCAAAACGCCGGACGGGGTCCAGAGTCTTTGAATGCCGCGAAACACGGGGCGTGAAGCGGGGCGAGGGCGTCAAGCCATCTATAGACGGGATCATAAGGCGGCTTGTAAAGGTTGGTGCCTAGGTGGTCTACCATGCGAGG
>Ga0187771_10003016_pt1 | contig 11712 bp, 11 predicted proteins | sample 0116_SJ02_MP15_1_FD_133139 | JGI IMG/M metagenome (GOLD analysis project Ga0187771, IMG submission 133139) | Tropical peat soil microbial communities from peatlands in Department of Meta, Colombia - 0116_SJ02_MP15_10_MG | ecosystem: Environmental > Terrestrial > Soil > Wetlands > Peat | place... | reverse complement strand
GAAGAGTGATCCGTGCCTTGTCTACGAGTAATTGGACTCGTTCCCTATCCGTTGCCATTGCCGATGTGTAAGATGAAAGCAATATCCCCACTGCAAAAATAGCCAACACCACTGTAGATGCGATTGAATATCGTTGTTTTTTATTTTCCATTCCCGTTTTCCTCCCTTCGGCTAAAAATATAGCTCCTCCCCTGTCTCCTAAAAATATGGGGATGAGGTGACAAAAAATCAAGGAAGAAGATAAATTTGTAGAAAAACAAAAGAGACAACGAGAGGATGACGGGATGACAGATATTGAAGTGTGAGATTCAAAATAGGAAAAGGGGGCGTTCGGAGCAGAGAGTCTGAAAAGTGAAGAAAGATTTGGGATCTAAAGAGATCGAAATGAAAGACAAACCCTGCGAAGGTTCAGGCAATCTTCAATATCGTGTAGTTCTTGGCTCCCCCCGGTGTTTTCACGATCACCTCATCCTCCGCTTCCTTTCCAATTAAGGCTTTGCCCAGGGGAGAAGCAATCGAAATCTTGCCAGAAGGAATATCTGATTCGTCGGGTCCGACAATCTGGTAGGTGACCTGGCCTCCGTTATCGAGGTTCTCCAAAGTCACCACAGAGCCAAAACCCACTTTTCCGTTTGGAAGGCTGATGCTATCGATGATCTCAGAATTGGCCAGCTTCTGCTCAATCTCTTGAATCTTCTTTTCGACGAACGATTGGCGCTCCTTGGCTGCCACATATTCTGCATTCTCGTTGAGATCCCCATGCGCACGAGCTTCCTCGATCGCCTTGATCACTTCAGGGCGGACAACCTTCTTTAGGTTTGTTAATTCTTTCTGAAGGTTGTTATACCCGTTGCGCGTAATGGGACTTCGTGCCATGAGTATTCCTCTTGGAAAAGGATATAAAAACCATATAACCGACCATGACAAATCTGTCAATCTGTCCTTGTAAAAATAAAAGGCCCACCGCAGAGCGGGCCTCTTGATCGTGTCAGAATCTGACGGCAGGTTTTTATCCCTTGATCAGTCTCGGAAGCATCAGGTGATGGTGAGGGCAGATGGAGATGGGGTTTTGATAAGCAGAGTCCGCAAAGGCCACCATATATTTTCTCATGTCTGCAAAAGAGACAATCTCATCGACCAACCCCTTTTTCGCACAATAGGCGGGCCTCGACTTCTCATAGTATTCTTGTGCCAGGGCGTTCATCTTGTCAATGGTGGGTTTCAGTGGACGGCCCGACTCTTTTTCTTTCACCAGTCTTCTTGCGAAAGAAGCAACCGCTGCGGTCTCTCCGTGCATGACATAAATCTCTGTGGTGGGGGTACCCAAAGTAAACACATTATTGTTGTTCGCCTGGGGTCCTCCCATGATGTAGTGGGCAGCAGCTGTCCCCTTTCTTAAGACAATGCACATCATGGGGATTTCAGTCTGTTCGATGGAGTAAATCAACGATTGCCCTAAACCAAGGAGCTCGGCTTTTTCTGCGATGTCTCCGACATCAATGCCGCTCGTATCTTGGAACCAGATGATCGGAACCCTGTCTCTTCCACATTGCGTCACGAACTCATTCATCTTGATCAGTCCTTGTCGATAGAGCTTCCCGCCAATTCCCGGATACGGAGCATATTCGGGATATCCCTTGGGTAAGAATCCCTGTCGATTACCGATGATTCCAACTAAGAAACCATCGATTTTTACCAACCCCGTATAAACCTCTGGACCATAACCCGGTCTAAACTCCATATGTTCACTGTTGTCCGTCAGCCTGGCAAGGACTTCATCGAAATTGTAAGCCAGCCTCTGATTGAAAGCGACCAGATAGTCAATCTCCTTGGGTGAAAACTTAGGTTCTTTTGGTTCGGCCACTCTGAAAAATTTAGGATCATAGGCTGGTATATACTTCATGTAATCTTTCAGGGCATCTAATACCCCTTCTTCTTTTTCAAAGACAGCTTTGAAGAAACCAGTGGAGTCGTAATGGATCTCCACGCGTCCAGGTGGAACGGACTTGAATTTTTTCGTTGCTTGAATGATAAGCTCTGCGCCTTCTTCATCAAAACCCCCTTTTGGGCTCATCCCACTGACAATCCCACCACCGCCGACAGCAATGTTGCAATTTTTATGCGCCAAAAGGATGGTCGGGCTGACCCCTTGATATCCTCCACCCGCAGGATTTGTCCCATAGATTCCTGCCAGAACAGGAATGCCCAATTTTTCCAATTCAGCATGTCTGAAGAATGTGGTTCCGCTTCCTCTCCGGTTGGCATACACCTTTTCCTGCTCCGGGAGTTTGACACCGCTACAATTAACTAACCAGACCAGAGGGAGATGAAGGCGTTTCGCCATATCCGTCACTCTCAAGATATTTTCCGACTGACCAGCGATCCATGCTCCAGCCATGACTTTATTATCGAAGCCGATGACGACAGCCCATTTTCCACTGATTCTGCCCAGTCCATCCACTACGCCAGTTGTTCCTGATTCTTCGTCCATCGGGTCATAGAGCGTATGTAAAGGAGACCAAGTGCCAGGATCCAACAGGTATTCAAGTCTCTGGTACACGGTCATCTCTCCCCTTTTATTAATTTCTTCTGCAGTGAGACCGGCTTTTTTCACTTTTTCCACAGCTTCTGCAACGGTTTTTTCAACTTCTTTAATTTGTCTAACATTTTCACCAGCATTCTTAATCTGTTGCTCAGTCAATGCCTTACCAAAATCATTCATCTTTTCAAAATATGGCTTCATGCGGAATCCCTCCCGTTTTGGAATTTATGAATTTTTTCACAATATATTTACCAGAAAAAAGTCATTCTGGCAAGAGATTTTTATGAAATTATTTTATTATTTAATTCCAACAGGTTACAAGTAAAAAAGTAGCGCAAAAGTCCGGGCATTTTGGAGCGTGTCAAAGCGTCTCTTCGGGCAAGGTCCATAATACCCTTTGCGGCGGACAAAAGTTTTTGTTTATTTTTGTCCAATTCCTGTTAAAAATAATGGCCATGAGAATTTCCCGAAAACTCAATTGGGTCTCCTCTTTTTAGCAATCGCCTGTTTGATAGGCGTCGTCACCAGTATCATCGTCAACTCCCTTGTAACGAATCAGATTATTTTGAAGCCCAGGAGAGGCGAAGATCTATTTCAAGTTTGAGATTTCTGAGCGATCAGGAGGGGTCGGGTGGTTCTCCATCGCGACCTTTCTTTTTTAACCCCTTCCTGAAACCGGAAATGAGAAGCCATATGATAATGATGACGATCCCGATGGCTAAAAAATTATGAGTTCCTATTTTTGTTAGAAAATCTGAAAAATGTCCAGTTATCTCCATCATTTTTTAGGGTCGGCAAAGAGGGAACCGGTCAGTTTGACACGATTATATCAGAATCAGAATTTGAATGAAAGACCTTCTTGGTTTCGGAATTTTTATTGTATTGACCGCTGCCCTGATTTGTTGTAACTGTATTGCTATACAGAATTCTGATGTTAGAAAGGGGTGGTTGAAGTGGAAAGATCGAAGCAATATCCTTTGGTCGCGATCGCTATTCTTATTCTATTGTGTGCTCCAAAAAATATTTTGGGAGGAACTGCCATGGAAATTTCATCGATTGCCTTCAAGGATGGGGAGAAGATTCCGATTCAGTATGTCATGCCGGGAGCAGGAGGCAAAAATATTTCAATTCCTCTGACGTGGAAGAACGTGCCCGCCGGAACAAAATCTTTTTGCCTTTCGATCGTTGATCCGCATCCGGTCGCTCAAAACTGGGTGCACTGGCTGGTCATCAATATTCCGCCTCAGATCACCTCCATTGACGAGGGAGCATCGAAGACGATGATGCCTCAGGGATCGGCCGAACTGAAAAACTCTTTTGGGGATATCGGCTATGGGGGGCCGCAACCTCCCAAGGGGACGGGCGACCATCCGTATGTTGTGACCCTTTATGCCGTCAATGTGGAGAAGCTTGATCTTGGAGTGAACACCTCTCTCTCGGCATTTAAGAAGGCTATTGAGGGAAGGGTCATCGGGTCAGCTTCCATCACCGGCAAGTATGGCCGTTAAGAAAGGAGACATTTTGTGGGAGGATATGCGGGAAAGATCTTAGAGGTCGATCTTGGAACGGGCAAGATAGAAACCCTGTCAGTCGAAGAAGAGGATCAGAGGAGATTCTTGGGTGGGAGTGGTCTTGCGGCGAAAATCTTCTTCGATTCTTTCGATACGAAAGTTGACCCCCTTTCTCCTGAAAATCCTCTCATCACGATGACCGGTCCTGTGGTTGGGACCCAATTTCCGGGTACATCGAGGTTTGCCGTTTGTGGAAAGTCTCCTTTGACAGGAATCTGGGGAGAAGGAACATGCGGCGGTAATTTTGGGCCTGAGCTGAAGTTCGCGGGAATGGATGGGATTGTCTTAAAAGGGGCGTCATCCAGTCCTGTTTACCTCGTTATTGAAGACGATCAGATTGAGTTAAGGGATGCCAGGGACCTGTGGGGAATGGACAATTATGCAGTCACAGACCTCTTGAAGGAGAGGCATGGAAAAGAAAGAAAACCGAAAGTCCTGTCCATCGGCCCTGCCGGTGAAAATCTGGTCAGGTTCGCAGCGATCTGCAACGATAAAGGCGATTTCATCGGTCGGACGGGCATGGGAGCTCTGATGGGCTCAAAGAAGTTAAAGGCTCTCGCTGTGAAAGGTTCAAGAAAAGTAGAAGTTTCTTATCCGGAAGAATATGCGGCACTGAGAAAACTTTTGGTTGCTAAATCCCGCGACGCTGTGGTGGCACAATCATTCCGGTCCATGGGAACGGATGCCGGAATGGACCTGGGAATGATGACAGGCGATGTGCCCATAAAAAACTGGACCATCGGAGAAGATTTCCAACTCTCCGCAAATCTTGGCGGACCCTCCTTGACGGAAAAGTATCTTACCAGAAATCATGCCTGTTCTTTTTGCCCAGTTGCCTGCAAGCGGATGGTCAAGGTTAATGATGGGCCTTTTAAGACGGAAGAGGGGCCGGGACCTGAATATGAGACCTGTGCAGCTTTCGGGACGCTGATCATGAACGATGATCTCGCAGGGGTGATCAAAGCCAATGAGTGGTGCAATCGATACGGCCTGGATACGATCAGTTGTGGTGCGACCATTGCCTTTGCCATGGAAGCCTACGAGAAGGGGCTGGTCACTAAAAAAGAGATTGACGGAATTGACCTGACCTGGGGAAATATCGAGGGGGCCATCGAGTTGATCCACAGGATTGCTAAGAGAGAAGGGATTGGAGCAATTCTATCCGAGGGGACCAGGGAAGCGGCGAAAAGGTTGGGCAAAGGTGCGGAGGAGCTTAGCGTCGAGGTAAAAGGGTTAGAGGCTCCGATGCACGATCCAAGAGGTTTCCACGGTATGGGCCTCGCTTACATGACTTCCAACCGGGGGGCCTGCCATCTTATGCATCTTTGTCTGGGCGTGGAACAAGGAATCACTGCATACCCGGATGCTGGATTTCAGGAAAATTATGTTGGTCAATCAAGTGAAGGAAAGGCAGAAATGGTCAAGCTTTGTGAAGACCTTGGCATTCCCTGCAACTCTCTGGTGATCTGCGAATTTGTGGCGTGGACGCTTTCGGCAAAGGATCTTGCGGAGATGGTAAGGGTGACCACTGGATTCGATTTTTCGTTGAAAGAACTCCTTTCGTGCGGGGAACGAACATGGTTCTTGAAAAGGGGGCTCGGGAATATGATGGGAGTGACCGAAAAGGATGACAAGCTGCCGAAGAGAATCCTAACACCGGTGAGTGAGGGTGCTGCCGCCGGTTCTGTTCCGGATGTAGAAAAGCTACTGAGAGAATACTATGAGATCAGGGGACTGGACAGAGAGGGTAAACCCAAAATAGAAGTACTTCTTAAAGCTGGACTCGGAGATCTGGCAGAGAAGTTACACGGGTGAAAGACGAAGCCTATAGAGAAGGAGGTATGTCATGGCCTTAACATTTCCAAGCGTGGAATGGGTTGAAGAGTATAAGAAACAGATCAATTTGAGCGAGGGTTACAAAAAAGCAGCAGCAACGTGGACCGCCGGGGTAGTAGCCTTAGTCACATCAGCCAAGCCAGAGATAGGCATCAACGAGGATGTTGGAATCTGGCTTGATCTCCATCAAGGGGTTTGCAGGGAAGCAAAGATCGTCACTTCTGAAGAAGCCCAAAAGGCGCCTTTCTGTATCACGGGTGATTATGCTCGATGGAAACAGGTCATCAAGAAGGAATTGGAGCCGGTCAAAGGGATGATGCAGGGAAAGCTGAAGCTGAAAGGCGACCTGCCGACGATAGTTCGTTATGTCAAGGCTTCTCAGGAACTCGTTGAGTGCAGCACTCGAATCGACACGAAGTTCCTGGATGAGTAAGCAAATACAAACGCATTTCTTAGCCAGTCCATAATAGTATGGACGTTGAAGACCAAATCCCTCCTGCCCTCCCTTTTGCAAAGGGAGGAATTTCCCCTCTTTGGCAAAGAGGGGTCAGGGGAGATTTTCGTAGAAGTTTTGTCTTTAAACAGGAGGATAAGCCATGCCCTATGATTCCAGCCTCAATTTCATTTTCTGGTGTCCCACGAAGTTGGTCTTTGGTGAGAATGCTGCTCTCGACGTGGCCATGGAGGTGGAGAGCCTTGGGTGCAAGAGGGTTCTCATCGTTACGGATAGAGATCTCATCAAAAACACAGACATCCCGGAAAGGATAAAAAAGGCTCTCGGTAAGTTGAGCGCGGGAGTTTTCTCAGATGTCGAAGCTGATTCCGGCCTCCACATGGTCAATCAGGGAGCGAAGGTTGGTAAAGAGCTGGGAGCTGACTGCCTCGTCAGCGTGGGTGGGGGAAGTGCGATCGATACGGCCAAGGGGATCGCCATTCTTCTGAAGGAAGGGGGGAAACTGCAGGACTATGCGGGGTTCCAGGTGCTCACAAGGCCGCAGACACCTCACATCGTCATTCCGACGACTGCAGGGACTGGAAGTGAGGTCACTTACGTAGCGGTGATCAAGGATCATGAGGCGGGAAGGAAATTGCTTTTTGGAGATTACCATATTCTTCCGAATGTTGCTATCCTCGACCCAAAAATGACCGAAGGACTGCCCCCTAAACTAACAGCGGCCACCGGAATGGATGCCATGTGTCACGCCATCGAAGCGATGCATTCCTTACAAAGGGAGCCCATGGCCGATGGGATGGCCCTCCACGCGATAAGACTCATCAAGGACTTTCTTCCCAGGGCCGTGGAAGATGGGAAGGATATGACAGCAAGGGGACAGATGCTCATCGCGGCCAACATGGCAGGGGCTGCCTTTTCCAATGCCCAAGTGGGGATTGTCCATGCCCTCGCTCATACTATTGGTGCGAAATTTAAAGTTCACCACGGTCTGGCAAACAGCATCCTTCTTCCTGCGTGCGTGAAGTATAATGCGGATGCCTGTGGTGATATCTATCGGGATATCCTTTCAGCGATGGGTGTAAACATCGAAAGGGTTTCACCGGAGAGGGCCGGAGATATCCTGGCAGACGGGCTTGCTGAATTCACCAAGAAGTTAGGTCTTCCACAAAAACTGAGGGAAGCAGGAGTTCCCCAAGAAGGGCTGAACGAATGTTCTGAAATTGCTCTTTCGGATGGGGCGATCGTTTATAACCCAAAGTTTATCAGCGATTCGGCCGAGGTTCTCAAAGTATATCAACAGGCCTGGTGATTGAGAGTGAAAGAACCTGTGATCATCCTCGATGATGGGGCGAAGGACGTGGGTCTGGCAGAGATGCTCTTTAATCTCCTTCGTCAAAACCTGGAGCAGAAACCTGAAAAGGTGTCGAGCTTCAAGGCCCTCGATTCGAATGTTGTGATGGTGGCGAGAGATATCGATATCACGCTCACCCTCGCTTTCAAAAGAGGGGAACTGAAGATATATGATGGCGTCGTGGGAAAGCCTGATCTGAAGATCATCGCAGACCATGACGCGATCTTGGAACTAAGCCTCATCAACATCTGCATGGGTCTCCCCAACTATTTTAACAAAACCGGAAGGAATGTCTTCAAGAAAGTTCTCTTGGGAAATCTCAAGATCGAAGGGCTACTGAGGCATCCCCTCCAACTGACTCACCTGACAAAAATATTTTCAGTGAATTAAGAGACTGAACATAAATCGAGGATGGGCTCACATTAAAGGGTTAACGGGATTAAGTGGCTTATGCTTAAGCTCCGGCTCGGATTTTCTCTTGCTCGACTTTTTCATGAAGCCACATTGACATCAACTGGGTGAAAGGAATCCCTTTATTACGGGCAATTCGCTTTAGCAAGGCGAGGTCGAAAGGATCTAATCGCACGGAAACCGGTTGCCGAGGGGGGCGGGAAGCAACGAATAAATCTGCTCTTTCGATCAGCTTGGACACCTCTTCGGGTTTCTCCCGCGAAATCGAAGAATCCCATGCTTTGGCTTCACTCTTCAGCTTCTTCTTTATTTTTTGGGGGATCTTTTTCATTTAAAGTAAGGAGGCAGGCTTAATCACGATATCAAAATAACGTAATTTTTTGATTACGTCAAGAAAATCGATCGCATTTTGGAGGCGAGTCATGAAAATCCTTGGTTTGAATGGAAGCGAAAGGAAACTCGGAAATACGGAGATCCTCGTCAAAGAGGCTTTGATGGGAGCCGAGGAAGAAGGCGCCCAGGTTGAGATGCTCAGGCTGACCGACTACAAAGTATTTCCGTGCGACGGGTTAGCTCCGTGCGTTTTTGGAAATAAGCGCTGTAACCTGGAGGACGATTTTAATTTCATCGTGGATAAAATATTTGAGAGCGATGGGGTGGTTCTGGGGACTCCCTGTTACATCCTGGAGAGCACCGCGATCATTAAACAACTCATCGATCGAGTATTTTCAGTTAATTACCGCTCCGGGGCGAGAGGTAAGCCTGCCACGGTGATTGTCCCCTATGCCACAAGAGGTTGGACACCCTATGCCTTTCTGCAACCCAACATATTATTCCTTATGCTCGGAATGGAAGTGATTGACCGAGCCCTGGTCCATACGCAGGCAATGAACGAAGTAGTGCTTTATGACAGGGCCCTGGCGAGGGCACGACAAATGGGCAGGGACGTGGCCAAAGCCGCTAAGGCGGGAGACACTTTCTATCGCGGGGAGCCGGGAATCTGCCCGATCTGCCAGGATCGGGTACTTCGAATCCTGCGAGACGATAAGACAGTGGAATGTGGTGTCTGCGGAATAAGAGGCAAGATCACTGTTGAGAAGGGAAAGATCAAAGTTCGTTTCGACAAAGATGGCATATCGAATCATCGTTTCACTCAGGAAAATATTTACCGGCACTTCACTTATCACATCAAACCTTCCCGTGATTACTTTAATAGAACGAGAGAAACCACCAAAGCGAAGAGAGAACGATATCGTGAATATCCGAAAAGTGCTTAGAACCAGATGCTGAAACGAGTTCAGCATGACATGATGGGTTGGTCTGGTCTTTTTGTCATCCCGAACCAGGTCCTGAAACGAATTCAGGATTCAAGGATTATCTAAGGATTTCGGGATCTCAGTCTTAAGTTAAAAAGAATTTATATTTTAAAGCGCCGCCGTGTGGGCGGAATTTCTACTTCTATGAGGTGATCATCATGCCAACGCTTAAAGGAAAGTTCAGATGGTATCCCGGCGATCCCCTGGTTGAAATAAGACGGAAAGACCTGGAAAAAATCGCTCGTCAATGCGGGGTCACCATCACTTTGGATGAGGTCAAAGGGAAAGATTTTTCTACCGAAGGGGAAAGAATTTTGGAGAGGACTGAAAATGCGCCTTTAGAGGACGTAACACAGACTGTCGTGACCATAGCAGCACCGACGGAGCAGGCCTTTAGGAAATGTCTCCTGAAAGTTATCGATAAATACAGAGCACCCCGGACGGTCTATTCCGCGTGGGGCAGCGATGAACGGGCCAAGGAGATTTTCGAAGAGTTGGCCAATGCATGGGATGGCTGGTTCTGATGCTGGGTTTTTTTGTTAATACGTTCGACAGCGCTCAGTATTAACCCTGAGTCCTTCGGCTGAACTCGGGGCCTTGACCTTGTCGAAAAGCATCCGTTGGCCTTAGAACCCAGGGAGTCGAAGGGTTGATCAATCTGCCGTCTTGCTTGCTTTCTTTATCTTACCGTATCTCCACATCTGGGCAAAGACTTGAACAGCATATTCCGGGAAATCGTAGCAGGGAAGGCGATTCTGTTCCAGAAAGCCCTTGCAGGCTTCTAAGTCTTTTTTAGCACCTAAAAGGGAGAAGAAGACCGGCTTGGTGCATTGTTCCAAAAGCAAATCCACCGCAGGCCGGTAGATTTCAGGCCCCCTGTTCGCAAACGAAATCCAGATAATTCCGTCCACCCCGTCATCCTCTAAGAGAGCTTTTAGAATTTCTGTGGCGGTCTTTTCAAATCCATGGGTCAACATATCGGGAAAAAGATCGACAGGATTTCGAGTTTTCGAAGGGGTGGCTATCACTCTGGAGATTTTTTCGCGCGTAACGTCTCCCAGACGGGCTACCTGCAGTCCATGCTCTACCGCGGCATCGATGCTCATGATGGCCTGCGCCCCGGTGTAAGTGATGAAGGCAAGACGCCTTCCCCGAGGAATGGGCATGGTTAGAAAGCCTTTCAGCGCCCGGATAAAATCATCGATCCCACTCATGCGCAGGACACCTGCTTGACGCATGGCTCCTTCAAAGACCGCATCCTCGACCATCATGCTCGCAGTATGGGATGCTGTGGCCCTGGCGCCCTCCTGAGTTCGTCCACCTTTGATAATGAGCACAGGCTTCCTGGCCACCGCCTTCCTTGCTATTTCTAAGAATCGTCTTCCATCCCGGACATCCTCCAGGTACATTCCGATGATCTCCGTTTGCTCGTCATCCATCAGGTAGGAGAGGGCATCGGATTCGTCCACGTCCACTTTGTTACCCAGTCCGATTCCTTTTGAAAGCTTGAGACCTTCAAAAGAGCTTAAATACCGGAGAAAGGCTCCCACGAAAATCCCGGATTGTGCGGCGAATCCGATGGGCCCGGGCTCCAGCATATAGGGAGCAGCAAAGTAGGAAGTGGTAAGTCCATTCGCCGTGTTGAGCAGGCCGAGGGTATTTGGGCCGAATCCTCTCATTCCACTCGATCGTAGAATCTCTCTAACCTCTTCCTGGTATCTGGCTCCTTGGGAACCGGTCTCAGCAAACCCCTCTGCGGAAATGACCACTCCCTTTACACCTTTGCGGCCGCATTCCCTTAAAGCTTCGGGAACGAGCTGCGGGGGAATGTGTAAAACTGCTAAGTCAACAGGGAAGGGGACGTCTTGTAGTTTGCGATACAACGGAGTTTCAAAAACTTCGCCACCCTGTGGGTTGACGCCTGCCACCTGACCCTGATACCCGACTCTCTTCAGAACCCTGAGGAGCTGCGCTCCCGGCTTCTCGGGATCCCTCGACGCTCCGATGACAACCACACTTTTCGACTCTAAGATTTCCTTGATTGAACGCATAGGCTTCCCTCAAGAATGATTCTCTTTGTAGCATATTCGGGCGAAAGATTAAACTGCTTAAGCTTTTAGTCTTCCCATCCCTCCCCCTCCCGTGTTTGGGTCTTATCGAAAAGGGGAGAGAGGTGAGGATATACAAAAAATACAGTATCCCATATCAGAAAATAAGATGTTTACCCCATT
>Ga0187771_10003015_pt1 | contig 11713 bp, 7 predicted proteins | sample 0116_SJ02_MP15_1_FD_133139 | JGI IMG/M metagenome (GOLD analysis project Ga0187771, IMG submission 133139) | Tropical peat soil microbial communities from peatlands in Department of Meta, Colombia - 0116_SJ02_MP15_10_MG | ecosystem: Environmental > Terrestrial > Soil > Wetlands > Peat | place... | reverse complement strand
CGGCCGAATTCGCGTTCAATGGCAACCAGGTCTTCGCGCAACAGCTCGAAGATTTCTTTTCCGTTAATGGCTGCTGGTGTACTCAAGCAATTCTCTGGTGTGGCTTCCCGCCGCTCAGGGGCTGAAGCCCGATCCTTTTGCCGATCCTCTCGGCACGAACTAAGGTCGTGCCCTTACAAAGCACCTAACCCAACTAGCGCTAATTGGTCCGGTAATTCGTGAACTGCATATCGATGCCGAAATCGCGCTGGCGGAGCAAGGCGATAATCTCCTGCAAAGTGTCGCGGTCTTTGCTACTGACTCGCACGAGGTCGCCCTGGATCGAGGCATTTGCCTTCTTTTTAGTGTCCTTGATCGTCTTCACGATCTCGCGCGCCTTTTCAATGGGAATCCCTTGCTGCATGGTGATGCGTTGCTTGGCGGTGCCTCCGGCTGCCGGCTCGATTGCGGCATAGGTCAACCCTTTCAGCGGCACGCCGCGTTTCACTAGCTTCTGCTGGAAGATTTCATTGACGGCTTTCAGCTTGTAGTCGTCAATCGAGTGCAGGATGATCGCTTCCTTGCCTTCTATTTCAATGCTGGATTTCGAGTCTTTCAGGTCAAAGCGAGTGTGGACTTCCTTTAGCGCCTGCTGAATGGCATTAGAAACTTCCTGCAGATCGATTTTGCTGACAATGTCAAACGTGTTTTCGGGCATGATTTTTGCTTCCCAATAGATTACAGGGAAATGGCGAAATATGCTTGTAGCTGACTATACCGCGGTACGAAGGTTAAAGAAACGGTAGAAGTTTTCCGCGGTTTGGTGGCCAACATCTTCGGCCGAGATGCCGCGAATTTCGCCGATCTGGCGGGCGGTCTCTTTCACGAAAGCGGGTTCGTTGCGCTTGCCCCGGTGGGGAATTGGCGCAAGATATGGGCTGTCGGTTTCAATCAGCATGCGATCGATGGGAAGTTGGCGGGCGGCATCGCGAATCTGCTGAGCTTTGGGATAAGTCACGTTGCCTGCGAAGGAGATCATGAAACCCATGTCGAGAGCGCGTTGGGCGTGTGGCCAGGCTCCGGTAAAGCAGTGCAGGATGCCGCCCAGACCGCTCGGCGCCCAATGTTGCTGGAGGAGGCTCAGGCAATCGTCCCAGGCATTCTCGCTGCCGTTCGACGGACGGCAATGAATGATGATGGGGAGTTTGGCCTCTTTGGCCAGTTCCATCTGCCGGAGGAAGACGCGTCTTTGGACGTCGCGCGGTGAGTGGTCGTAGAAGTAGTCCAAGCCGATCTCGCCCCAGGCAATCACCTTGGGATGCTTTACCAGCACGGCCATTTCGTCGAAGTCAGAATCGCGGGCTTGTTCAGCCTCGTGAGGATGGATGCCCACGGTAGCGTACATGAAGTCGTATTGAGTGGCCAGACGAATTCCGCAGTCGAGCGTGCCCGGGCCGTCCCCGTTGCCGATAGCGACGATGGTTTCAACACCGTTCTCGCGGGCGCGCGCGATGACCTGTTCGCGATCAGCGCTGAACTGCTTGCCTTCAAGATGGGCGTGGGAATCTATGAACATAAGTCGCTAGTCATCGGTCGATGGTCTTCGGTCATTGGTCAAGCCCTGGGTGGCCTAGGTTGTCATTCCGAGCAGAGCGAGGAATCCCTATTACGGCCAAGTCTCTTGATGGCGGTAGGGATGCTTCCCTTCGGTCAGCATGACAACCTTTGAGACGGCTTATGGCCTCACTTCAGCCTTGCTCCCACCGGCACATCCTCCAAAAAGCCTGCCAGCACGGGCTTGCCGCCTTCGAGCGATGCGGCCACGATCATACCGTTTGATTCCAGCCCCCGCAGTTTTCGAGGCATGAGGTTGGCCACGATCACGACTTTTCGGCCGATCAAAGTTTCCGGCGCGTAGGCTTCAGCAATGCCCGCCACTAATTGACGGGTCTCCGTGCCAATGTCCACTTCCAGGCGCAACAGTTTGTCGGCGCCTTTGACCTTCTCGGCCGCTTTGACTTGGCCGACGCGAAGCTCTATCTTGGCGAAGTCGTCGATGGTAATTTTGCCGTCGGAGACTGACGCCGGGGCTTTAGGCGCAGGGGAGGGAACTGGCTGCGCAGCTGCGGGCGTCTCTGAGGGTGGCGTAACGACTGGTGCTCGTCCCTGCTCTTCCATCTTCTGCATCCTTTCCACTGTGCTTTTGTCGGCGCGAGGAAATACCGGCTCGATTTTGCCCAGCCGTGTTCCGGCTGGTAGCTGCGCCCATTGCAAGGCTGAGAGATCAAGTTTTCGGATATCCCCAAGGCCCAGTTGCGCCCAGATTTTTGCTGTGGACTCCGGCATGACCGGATGTGCCAGCGCGGTGACAATCCGCAAAGCCTCGGCGCTCGTGTGTAAGACCGTGCCCAAACGGCCGCGGCTGGCAGGGTCCTGCTTTTCGCCGAGCGACCAGGGCTCGTTTTCTACGATGTACTTGTCCACCAAGCCCACCAGCCCCCAGGCAACCTCCAGGGCACGAGAAAACTGGAACTGGTCGAAGAGCGCGTTGAATTCAGAGATCGTTTTCTGCGCAGCTTCCGCAATAGCGTTGTCGGAGGTGTTGGCAGACGGCAAAACTGCAGGGATCTCTCCCTGGAAATAGCGGCCGATCATGGTCAAAGTTCGGCTCGCCAGGTTTCCTAATCCATTTGCCAAGTCAGCGTTGTAGCGCTGCACCAGGGCGTCGAAGGAGAACGATCCATCTTGTCCGAAAACGACCTCGCGCAGCAGGAAGTAGCGCAAGGCATCGTTGCCAAGCACATCGATGATGGTATCCGCACGCACGATGTTGCCGCGCGATTTGGACATCTTGTTTTCTTCGAACAGCAGCCAGCCGTGGGCTACGATTGCTTTGGGAAGCGGCAACCCCGCGGCCAGCAGAAACGCTGGCCAGTAAACGCAATGGAAGCGGACAATTTCCTTGCCGATCATGTGCACATCGGCGGGCCAGTATTTCTGAAACGCCGCTTGCGCCCCCCCGTGGGTCGAACCGTAGCCAATAGCGGTGATGTAATTCGCCAGCGCATCCAGCCAGACGTAGATCACGTGCTTAGGATCGTCGGGAACTGGAATGCCCCAAGAAAATGTCGACCGGCTGATCGACAGATCGCGCAGACCGGAGCGCACGAAGGAAATTACTTCGTTACGCCGCGTTTCGGGGCGCACAAAATCGGGGTTGGCGTAGAGTTCCAGCAGCTTGTCCTGAAATGCCGAGAGCTTGAAGAAGTAGTTTTCTTCTTCCACCGTTTCTGTGGGGCGGCCACAAAGCGGGCAGGGATCGCCGGGCTTGGCGCCGTCAACATAAAGCTCGTCGGATACGCAGTATTGCCCTGTGTACTTGCCCTTGTAGATGTAGCCGTTGTCGCGGATGCGCCGGAACAGCTCCTGCGTGCGCTTCTTGTGGCGATCTTCGGTGGTGCGGATGAAGTCGTCGTTAGAAATGCCCATCCGCTGCCACAGCTTGCGGAACTCTCCGGAGATTTGGTCGGCATATTGCTGCGGAGTCTTGCCGGCTTCCTGCGCCGCACGCTCGATTTTCTGCCCGTGTTCGTCGGTCCCGGTGAGAAAGAAAGTATCAGCCCCGAGCATCCGTTGGCGCCGCGCGATCGTATCACACACGATCGTCGTATAGGCGTGGCCAATGTGGGGCCGCGCGTTCACATAGTAGATCGGCGTCGTGATGTAGAACTTCTTGCCCATTGTTAAAGTGTATCAATCGAGTGAAATTTGCGCTGCAACCGAGCTGAGCAAGGGTCGAAGCAGTGGACGCAGTCGCAACGCACTGTTTTCGCCGTCCAGCACGCAAAACCTACTGCTAGCGAGAGTCGAATTGTACGCGGCGAGGTTCTGTGTTCGGCCTGTGTTGACTGCTTATTCTACGGGAAGTCTGCGGGGTTGAACACGGCATCAACGACGGTGCCAATCTCATCCATTGCTCCGTCAATATCCATGGTGAGGCGGGCCAGATCCATCTTCGCAAGAGCGGGGTGGTTTTGCAGCAGCTTGGTCCAGGCGTCTTCGCCGGTCAGATCGACGGACAGGTGTTCGTCGTATCCGTAGCCAAGGCCGCGCAACCGGCATAACACATCACTCAGTTGGACCAGCCAGACGAGTGAACCGGACGTTGGCGCGGTCACGGAGCAGTGATGAAGCTCGATCGCATTGATTATGTCCGGAGAGAAATGCCAGGATTCGCCCAGTATCCGACCGGTTTCGCAGTGAGTGAATCCGAGGTTTTGCAATTCACTCTGGTGAATCGCCACGTGAGTATCCTGGGCAGCCTGGAGGCATCGCCGAAATTCCTCCCCGCAGGTAAGGGTGTTTACCAGGATTCCGAGATCGTGTAGCAAGCCGGCAAGATAGGCTTTCTCCGGATCTGGATAGTCAATTAACTGCGCCAGCTCTCGGCTCACAAAGGCGCAGCCGAGGCAATGGCGCCAGAAAACTGCCGGCGGCAAAACCCACTGCTCCGCAGGCACAATTCTGTTGAGGCAGCATCCCATCAAAATGGCCACCACCCGTCGTATGCCAAGTGCTGTGACCGCGCCACGAACGGTCTCTGTATTCCGCCTGCCAAACAAAGGGGAATTCGCCATGCGCAGGCACTGTGCCGCGATCGTGGAGTCGTATGAAACCATCTCGAAGACCTGCTCCAGATCCACTTGCTCCGGCGGCAGCTGAAGCATCGACACAAGCGGAAGGACGATGACAGATACCGCCGGCATGTCCTCAAGAGCCCTAATTCGCGAGCGGATTCGCTCAAGATACTCAGCGCTCACGGCTTGCCTCCGGAGATGTGTTCGCGGCTGATTTTGCAAGATTGAGATCCTTTGTAATCACCGGATGAAATGGCGATGATTTGATACGAGGACTCTGCGCAACTGGGGATGGTCCCACTATCACCCTCCTTAACAAGATGTAGGCTTGATCTTGCCCGTTTAACTGAAGGGAAATGCAATTACCCAAAGGCGGATCGTGCCTCGCACGTTGGAAACCATACTTCTAACGCCCGTGCGAAAGCGTCAGCGAGTCAACCGAAAGGTAACGGATAATACCGCAGGCGATTTTCTGTCAGTGACATCCCGCAAGAAAGATTGGACGCGGAGAGCGGATTCTCGGCGATCAGCCTCACACCATCTTGTGACCGAACGCGGTCGCGCGGCTTCTGTCGCCGCACGTTGCTTCCGATAGAAGCTGAATCATCTTCTCAAACCGAGCGAACGTCGAACAGCTTGAGATAAGGCGGCGTCAAGCTTCGGGAAGGACAGCGGCCGAGCCATGCTGGCTACTCCATTTCGAAAGCCAGCCACTGCAGTTTGTCGTCGCGCTCCACCTGCAGCACAACTGCAGAGTCACGTTTCAGCTCATTTAGGCGGGCCCGCAGCGAGTCCAGGGAATCAATCGGAACTCCGTTGACACTATGAATTATGTCACCGGTTTTCAGGCCGGTATCGGGGCCAAGCAGGCTGACAGCACGCGCTACGACCACCACTCCGGAAGGGATTCTCAGTTGGCCAATCAACGAGCGCAGACGGTCATCGAGATCAATGGCCAGAATCCCGAGACGTTGAACCAAGCTCTTGTCAGGATCGACCGCGTCCATGAGTTTGTCCATGGCATCTCGGTGTTCGAGCACCGGAACGCTCAGCGTCTTTTCCGTTGTCCCGCGCTTGACAACCAGCGCCAACACGTCATCCAAGGGATGCAGATACATGACGGCGCTGAGAGCGGGGAGGGTATCAATTCGACGGCCATCGGCACTGACCACAATGTCTCCAACCTGCAGGCCGGCCCATTCGGCTGGACCGCCTGGGGCCACGTCGGAAATGATGACGCCGTAGCTCTGCGAAAGGCCCAGGCCTTGGGCGAGAGTCGGAGTGATGTTTTGCGCAGTTGCGTCGATCTCAACCCGGTGAACGTGGCCGTTCTTACGCAGGCTTTCATAGACGAACTTCACAATCCGCGCGGGAATGGCGAAGCCCAACCCCTCGCTACCTCCACCCTCGGAAAGAATCATGGTGTTGATGCCTAAGACGTAGCCGTCCATGTCAACCAGAGGCCCGCCGCTGTTGCCGGGATTGATGGGCGCGTCGGTCTGTATATACACCATCGGCTTGTCCGGGTCGGGCTGCCGCGCCACAGAGCTCACCACACCCATGGTCACGGTGTTCTCGAGACCTTCCGGGCTGCCGATCGCCAAAACCAACTGCCCCTGATGAGCCCGGCGGCTGCTGCTAAGAGAAAGCGTAGACAGGCCGGTTTTCTCGACCTTAAGCAGCGCGAGATCAGTCTCCTCGTGAAGGCCAATGAGCTTGGCGTCCAGCACGCGTTCCTTACCCTCGGCTTGAATTTGGCTTCCATCCGCAGTCGGCAAGATTACGCGAATGCGCTGTGCACCCCGCACCACATGTGCGTTGGTCACGATGTAGCCGTCGGAATCCACGATCACGCCTGAGCCAATGGCATTGTGCCGCGCGATGACAGCGGCTTCACGGCGGTCGGTATCTTCGACTGCTCCGAACCCAGTCACCTGGATTTGAACCACGGCCGGCGAAACCTTAGCCACCAAAGCCTGCAAAGCGGCGTTGAGCTGTTGCAGAACCGGCATGGCCTCGGGAGGATGAGCCGCCTGAGTTTTGTCGGAATCGTTCGCCTTCTGCACGGCAGCCTGCGGCGATGGGTTGAGCGGTGACTTGCTGGAGGGTTGCTGCGCGAATCCTCCGACGGCTGCGAGGAAAACGATGAGCGCGAGCCAATAGGCGCGGGATGCTTTGCCTATAAGAACACGAACGAGGACCATAGATCGAACTCCTGACCGACTTCACGGTACTATTCGAGGATCATCTCAGCTATAGAGATGCCTGGGTCGGCTGACTGGAAGCATATCAGGCGAGGATTCAAGATGAGATTGTTCTCTTGTTTCGTCGATTCTGGTTTCCGCCGTGGATAGCTTGGGCGGGCCGTGTCGTCGAACAGGCGTGCATCGCTGCCTGGATCACGCTCTTCAGCGGCACGTCATGCTCGATTGCGATGCGGCGGCAATCGTCATATTCCGGCGCGCAATTGATGATGGCGCCGTTCGTGCTGGCTGTCTTGACCCGCACCGCACCCCATGGTGTGCGGACGCTTTCCGACCGGCGCTCAAGAATCTGACGCTGCTGCTGGCGTTGCCGCACGCCCAGGGTGGTAGTCTCGCGGAAGATCAGCTGCGTCAGCTTCGGCACATCTTCTGGCCGGCACAAGACGGTCAGTAACATGCCGGGCCGATTCTTTTTCATCTGAGCCGGGATGCCGAAGGCGTCCAGTGCACCGTGGGCAAGCAGTTGCTCTGTGACGTACCCAAAGACCTGCGGGCTTAAGTCGTCGAGGTTGGCCTCGAGCACAGTGATAGTTTCTTGAGAAATGTCTGGCGCGATGCCAGCCTGGGCTTCGCCGATCGTGAGTCGAAGCACATTGGGCAGATTCGGGAATTGGCGGCGGCCAGCGCCGTAGCCGCTCCGCTCGATCTTCATGGCAGGGAACGGTGCGAAGCGCGACGCCAGCGTCCTCACAATGGCTGCTCCGGTCGGCGTAACCAGCTCCGCTTGAACCCCTGACGAATACACTGGAGCGCCTTTCAACAACTCCACAGTCGCGGGCGCTGGGACGGGAAATATGCCATGCGAGCACTCGATCGCGCCTCCTCCGACGTTAAGCGGCGAGGCCACGATATCGTCGACCCGCAAAGCTTCGGCGCCGACCGCGGCACAGACGATGTCAACCAGGGCATCGACGGCGCCCACTTCGTGGAAATGAATTTTGTCAACGCTACATCCGTGAACTTTGGCTTCAGCCGCGCCTAGCGCTTCAAAGATGCGAATGGCTGTGTTCTTCGCGGTGGTGCTGATGGCAGCGCCCTGAATGATCTGGCGAATTTCTCTCAAGCCCCGGCGGGGTACATGCGCAGAAGCCGCCCCGTGGTGCGCGTGCTTCTGCGTCTTGTGCTTCTTGAGGTGCACTTCCCGGGGCAGGTCTTTTTCACCGTTGGCATAAACATCTACTTTGGTGGCGGAGATTCCACTGCGATCCACACGCGAAATCTCAAGCCGGGCGCCTACGTTGAGAACGGCCACGGTTTCTTCCAGAAGCTGCGCCGAAACTCCGGCGTCCACCAGCGCGCCAAGGAACATGTCGCCGCTGATGCCGGAAAAACAGTCGAGGTAGGCAATGCGCATAGAAAGCAAGCTATTGGCAATTGGCTGTTAGCCGCTGGCGATCGCTTTTGGGATCCAGCCAGCCAACGCGGCTATGGACCGTGACCTCATCATAGGGAGGCGCACCAGTCGCGTCAAATTCTTGCTGGTTGGTCACTCTGCTACAATCACTACTTTCTCCGATTAGCCCAGAGGAATTCGTGTATCGCCATCTCGAAATCCGGCTTGCCCAGCGCATGCGCGACTTTTTGCAGAGCGCCTACGGGGTTGATCTGGCGCGGATCGTGATCGAACAACCACCGCGCGTGGAGTTGGGTGAGTATGCTTTGCCGCTGGCGTTTGAGCTGGCCAAGAAGCTGCGCAAGGCTCCGCGCAAGATTGCTGAGGAAATTGTCGGTGGAATCGGAGCGGTCGAAGGTTTTGAAAAGCTGGAACTGGCGGGCGGCGGCTATATCAACGCAAGGGTGAGAAGGGAAGTGCTGGCCGAGGCGCTGGCTGCCGATGAGCACCCGCACAGGGAAGTTCCGTCCGGGAAGGTCCTGGTCGAGCATTCCAGCATCAACCCCAACAAGGCCGCGCATATTGGACATCTGCGCAATGCGATTTTGGGCGACACGTTTGTGCGGCTGCTGCGTTTTGCGGGCAGGGAAGTCGATATCCAGAACTACATTGACAATACGGGCGTGCAGGTCGCCGATGTGGTAGTGGGATTCCTGCATCTCGAAAAAAAATCACGCGCCGAAATCGAAGCCCTCACTCGCGAGCCGCGTTTCGACTACTACTGCTGGGACCTTTACGCGCGCGTGTCGCAGTGGTACGCCGAGGACGATCAGAATCAGCAAGTGCGGTTGGAAACGCTACACGCGATTGAACGCGGCGGGAATGAGACTGCGGCTGTGGCTGAGTTAATTTCGCGGGCGGTGCTTCGTCGCCATTTGGAGACGATGGATCGGCTCGACATTGAGTACGACTTTTTGCCACGCGAGAGCGAGATCCTACACCTGCATTTCTGGAACGCGGCTTTCGAAAAGCTGAAAGATGGAGGCGTGCTGTTTTTCGAGACGGGTGGAAAGAATAAAGGATGTTGGGTGATGCGGCGTGCGGGCACCGGCAGCAGAGACGTAGCAAGTGGAGACGTCGCAAGCCATGTCTCTACGGAGCGTGTGGGAAACGATGATGTCTCCGAGGAAGATCAGAAGGTGATCGTGCGGTCGAACGGCACTGTGGGATATGTTGGGAAGGACATCGCGTATCATCTTTGGAAGTTTGGACTCCTGGGACGCGATTTCGGTTATCGCAGGTTCTATCGCTATCCCAACGGGCACGACTGCTGGGTTTCTTCGGCCGATGGCGAGAGCGTCCACCCGCATTTCGGCGACGTAGCCGAAATCTACAACGTGATCGATGCGCGCCAGGCAGAGGCGCAGAACACGGTAATCGAAGCCCTGCGCGAGCTCGGATACAAGGATCAGGCGGACCACTACACGCATTTTTCCTACGAAATGGTAGCGCTCACGCCGCGTTGTGCCGCGGAGTTGGGCTACGAACTTTCCGAGGAAGACAAGACGCGGTCGTTCATCGAAGTTTCGGGGCGCAAGGGTTTTGGCGTGAAGGCGGATGACCTGATCGATACGCTTATCGCTTCGGCGAAGAAGGAAGTGGATGCGCGTCATGCGGAACTCGACGAAACTGAGCGAGCGCGGATCGCCACACAGATCGCCATCGGCGCGCTGCGCTACTTCATGCTGAAGTACACGAAGTCTTCAGTTATCGCCTTCGATTTCAAGGATGCGTTAAGTTTTGAAGGCGAAACCGGACCCTACGCACAGTACGCGGTGGTGCGAGCGACGAACATTTTCCGCAAGGGCGGGATTAATCCCGAAGCGTTTTGCCGAGACGTAGCAAGCTACGTCTCTACGGATGACTATGCGAGATTCCTATCGGCGGAGGCGGGCAACGAAATCTGGGAACTGTGGCTGGCGTCGGCGAAAACGTCGTACATTGTGGATCAGTGCATCGCGACCGCCGAACCGGCGTACATGGCCAAGCATGTATTTCAACTGGCGCAGTTGTTCAACACGTTCTACCACAAGTGCCCGATCCTGACGGAAGCGGACGAAGCACGGAAGAAGTTTTTGTTGGCGACTACAGCCGTCGTGCGGCGGGAATTGATCCGCTGTCTGGCGGTAATGGGAATTGCCGTGCCGCCGGTGATGTGAAGCAGTGGGCTACCATTCTGACGAAAAGCACAAGGTCCCTCCACTCCGTGTTCCCTTCCAAGCGGAAGGGAACGCTTCGGTCGAGACGACATGTTCGATAAAGCTCAGCAGCCCGGCACGGCTCGCGAACGACCTGCCGAGCTGCGCTCGGCCTGGACGGGCGAGGGCGCCCGTCCCCACGTGTTAGTTGGCTGCTACTAGCGGTTGAAATCCCTCGCGAACTCGATCAAGCTGCGCACCGCAATTCCTGACGGACCTTTCGCGATCCAAGGCTTGTTCTCTTCCATCCAGGCGGTACCGGCGATGTCCAGGTGCAACCAGGGTGTATCTTCGGCAAATTCTTTCAGGAACATGGCCGCGTTTACGGCGCCACCATAGCGGCCACCAGAGTTCACGATGTCGGCGATATTGGACTTGATGACTTCGCGGTATTCGTCGTCGAGGGGCAGGCGCCAAAACTTCTCACCGGACTTCTCCAGAGCGCGTTTGAAGCGGTCGTACATCTGGTCGTCGCCGGCAAAGATCCCCGCGTTCACATATCCGAGAGCAACCACTACGGCACCGGTAAGCGTGGCCGCGTCGATGAGATGGGTACAGCCGAGCTGTTTCGCGTAGCTCAGGCCGTCGGCCAGCACCAGGCGGCCTTCGGCGTCGGTGTTGATGATCTCGATTGACTTGCCGGACATGGCGATCTGTACGTCGCCTGGCTTCTGCGCCTTTCCGGAGGGCATATTCTCAGTTGCGCAGATGACGGCGATCACTTTGGTCTTCGGTTTCAGCATGGCAATGCCACGCATGGCGCCGATCATGGCCGCACCCCCGGCCATGTCGTATTTCATTTTTTCCATGCCGTCGGCGGGCTTAATGGAGATGCCGCCGGTATCGAAAGTAATTCCTTTGCCGACCAGACCGAGGACGGGATTGGCGGGTGCGCCTGCTGGTTCGTAGCGCAACACGATCAGCGCGGGAGGCTCGTCGGAACCTTGCGCCACGCCCCAAAAGGCGCCCATCTTCAATTCTTTGATCTTGTCGGCGCCGTACACTTCGCACTTCAGTCCGACCTCCTGCGCCATGGCCTGAGCGCGCTGCGCGAGGATGGTCGGCGTCATTCGATTGCTCGGTTCGTTGACCAGTTGACGAGTAAGGTTCTGCGATTCGCCGATGATGCGCCCTTCGTCCACGGCTTTTTGCAGACGTGCGTGATCTCCGGAGGCCACAACGGTAAGCGACTCGATGGTCTGGTCCTTGCGGTCGCTCTTGTATGTGTCGGGATCGAAATCG
>Ga0187771_10003014_pt1 | contig 11713 bp, 16 predicted proteins | sample 0116_SJ02_MP15_1_FD_133139 | JGI IMG/M metagenome (GOLD analysis project Ga0187771, IMG submission 133139) | Tropical peat soil microbial communities from peatlands in Department of Meta, Colombia - 0116_SJ02_MP15_10_MG | ecosystem: Environmental > Terrestrial > Soil > Wetlands > Peat | place... | reverse complement strand
GTCGGGATCGCGGCGCAGACCGGCCTTGCGGGAAGCATCACCATCGAGAATGGAGCGGTGATGCTGCCCGAAAGGCCGGTCTGCGCCGCGATCACGACGTCTTCGCCGATCTGGCAGTTGTGGCCGATGTGCACTAGATTATCGATCTTCGCCCCGCGAAGAATGCGGGTTTCGTCGAGTGCGCCGCGATCAATGGTCGCGTTGGCGCCGATCTCAACGTCGTCTTCAATGACCAGCCTTCCCACCTGAGGAAATTTCTCGTAATGCCCGGTTTTGCCGTCGCGCACGTAGCCGAAGCCATCGCTGCCCAGAACCGCGCCCGCATGCACGATCACGCGGTCGCCCAGCGTGCTTGCCGGGTAGATGGTGACGTTGGGATAAATTTCACATTCGCGGCCAATCAAGACGCCTGCTCCAATAACGCAGCCAGCCCCGATGCGCGTTCGATCGCCGATGCGAGCCCGTTCACCGATCACGGCTCGCTCTTCCACGGACACACTCGCTCCCAGCACGGCCGATGGATGAATGACCGCAGTCGGGTGCGCGCTTCCTTGCTGCAAACTAGTCTCGCCTGGCAATCCCTCTCGCAGCAAACGCGCAGCCCGTGCAAAAGCAAGTTTGGGATGATCGCTGACCAACAGCGGCTTGTTGCAAGGAACAGAGGCTGCGAATTCTCCGGCGATAACGGCAGCCGCGTTTGACTGTAAGGCGGCGGCCAGGTGTTTCTCATCTTCAACAAAAACGAGACCCTGAGCCGTTGCCGACTCAATACTGGCGACGAAGCATACTTCGATGCGCCCATCTCCGACCAGACGCGCTCCCAATGCTTGGGAGATCTCGCGCAACGTGCACGGCCTTCTCTCGCTCTGCATGGCTCCAACTTTAATAGCAGCGAGCACCCGGGGGGAAGAGCCTAGCCGTGAATCTGAGGAAGGAGTCGCGATCCTGCGGCTCAGCAGGCCGGGTACCGTTTAGGGGATGGTGCAGGTCACATTGCCCTGGCACATGACGAAGGGGGCATTTTGGCTGGTCGTCACGTTGGGGCAATTGGGGTTGCTGCTTTGCAACGTCCACGTCCCCCAGATCACTCCGTTGCTCAGCGTTCCGGTAGTCCCCGGCGCGCCGCTGGCCGTGCCGCTGACGCCGCCGTTGGAGCCGGTTGTGAGCGTGAGGACATCTCCAGCAGGCGTCCCCGACGTCACAGTGTAGGTCATGGAGCCTGACACCTGGTTCGAGGAATTGGTGTTCAGGGTGGCTTGGCCGGAATAGCTCTGGTTGGTGCTGGGAAGGAAGCAAGCGGTCGCGTTGATGAAGCCGAAGCCAGTCGTGTCGATGGCTTGGCTGGAGCCTCCGTTTTGGGTGGTCACTGAAAATTGGGTCACGAAATTCAGTTGGCTGGCTGCGCCGGTGCCGCCCAGCAGGCGGGCTTCCCAATTTCCGCTGGTCTTCGTTGTGACGGTGGTTGAGGGTTTGCCCGTGCCACAACTGGAAACCGCCACGGCTAACGCCAGCAGGATCAGAAATGCAACCTTCTTCATGAACGGTCCTTGAACGGAATGCACTACTGAGGATAGAGAGATGCGGGCAGCGGAGTCAATGGATGCCAACGGCCAGCAGTGGGTCAGCCGGAAACTGACCCACTCCGGGGACACCGACCTCGGCTACTTGATGTAGTAGCCGGAGACTCGCCACTTCCCGTCCTTATCCAGCATGGGGGTCACCGTCTCCACGGCAGATTGCTTGTGCTCGAAGCTGGTCTCGTACTGAATGACGACGTACTGACCGTCGGGCGCACCTGGCAGACTCGTCTTATAATCCGCCGACTTAACCTTCCTCGATACGAGCTTGCCAAACGGGTCGCGGCTGGCGTGCAATGCGTCCTGCCATTGGTCTTTGGTGACGTGGCTCTTGAAGAACTGAGCGGCTTCATCCCAGCTCTGCGCGTACTTGCCGGAATCGACCAGCGCCAGCCAGGCATCCGCCGATTGCTGGGCTAGCTGTTCTGGCTTCGCCTGCGCGGATGCAAAAGCCGATAGCAGCAGGATGAATAGCGAGACTGATACAAACCTCGTTCTGATTTGTGCGTTGGTTGCGGTCATATCAATGTTCCTTTCTTTCGGTGATGAATGCGTTAAGTTAGCCCGACGCGTGCGCCGAGCGCCAAACGGCAGAGCTTTTCATTGCCCGGCTTCGCGCACGACGGCACAGATCTTGGTGCATCCGTCTGTGCGGCGCAAAACGCGGGCGGGGCGCCGCGCCACACTCGGCAGCTACGCGCCCCGCTTCTGCTTCAGCTCCGCCAGCAACTGCTCGATGCGGTCTTCCTTCTCCAGCTTGGCGAGACGGTCGTCGAGGTTGTCGGCGGCAATTTCCGATTTGGCCTGGCTGACGGCTTCCGAATGCGCTACCTTGCGCTTCATGCGGTCGAAGGCCGCCTGCTTGGAGCCGTCGCCCGAGGCCATGCGCGCGTCGCTGGCCTTGCCTACGGCGCGGGCGCGGCGATGCTGCGCGATCAGCACATCGGCCTTGGCCTCGGCCTCGGTCAGCTTCTGCTCCAGTTGCCGCAGCGCCGACTTCAGGTTCTCGACCTGCGCCTTCTGATCGGCAACCTGCTGAGTGAAGTTCTCGCTCAGCTCGCGGTAGCTCTCGACGCGCAGCAGCGAGGCGCGCGCCAGGTCGTCTTCTTTCTTGTCTACCGCCAGCTCAGCTTTGCGCATCCACTCCGCCACCTTGTCGGCATTCTCTTTCTGCTTTTTTTCCAGCAGGTGTTGGTCGGCGATGGCGACCGCCACCTGCGTCTTGACCTGCAGAAGCTGGTTCTGCATGTCGAGAATGACCTGCTTGATCATCTTTTCCGGGTCCTCGGCCTTGTCGATCAGATCGTTGAGATTGGCCCGAACCAGTGTCGAAACGCGCTCCAGTAATGCCATAGTGAACCCCCTTTTTTATCTGCTTGTCATCCTGAGGCGACGTCCTTTTCGTCGCCGAAGGATCTGGGCGCGCCGTGCACATCGCCCGCGCTGTTTGCGGGCGAACAAACCGCACGTTCGGCGCGCATCCCTAAGTTCACATCAAGTCCTTCCTTGTTGCATCCGGCGTGGTTGAAAATGCGCATCTTGCTACGCCGGTTCCGATTACGATTCCGATCACCGCGGCGGCGACTGCCCCGGTGATGTGAAGTAGTCCGAGCACCACTCCTGTGGCTACACCGATCGCAGTGCCAAGCGCGATGGCGCTCCCGATCTTTCTATGAACAGTCATAAGGACCTTCTCGTTATAGCCTGATGCGACTGGTGAAGAGCCGCGCATTGCGGACATTCCGGCCGCTTGGCCCGGACCGAGGCGCCCAGCACCATGCCAATCGCGACTCCGATGGCCAGCCACGCGCCAACGTGTCCGGCGAGCACTCCGAACACCGCGCCCAGAACGGCTCCCAGAGCCAGACCCAAACCTGCGTGCTTTGATTTGCTCGTCATAACTCACTCCCTACGGCTTCGCTTCCGGTACTTCGTTGCAGGCCGGAAGGCCGGATACTCGAAGCCGGATTGCGGGAACGGGCCCCGGCCCGTTCCCGCCCCCCTCGCTATTTCTTCGGCGAATCAGCTGGCTTCGGCGACTTGTCGCCGATCTGGCGGACTTTGCCCAGCAAATCGGTCAGCGACATGCCCGAGAGCGTCTCGAACAGCGCCGGAACCTGGGCCGCCATCTTGGCAATGTCTCCGGTGATCTTGTTCACTCCCGCCGCGTCGCCACCACCGGTCGAAACAACGGTTATGCGGTCGACGTTGGCGAGTGGACTCGCCAGCGCTTTGACCACATCCGGCATGTTGGTGATCAGCTTGTCGAACAATGCCGCCTGGTTGTACTCCTGGTAGGCCTCGGCCTTGACGTTCATCGCTTTGGCTTCGGCTTCGCCTTTCTTGAAGATGATTTCGGCTTCGGCCTCGCCTTGCTGGCGAATTGCGGCCGCCTGGCCTTCGGCTTCGGCGGTGAGACGCTGCTTTTCCGCTTCGGCCAGCGTCTCAATCCGCTGACGCTCGACCTCGGCCTGCTTCAGCACGGTCGCAATCAGTTCTTTCTCGCGGCGGTTGATTTCCGCTTCCTGCACCTTGACCTGCTGCTCTTTCTCCACCTGCTGCACCTTCACCTGCTCAGCGATCACCTGTTGCTGCATGATGTTGGTCTGGATGTCATAAGCCTTGTCGGCCTGTGCTTGCTGGCGTTTCGTGACTTCCAGGAATTGCGCCTTCTTCACTTCCAGGTCGCGCTGCGCTTCGGCCTGTTTGGCCAAAGAAGCGGTTTCGGCCTGCACGCGTTCCTGATCCGCCTGGGCCTTGGCAACCGCTGCTTCCCGCTGTGCTAGCGCCCGCTTGATGGCGGTATCGCGATCGGCTTCGGCCGCGGCCACGTCGGCATCGCGCCGGATGCGCGCCACATCAGGCTTGCCCATGTTGCTGATGTACTCGTTCTTGTCGCGCACCTCCTTGATGGTGAACGAGATGACTTCCAGTCCCATCTTGTTCATGTCGTCGGCGCAAGTGGAACGCATGCGGTCGCCGACCATCTCCGGCTGCTTCACGATTTCTTCCACCGTGAGCTGGCCGATGATGCCGCGCAGATGGCCTTCCATCACCAGCCGGATCAGGCCTTCACGCTCCTGGTCGGTCTTGGTGAGGAATTGTTCGGCCGCGGTGAGAATGGATTCCGTATCGGACTTCACTTTGATCTGCGCCACGGCCTCGACCGTGACGGCCACGCCCTGCCTGGTGTAGAGATCCTGTTGCGGGGCAACGTCAAATGACATCAGTTCGAGCGAGAGTTCGTGGCAGTTTTCGATCATGGGCAGCACCACCGTGCCCCGGCCGCTGACCACCCGCCGGCCACGAAATCCGTACACGACGAGCGCCTCGTGCGGTCCCACTTTGCGGGCAAGCCTGGCGAACATTCCCACCAGAAATAGAACGGCCATGACTGCAAGACCAACGATGATCCAGATTTCCACTACCCTCGACATCTCCGGCATAACGCCTCCTCTTTCTTTGCATTTCCAAGCGGCGCCGCTGCCACGCGGCAGCCCGGCGTCCGCGTTACCCTCGTGTCACAAAACCTGTGATCAGGTCCAGATCGTGGACGATCCGCTCCGGATCGCTGTGCCCCAGGAAAACTTCTCCGTCCGTGGTGCGGATGTGGACAACTTTGTTTCCCCACGTATAGGCGCGAGTGCTGCTGCCGCGGCGAATGCCGTATCCGCGCAGGAAAGGCCAGGGCTCAATCGAGTAGCTCAGAATCTGTGCCTTGGGGATCGTTCGCAGGCGGAACCCCAGCGTGCGAATCTCCAACGAGTCGGGCAGAAAGCGGTATTGGAAGCCGCCCCAGGCAAACAGAAACGTGCCCACACCAATTACGGCCACAACTATCAGTGCTGCGCTCGCCGGACCGGTCGGGAAGAACGCGACCGAAATCGCCGGGCCGAGCATCGCAACCAGAATGACGACAGCCCACAGTTGGCCGGAGTGCGTTTCTTCCGCCAAGACATCATTTCGCGGCGCGGTCGATTCCATACTTAGCTCCTGTCCCCACTTCCTTCTTGCACAAGCGCGACACTTAGCGTTCCCTCGACTCGGTATCGGGCTCGTTCAGTTCTCCCGCCATCTCGCTCCACAACTCCACGTAGGCAATTCCCTTTTCGTAGCGGATCACAACGACTTCGGTGCCTCTGGCCATGGCGCTGCCATCATCGCTGCGCGCGCCGCAGACGCGGCGTGTTCCCGCCTGCGAATACATCAACTCGCCGGTGCCTCCGCCTTCGCGGATCGCCACGCTCAGTTTGCCCAGCACGCCCACCATTTCGTAGTCGGCGGGGTCCATGTTCTCTTCTTCCGACATGAGAACCTTGGCGAGAAATAGGAAGATGATTCCGCCGCCCACCGTTCCGGCCGCCATCGCCAGCAGGAGTGCGAGACCTACCCATAAGGTCGAATAACGGCTGAGCAGATATCCTGTCCCACCAAACCAGGCAAGAAACGCGGCCAGCGTCGGAGGATTGAACGGCGACATGCTGCTCCGCGTTGCCTTCGCGCCGGCCCCTCGTGCCCCTGCCGGCGCGTGAGCCGCGGCGGACGCGTGTCCCGCTCCGGCATGCACAGTTGGAGCATGTGCTCCTGCGCCGTGGCCCACCGGCAAATGCGGAACGTGTGCGTGGAGGTGCGGCAAATGCAGCTTGCCAAAATGATGTCCGCCAAACACGAACGAGAAGAAGCTGAAGCAGAAACCGACAGCAAAACAGATCAGGTAGAAATCCGCCCAGGTAAAGCCTGTTGAGTTCATCGGATTCGCCTCCCTTCTGTATGCGGCGCACGGTTGCTGCTGGGGGCGGCGAGTTCGGGCCGCAGCGCCTCGAGCAGCCGGTCGGCCAGACCAGGTGTGTCGAGAATCGCTCCGAGCAACAGCAGGCAGCGGCGCGTGTCTTTCTCGCGCGCCGCTTTGATCAACACCTTACTGATCTCGGGATCCCCGGCAAAGCGCTCCGAACCCTGCAACAGCCACACATCAATCTGACCTTCTACTGTGCGCAGGTCGGAGGTCAGCTCGGCGTGGTAGCCATCGGGGTCATCTACCAGAAAGCCGGGATGAACTTTGAAGAACTTGGCCAGCAGCGCGCGCGAAGATTGCGTCATGTGGGGGCGAGCGCCGTTCTCGATCTGCGACAGGTAGGACTGGCTGATAGTCGTGTGCTTGGGGGCGCCTTTTTTTGCGCTTCCTTGCCGGGCCGTTTTTTCGGCGCCCAGCTCCTTGCGGATGGCTTGGACGATTTCGAGCTGAGTCATGGGCCGGCCCAGGCCGCGCAATGAGCCTTCGACTTCGCGCAGGTAGCGGATTTTCTCGCCCAGCTTCACAGCCACGCCCCAAGACTGCGTGTATTTCAAATCGAGATATTTATATTGCAATATGCGATTGATGTCAAGACCTGGATTTGGCCTATTTTCAAAGAGCTACCAGGGTCTGCAGAACTCCACTCTAAGAGGGTGCGGCGGTACCGAGACTGCAAGAGGAGGAACGGGAGGCCAAATGTGAAGAACGCGGGCGATGGATCAAGAGCTGCTGAAGAATCTCGTTCGCCCTACAAATGCAAGCCTTTATGCCGCCTATCGTTTCGCTTTTTTCCTTGAGTTTGCGACCTGGCCTGTGCGAAAACAAAATTCAGCGATGACTCTCCCGAAGAAAGGGGGATGCCATGGCCTACATTAAAAGGGTGCTACGCCTGAGGCCGCGAGTTGATCAGATGAAACAATGGATTCAACTTCTGCAACTCATGGCTTTGGTCAAGACTCTCACCGGCAGAGGTTAAAGGCCCAGGCGTGGTTGCCCCACCCTTGTCGCGTTCTTTGCGACAGGGTGGGGATTTTGACCTTCGTCCGCGCTACGTGCCGTTAAAGATAACCTTACCCCACCCTGTCCCGCCGCCTCACCCAATACTCGCGCTTAACGAAAACGGTATTACCAACCCGCCGTTTCCTCCCCTTCGCCCAGAAGACTACAACGTGTTTCAAAAATAGGTTTTGAAAGGGCGCGGCTTTCAGCCGCGCCGTCAGGAGTCAATCAGAGATGCGGGCTTTAGCCCCTGAGGGCAACGCTCTCGCTCAAGAAACCTATTTTTGAAACAAGCTCTAGTCAGAGTCCAGCTTCGATCCGGGAGCGCGGATCAAGATAGTCCCGCAAAGCGTCGCCAATAAAATTGAAGCTCAGCACCGCCAGCATCACGGCCAGCGCGGGAAAAAGAACAAGGTGAGACGCGTCGAACAGATGGGCGCGGCCGTCATTGAGCATGGTTCCCCAGCTCGCGGTCGGCGGTGGAACCCCAAGGCCAAGGAAACTCATGGTGGCTTCAGCGAGGATGGCTCCTGCCATGCCGATCGCCGCCTGCACGATCACAGGCTGAATAATGTTGGGCAGAATGTGGCGCACAATGATGCGCAGATCGCTCGCGCCCAGGGCGCGGGCGGCCTCGACGAATTCCCGCTCGCGAGCGGCCAGCACTTGCCCGCGAACCAGGCGCGCGTAGCCAACCCATCCGCTCAACGAGAGCGCGAGCACGAGATTGAAGATGCCCGGGCCGCGAAAGGCGACGAAGGCGATAGCCAGCAAAATTCCTGGAAAGGAAAGAAATGCGTTCATCAAGACGACGTTGACGAAGCGGTCGATGCGTCCTCCGTAGTAGCCGGCGATGGAGCCGATCACGAACCCGAGGGCGAGAGAAGTCGCAACGACCGAACTGCCCACGAGCATCGAGATGCGCGCACCGTAGATGACACGGGAGAGAATGTCGCGGCCGAGCTCGTCGGTGCCGAACCAGTGCTCATGCGAGGGTGAGTTGAGGCGTGCGGGAAGATTGATGGCGGCGGGATCTTGCGGGGCGATCCATGGAGCGAACAAGGCGAAAACCACAAACATCATGATCAGCACAACGCCCGCGGCAGCCAGGGGATTGTGGCGGGCATTCCCTGCAACGCGGCCGCGAAACGAGATGGCGACGGTGGACACAGCGATCCAATCTTAGACGCTTGCGCACAACCTGTGCAAAAACGGGACAAAAAGGGCCGATAAGAGTCCACAAGCAACATTGCGAAAAGTTATGGGTTATGTACAATCGGTTCGCGGTTCTGACACCAAGAACAAATCTCACGCCCAAAGGAAAAAAGATGAAGAACATTCTTGCCGTTTTCACTCTCGCCCTCGCATTCGTAGCTGGCGCGGCGCTGTCCGCCCAAGTTCGCGACTGGCACGATCTCGACGCCGTTCATAAGCACGTCGTGGAAGCCATTCATGAGATGGAGCGCGCCCGCGCCGCCAACCACTACGACATGGAAGGCCACGGAGCCAAGGCCGAGGAGCATCTGCGCGCTGCCGAGCGCGAATTGGGCCTCGCGGTTGACGCGGCCAAGGCAACCGCAAAGTAAGTCTTCAATTCAGTTCTCGAGATTGTCCCTCGCTCGGGGGCTGGTAGCGTGTTGTGCTTTCAAAGGCGCAGGGTGATAACTTGTTTCTACGCCGACTTGTTTCTGGCGGTCGTACGCGCTGGGGGCAGCGGGTAGTGATTGAGTTGGTGTGACGGCCTGGCAACAATTCTCCGCAAGGCCGCGAAGGGGAATCTGGATTGCCCGGGACGCCGAAAAACCATCAGGCGTGGATCTCCGCACTAGCCACAAGCCGCCGGACGTGAATTTGCCCTTCGCGAAGGCGGGTGCGCGGGCCGGGAAACCTTCAGCGCCGCGGCTGCCGCGGTCACCGTCAGGCCCGCGGGCTCGATGATCTCGGTGCGAATGAAATCTCCGGGGTGAGGCGGGTTCTTCATGGGCATGGCGCATGCTCCTTCTTCCGCAGGTTATAGTTCCAGCGCTCTGCGGAGGTCTTTCATCAGCAGCATCAGTTGCAGCTCGTGAATCGGCGAAGGCTCGAACTCGAAGTGCTCGTAGAACTTCCTTGCCTGCTCGTCAATCGCGTGAACGAGGACGGCCCGCGCGCCCACGATGTCAGCCGCGCGCGCGATTCGCGCCAGCGCATCTTTCAGGAGCGCTTTCCCAAGGCCCGTTCCTTTCTCATCCCTGTCAACGGCAAGCCTGGCCAGCAGTATGACCGGAATCGGATGTCGCGCCAGCCCCTTGGATACTCGGGCCGGAGTTTCCTCGACAGAAACACTTCCGGCCGAAATGGAATAGTACCCGACTACCGATCCGTTGCGGTGGACGACGTAGGTTCGAGCTGACTCGTTGTTCTGGTTTGTAAGGCCAAATCGTTTCAGCCAATCATTGAGGGAAGCATGGGTGCCGCAATCAAAGCGGCTCACATCGTGAATCTCCGAGATAGGCTCGACTTGCGAGAGCGGCGGCTTCGGATGTGGCATCAGCGCTGGTCGAGAACCGTGAGTTCACGGAACAACTTCCTCAGCCGGGGCTTGGCCTTGACGGGCCGGTCGAGGGCCTCGCTAAATCTTTGCCAGTCTCTGGGCGCAAGCTCGAATTGCCGCGTCTCGGCCAGTTCCTGTTCGGCGCGCGCGCAGGCGCTTTCCAGTATGAAGTTTGTAATGTTCACGCCGCGCTGCTCCGCACCCAAACGAATGAGCCGGGCTTCCCGTTCGCTGAGGCGAACATTGAAGCGCTCGGTGCGCTTTCTGCGAGCCGCTGTCGTGGGCATGAGCGAATCTCCTTGTGTACGTACGTTTAGCTCCTACCGTACATACAATGTACATCACATATCCCAGCAAGTCAACCACTGGGCACTCCACTTCAGGGCAGGCGCATATAGAAAGCAACCGGCAAGGATGCGGAGCGAACCACGCTCGCTTCGCTCGTGAGGCGGACGAATGCGTCCGGGGCTACATGATTTACGTAGGGGCGGACGCATTCGTCCGGGGTTGCGCGCGAAGCGCGCAATGCCCCTCTTCATTCCCATTTTGGATATTCCATCGAAGAGAATTGGCAAGTAAGCGTTTCGTGGCGCAACGAACGGCGTACATTTCAGTTATGGTCCTCGCCCGCAGTCACGGCGACCCGCTACTCAAGCTCATCATTCTTGTTGCGATTTTCGTTTACTGGCTCATAAAGTCAGCCTTCGGAAAGGAAGAGCAGCAGAAGAAATCACTTCCATCGTTTGCCTTCTCTGAACTCGAGAGTCAACCCCGCCCCAACATTCGTACTATCTACACCAAAATTCGTGGTGTTTCGTTCCAGAATGACAATGGCACGTCCCGGCAAGAGATTATCCGCACCTCCTGTCACCCGGGTGATGCACTGTTGCTTATAGGAGATCGAAAGAATCCGGTGGACCCTAATGCAATCAAAGTGATACGGATTTGTCACGGGGCAGATAGGAAAGCCGCGTTAGGAGAACATCTCGGTTATCTATCGAAAGAGATTGCAGCAGATTTAGCCATTGTGTGCAAGAAAGGGCTATTAGGGTTCGCTGAGATTCTTGAAGTAACCGGCGACCTGACAGGACAGGAAGGTGGCTATGTCGGTGTCGACATCCGGGCCGAGATATTTATGCCTAAGGACAGGGCTACCAGTAAACGCAAGGTGCCCCGGCTTACCAGATCGTACAAAGGAGAGGGGGTCGCATGAGAAAAGCGCTGCAGTTCTTCTCAGCGGTAACAATGGCAATAGCTCTGATTGTCGCGGTGTTCTCATTGGGGAGCTTTGTTAACGACAAAGGCCGTGCTGCGAAAGCATCGGAAGAAAAGGGCGATGCCGCGAAAGAATGGGAAAGAGCTATACAGGCCAACGTGCCGGACAGCATCGGTCGCATGGACCTTGATCGTGCGGAACAGGAGGAGCGCACTGCTGAAGCAGACGCAGCCAGTGATTCTCTGGCACTGGGCCTGTCCATCGCGATTCTGCTGATCGCTGGCGGAGTGTGGCTACTTGGTAGCATCGCTGCATCCGTGGCCAGGTGGTCAGGTCCAACGCGTGAAGAGGCTGGTCGAGTCGCTGAGGCCGACACGGGCCCCACATTAGTTTCCTCGACTGGATGACGTTTCATTGCCTGATCCTCGGGTTCGCCACCGAATACAGCACATCCGTCAGGAAGTTAACGGCGACATACGTCAGCCCAATCACCAGGATGCAGCCTTGCACCAGATAGTAATCGCGGCTGGAGATGGCTTGAATGGTGAGGCGGCCGATGCCGGGCCAGGCGAAGATCGTCTCGGTGACGATTG
>Ga0187771_10003013_pt1 | contig 11714 bp, 7 predicted proteins | sample 0116_SJ02_MP15_1_FD_133139 | JGI IMG/M metagenome (GOLD analysis project Ga0187771, IMG submission 133139) | Tropical peat soil microbial communities from peatlands in Department of Meta, Colombia - 0116_SJ02_MP15_10_MG | ecosystem: Environmental > Terrestrial > Soil > Wetlands > Peat | place... | reverse complement strand
TCTGGCCAAGCTCTTCGGCTTTCTCAAGGATTCCGGCCAGGCCGCGCGGACGGTCGTCGTCTTCACCGGGGACCACGGCCAGTCGCTGGGCGAGCACGGCGAGTCGACCCACGGCTACTTCACCTACAACGCGACGCTCTGGGTGCCGCTGATCGTCTCCGCTCCCGGCTTAAAGCCGGGCCGCGTCACGGAGAACGTCGGCCACGTCGACATTTTCCCGACCGTCTGCGACCTCGTCGGGCTCGACCGCCCATCGTTTCTGCAGGGCCGGTCGCTCGTCCCGGCCATGCGGGGTAAGGACCTCGCGGCCCTGGATTCGCGCCCCATCTACTTCGAGTCCCTCTACGCGTATTACCGGCGCAGTTGGGCGCCGCTCCGGGGGTTCATCAGGGGTTCGAGGAAATTCATCGATTCGCCCATCCCGGAGATCTACGACCTCAGGACCGACTTCGGCGAAGCGCATAACCTCGCCGGTAAGGATTTTTCCCGGGAGAAGGCCGAGCTAGCCGCGCTGATGAAGTCGGAATCCGGGCGGGAGACCGCGCCGATGGCCCATCTGAGCGCCGAGGCCCGTGAAAAACTCCGGAGCCTCGGCTACGTGGGCGGCGGATATCTGCCTCCGGCCAAGACAGATTTCGGGCCTGAGGACGACCTGAAGACCCTTCTTCCCTTCAACCGCAAGTTCGAGGAGGCCCAGGACAGCTACTTCCGCGGCGAGGCGGACCGCAGCATCGGGCTCCTCAAGGACCTCGTCCGGGAGCGCCCGGATTTCGATAACCCTTACCTCTTTCTGGTGACGATCTACGAAAAGCAGCACCGGCTGGCCGACGCCGAGGCCGTGCTCAAGGCGGGCGCGGAGGCCAATCCCCGGAACTACAAGCTGGCCATCGAGTACGGCATCGTCCTGGCCGAGAACGGCCGGAACGACGAGGCCATCCAGGTGCTCGGTAAGGCCTCGGGAATCATCGACTGGGATCCGGAGCTCTGGAACTACCTCGGCGTCGCCTACTGGAACAAGGGCGACCTCGAGAACGCGCGCCATACGTATGAGCACGCCCTGTCACTCGACCCCAAGTACGCGGTCGTCCTCTCCAATCTGGGAACGGTCGAGACCGAGCTGGCCATGAAAACCAAGGACGCGGCGCCCCTGCACTCGGCCATGGAATATTTTAAGCGGGCCATCGAAAGCGATGCGCGCGATCCTTCGGCGTACAACGGCCTGGGGGCCGTCTACAGGATGCTCGGCGACCTCGACGCGGCCATCTACTGCTGGGGCCAGGCCGTCGCGATCGACCCCGGTCACCGGCTCGCCCTCTACAACCTCGGGACGGCCTACCTCGACAAGGGGGACAAGGCCAGCGCCCGGAAGTATCTCATGGCCTACAAAGAGCGCTATTATGCGGCTCTGCTGCCCCGTGAGAGAGCGGCCCTCGACGCCCTGCTCGAAAAGTGCCGCTGAGGCTTTTTTTACGGTCCGTCCTGTGTTAAAATGATTTTTTAGAGGTTCGGATGAAAGGAACAGAAAACGGACCCAGAGGTCGGCTGCTATTTATTTTATTTATAATATCATCCGGAGGTCAGAAATGAAGAGAGCCGTTTGGACCGCATTGTTCGTCCTGTTGATCGTGTCGGCGTTGCCCGCCCAGGACTGGAAGGGCCAGGGACGGGTGCCGGGGATTGTCGTCGACGAACAGGGCAAACCCATTGAAGGCGTCCGGGTCAAGCTCTTCTGCCCCAAATGGAACGGCGGCTTCGATCTGACGACAGGCAAGGACGGCCGGTGGGTCGGCGCCTGGATGCGGACCGGGATGTGGAACATCGATTTCGACAAGGTCGGCTACTTGCCCGTCCACAAGTCCCTGCAGATGAACCAGTTCGAGCGGTACAGGGAAATGACGGTGGTCATGAAGAAGGTCGAGGGGTTGGTCGTCACCGACGACATGAGGAAGGACCTCATCGCGGCCAACGACCTCTACGACAAGAAAGACTATGCCCCAGCCATCGAGGCCTACAAGGCCTTCTTCACGAAGTATCCCGACGCCTATTTCATCTGGAGAAACATCGGCAACAGCTATTTCCTCCTCGAAAAGTACGACGAGGCCGAAGCGGCCTACAAGCAGGTCCTGGCCAAGAACCCCGACGACGTTGAGTCCATCATCAGCATCGGCAACTGTTACGCCAACCGCGGCGACACGGACAAGGCTCTTGAATGGTACAACAAGGTCCAGATCGACAAGATCTCGGATTCCAACCTCGTGTATTCGGTCGGCCTGGCCTTCTACAAGACCTCGAAGCTTCCTGAGGCCCAAAAATATTTCGAGAAGGCGGTCGAGCTCGAACCGACAAACGCCGACGCGATCTATCAGCTGGGCCTGACCTACACAGCGCAGGAGAACAAGGAGAAGGCTATCGCGACCTTCGAGCAATACCTCAAGGTGGACCCGGATTCGGACCGGTCCACCCAGGTGAAAGGGTTCCTCGACTACTTGAAGAAAAAATGACTTCTCCGCGGGACAATCGAACGAAATCGCGCCCCCGGGAGTTATAAGATAAGTTCACCCCTCATCCGTCCGGCGCCCGTACCGGACGGGGGGACGAGTTCGCCGTGAGGTTGAAGGCTATGAACAAGCGCATCGGGATGCTCTTCCTGTGTCTGGCTCTCCTCGTGCCTTGGGGATGGCCGGCGCCGCAGAAGACCACGGCCCCGGCGGCCACGGCCAAGACGGAAAAACGCCGGTCCGTGGACATCAAAACCCTCGACCCAAGGTACCAGGAATTCCTCAAGCTCGCCGCCTACATCATCAGCCCCCAGGAACGGGATGTCTTCCTCGAGCTGCAGAACGACCGCGATCGCGACATATTCATTGAGGATTTCTGGAAGCTTCGCGACCCGACGCCCGGGACGCCTGAGAACGAGTATAAAGAGGAAATCATCAAGCGGTTCGAGCACGTCAACAAATATTTCAATTCGGGGCGCCCGGGCTGGATGACCGACCGCGGCCGGATCTGGATGATCCTGGGCGAGCCGGTCAGCTACGACCGGTATCCGGCGACGCAGGGGATCGTCCCCTGCGAAGTCTGGTACTACTACGGAGACATCAGCAAGGGCTTGCCCAATTACTTCGGGCTGATCTTCTTCCAGAAGAACGGTTTCGGAGAATACAAGCTCTACGACCCGTTCGTCGACGGGCCGGCGTCGCTCCTCGAGCCCTTGGCCAGCCTCCGGACTCTGGATCCGGACGACTACGAAACTATTCATGACACCATCCAGCAGTTCGCGCCGGCCCTGGCCAACATCGCGACCAATCTCATCCCCGGCGAGTCCGCCTACGGCTACCAGCCGACCTCCCGGGCGGCCGAGCTCTTCGCCACCATTGCGGAATCGCCCTACAAGAGCCTCAACCCGACTTACGCCACCCACTTCTTCGACTACAAGGGTCTGGTCAGCACGGAATATTTGACGAATTACATCGAGAATAACGGCTGGGCGACGGTCATTCTGGACCCGGGTCTCGACCAGCCCTTCGTCCATTTCAGCATCGTTCCCCAGAAACTGTCCGTGGACCTCTACGAGCCCAAGAGCCAGTATTACAGCGATTTCAAGCTCGACGTGAGCCTGCGCCGCGGCGACGAAGTCGTCTTCCAGTATTCCAGGGATTTATCCATTGCCTTCCCTTCCTCAGAGATCAGCCGCTACCGCCAGAACGGAATCGCCCTGGAGGACGCGTTCCCCGTTTGTCCCGGGCAATACAAGCTCGCCGTCCTCGTTCAGAATACCGTGGCCAAAGAGTTCACCGTCTTCGAAAGGTCCATCACCGTCCCCGAGATCGGCGGTTCTCCCTCCATCAACGGCCCCTTCCTGGGCTACAAGATCCGGTCCTTCCCGCCCGACATCCTCATCCCCTTCAAGACGATGACCCAGAAGCTCGTCGTCGATCCCAAGATGGCTTTCGGCTCGGGCGACGAGATCGATCTCATGTTCTCCGTGAGCGATGTGTCCTCCGATCTCTGGCAGAACGGGGAGATCGGCATCGAGGTGAAGGGGCTGAGCAAGGAGCCGACGGTCAAGAACTATACGATGCGCTTGGCCGATTCCCCTTACCACAGAATCATGAGCCTGACATCCTCCATTCCTGCTTCTGAGCTCGTGCCGGATTATTATGAGCTCAACCTGAGCCTCCTCGGTCCCGACAGGAAGGTGCTCGACGCAAAGAGCGCCCAATTCGTCATCTCGCCCGACAAGGCCATCGCCCATCCGATCGCCAGCGCCAAGGGTTTCTCCCTGACCAACCAGTTCTATCTGCATTACGAACTGGCCCGCCAATACGACAAACTTGGCCTCAGAGACAAGGCGGAAGCGGAATACGCCCTGGGCTTCAACGGGAACCCGAACTACAAGGAGGGCGCCAGCGAATACGCCCGGTTCTTGCTCAAAGCCCACAAGTTCGACGAGGCCCTGTCCGTCGTCGAGACCCTGAAGGGCGACGAGAAGGGCAAATACGACTATTTCCTGATCACGGGACTGGCGACGATGGCGAAGGCCGATTACGAGGCCGCGGTCAAGGACCTTCTCGCCGCCAACACGATCTACAACAGCGACACCGTTCTCCTCAACGCGCTCGGGACGTGCTTCATGAAACTCGGCCAGAGGGAGCAGGCCCTGAACGCCTTCGAGGCTTCGCTGAAGCTGAACGACAAGCAGGAAGAGGTCAAGAAGATCGTCGCGGCGCTCCAGAAAAAATAGGGCGACCGCGCGGGCCGGCCGCCGGTTGACAGGCGGGGACGATTGCCTTAGAATTTTTTCCCGTGGCATCCCTGGGCAGCGATCTCAAGAAGGAGAGGGAATTCCGGAACATCTCCCTCGAGGAGATGGCTTCGTCCACCAAGATCGTCGGCCGATACCTCGAAGCCCTCGAGAACGACCGGCTGGGAGACATGCCGGGGGGGTTTTTCATCAAGGGGATCATCCGGACCTACTCGAGATACATCGGCCTCGACGAGAAAGAGGTTCTCGCCCGATACGAGGAGGCCGGGCTCCTGGGCGACCAGGGCCGGAGCCGGGGGGCCGCCGCGAACGGCGGCTCGCTTCGGACTCTGGCCAGGACGAACAGGGTCCTGATCACAGCCGTCATCGGCGCCGGGATCATCCTCATCCTCGTAGCCCTGATGTTCCTCTGGAGGTCCCGCCGGCCCCGGCCTCAGCCTGTCCGCGCCCCGAAGAGCGCTGCGGCCCTCGCGCAGGCCCAGCGGGCCCCGGCCTACGTCCCGCCCCCGCCCCCGGCCCCGGCCGAGAAGGCCGCGACCGAAAAGCCGGCGGCCGAGCCGGCCAAGGAGGAATGGAAGGGCCTGACGATGGACATCTCGTTCCAGGCCGACACCTGGATACAGGCCTACGCCGACGGCGCCCTGAAGCTCAACGGCCTGTACCTGGCAGGCGGGCAGGTCCGGGTCCAGGCCGAAAAGGAGATCCGCCTCGACGTGGGGAACGCCGGCGGGATGACGTTCCAGCTCAACGGCAAGCCGGGGAAAGCGCTCGGCAAGCGGGGCGACGTCGTCAAAGACGTGCGGATAGCTCTCGACAACCTCAAGGATTTCCTGCAGGTGGAAGAACCCTCCGGGCCGGCCCACTGAGCCGGTCCGCGAGGCTGCGGACCGCGAGACCCATGCCCAACGATCAAGCCGAAGCCATCGTCCTCCGGACGGCGGTCTCGGGGGGCCAGGACAAGACCGTCGTCCTCTTTTGCCGCGACCGGGGCGTCATCCGCGGTGTGGCCAAGGGCGCCCGCAAGTTCGGCAACCGGTTCGGGAGCAGCCTCGAACCCATGTCCGTCGTCCGCGCCTTCTATTACGAGAAAGAGCGCCGCGACTTCGTCACCATCTCCGCCTGCGACCTCCTCGAGTCGTTCTTCGAGATGCAGAGGGACCCGCCGACGGCCTTCTTACTGGCCTACTTCGCGGAGCTCGTCGAGGAGTTCGCGCCCGTCCGGGCCAAGGAGGACGTATTGTACCGCCTCCTCCTCACGACGCTCCGGTGCCTCCGGGAGGGCGCCGACAGGGAGTTCACGGCCGCCTACTTCGAGGCGTGGCTTCTACAGATCAACGGCTTTCTTCCCGACCTCGGCGCGTGCCTGAAATGCCGCAGGCCCCTCGGCCCTGGATATCTTGCTCCCCGGAGGGACGGAGCCTACTGCCCGGACTGCGCCCCGGTGAAGAAGGACGAAGTGGACGGCGAAACCCCGGCCTTCCTCTGCTGGGTCCGGAAGAACCCTCCCGACAAAAGCGCCGGACGGCCGTGCGCGAGGGCGGCCGAGATCGGCCGGGTCCGCAAGACCCTTCAGGCCCTGATCATCTACCACCTGGAGCGCGAGCCCCGGACCCTGCAGTTCCTCAAGGGCTGAGAGCCCGGGAGCTGCGGTTCGCCTTTCCGACTCTCTTATCGCTCTGTTGTCTTGACCGTGCTCGCCCGCCTCAGAAGAACAGCGACATCCCCACGAAGACCGAGTTCATCGTGACGTGGTCGATCTCCCCCTCATACGGATCGTTGATCCGGAAATGGCGATAGCGGTATTCCAGGCGAAGGGCCCCGATATGGCCGAACAGGTACCTGACGCCGACACCAAGGTTCGGGGTGCTCGACTTGGCTCCGGGGTCATATCTTTCCGTATAGCCCGCGAAGGGAATCCCGTTCCCGAAGCCGAACCCGGCCAGGACGAAGGGCACGAACGGGGAGTTCTTCAGCTTAAAATTATAGAGCAGGTTTCCGGAGAGCACCCAGCCCGTCTCGCTGTATTTTTCATCGTAGTTGCCCGGATCGACATAGTGTGAATGATACCTCGTCAGCATCAGCTCCGGCTCGAACTCCAGCCCCTGCCAGATGAACCAGCCGAAGCGGATGGGGAGATTGATAAAAGAGATCGTGTCCTCGAAGCCCGCGGGCTCGCCCGGATAATGAAAACTTATCGACTCGAAGGACAGGGCCGTGCTCAGTTCGAACTTTTTTCCATCGACGATCCCCGCGAAGGCCACGGTCGCGGCGCCCAGGACGAGGAGAAGCGCCAAGAGAAGAGAAAGCTTTTTCATCATGATTCCTTTCACGGATATGAGGTTGAATGATCCATGCGACGCATAAACCGATACGGATTGTTGCCCGATTCCCACCTCCCAACCGGCACTTTCCGCCTGCGGGCAAACTAGCGGGAGAATGATAATTGGAGAGCGGGGCTTTGTCAACAGGAATTCGGGGCGAACCTATTTCTTGATGGTCGAGATGAATTCTTCGACCTCGGGGATGCCGCCCTGGAAGATGAGGTACCCGTTCGACGGCTCCCTCTCCGTGATCTCGCCGGCAATCGGAGTCAGCATGATCCTGCGGACCTCCTCCGGATCGGACGATTGGCCGAGGGCCCAGCCGAGCTTGACGTAGGCGACCTCGGGCAGCATGTTGGCGGCCGGGATGACGCCGAGCTCCATCATGTCGCGGCCCGTGTCGTACACGTACATCTGAACGTATCCCCAGAGCGTCTGGACGGTCATGTAGACGGCAATCCCCCGGTCGCGGCATTTCTTGAGCGAGGGGTAGAGCGGCTTGTTGACGTGGCCCAGGCCGGTGCCGGCGATGATGATGCCCCGGTAGCCGTTGTCGATGAGGGAGTCGATGATGTCGGGCTTCATGTTCGGGTAATAATAGACGATGCTGATACGGTCGTCGAAGGCCGTGTTGATGCGGACATCCCGGTCCTCGCGCCGCCGCTTGTAATCCTGGCGCAGGGGCATGATCTCCTTCCGGTTGACCATGGCGATGGGGATGTCGCCGATCGTGCGGAAGGTCGAACGGTAGCTCGAGTGCATCTTCCGGACCCGGGTGCCGCGGTGGAGGAGACCGTACATGTCGGACGTCGGGCCGAACATGCAGACCATGACCTCGGCGATGTCGCTCTCGGCCGCCGTCTTGACGCTGTGCATAAGGTTGAGGGCGGCATCGGACGAGGGCCGGTCCGAGGACCGCTGGGAGCCGACCATGACGATGGGCACCGGCGAATTCTGGACCATGAAGGACAGGATGGCCGCCGTGTGGTGCATGGTGTCCGTGCCGTGACCGATGACGATACCCCGGACGCCCTTCTCGATCTCGCCGCCGATGGCCCGGGCCGTGCCGATCCACTGCTCGGGCCCCATGTTCTCGCTGAAGACGCCGTAGAGTTTCTCGGTCTCAAGGTTGCAGATGTCGGCCAGCTCGGGCACCGAGCCGTAGAGCTCGCCCGGCGTGAAGGCCGGGATGACCGCACCCGTCCGGTAGTCGAGGCGGCTGGCGATCGTTCCGCCCGTGCCGAGGAGCTTGACCCGGGGCTTGACCGGATCGTAAGGGAACTCCTTCTCCGGGATCTTATAGCGGGCCTCCTTGCGGCCGAGGATCGTGACGGCCTCGATCGAGCGGGCCAGGAGGCCGATGTTGTAGCCGGAGCGGAGTTTAAGCACGACGTGCTCCGCGTCGGCCGTCTCCGAGCGCGGCAGGATGATGCCCGTATACGCGCCCCTCGAGGTCCTGATCTCGACGTCGCTCCAGACCAGGGCCTGGAAATTCTTCAGGGTTGCGAGAGCCGCACCCTTGTATCCCTTATAGGAATCGTCGGCGGCCACTAGCTGTTCTCCTCGAGGACGCCCCGGACGACGGCGGCCGCGGCGCGGCCCTCGACGAGGCCCCTGAGCCGGCTCATGACCAATCCCATCAGGATGTGGGCCTTCTTGTCCGGGTTGTGGATCTTCATCGAGCCCAGCCGCCCGAGCTCGCCGCGGACGACGGCTTCGACCTCGGCGGCGGACGGCGGGGCCGGGGCGCTCGCGTCCGCGGGGTCCCCGCGCATGGCCAGATAGATGCCCTCACGGGAGATCCGTCCGTCTTTGTATAACCCGAATATTCTCTTCAAGTTATCTTCTGTCAGAGAGGATGCGTCCAGGCCTTTTCTCCGCATCCGTTTCGGGAACTGGATAAGGGCCACCGAGGCCGCGGTGGGGTCGATCTTCCAGTCGTTGACGAGGACGTCAAAAAGCCCGGCGAATCGCGACATGGCCAGCGGGCGGATGACGTCCTCGGGGATGCCGAGGGCGGCGTAGTTCGCTTCCCGCGTCCAGACCGGCACGGGAAGCGAAGCCCGGATTCGCTCCAGCCGCTCCTCGGTCACCTTCTTCGGCGGCAGGTCGGTGTCGGGGTACATCCGGTCGGGTCCGGGGAGGATGCGCTCAAAGCCGTTCGTTCCGTCGTGGAGGGCCTGGCGCGTTTCGGAAGGGATGCCCACGGCCGCCTCCCGCGCCCGGATGGCGATCTCCTGGGCCCCCGTTTTCGCGTCGTCCTTCGGGCCCCACACGATGACAAGAGTGTCCTCCTTGGTCGCCTTGAGCGCCCGGCGGATCGCCTCCCACTCCGCGCTGGAGAGGGTTTCGGAGGCGTCGTCGGAGTGAACGATGTTGGGCAGCGTCGTCAGGCAGGCGACGACGCGCACCCGGTCGGAGATCTCCTTCGAGAAATAGGTGTTGGCCTGCGTCTGCCAGTTGAGCAGCCCCCGGTAGCCGCGGAGGACGACGCCGTTGGCCACGAAACCCGCGTCCAGGGCGTTGCGGACCGGCTGATAGCTCGTCCTCTGAAGGATCCGGGTGACGTCCTCGAGGCCCGATTGGAAGGCCTCCGCCGTGACGCCGCGCCGGTGGAGCTCGTCGCGGAGGCGGAGGAGGTTCCACTGCCGCATGGCCTCGCTGTGGGTCAGGAGAGGGATGCGCGGGATGCGGGGCACGCCCTTGATCTCGACGCGCGTCCCGCCGCGCACCGAGACATTGACGTCCTCGCGCGCCGCGCCGATGCCGGTCCGGACCTGGCCGGTGCTCCGGACGAGGCGGCGGCAGATCTGGGCCACGTCGGCGACCTCGTGGGGCGTGCGCATGTCCGGAGCGGTCACGGTCTCGATGAGCGGCATGCCGAGACGGTCGGTGAGGTAGGTCCGGCGGTGGCCGATGTCGCTGACCTCCCGGCAGGCGTCCTCCTCGAGGCCGAGCTGGACGATGCGGATGCGGCGGCCCTTGTAGGGGATCCAGCCGTCGACGCCGACGATCGTCGTCCGCTGGAAGCCGGTCGGGATGCTGCCGTCGAGGTACTGCTTGCGGGCGATATGGAGCTCGTCGACGAGGTTGAGGTTGTAGAGCATGGCGACGCCGAGGGCGATGTCGAGGGCCTCCTCGTTGAGCTCGAAGGGCGGCGTGTCGTCCATCTCGTAGGTGCAGACGGTGTCACGGTTGATCCGGTAGATGATCTCCTTGCGGGTCTTGAACTCCATCAGGGCCGTGCCGTCGTATTCCCCGAGCTCGGAGAGCGTGGGGCGCATGTGGCGGAGGATCTCGGCGTTGTACTTTCCGCTATAGCGGCCGGCCGGGCAGCGGCAGAAAAGCTTCTTCTCCGTCAGGAGCTGCTGGTGGATCTCGAGGCCGGAACGGAAGCCGACCTCCTCGTAGTCGGCCTCGGTCATCTCCGAAAAGGACTTGAAGGAAAATTCGTTCATCGCGCGGTCCGCATCCCGTCAAATGCAAAGGTGCCATTATACCACATTATTCACGTGGGGATCGGACCATGATAACGGCAAGACATCGGGGCCGGACCACTATAATTATAAGAAAATAAATATATTATCTATTTGAGGTCAGTTTGACTCCAGCCTTAAGTCGCGTTGTTAATGGCTCAAAACGCGGGCTTAAGGAAAGAGCATTTTAAATGCGGATGGCTTAAGTCTCGCTTTTGAGGCCCGAAAACATTGATTTAAGGTAGCATGATAGCGAAACGCACCCCCATGACGGGTAAGCTGTGATAGATTACTCGTCGCTGGAGGCGGGACGGTCGTCGTACGTGATGGCGGACCTGCTGTGGGAGCTGGGCGGGGAGGTGAAGATGGCCAACCCGCTGGAGGTCAAGGCGATCGCTCACGCCCGGATCAAGACCGACAAGCGGGACTCGCGGACGCTGGCCCACCTGTTGCGGGCGAATCTGATCCCGGAGGTCTATCAGCGCGAGGCCTGGAACCGGCGGGCACAGCGGGTGATGAGGCTTCGGGCCCACTGGGTGGCGAAGCAGACAGAACTGAGGAACAAGGTCTGCTCGCTCCTGGCCCAGCAGGGCGAGGAGATCCGCCTGGAGGTGGAGAAGCGGGAGGGTGGGCTGTTCAGCGGGAAGGGCCTGGAGTTCCTGAAGAAGCTGCCGCTTGAGGGCGAGGACAAGATGGTTCTGGACGATCTGCTTCGGGGACATGGAGAGGCGGCGGCTCACATCAAGCAGTCGGATGGGCTGGTCGAGGCTCTCTACGGCCAGCTCGAGGAGGCCTGGCGGATCGACCCGGTGCCGGGTTTTGCCACAACGCTCTCGGTCCTGGCAGCGGTCGAGATCGCCGACATCCGGCGCTTCTCCAGGCCGGCGGAACTCCACTCCTACGCCGGCGTGGTTCCGTCGACCTACGCATCGGGAGAGCGGATGTCCCATGGGCATATCACCAAACAGGGAAGCGCCTGGCTGCGCTGGGCGGTGCTGGAAGCGGCCTCGCCGGCCATCAAGAAGGACTTCGGCCTCCGCATCCTTTATCAGCGCTTGGCTCGAAGGAAAGGACGGAACGTGGCCAAGGTCGCGGTGGCGCGCAGGCTCTTGACGATCATCTATCGCATCCTCACGGAGAGGAGGGACTATC
>Ga0187771_10003012_pt1 | contig 11715 bp, 9 predicted proteins | sample 0116_SJ02_MP15_1_FD_133139 | JGI IMG/M metagenome (GOLD analysis project Ga0187771, IMG submission 133139) | Tropical peat soil microbial communities from peatlands in Department of Meta, Colombia - 0116_SJ02_MP15_10_MG | ecosystem: Environmental > Terrestrial > Soil > Wetlands > Peat | place... | reverse complement strand
TATCTCAACGAGATGCACAACAAGGGCGCGTTCATCGACGGCAATTGGGTCAACTCCGGCGATCTCGGCCGCCTCGACAAGGACGGCTTCCTCTGGATCACCGGTCGCGCCAAGGACCTCGTCATTCGCGGCGGCCACAACATCGACCCGGCGCCCATCGAGGAGATCATGTTCCAGCACCCCGCCGTCGGCTTTGCCGCCGTCGTCGGCCAGCCCGACGCGTATGCCGGCGAGTTGCCGGTGGGCTATGTGCAATTGAAGCCGGGGGCGAGCGTTGCGCCGGGCGAGCTCGAAGCCTGGGTCCGCGAGCGCACGCCCGAGCGCGCCGCGGTCCCCGTGCAGGTCATCCAGGTCGATCCCATGCCGCTCACAGGCGTCGGCAAGGTCTTCAAGCCTCAGCTGCGGTGGGACGCCGCCAAGCGCGTGTTCGGCAAGGTTCTAATCCCGCTCGTGGAAAAAGGGATCGACTGCCAGGTTCGCGTCGGCGCCCATGGCAGCCACGGCAGCATCGCCACGGTCACGATCGCGAACGTGGCGGAGGACAGGCGCAAGGCCGTCGCTGACGAGGTCGACGCCCTGCTCGCACCGTTCGTGATGCGGCACGAGCTGGTGTGGGGGTAGAGGGCACGCAAAATGCGAATTCAGACGTCATGCCCGGCCTTGTGCCGGGCATCCACGTCTTAACGGCGGCTCAGCAAAGTAAGGCGTGGATGGCCGGGAGACCTTAGTCCTAGCGATCCGTCGAAGACGGATCGCGCTGCCCGGCCATGACGAGTTAAACAGCACGCGCCGGATTTCGTTGGCGCTACCTTGGTGCCATGCGGATGGCGCCGTCGAGGCGGATGGTCTCGCCGTTGAGCATCGGGTTCTCGACGATGTGGACCGCGAGCGCGCCGTATTCCTCCGGCTTGCCGAGCCGCGCCGGATGCGGCACCTGGGCGCCGAGGCTCTTTTGCGCCTCCTCGGGGAGGCCCTTCAGGAGCGGCGTCAGGAACAGGCCGGGCGCGATGGTGTTGACGCGGATCAGGAGCTGCGACAGATCGCGCGCGATCGGCAAGGTCATGCCGACGATGCCGCCCTTGGAGGCGGAATAGGCCGCCTGCCCGATCTGGCCGTCGAACGCCGCGACGCTCGCGGTGTTGATGATGACGCCGCGCTCCTCGCCGACCGGCGGCAGCGCCTGCATCGCTTCGGCGACCAGCCGGATCGCGTTGAAGGTGCCGATCAGGTTGATGTTGATGACGCGCACGAACTTGTCGAGCGGATGCGCGCCGCTCTTGCCCACCGTCTTGATGGCGTCGCCGATCCCGGCGCAGTTCACCAGCACGCGTGGCGCGCCGTGCCTCGCGGTCGCGGTCGCGATCGCCTGCTTGACCTGGTCCTCGCTGCAGACGTCGGCGGCGATGCCGACGCCGCCGATCTCGGCCGCGACCTTCTCCGCATTGTCCTTGTTGAGGTCGAGCACCGCGACCTTGGCGCCCTTGGCGGCCATCGCCGCGGCGGTCGCCGCGCCGAGGCCCGAGCCGCCGCCGGTGATCAGAACCGAAACATCTTTCAACTGCATGTGGTCCTCCCTGGGTACCGCGTTGGTCCATAATGGTTATGAACCATAACTATTTGGGCGGCGAGGGGCAAGGTGGCTCCCCCTCTCTCCTCGTCATGCCCGCGCTTGTCGCGGGCATCCACGTCTTAACAGCAGTTCGGCAACGAAAGACGTGGATGGCCGGGAGACCTTAGTCCTGGCGATCCGTCGAAGACGGATCGCGCTGCCCGGCCATGACGAACTCCCCCTCACACCCCCATGAACTTCTCCCGCGCGGCGGCGTCCGCCAGCAGCGCGGCGCTGTCGCCGCGCCACACCACCTCGCCCTTCTCGATGGCGTAGTGGCGGTCGGCGAATTCGGCCAGCACCTCGATCTCCTTGTCGATGATCAGCATGGCGAGGCCCTCCCGCCGCAGCATCTTGAGCCGCGCCCAGATCTCGTCGCGGATCACCGGCGCGAGCCCTTCGGTGGCTTCATCCAGCACCATGAGGCGCGGGTTGGTCATCAGCGCCCGGCCGATCGCCAGCATCTGCTGCTCGCCGCCGGACAATTGATTGCCGCCGTTACCGGCCCGCGCGCCGAGCCGCGGAAAGAACTCGACGACGCGATCGTAGGTCCAGGGATCGGCAGCACCGCGCGGATTGGCCTGCGCCATCAGCAGGTTTTCCCTCACGGTGAGGTTCGGGAAGATGTGCCGGCCCTCGGGCACGAGGCCGATGCCGAGCCTGGCGATGCGATGCGGCGTCATGCGGTCGATCCGCTCGCCGGCGAAGCTGATGGCGCCGCCGTGCGGCGACAGCAGCCCGGTCAGCGCACGCACCGTCGTGGTCTTGCCCATGCCGTTGCGGCCGAGCAGCGTCACCACCTCGCCCTCGCCGATCTCGAGGGAGACGTCGAACAGCACCTGGCTGGCGCCGTAGCCGGCGCGCAGATCCTTGACCTCGAGCAGCATCCGCCTCACCTCTTGCCGAGATAGGCCGCGCGCACCGCGGCGTCGTTGCGCACTTCTCCCGGCGTGCCGGTGGCAATGGTCTGCCCCGCCACCAGCACGGCGACGCGGTCGGCGAGCGCGAACACCGCGTTCATGTCGTGCTCGACCAGGAGCATGGCGTAGCTCGCCTTCAGCTTCTCCAGCAGCCGCATCATGCGGGCCGAGTCCTCGCGGCCCATGCCGGCCATCGGCTCGTCGAGCAGGAGCAGCCGCGGCCGCATCGCCAGCGCCATGGCGAGCTCGAGTTGGCGCCGCTCGCCATGGGAGACGTCGGCGGCGCGGCGCTCGAGGCCGGCGAGGCCGACGCTGTCGAGGGCCTCGCGCGCGGGATCGGTCAGCGCGCGATCGCGCGAGGCGTCGCGGAAGAAGCGGAAGCTGTGGCCGAGCCGCGCCTGCACGGCGACCGCGACATTGCCGACGAGCGAGAACTCCGGAAACACCGAGGAGATCTGGAACGAGCGCGCGAGCCCGAGGCGGGCGCGGCGATGCGCCGGGGCGCGGGTGATGTCGCGGCCGTCGAAGGTGATGGTGCCGCCGTTCGGGGCGAGGTCGCCCTGCAGCTGCGCGATCAGCGAGGTCTTGCCGGCGCCGTTCGGCCCGATCAATGCCAGCGTCTCGCCGTGGCCGACCGAAAGATCGAGGTTGTTGGTGGCGATCAGCCCGCCGAAGCGCTTGACGAGGCCTTGGACCTGAAGGAGCGGCGCGGTCATGGCGCGCGCCCTCCCGGCGTCGCCATCCGCAACAGATCCATCAGCCCGCCGCGCAGCGTCACCACCACGGCGATGATGAAGCCGCCGAACGCGAGCTGCCAGTGCACCGACCAGCCGGAGAGCACGAATTCCAGCACCAGGAAGGCGCAGGCGCCGATCACCGGCCCGGTCACGTAGGCCATGCCGCCGAGCACGCACATCACGACGAGATCGCCGGAACGCACCCACGACATGTCGGACGGGCTGATGAAGTCCTGCGAGGCGGCGAGCAGCGCGCCGGCAAGGCCGGCGAGCGCGCCCGACAGCGCAAACGCAGCGAGCTTGTAGGCGAGCGGCGGAATGCCGATCGCGGTGAGCCGCCGCTCGTTCTGGGCGGCGGCCCGCAGCACCACGCCGAAGCGGCTGCCGACGAGGCGCTGCATGGCGACCAGCACCACCGCGAGCGCCGCGACGCAGCCGTAGTAGAACGGCACCCGCGCACTCGCCGAACGGCCGAACAGCGTCAGCGAGGCGGTGATCTGCAGGCCGTCCTCGCCGCCAAATTGCTGGAGCGCGACGAAGACGTAGTAGAGCATCTGGTTGAAGGCCAGCGTGATCATGATGAAGTAGGCGCCGGAGGTGCGCAGCGCCACCACGCCCATGGCCGCCGCCGCCAGCCCCGCGATCACCATGGCGAGCGGCAGCAGGATCGCGAGCTCGCCGGTCGCCGGCAGCAACATGGTCGAGACCTCGCCATCGACCTGGGCGGCGGCGATGCCGAGCACGTAGCCGCCGATGCCGAACAGCCCGGCATGGGCGAGACTGACGAGGTTGCCGAACCCGAGCACCAGGTTGAGCGCCACCGCGGCTATGGAAAAGATCACGATCCGGGTCGCGATCTTGATCAGGAACGGGTTGCCGAGCGCCTGGGCGGCCGTCGGCACGAGCGCCAGCACGAGAACGATCACCGCGATGCCGACCAGCGGCGCCGCGGGCGCGCGCGGGGCGCCCGCAACGGCAGGCATCGATCCCTCGACCATCGTCTGCTCGGCCATCTTGTCCTCAACCATGGACGGGGAACAGGCCGCGCGGCCGCCAGGCGAGGATCGCCGCCATCATCATGAAGATGATCATGCTGCCGAGCGCCGGCGGCAGCAGCACGCGGCCGAAAGTGTCGGCGAGCCCGATCAGGAGCGCTGCGATCAGCGCGCCCTTGATCGAGCCGATGCCGCCGATCACGGTGACCACCAGGGCGAGGATCAGCACCGGCTCGCCCATGCCGACCTGCACCGCGCTGATGGGACCCGCCATGATGCCGGCAAGGCCGGCGAGCGCGGCGCCCGCGGCGAACACCAGCGAGAACACCAGCGAGACGTTCACGCCCATGGCCGAGGCGATGGCGCGGTCGCTGGCGCCGGCGCGCACCCACATGCCGACGCGGGTGTGCACCACGACGACGTAGAGCCCGGCCGCGACGAGGAGCCCGACGCCGAGAATGGCGAGACGAAAGCTCGGATAGGTGATGCCGGGATAGACGGTGACCGCGCCGGACAACAGCTGCGGCACCGGCATCGGCACCGGGACCGGTCCCCACATCATGCGGGTGAGCTCGTTGATCACCATGATCAGGCCGAAGGTCACCAGCACCTGGTCGAGGTGGCCGCGGCTGTAGAACCGGCGCAGCACCACGGCCTCGAGCACAAGGCCCGCTGCGGCGGTCGCCGGCACGGCGACGACGAGCGCCAGCGCGAAGCTGCCGGTCTTCGCCAGCACGGTCGCGGCAAGAAACGCGCCGACCATGAACAGCGAGCCGTGGGTCAGGTTGATCATGTTCATGATGCCGAACACCAGCGTCAGCCCGGCCGCCATCAGGAACAGCTGGACGCCGAGCTGCAGGCCGTTGAGGCCCTGCTCGATCAGGAGCGCGGTGGTCATGGGTTTCTCATCGACAGCGAATCAACGTTGCGACCAACCACCGTCATGGCCGGGCTTGTCCCGGCCATCCACGTCTTTGCCCGCGGCACCGCTGTAAAGTCGTGGATGCCCGGCACAAGGCCGGGCATGACGAGTGAAACAACAAAGGCCGATGTCCGACGGCAGGTTGACGCCATCCCGCTCAATTCCCCTCATTTCATCCCGCAGTCGGCGGCATAGGAATCCGCCTGGTCGGCCTTGATCAGCTCGAGCTTCTTGAGCGTCGGGCGGCCCTTGGCGTCCTTGATCACTTCCGACAGGTAGGAATCCATAATCGGGTAGTGATTGCTGTTGAACTTGAAGTTGCCGCGCACGCTGTCGAACTTCACGCTCTCTAGCGCCTTCTGGAACGCGTCCTTGTCCTCGATCTTGCCGCCGACCGATTTCAGGGCGGCGTCGAGGATGCGCGCGCCGTCGTAGCCCGCCGCCGCGTAGGTCGACGGCAGCCGACCATAGGCGGCCTCGAAATCGGCGACGAACTTCTTGCTGGCGGCGTTGTCGTAGTCCTCGGTCCAGAAGGTGGCGGCGAACGAGCCGACCGCGGCGTCGCCGATGCCAGGCAGGATGGTCTGGTCGAGCGAGAACGATGGGCCGTAGAGCTTGATCTTGTCCATCAAGCCGGCCTGGGCGTATTGCTTGACGAAGTTGATGCCCATGCCGCCGGGATAGAAGAAGAACACCGCGCCGGGATTGGCGGCGCGCAGCTGCGCGATCTCGGCGGCGTAGTCGAGCTGGCCGAACGCGGTGTAGACCTCGCCCGCGACCTCGCCCTTGTAGGTGCGCTTCAGCCCGGCGAGGAAATCCTTGCCGGCGGGATAGTTCGGCGCCATCAGGTAGACGCGCTTGACGCCGTTCTCGCGAAGATAGATCCCCATCGCCTCCGCCAGCATGTCGTTCTGGAACGACTCGTTGAAGTAGTGCGGGTTGCACAGCTTGCCGGCATATTGCGACGGCCCCGCATTGATCGAGAACACGAAGGCGCCGGCGTCGAGCGTCGGCTTCGCCACCGCCAGCATCACGTTGGAGAACACGATGCCGGTGAGGAGCTGGATGTGGTCGCTCTCGATCATCTTGTCGGCGACCTGGCGGCCGACGTCGGGCTTGGCCTGGTCGTCGCCCTGGATGATCTCGACCTTGCGGCCGCCCAGCGTGCCGCCGACGCTCTTGAGCCCGAGATTGAAGGCGTCGAGCAATTCCTGGCCGAGCTGGCCCTGGGGCCCCGAGAAGGTCGACATGAAGCCGATCTTGATCGGCTCGTCGGCGCGCGCCATGTCCGGCAGCGCGAGCCATGCGGCGCCGCCGATCGTCATCAGCGCGGCCACGGTCGCGCGCGACGCTTTTCTCGTCATCGTTTCCCCTCCTGTTGCGGCCCTTGCCGGGCTCCTGTTTCCACCACCTGCGCCGTGGAAAATTATGTAATATAATGCATATATTGGCCCGTGATGTCTCAACCTGTCAAGATTGAGAGGAATAATCATTCCTATCTACCACGGACACCACGCCCTCTCCTGCCGCCCAGGTCCTAGCCGCCCACAGCCGGCGCGATGGTGATCTCGATGGTGCCGAGGCCCTCGATGCCGCCGGTGACCTTGTCGCCCGGCACGATGGCGCCGACGCCGGCCGGCGTGCCGGTCATGATCAGGTCGCCCGGCTTCAGCACCATGGAGCGCGAGGCGATGGCGATGATGTCCGGCACCGGCCAGATCAATTCGCCGAGGTCGGCATCCTGCTTCACAGCGCCGTTGACCGCGAGCCAGATCCGCCCCGTGCTCGGATGCACGTTGTTCCGCACCCGGTGCAGCGGCGCGATCGGCGCCGACTGGTCGAACGCCTTGCCCCAGTCCCACGGCCGGCCCTTGTCGCGCGCCTCGAACTGCAGGTCGCGGCGGGTGAGATCGATGCCGACGCCGTAGGCGAAGACGTGGCCGAGCGCGTCCTCGCGGCGGATCGCGAAGCCCTCGCGGCCGATCGCGACGATCAGCTCGATCTCGTAGTGCAGGTTCCTGGTCTCCGGCGGGTAGGGAATCGTGGCGCCGGAATCGACCACGGCATCGGCGGGCTTGGTGAAGAAGAAAGGCGGCTCGCGGTCCGGGTCCTTGCCCATCTCGCGCGCGTGCGCCGCGTAGTTGCGGCCGACGCAGAAGATGCGGCGCACCGGAAAGCGCGCGGTCTCGCCCGCGATCGCCACCGAAGGCACGGGCGGTGGCGCGAAAACGTAGTCGGTCATTTGCTTGGTCCTTGGAGTCCTAACTCAACGATGATTTCGTACGAGAGCCTCGCCTCACCCACCGCTGTCATTGCCCGCGAAAGCGGGCAATCCAGTATTTCGTGGCCGCCATTGCGAGCCCATCGACGGCGCGGCGTACTGGATCGCCCGCTTGAAGCGGGCGATGACAGTGGAGTGAGACGAAGGGCCATGCCCCCTCACCCATTCCCCCGGTCCTCGCGGAACAGGTCGAGCTTCTGCTGCACCGGGCGGTCGGAGAACGAGAACAGCACCGCCTCCTCGTCGGCCTCGTGGGAGACCCAGTGCCAGCTCGGCACCACGAAGACGTCGCGCGGCCCCCATTCGAACACCTGATCGCCGATCCGCGAGCGGCCGCGGCCCTCGATCGGAGAAAACACGGTGGCGTCGGTCGATCGATAGCGCGCGGTCTTGAAGCCCCTGGGCATGAGCTGGACGAAGGTGCCGATGGTCGGCATCGCGAAATCGCCGGTCGCCGGATTGACGAAGCGCAGCTTGAGGCCGTGGCAGGGATCCCACTCCTGCGCGGCCTTCATCTTCTCCAACGCCTCGCGCGAATATTCGTAAGGATAGTTGAACACCGGCGAGGATCGGGCGGCGCGGTGAAAATCGACCGGCAGGAGATTGTGGCCGTAGCGCGCGAAGCTGTCGCCGGTCGGCCGCTTGACCGGCTGCTCGTCCTCGCCGAGCCCCTCGATGAACGAGGCGTCGAAGAACTGCACCATGGGAATGTCGAGGCCGTCGAGCCAGAACATCGGCTCCGAGGTCGGATTGCCATGGTCGTGCCAGGCCAGCGACGGCGTGATGACGAAATCGCCGGGCGACATCACGGTGCGCTCGCCGTCGACGGTGGTGTGCGCGCCCTTGCCCTCGAGGATGAAGCGCAGCGCCGACTGGCTGTGCCGGTGCGCGGGCGCGACCTCGCCGGGCATCACCAGCTGCACGCCGGCATAGAGCGAGGTGGTCGCCTTCGACTGGCCGCGCAGGCCGGGATTTTCCAGGATCAGCACGCGCCGCTCGGCTTCCTTGGCGGTAATCAATTTGCCCGCCTCCAGCATGAAGCTGCGGATCGCGTCGAACCGCCACAGATGCGGCCGGCAGGCGCTCTTCGGCTCGCGCGTGATCAGGTCGCCCAGCACGTTCCACAACGCCGAGAGATTTTCGCCGTCGATCCTGCGGTAGAACGCCTCGCGCTCCGGGGTCTTCTCGACGACATGCTCCATGTCGGCCTCCCATTGTCCGTTTTGTTGACAGCATACTGATTGAATGTATACTGTCAATCATGGCCTGCGAACCACTGTCAGCTGGCGATGCGGCGCGCGGAAGATGGCGACAAGCGTCTCGCTGCGGCGCGGCAGCAGCCTCGCCCGCTTGCCGGATCACAGAGGCGCGTGGCGATGCCGCCTAAACCCCGCCCCGGCACCATGGACGACGTCTACACCAAGCCGGGCTACCTGTTCCGGCGGATGCAGCAGATCGCGGTGTCGATCTTTCTCGAGGAGTGCCGCGACTTCGACATCACGCCGGTGCAGTACGCGGCGCTGGTGGCGATCCGCGCCCATCCCGGCATCGACGCGACGCGGCTGTCGCTGGTGATCGCCTATGACCGCTCGACGCTCGGCAGCGTGGTCGAGCGGCTGGAGGCGAAGCAATGGATCCGGCGCGAGGCCGCGGCCGCCGACAAGCGGGTCAAACTGCTCTATCTCACGACGAAGGGCGCGACCTTGCTGCGCCAGATCGTCGGCGCGGTCGACCGCGCCCAGGCGCGGATGCTGGCGCCGCTCAAGGCCGCCGACCGCGACAAGCTGATGGCGTTGATGGCACAGCTCGTCGATCTCAACAACGAGGCCTCGCGGGTGCCGCTGCGGCCCGACGACGCGCTCGAGCACTTCAACAAGACAGGATGAGACGAGCGCACGATCGAGGGCGCCGAACACCCGGGCGTTGAATTTGCCCGTCATGGCCGGATGCGTCCCGACCTATCGACATGGAGGGATCGGAGCGCGCCAAGCGCGGATTTCACAAGCGAAAACCGAGGTCGGACAGCTTTCTTGTTCACCCCGCGGTAACCCAAACCGCGAGAATTCGATGAATTGTCTAACGTTCACAATATAATAAGCACCATTGGCTATTGATACCGAGGTTGTGCTCCGGCACGTGGCCGGCGCGCGTGAGTTACGGCCAGGACACCCATGCCGCTTGCGACTCCCGCAGCCGAGGACGCCGATCTCGACACGCGCCTGCGCGCCGAGCTGGAACGGCGCTTGGCCAGGGCGCCGGCCATGATGCACTCCATCGACGAGCAGGGCCGGCTGATCTTCGTCAGCGATGCCTGGCTCGCCAAGCTCGGCTACACGCGGGAAGAGGTGCTCGGCCGCCCGCCCTCGGATTTCCTGACGCCGCAATCGCGCTCCTATGCCAAGCAGGTGGTGACGCCGGAATTCTTCCGCACCGGCCGCTGCGAGAACGTCGAACTCCAGGTGCTGTGCAAGGATGGTCGCATCATCGACGTCCTGCTGTCGAGCGTCCTCGACGATAATCCGCTCGGCGGCGGTCGCCGCTCGATCGCCGTCCTCACCGACGTCACGGCCATCAAGCAGACCGAACGCGCCCTCGCCGAGAGCGAGGCGCGCTACCGCCTGCTGGCGGAAAACTCCACCGACATGATCGTCCTGATCACGCGCGACGGTACGCGGCTTTACGTCTCGCCCGCCTGCGTCGGGCTGACCGGCTTCACGCCCGCGGAGATGCTGGCGATGCGGACCATCGACATGACCCATCCCGAGGACACTGCGCGCGTAGCAGGCCTGATCAGCAGCGCGACCGGACAGGCCACCCTCTGCTCCCGGCTGCGGCGCAAGGACGGCAGCTACGTCTGGGTCGAGGCCACGCTGAAGCCGGTCGCCATGGACGGCCGTGACGATCTGCTCATCGCCGCAGTGCGCAACGTCGACGAGCGCCTGCAGGCCGAACGCCGGCTGCAGGAGAGCGAAACCCGCTACCGCTTCCTGGCCGACAATTCCACCGACCTGATCATGCTGATCACCCGCGACGGCCGACGCGTCTACGCGTCGCCCGCCTGCCGGAGGCTGCTCGGCTACACGCCCGAGGAGATGCTGGCGATCCGGAGCCACGAGGCGATCCACCCCGACGACGTGGCGCGGGTGCTGGCGGTGCTGGCCAACGGCGAGATCAACAGCGCCCGGTCCGACCAGACCGCGCGCTACCGCATTCGGCGCAAGGACGGCAGCTATATCTGGGTCGAGACCACCGGCCGCGCCGTCGACATCGCCGGCCAGACCGACCTGCGCGTCGTCATCGTCCGCGACATCGAGCAGCGCATGCAGGCCGAGCAGCAGCTCAAGGACAGCGAGGCGCGCTACCGCCTGCTGGCCGACAACTCTAACGACATGGTGTTTCAGCTCGACAGCGATCTGGTGCGCCGCTACGTGTCGCCGGCCTGCCGGGAGATTCTCGGCTATCCGCCGGAGGAAATGGTCGGCATCAAGCCGGTCAGCATGGCCCATCCCGACGACGCGCCGCGCCTCGCGCTGGTGCTCAAGACGCTGATGAGCGGCGCGGCGGAGCGGCAGTCGATCGTCAACCGCATCCGCCATCGCGACGGCAGGTGGGTGTGGGTGGAGGCACAGCTCCGCGCGCTGAAGGATCCCGAGACCGGAGCGCCCTGCGGCGTCATCGGCTCGCTGCGCGACGTCTCGGCGCGCAAGGCCGTGGAGGACGAGCTTGCGGAAGCCAACCGCCGGCTGCAGGCGCTCGCCGACCAGGACAGCCTCACCGGTCTCGCCAACCGCCGTGCTTTCGACGTGGCGCTGGCGAGGGAGCACCTGCGCGCGCGGCGCGAGCGCAGGGAGCTGGCGCTGATCATGGTCGACGTCGACCGCTTCAAGGCGTTCAACGACATCTACGGCCACCCGGCGGGCGACGAGTGCCTGCGGTGGGTCGCCAGCGCGATCGCGGACACCATCGCGCGGCCCGGCGACCTCGCGGCGCGCTACGGCGGCGAGGAATTCGCCGTGCTGCTGCCGAACACCGATGAGGCCGGCGCCGCCGTGATCGCCGAGCGCGTCAACCAGGCGGTGCTCGGCCTCGCCATCCCGCACGAGGCCAATGCCAGCGGCCTCGTCACCGTCAGCGCCGGTGTCGCCGCGCTCGCTTGCGCCGAAGCCGATCCGGAAGCGCTGATCGACAACGCCGACCGCGCGCTCTACCGCGCCAAGGATTTCGGCCGCAACGCCGTGATCCGCGCCAGCG
>Ga0187771_10003011_pt1 | contig 11717 bp, 12 predicted proteins | sample 0116_SJ02_MP15_1_FD_133139 | JGI IMG/M metagenome (GOLD analysis project Ga0187771, IMG submission 133139) | Tropical peat soil microbial communities from peatlands in Department of Meta, Colombia - 0116_SJ02_MP15_10_MG | ecosystem: Environmental > Terrestrial > Soil > Wetlands > Peat | place... | reverse complement strand
GGTGAAGATCTTGCCTCGGCGGGCGTCGGCAGCCCCTTTCTTGTGCTTAATGGTTGCCCATTTCGAATGGCCTGACATGGTACGAAGTTCCTTTCAGCTCGCAATCCGCCGACAACCTCGCGGTCTGACGGGCGGTTCGAAAAGTTGCGTATTGATAGCGTCGAATAGGGTACCACAACCCCAGGAAGGACGCCACGCCGAGCCGGCCGCCATCGGGCCGGGAGGGCTATCGCAGCGCCGCGGGTCGGGCCGGCTTCAAGCTCCAGGCCTGGAGTTTGGCGAGGGACATGAGTTGCGGCGCATCGAAACCTTTCGGAAAGATCGTCCAGCCCCAAAGGGAGGGTGAATCGTCGGCAACGTACTGCGCGGCAGCCAGGCGCGCGGAACCCACGGTCACGCTTTCCGGTGGTTCACCCTTGAGCGTCAACGCCCGCGCCGCCTGGGCAAGCGCGACCAGGTAACTCTCCGGCTGGACGGCGGTGCTCCCAAACCAAACCACGCTGGGGACCTGATTGGTTTTCTCCAGCTCATCGGACACGTCCAGCACCGTGCGCGCAAACTGCTCCCAGGGAACCTCGAATGCGGCGCCTGCCGCCATACCCGCCGACGAGAGCAGGTTCGCGCCCGCGGCCGCAAACGGCAAGGGAGGCCCATCGGGTGTGCCCGCGAGGACGATGGGCTCGCCGCCCTTCTTGCGCACCACGGCCGCCACGAACCCGTTCAGCAAGGCCAGGACCTCGCTGGGCGCCAGGTTGTAATGATCGTGCGCCTGGAAGCTCACCTCCGGCTCCACCTGGCGGGCGGTGGCGCCGATCTCCTCAATCGTGAAGGCATGGTTTTGCGCGCGGTCGGGGAAGAGTTGGGGCGCCTGGGAAGCCGTGACAAATTCCACTTGCGAAAACGACTTTATGAAAACGATCAGGTCCTCGAAGTATTTGAAAGCCTTCTCGCTCTCTTCCGGAGTCTTCATCGGGGGCAGCTTCCAATCCGCCGGCAGCGGGTTCGCGCCCCCCCGGAAGTTCACCGCGTCCCAGAATTCCCGGTGCACGAACTCGCAGGGATGAAAATACAGGCTGATCACTCCGCCCTCTTTGCGGGAAGTCATGGCCAGGTAGAATTGTTCAAATTTGGCTTTGGCCTCATCGAGGTTTGACCAGGTCGGGTTGGGGCGCAGTTGCTCCCCCTCCTGGGTATTGAAGACGTTCAACACCCCCGCATACCAGAAGGGTTTTCCCTGCACGCCCACTTGCAGGCCTTCGTCCAGGTAGACTTTCACGCCCCACTTACGGAGCGCATTGTAAGGCTGCGGCGCCCAGGAAGCGCCGGGCTGCCCGTAGCAGGTGGGCGTCTTGCCGAAAATACGCCGCACGTCCTCGAAGCCCGGCCGCTCGCGGCGCGTGAACTCCTCGCTGCCGGTTTCCCACCCCAGCGCCGCTTCATACTCGGCCACGGTGGGATGCTGGCTGTGGGTGTTGGAGTGGTAGCCGATTTCGTGCTGGGCCAGCGCACCAATCACGTCTTTGCGTCCCCGGCGCTCCAGGGTTCTGGCTTTTTCCCCCACTACCTTGAACGTGGCGCGAATGCCCTGCTGGGTCAGCCAGGCCGCCAACCGTTTGGCCGCGTCGTCACTCTGGGGCAGGATGTAGTCTTCCGTGTCGAACCACAGAAAGACGTGAACGCGCCCCGGGGCCTGCTCCTGGGCTGGCTCCGAGCTAATTCCCCGGCCCGCTTCCCGGCCATAGGCCAAAGGAGCCTGGGACAGGGCCCGCCATGACACCACGAGCGCAACAAAAGACAGGCCGACGAGGAGCCATGGACATAATCTTCCCAACCGATTTCGCATCTTCAATGGCCTCACTCCGCGCAAAGTAATGGGGATGTTATCACCAAGCTGGGGGAGGAACAAAGGGTGAGGACAATGGCACGCCTACTTTGCCGCTTCGTCCATCATCTTGAGGAGGGTTTCTTCCACTTCCCGGGCCACGGCCTGGAGCCCCGGGGTGCCGAAGATTTCAAGCAGCGCAGTGGGCCGAAGGGTTGCCAGGGTCACGCCGTCGCCTTCCTGATAAATTGAAATCCGGCAGGGGAGCGCCGTCGAAATCTCGACGTTGGCCTCCAGCACCTTCTTGGCCTGATGGGGATTGCACACTTCGAAAACCTGACAATCGCGCGCGAATTCCACGCCGTTTTCCCGCATCTTGGCCTTCAGATCGTGCACGCCGAGAACGCCGAACTTGTGTTTTTGCGCGGCACCCTCGAGGCCCCGAGCCACTTCCGCAAGGCTCTTGCGGGAATGAATTTTGTAAAGCATGACGCGGAGCCCTCCCTCTTATCTGGGAATCGATCTGCGAATTGCGGATTGCATGATCCGTCGGCCGACAGACGCTCGGCCCTACGCTGCGTAGGTCCTGGGGACTCCCGCGTGGGCGTAAGGGGCGACCTCGCGGAGAAGAGTCTCAATCCGCTCTCGCCAGGCTTGCAGCACCCGCTGGGCGACGGCGGCGCCTCCCCGCAGCTCCCAATACGGCAGCGCCAGCGATATGCTCTTGCCCGGCATCGCCAACTCCATGACGAACGTGTCGCGTTCGATTCGCCAGGCGCACTGGGGGTAGAAGTTTGAAAGCCGGAAGAAGGTCTGGGCATAGAGCTGCAAGCGAGCCGTGGCTTCCGCTGCCAAGCGGGCGGCAGCGTCGGCCAGCGCGCGCCCTTCGAACACCATGGCCGCTGCCGCTTCCAGGACATTCGCATAATCAATCAACCCGCCACGGTGGAAAAACGTCAGCGGTGAATTGAAATCTACGCGAACCTCAGCCTTCCGCAGGTGATCAATCAGGCCTGCCTCCAGCCTGGCCAAATCAACGAAGACCATCACCCGCACCCGGCCGTCCGCCACCAGGCGTCCGTAATCCCCCATCCATTCGCGAAAGTCCGCTGCCAGGGATAACCCGAACTCCTCTATCGACTCCAGTCCCAGGCGCACGCCGCGCTCTAGCCGCGGGACTTGGCCCATGGTGGCCAGGATATCTGCCTCCACCAGGGCCATTTTCCTGTCCAGAAGGTAGGAGGCAGGAACAATGATGACGTGAACCCCAGGCTCAATGGGGTGATGAGTGACCCGGCGGGTGGCGTGGCTCAGCTCGAGCGCCTCCAGCCACTGCTCCCGGACCTGCGCGTTCGAAGTGCAGGGAGGCTCGACTCGTGCTCTCGCCTGGGGGCTTCTGGCCATGACAGCTTCGCTGCTTGCATAAATGCTGCCATTTTCGCTGTGGCCGCGGGAAGCCAAGGGTCGAGCGTTCATGGAGTTAGGGTTCGCCTGCGGGGGGGACTGTCGGAGGGATTCCGGCCCAGACTCAATGCTTGGGTAAAACGGCGCAGAGTGGAGATTGAGATGAGCAGGGAGGCAAGCGGCACGAGCTTGGGCAAGACAGCACGAGGGGACAATCTATCCTCAGCTCGGCGGCAATTGGTCTCTTTATCGGATCTCCAGGCTTTGCTCCATGGCGTCAAAGGTGGGCTTATAGGCATCGAAGGACGATTGCGGGGCAACGAAAACCAAGGCAAGGAGCGAATCACTTCGCCGAAGGGTCAGCACTTGATCGTTCTCTTTTTGCCCTCCCAAGGGCGAGTCATTTTCGAGCAGGGTTACCAGCGCCGGCTGTCCCAGCACCTTCGCCCCAGTCTGCTTGAGCACGTGGAGGTTGGGATTTGATCCCCGCCAGGAATCAAACAACTCCTGTGTGGCCTCGACCAGCCCCCAGCCTGCCTGACCCGTCGGCCGAAAGTTGGTGATGGAGGCGCCATAGGCCTGACTCACGTCGCCTCCCTCGTCGGAAATCATCCCCCCAGCGGGAAACAATGCGATGCCATCCCCTGTTTTCTCAGCCTGCCAGTTGTCGGGATAACGGATGGTGAACCCTTCGCCCTCGTAGCGCTGTAACCGGCTGGAAGGCGGGGGCGGAGGGCTGGCGGGCTTCGGCGGCGCGCTCCCTCCACTTTGCGCCTTCGGGGCCGGAGGCAGGCCCAGCAAGTGCTTCTTCATGGCGTCAAATTCCGGGGTGTTGGTCTTCCCTTGCGTGGCGGGACCCAGCAGTGGAATTTCCGCGTTCACGTCCTTGATGCGGTTCTCCGGGACCGGATGATCGGAGAAGAACTGAATGGTCCGCTGCGGATACTTCTTCTGGATGATGTCGAAGAATTGCGCCATGGCGTGCGGGTCGTAACCGCCATGGTAGAGGATATAGGTGCCCACCTCATCGGCCTGCGTCTCATCCTGGCGAGAATTGTGGAGCATCCAGGAGCCAATTCCAAATCCGCCGATTGTTGCGAAGACCTGGCTTGTTAGGCTGCCGCTCTGTCCCGCGATGCCCTCCAGCAGGCCGCCCGCCAACTCCGCCAGCATCGCTTTGGTGGCCCGAGTCGTCCCGTGGCGCATGACGACGTGGCCGGACTCGTGGGCCATCACCCCGGCAATCTGCGCTTCGTCCTGGGCCGCCTCGATGGCGCCGCGGTTGACGTAGACGAAGCCGCCCGGCAGAGCGAAGGCGTTGATATCGGAGCTGTTCACCACCTTGAACTGCCAGACATAGGCGGGGGAGTTGTTGGGGGCAAACAACACCAGCCGGTGCCCCAGGGCGCTGATGTACTGCTCCGTCTGCGCGTCCTTCAATAAGGGAAATTGCTTTTCGGCGTCGGCAGCCCCCTGGCGCCCGAACGCTACGTCCTGCTCTGGTGTGAACCGATTTCCCCACCAGGGCTTGAAGCTCAGCCGTTCAACCCCGAGGACCACACACGGAACCGCCGTCAGCCCTGCCAGAAACACCAGCGCCGCAAATTCTCTTCCTGTCGGTCGCGTTCTTCTGGCCTTCATCGTCGTACCTTTCCCTCTTGGCTGATCACACTCAATTATAACCCTTCCCCAGCGGAAATCGCGGATGCCGTCCCATTGTTGGGGGCCTCAGTGAACAGCGGGGTTGTCGCCCCCGGCCTTCACTGCGCAAGCCAAGCTGAGAAGACCTTGGCGCCGCGATAGACGGCGCGCGCGCCCAAGCGTTCTTCAATGCGCAGCAGCCGGTTGTATTTGGCCAGCCGCTCGGAGCAGGTGACGGCACCCACCTTGATTTGCGAGGCGCTCGTCGCCACGGCCAGGTCGGCAATGGAATCGTCTTCGGTCTCGCCGGAGCGCGCGCTGATGACCGTCTGGTAGCCATGCCGCTTGGCGAGCTCGACGACCTCCAAAGTCTCGCTGAGCGTTCCGACTTGGTTCATCTTTACAAGCACCGCGTTGGCCACTTTCTCGCGAAGGCCTTTCTCCAGGCGCGCGCGCTGGGTCACAAACAAGTCATCACCGATCAACTGGCCGCCCGCGCCAAGCCGCTCGGTCAAGAGCTTCCAGCCTTGCCAATCGTCTTCCGCGAGGCCGTCTTCAATGGACAGGATGGGGTAACGAGTGGCCCAACTCACCAGATGCTCGACCATTTCGCGGGAATCCAACTCCACGTTTTCGGCCGCGAGGCGGTAGCGGCCCTTCTCGAAAAAATGACTCGCCGCCACGTCCACGGCAATAGCGGCGCCGGCGCCCGGCTCCAGTCCTGCGCGCTCGAACGCTTCGACCATCAACTCGAAGGCCGCCTCGTTCGTCGCCAGCGCCGGAGCGTATCCGCCTTCGTCGGCGACGCCAGGGCGGAAGACGCCGCGCGATTTCAATACATCTTTCATCGCGCTGTAGACGGCCACGACATCCTGCAACGCCTCCCTATAACTGCGGGCGCGCAGCGGGATCACCTGCAAATCCTGGAGGTCGATGTTCCCTCCCCCGTGGATTCCCCCGCTGAGAATATTCACCATGGGCACAGGCAACTCGACCGCGCCGACGCCGCCCAGATAGCGATACAGCGGCAACCCGGCTGAGGCAGCCGCGGCCCGCGCGACGGCCAGCGAGACTCCCAGGAGCGCGTTGGTGCCCAAGCGCCGCTTGTCCGGCGTGCCGTCCAGCGCCCCCAGCAGCGCGTCCAGGCGCCGCTGGTCGTGCGCTTCGGCCCCGCGCACGGCCGGGCCGATCTTCGCCTCGATGTTGTCCAGCGCCATGCGCACGCCCCGGCCGAGGTAGCGGGCCGGGTCGCCGTCTCGCAGCTCCAGCGCTTCACCCTTGCCCGTCGAGGCGCCCGAGGGCACCAGGGCGCGGCCGCGCGCGCCGTCGTCAAGATGCACCTGTACTTCGACCGTGGGATTTCCCCGCGAGTCCAGCACCTCGCGAGCCTCAAGGCGATCAATCCGCGACATCATTCACCGCCAAAACCATGCCAACAATTTCCTCCACGCAATTCGGCCGCTCGCGCAGGATGCGCAGAGAAACCGCGCGCGCGCGCTGCTTGGTCGCCTCGTCGCGGATGTACTCGACAGGCGACTTGCCATCGATGCGGGCCAGCATCAACCCGCCCAGGTGCCGGCAAGTCATGGCTTCGAACTTTGGCCAGTCCTCGTGTTCGAGTTCCTGGCGCGCGGCCCGCACGAAGTCCCGCGCCGCCTCGAAATAGCGCGCCGCAAAGCGCGGCTGATAAAGCGCCTTCAAAAAAAGGTGGTTGAGCAGGAAAGCGGAGTCGAACGCCGGATCACCCCAGTGGATTACTTCGAAATCAATCAGGAAAATGTTGCCGTCCTTCACCAGCATGTTTTTGGGGCTGTAGTCGCCGTGCACCAGCGCGGTGCGGATCCCGCCCGAGTCGGCGATCAAGTCTTCGAGGTCGCGCCGGGCCTCCGGGTGGCGGGCGGCGGTGGTGCGATAGTAGGGATCAATGCGCAACTGGTCAAAAACTGTTTGGTCCTCGAAATCTTCCCGAAATCCGGGATTGCTTCGCGAGGCGTTAATCATCCGGGCGAGAAGCCTTCCCGCCTGGCCCGCAACCTGCAGGTCCACAGAGCCCTCGAGCAGCGAGTCCTTCCATACCACCGAACCCGCGGGCGCGGCGGTCATAATGAAAAGAAAATTCTCGGCATCGATGTGGACGACTTCCGGCAGCGCGCCATCGCCCAGGAACGGGCGAAGCGCTCGAAGGGAATCAGCCTCGCGGAAAATGCGCTCCCGGTCGGAGCGCCAGTCGTCCTTGACGCGCAACTTACCGAGGGATTGCTTCACCACCCAGCGCCGGCCCGGATTGCCCGGCCATTCCACGAGCAGCACCAGGTTGGACACTCCGCCGCCCAGCGCGCGCACGTCGAGCCGCTCATCCCGCGCCGCCAGCCCGCGGCTGCGGAGGTAATCCGGAAGGTTCTCGGCGCTCAGAAGAAAATTCTCGGCACTCACGGTTGGGCCAAAAACTTCAGTTGTCAGTTGCCAGTTGTCAGCTCTCAGCCCGCGGGTGTTCAGCGCTCCAATGCCGCGGGGTATTCATTCTGACTCCTGAGTTCTCACTACTTTCTGACGACCGGCTGCCCCAGTGCGTCCAGCCGCTCCAGCAGCCGATAGCGCGCGCCGCAAGTGGGGCAGACTACTTCCGAGGAGGAAGCGCCGCGAGCTTCCCCGGCCAGGCCGAAATGGCCGTCCGGCGAGCGATAAAACTCGAAGATGAGTTGCCCGCAGCGAGTGCAGAACTGCCACCGGCGCTGGACCCTCACGCGCTCTTCCATGTTCCCTCACCGGGCACTACTAATGGCCAGAATGCTTGCGTCTCTCACAAATTTCAAACTTCAAGCTGCAACCGCCCATCAGGTCATTCCCGCGCAAGCGGGAATCCAGCCCTGGACCCCCGCTTGCGCGGGGGTGACGGAGGGGGCGGCCGGTGGATGCACGAAGCGCTCTGTTGCCGCCCCGCGGCTCTGTGTTTTCGTCTCGCTAATATAACTTCCTTCGGGGGGAGGAAACTGGAAATTTGAAAGTCGAAATCAGCCAAGGCGCCACCGGGCAGCACATTATTCAGATCAAAGTCCCTTGATCTTTGGTAGTACAATCCTCGCAGCACCGAACGGGGGAGGAATCTTGTCCCGGCGTTTTCTTCCTGCGCTCCTTGTGCTCCTTCTCTCTGAGGCGCTCACCGCGTCGCAGCCAAAACGAGAGGTATCTGCACGATTGAACGAATTCTACATTGTCCGCCAGGCCATTTCAGATGCCGGGCCTCATTGGTTCGAGTACATCCTTGACGTCTCTCCCGACAAAGACGGAACGACTATCAAGTACATTCGAATCGCGCCCCTCAATCCCTGGTGTGCTGATTCCGTCACGATCAAAGCAGCAATAGCCCATTTGAAAGACACGTCGCCCAAGGAGGTGGTGGGAACCGACGATCCCTGCTTGTTAGGTCTTGACGAGTTCCGCCAAGCCCTTGACGACTCGCGGCGTGGTAAGGCTGTCTCTCTTGACGACACGGCACTTTGGAATGTCGTGGCGAGTTGCAGCACCGGAGAGAAAGAGTTCCATTTCCCGTACCCCGAAGAAGTCAAAATGAACCGGATAAAGAGGCGGTCGCCGCGGGTAATGGCCCTCTGGGACCTCGAACCAAAGATTACGAAGATTGCGTTTGGAGAGAAATCCGTCTTCTACCACATTCCTTCGGAAAAAGACATGGAGCTACAGCGTCTCGGCCAAGAGCTTCTGCCCGAACTTCGCTCCGGCCGATTCGACAAGGGCTTTCAGGGTTATTGTGTGGAGTTGGGAACCCACGGAACAGCCTCTGAAGTTTTATGGTCGCCAATTTCCAAGCCTTGCTCGCCTCACCCAATGGAGGACCTCCTCAGCGGCTATCATGGACCTGTGCCGAACCGCGAGCCAGCTCCCCAACTTTTGAATCCTGAAGAATTACACTTCTTGAAGTTCGAACTCCCCGAGTTCCCGCCGCTGGCAAGAATGGCGAAGATTCAAGGCAAAGTCGAGCTGAGTCTGGAGGTCGATCAACAAACCGGTGAAGTAAAGAACACCACTGTTGTCTCAGGCCACCCGCTACTTGCCAAGAGCGCGGAAGCCGCTGCGCAACGTTGGCGATTCGACCCTGGTGCACAAGCGACCAATCACCCGATACGAGTGATTCTGGACTACGCCTTTCATTGTCCATGACACAGCCACGGTCGGCGGTCATTGGGCCCAATTAACCCAACCCTACCCAATCCTGCTACAATGGCTTCTCCTTTCAGGGCAGGAGAAAAACATGAACAAAGCTTTAAGACGGCGCGATTTCCTCAAATCGTCGTTGGGGATGGCAGCGGGGATCAGCTTGGCGGGACGCGCCAGCTTCGGCGAGAGCATGCCTGGGACTGCAACCGCGCCCGAGGCGGAGTGGCGCAACAAACAACCCGAGATGCGCTACCGGCGCCTGGGCCGCACGGGGTTCATGATTTCGGAGATCGTCTGCGGCGGCGACCCCATCGCTCCCGACAACAATCGCCACGTGGAGATGGCGGTCGAGATGGGCCTGAACTATTTCGACACGGCCCCCGCCTACGGCGAAGGGCAAAGCGAAATGGGCTACTCATCCCTCATGGCCGGCGCGAAGCGCGATCGCGTCTTCGTCAATACCAAGGTCAGCCCGTTCGTATCCACGCGCTTCCAGGCTTACCAGGAAATCTTCAAGACGCTGGACGCGCGGGAACAGGCGTCCATCCTGCGCGAAGCCAACCAAGACATCGAGCGCCGGCGCGTCACCGTGCCCGACTATTTCGGAAGCTACTTCAACGGCCAGATGCGCCAGGTGGAAGAGGCCGCCATCTCGAATGCGTTGGAAAAACGTTACGGGACCAAAATCGACCGGCAGCGGGTTTACGTCGAGACCATCACCCGCTCGCTGGAGGGAAGCCTCCAGCGCCTCAAGACCGACCACGTAGACATCATGATGTGCCCGCATTTTGCCGCCTCGCCCGAGGAGACCCAAATCCCGGAAATCTTCGAGGCGTTCGAAAAACTCAAGAAAGCGGGGAAGGTCCGTTATCTCGGGGTCTCAGCCCACAACGATCCCGCGGGGGTGCTGAAAGGCGCGATGGAGAGCGGCGTCTACTCGCTGGCGATGGTCGCCTTCAACATCGTCAATTGGCCGTACGTGGCGCCGCTCGTCGAAGAAGCGCATCGCCGCGATTTTGGCGTCATCGCCATGAAGACGGCCCAGTCAGTGTTCGAGCCCGACCGCTCCAATAGCCCCATCCCCGAGCGCGCCGCGCTGCTCGACCAGTCCGTGCCGGGAGAGCTGAACCTGCACCAGAAAGCCTACCGGTTCGTTTTGAACAACCCGCACGTCTCGGCTGTGATCTCCAATATGGTTAATGAGCAGCAGATGCGGGAGAACCTGGCGGTGGTGCGGGGGACAAGAAGTTAACAGTTGACAGTCGAAGGTCGAAAAGTTGAAGAGTTGAACTGTTGGCCTTCAACCCTCAGCTATTAGCTTGCTCAGCTTACTTCTACAGCTTCAACCCTTGAACTCTTCAACTCTTTGACTTTTCAACTCTTCAACTGCTCTTCCCCACATACTTCTCCGGGGCCTGGTCGAACTTCGCTTTGCAGCCAGGATTGCAAAAGTAAATGGTCCGGCCCTGGTAAACGCTCGTGGCGGCAGCCTTCTCGGAATCGATGGTCATCCTGCAGACGGGGTCTACTACCTTCATAAGGACTCCTATCCCTTCGTGAGCGAGGCATTTTCCAAGCTGTCGCTCACTCAGACTATCATGTTTTGGGTTTGTGGTTCTGGTCTGCCGACTCTTGACTTTTGACTTTCGACTTTCGACTGGCTTGAATCAGGCGTGACCCATTTGCCGGAGGCAGGCCTTCAGTTCGCTGCGGAACTGCCGGCAAAGTTCCGCGCGGGCAGATTTGGAGAGGGCGGCCAGAGCTTCGATGGGACTTGCATAGCGGCTTCGCAGGGGAAAATCTCCGCTCATCATCACGGAAATCGCCAGCAGGCCCAGGATCTCGTTATCCTTCGGTTCGCGCTCCGCGAAGTAGGCGCGGAAGCCGCCGGGCTGCGTGGCGCTGCGTCCCAGGATGGCACGCGTCTGCTGCTCAAAAAAAGCCTTGATCCTCTTATCTTCCATGGAATATTCACCCCTTGGGACGGCCGAGTGATGGCGCGATTTCAGCAGGTGGTATTGCAGACGCGCAGCGAGAGGTTTTTCAGGAACTCATCTTCACCCAGCTCCGCCTTGTCGCGCCGGCAGGCGGGGCAGACGAGGATGATGCTCGCCACCCGCTCGCCGTCCACGCGCTGCACATCCCATCCCGCGCCCACCGCTTCCTCGGCCCGGGGCAGCTTCCGGTCGCAATACCAGCAGCGGCCCTTGCCGGTCGTGCAGATGGCATGCAGGGCGGCGTGCACATCCAGCGCGATCTGTTCAGGTGTGTTGACGGTACTCAAACTCACCTCCTGCCTTCATGAGCCTTCCCGTTATCGGGCTGCCGCAGACATAGCAAACAGCGCCATGCCGACGCCAACCCCTCGCATCTAAGACCTATGAGCAACCAGACGTAGACCCGCAATTCAGGCACTTATAGCAGGAGCCGTTGCGGACCATGATGGCGCCGCAATCGGCGCAAGCGGGTGCGTCGTCGGACTCTTCGACCCCGGCCAAGCGGGGCTGGACGGAGCCGTCGGGGTAGACGGTGGCGCGCTCGCCGGCCGCGCGCTCAAACTGCTCTGCCAGCCCCGTGGCTTTCTCCAGTTCCGTGCCATTCAGCGGCGCCACGCCGCTTTCCTCGCCGGGCTGGGCGTCCCGGGGCAGGAACTTCAGCGCCAGCCAGCGGAAGATGT
>Ga0187771_10003010_pt1 | contig 11717 bp, 13 predicted proteins | sample 0116_SJ02_MP15_1_FD_133139 | JGI IMG/M metagenome (GOLD analysis project Ga0187771, IMG submission 133139) | Tropical peat soil microbial communities from peatlands in Department of Meta, Colombia - 0116_SJ02_MP15_10_MG | ecosystem: Environmental > Terrestrial > Soil > Wetlands > Peat | place... | reverse complement strand
TAGGTTATCTTTTCTCTTGGGAGCTCAGCACGGTTCTTGCGGTAGAACCCGCGGATTATCGTGACGATGGAGTCCTTGTAGTCCGTGTCTCCCTTGAAGCTGTTGATGTACTCGGCGATCATGTCGACGTGTTGATACTTCTTCTCTTCGGTCCTTGCTTTCCGGTAGCTCTCCAGCATCTGTTCTACCGATTCGAAGTATCCCTTACTGACGACCCACTGCTGATACCTGAAGAGCCTCCGCAGCCAGGGACCCTTGGTCTTCTCGCTGCTCAGCTTCGAGAGCATCTTCTGAATACTCGGAAGTTTTCCGAACTCCTCGAGTCCTGGTGTCCTCTCGTATCCACCCATCTCCTTCCGCAGAGCGCCCCACGCTTTCAGATGGAAGACGAAAGACGCGACGTGGGTGTACGGCCTGCCGAGCTTCCTGACAATATCTCCGGTCGATATGCCCGGGTTCTCCTGTACGACCTTCATTATGTCGAAATAGATCGTTCGATGGTTGAATGCCTGCCCGCCATACCTCTCAGGCCACTGCGGGGACTGCAGGTAGTACCAGTGCGCTACTTTCATCTGTCACTCAGGTCAAGGATTTGGGTAGAGAATTTAACGATGTGTTTAGGATGGGCCGGAAGGGATTCGAACCCTTGGCCTCCCGATTATCAGTCGGGTGCTCTAGCCAAGCTGCTCTCCTGAAGAGGGATCTGAGCTACCGGCCCACTGAGACGTGTCGCCTCCGGTATGGCTATAATTCCTTTCCAGTCAGGAAGAGCATAAGAATCGAGCTCTTTGTGCCTCCTTAGTGGGCCGGTAGTTCAGCGGTACGAACGTCCGCCTTGCACGCGGAAGGTCGGGGGTTCAATTCCCCCCCGGTCCACCTTATTCGCGCCCCCAAACACGGGACATCACAATCGGCTGCGCCCACATTTGGGGATTGAGACGCCTTTTCAGTCCGGAAGCCCACCTTTTCGCTCCGCGTCTGGGTGATCTTCGTTCTTTGGGTCGACGAGATTTGAAACAAGAGAAGAACGGGGCAATTGAGAATCCAAAGAAAAGACAGACCAGGACAAAAGCCAGCCCGGCAGGCGCGCTTCTGCCGGGTGGCCGCGTCATTCCCGCAGCATTCAGGATGACCTTAGTTCGTGGTCGTCTAGTTCGGCGTCGGGGCCTTCATCTTGAGCCTGTAGGCGTGTCCCGTGATCCCCATGGCGAGCCTTTCGACGCCCAGCATGATCAGCGCGAACGCGAGCAGGTACACGACTGTGAGGACACCAAGGCCCGGGAAGACCAGGACGAGGAATCCTGCTATGATCGAAAGTATTCCCACGAAGATTCCGAGGGCACGCGCCCAGTCAGGCAGCTTTACTGTCTCCGTTTCCATTTTCTTTTTTCACCCCCAAACTCCCCGCGCCCTTCCAATCGTATATGACCTGGACGTATCATCAGCCACCAATCGTAGCGGAGTGCAATCACCCGACGGAGCCGCTCGTACGCCCGGGGCGGCCAAGCACTTTTATCAGCCGGGTTCGCGCTCAAGCGAGTTGTCTGCAAAGGAGCGGACTGTTACACTGTCGCTGAGGATAAGCGAAGTCGCCTACAAGGCGCTCCAAGAAGACGCGAAGATGCAGAACGCGAGCCTCAACACGATCGCCAACCAGATTCTCTTGGCGTACGCTCAGCATGACCGGTACTTCAAGAAGTACGGACTCCTGAAGGTCGTCTCGCCGCTGTACGTCCAATTGCTTAATGCCGCTTCGGATGAGGCGCTCGTTGAGGCGGGCAAATCATTGGGACCAGGCATCCTTCCTGGCATGGTCATGTCGATGACAGGCGAACTTACGGTTGCAGGCATACTCGACTGGCTGAAGCGGATGGGGACTTACTCGGGCCTGACCGACTACACCGAAATCTCGCACGGAGGAAGGATTTCGGTCACGATGACCCACGATAACGGCCCCAAAGGAAGCCTGCTCCTGGCTAGCTTTCTGGACTCCCTTTTCAAGACGGCTGGCAAACAGGTTAAGATAACACAGCTCCGCGACTCAGTCACCTTCGAAGTGTAGCCCCGGGCGCCTGTCCGCGGCCTTGATTGCATCTGACTACTATTGAGACGTCCGGGTCATATACGCCCCTGAGCCGTCGCATGATCAGGTGTGGTTGCCATGGTTCCGGAGTACGCACAAGAGCGAAACCCGACCTTCGCTCCTGGAGAGGTCGTCCAGATCGTAATCGCGTGGGTCGCCCTCTCCTTGGCGCTTTCGGTTGCCGATATCGAGGGCCTGTTGTCGGGAACCGGCAGCCCTGACTATATTGCTGCTGCCTTCATCGCGACGGGGACCGGATTTGTACTTCACGAAATGGGGCACAAGTTTGCGGCGATGGGGCGCGGATACATCGCCCATTTCAAAATCTGGACCTGGGGAATCGCCCTCGTGCTTGTCATTGCCATCGTCTCTCAAGGTCAGTTCATCTTCGGAGCGCCTGGTGCGGTCTACATAGCGCCCGCGACAGGGCTGCTGTCCTACGGATATGCCTCCACCCAAAGAAGCGAGAAGAGGGACAACGCCGTGATATCGGCCGCCGGCCCGGGTACTAACCTGGCTTTCGCGTTGTTGTTTCTCTTTCTGATCTTCTTTCTACCGACCAACGGGTTCTGGAGCACAGTCGCGAGCTATGGATTCATCCTGAACGTGGGCCTTGGGTCGTTCAACATGCTTCCGATCCCTCCGATGGACGGACACAAGATCTTCAAAGGCAGCATCCCGCTCGGTCTGTTGATAGCGTTGCCACTGTGGGCGATGTTCGTGTTTCTCTTTCTACTACCATGACCACATACGGTCTGAGCCCAGGCGGCAGTTCGCAGTCTGTCCAATTGCATCCCACTACTATTGATACGTCCGGGTCATATACGACCCGCTAAGGAATTGCGCCGGAGGTCCTGAACATGGGAACCGCGACGACCGTGATATCGCTTGGAGGCGACTATGATGCCACCAGAGCCGTGGCCCTTGAGACCCTAGTGGCAAGCACCGACGGTGTCGACTCGGTAGAGTTCAACTATGCCAACAACAAGCTAATCGTGAAGTTTGATTCTGACCGGGTAAGCCTGGCAGAGCTCGAAGCCATAGCAATGCGGGAGAAGAAACACCTTGCCCGCTCAGAGAGGTAGCTCGGGTTGCCACCAGTAACCGCCTTGGACAACAGCGGGTTCATCCTATCCGAACTCGACACGGCGATAACGAGGGCGCGGGGAATCGAGCTCATGTCGTACGTGACGACCGGGGGCCTCGGCCTGGCTTCGTTCTCCTTGGCTCTCGCGGGGGTCGTCCCCGTTTCAGGGCTGGGTTTCGTCAGTCCGCTCCTCCTCGCTTCAGCAGTGATACCCTTGCTGGTGCTCTACTGGGTCCTCCGGCGCCTCGCAAGGAATAGGAGGAGGCGACTTGAGTTGCTGCGGAAGTGGCAGAGGGAGACCTTCCTCGAAAGGGGACGCGTCGATTCCTTGGAGGACGAGAAAGTGAGACGGATGATAGAGCTCGTCCAGCTCATGGAGGACCTGGATATCTCCAAAATACCTGACTACATGGACCTTGACAGGGACTTCATGACGATTCTCCTGGGCCCGACGAGCGAACCGTCCGGAGGGTGAGACTCTGCATCCTACACGGAACAAAGTGCGAGGCGAAGAAAAGTGGGTCTGAGGACACCAGGCGGTATTCTGTCACCCCGACCAAAACGGAAGGCTGAACGCGGAAGGGCATCTATCTTAGAGTGCTCCTATTCGGTCAGGGCGCCATGGTTGGAGTCCAGACTCGCATACTAGACTGTGTTTTTGCATCTTGGGCGAGCGTGCCCCGCGCGTAAAATGGCGCACGAGCGGTGCTCCGATGTGCCAAGTTGTGCTAGGTTGTGCGTGCGGTAGGTGCCGTGCGATTTTGGTGGGGATGGATGCAGTCTAACTACTTCGTATGTCGAAACTCACATTCGGAACAGGGTTGGGTTGGCTCACCGTCAGTTCATAGATATACAGCCCGCTCTGTTGTGCAAGGAAGCGCACCCCGTAGGTTGTAACTCCAGTCTGATTCGTCAGGAGATGTGCATAGTTCGCGGCTTCGTTAGCCAAAGTTTCAACATCATCCCCCGTCCTGTTGTCCAAGTAGATGCGGAGAATAATGGGCGAGGTCGAGTTCATAGATATTCTAATTGCCTGTCCAGACTCTAAGGAGACCCCGAAGAAGACATCCTGTAACGTGCCTTCCGCTGACGTTAGTGTTCCCTGCGCGCCTCCGCCGCCGACTGAACTCAGAGCGAATGACATTGGTAGGCTCACGGGGCCGATAGGGGCGGAGCAGACGCTTCCACCGTTCGGCTCACTAGGTGAGAAGTAGACGATGGTGCAGTTGTTCTCGTAAACAGGAAGAAGATTGGAAGTTGTGGATTGGGCCTTCTCAGAGGAAGACCCTGCTGAGGTGGAGTGACTGCTGCTTACCCCGATGAAGTATCCCATGCCTGCACCAACGATGATAGCCACCACCAGCAGAGATGCGATTACCTCGTTCCTCATGCCTCAGAGGGTGGCCTTGTGGGGTGTAAAGTTCTACTCGTGAGAACAGTGTACCGTCAAAAGCAGGCAACCATCCAGGAGTCTGCAATCCATACTGCCCACGCGGACTGTCTGTCAACGGCCGATGCGAAGCCGTAAAGGGCACCCAGGCGCACAGAAGGGCTATGGTAGGACTCTCACGGCAGGCGATTGCAGTTGATACGAACACCATATTCCTTCTATTCTGGTTTCTCATCATTGTCGGCGTTCTCTACTGGCTCTATTCAACACTGAAGCGGATAGAGACGACTCTGCTGGAAATCAAGAAACTCCTCGAGAGCAAGAACCCCTGAGAACGGCCTAGCGATTTTGGTGGGTCTGTATATAGCCAGACCGGCTTTAGCATCCTGAGGCTACGAACTGATACCCGTATCCGGGGAATGAATTGTAGGTCTCGCCAAAACCTAAGGCAAGACACGACGGGGAAATGTATTCTGTTCCGCACTCCGACCCGGCATCACAAGCCCCGGTCGTTGCCGAGCGAGCGTGGATGGCGGGCACGAGAATGACGCCACCTAGGGCCGTCAATCCAACCATGGTAAGCACAACCGCCACCAACCTCCTCATGCTTGGGTTGCTCGTTTGGGCTGGATTTACGCCTGCTCATGAGAACGGTCTAGCGGCCTTGGCAAGGGTCGTCGCCGCTCTGAGACTATGATGAATTGATGGGTTCGGACGGGTCGGCAATCTTCAGGAGCTGTTTCCCGAAACTCTCCCCGGTAAATAGCCGGATGAGAGTCTTGGGTGCATTTTCGAGATCTACCGCGATGTCCTCCTTCTGCTTAAGACGCCCCTCTTGAAACCATTCAAAGAGGGCCTGAATAGCTTCTGGGTAGCGTTTGTCGTAGTCCAACGCGAGAAACCCCTCCATCCGGGCACGACGAGTCTGCAGGTTGATACTGTATTTCAGCGCATATGGGACCTTGGAGTTGTACTGCGAAATCGCACCACAGAGGACCACCCGCGCATGAATGCTAATGCGCCTAAGAACCTCGTCCAGAATTGGTCCACCGACGTTGTCGAAATACACGTCGATGCCTTCGGGGCAGAGCTGGGTGAGGCGCTCGCCGACATCCTCTGAACGGTGGTCGATTGCGCCGTCGAAGCCAGCTTCACCGACAACCCAGTCACACTTGGCCTTTCCTCCGGCTATTCCTATGACCTTGCACCCCTTAATCTTGGCTATCTGTCCCGCGACAGACCCGACAGCGCCCGCCGCGGCCGAGACCACGAATGTCTCGCCGGGCTTGCACTGCCCAATGTCGTTCACTCCGAAATAGGCGGTTATGCCCGTGAGGCCAAAAAGACCCAGTGCCATGCTCGGTGAGACTCCCCTGGGTATCTTGCGCATGCCTACAATTCCTCCTCCTTCAGTGGCGAAGTAGTCCTGCCATCCAAACAGGCCGAGGACCAATTCGCCAACCTCGAAGCCGGGCTTCCTTGACTTAACCACCTGACCAACCGCCAAGCCCCTCATGACTTCGCCCAAGGGAATTATCGGAAAGTAAGTTTCCCTTGACATCCATCCGCGCTGGGTCGGGTCAAACGAAAGCCAGAGGTTTCGTATGAGCACCTCTCCATCAGAGGGAATCGGGACAGGAGACTCGGCCCAGCGGAAGTCTTTCACGTCAATCATGCCTTCTGGCCGGGAAGCCAGCAGCCATTGTCGGTTGACCTTCTCGCCCAAGGGCTGACGAGAAGTGTGGGGCATTTGTTGTATTTACGAGTTCAGCCGCAACGCCTGTTCAGGGCCGCACAGACCCCTTTTTTCTTGCATGTGATCGTCGCGCGGACATGAAGACCCTCCAGTGGTTGTTGTAATACCCCGCCACCGCCCTGAATGACCACTTCGGCTCCCACTTCATGGCAGGATAGGTGGTTCCTTGCTTTCCCTTTCCGCAGTACTTCACCAGGCTCTCGCTTTCTCTGTCCAGATCTTGTCGAGAGTCATCACTTTAGGGGTTCAACGCCTGAGTTCGGCGTGCACGGTGCCAGGATTAGAGTCTGGACGCCAGTTGCCGCCCATGACGGTCCCAACGTCATAGCAGACTCCTTTCAGTCTCGATGATTGTACGTCCGCACAGCGGGCCCGGAGGCAAGGATACACCTTGCGGAAGACCTACGATTCCATGACTAACCGGTTGTCCTTGCAATTTGGTCCTGATTTGGTGTTCAGGTCTCCTATCGACCTGGCGTGACTTTGGACGAGGTGAGCGGGCGCCACTCCTCGCCCCGGGCGATTACGTTGTTGATGGGCGACTGGGTGGACATAGGGGAGAAGAGAGACGAACCTACCCCAGGCCAGTCCCCCATCGGTCAGAACTCGAACCGGCTAGCATCTTCTTGGGATCTGGTTCCAACCTCCGTCCACTTCGGCGATTCTGAAATCCTATATTATGCCGATAGACGCCTGGAAAGCATGGCCGGGACGGAGCAGACGGTCGCCGACGTAATGACCAGGTCGGTAATGGCGGTGGAGTTGAATACCAACACAAAGGATTGTGCGAAGGCGATGGCGAAGCGCGGGGTCAGCTGCGCGGTCGTAACCCATGATGGGTCTGCGATGGGGATTGTTACTGAAAGGGACCTGGTCTCCAAGGTGCTCGCGGAGTCGATTGATGCCAGAAACGTGTTGGTGAGGGACATCATGTCAACCCCGCTGATAACGACCAGTCCCGACGCGACGATTACGAACGCGGCCGAGCTGATGGCACAGTACCGGATAAGGAGACTGGTCGTGGTAGATTCCACGGGGAGCCTGGTAGGCATTGTTACGACGGGAGACATAGCGAGGGCGCTCGCTGAAAAGCACGGCTACCGCGAGGCAGCCTTCAACGCCATGGCTAGGTACTCGGAGGGCAAGTTCGAAGGTGGCCCCTACCAGTAGATCCTACTCTACCTTGAGCTTTATCCCGCCCTCTCCTGATGACTTCAGAGGAATCGTCACTTCGAGGACGCCATTGTTGTAGGTCGAACGGGCGCCCTTGGGGTCGACTATTCCAGGCAGCTAGAGCTTCTTGTAGTATCCCCGGTCCTCCCTGTCCACCGAGATGGTCATCGCCCTCTCGTTCACGGTGACGTTGATGTCCTCTTTGTTGACCCCCGGCATCTCTGCTATGACCCTGACATCGGTTCCGGAGCTTATCACGTCTACGAGTGGTTCCCGTTTGTCCTGAATCGCGTTCAATGGTCTGTCTGCACCGCTCCTGACGTTGCCGAACTCTCTGACGACCGGCTTCCCGTCCGGGCCAACTGTCACCGAGTAGCCGTAGACGAAGGGCCCGATCTCCTTCTTCACTCCTCCGTCGGGCGTCCTGGACTCCCTTACCAGGTTCTTTGGTAGTTCCTTTTCAAAATCCTTGAACTGCTCCGAGAAAGCCCTTTCCATGTCCCTCATCATCTCGTCTATGTCGGGATATCCCCAGGGATCGAAGGGAGACCCGCGTCTCCTGCGCATCGGCCACTCATTGTCATCGTCGTCTTCCAACCCAGCTCACCGTTCGGGAAGCGGGTGTTCCATCAATTTATTCTTTCAGGCGTCCCCTACGAATTTTGAAAGATTTGCGGGAAAGGCTTTTACGCGTGTGACCGTCGGCGAGGCTCGAATGTCCGCTTCGATGTATGCGAAGATCACAGCCCTATTTTTCGTTCTAACCGCTCTGCTGATGGCCATCGGCTACATCGTGGGCTGGTACTTCTTCGGTGACCCGATAACGTTCGTGGGGCTCGCGCTCGTGCTCGCCGCCGTGATCAACTTCGTCTCGTATTACTTCAGCGACTCGATTGTTCTCCGCATGAGCAGGGCCAAGATTATCCAGGAGTCTGACAACCCTACACTCTTCAGGGTGGTGAGGAATGTGGCCCAGAAGGCGAACATATCGATGCCAAAGGTGGGCGTCGTCGATTCGCCCCAGCCAAACGCCTTTGCCACCGGAAGAGGACCAGACAAGGCAGTGGTCTGCGCCACCTCGAGCATACTTCAGACCCTTACGCCAGACGAGCTGGAGGCGGTCATCGGGCACGAAATTGGACACGTCGTCCACAGGGACGTCCTGATGTCGAGCGTAGCGGCGACCCTCGCAGGAGCAATCTCATACATAGGCCAGATTGCGATGTTCTCGATGTGGTTCGGAGGGAACAGCAGAAGCAGGAACGGCGGGTCACCCCTCCTTATCCTGGCGATCATCCTGGTCCCCCTCGGAGCCACCTTCGTCCGTCTGGGCATCAGTAGGAACGACGAGTATAACGCTGATGAGTACGGCGCGAAGCTCACCAGGAACCCCTCGGGGTTGGTGACGGCGCTAGAGAAGATCAGCACAAAGTCGCAAACACGGCCCATCGCCACGAGTCCGGCTCAAGCGCCTTCGCCGGCGACCGCCTCTCTCTGGATTGTGAACCCGTTCAAGGGTAGCTCTCTCGTGGAGATGTTCTCCACTCATCCCTCGCTACAGCACAGGGTTGAGCGGCTTAGGAAGATAGGGCGCGAAATGAACGTGTACGTCCCCTAGCCGAAGACGAGCTTCAACAAAGCCAGCAAAGCCCCCACCTCGACAAGTTCATCGCGCCCTTCATGTCTGGTTTCCTGCGCGGGCTTCGCAGGCTGCGGTGTACTTCCCAGGGTGGACATCGACTGGAGCAAGGGTGTTGGGAAAAGCGCTGGAGTGTAGGAGACTGGTTGAGAGGGTGAGGACGAGATCACCATGTACGATGTTGCCATCGGAGCCATGGGTGCGGCCGGAGGAGCCGGTGGTGCCACAGGCTCGGTCCTCGGCGATGGCACCGGCGGTGGAGGAGGTGAGGGCGAAGAACGAGGTCGAATTACTGGACCCCAGGGTTGCGGCTTCGCAGTTTGGGGGGGTGCGTTTCGCGCCGGGGGGCGAGAGGGCGCTGCCAAGGCAGGGATGAGCAGGAGCAGACCGAAGAAGGTTATGATGTATAGGCCAAAAGCCAGTCCAGCTGTGATGATGAACAGTGAGAAGACCAGCAGGTTCCTGTTCATGGCCGGACAGCACTAAAGTTGGACCTTCGTATAAGGATTGAAGATGGTGGGCCGGGGGAGAGTTGAACTCCCGACCTTCGCCGTCTTCTGCTAGCCAGAGTCAGAGCCTGACGAGGCGAGCCTTGACGTCCTAACCATGCTCGAGGGCTGGGTCCGAAGAAGGACCCTGTTCCCCGCATTTGGCGGACTAGACGACCGGCCCAATTGCTGGCCCGCCTCCGAACCCGCCTTTTATGCTTAGCAGGAAAGAGCCCTCTCAGCGAGCCGCAACAATTCGCCGATTGACGAGACAGCCTGTTGATCATTCAACTGATTAAATAGCCAGCGTGAGGGGCGCGTCAAGGAAATGGCAAAGTCATCGCGCTTCGAAGGATTCTACAAGTTGACGCTGGAGAAAAGAAGGGAGGTCTTGAAGGAATTCGCTTCGCTTACAGACGAAGAAGTAAAGACGCTTGCCGATACTGGCGGGCTTCCGGCCGATGTGGCGGACCACATGATTGAGAATGTGGTCGGCGGCTATACCTACCCTCTTGGCGTCGCCATGAACTTCAGGATAAACGGGAAGGATTACCTGGTGCCCTTCGCACTCGAAGAGCCTTCCGTCGTGGCGGCGGCAAGCAACGCGGCGAAGATGGCGAGGGTCAAGGGAGGATTCACGGTCACTAATACCGGTCCGTTCATGATCGGACAGATTCAGGTCGTCAATGTCCCGAAGCCTGATGCAGCAAAGGCGAAACTCCTCGCACGCAAGAGTGATCTTCTCAAGAAGGCGAATGATCAGGACCCGATGCTGGTCTCACTTGGTGGTGGTGCCAAGGGCCTAATCGTGAAGAAGCTCTCAACCCTGAAGGGACCAATGGTCATTGTCGAGCTCATAGTCAACACAGGCGACGCCATGGGGGCCAACGCGGTAAACACGATGGCGGAGGCCCTGACGCCCATGGTCGAAGAAATAACAGGCGGCAGGGTGCTTCTCAGGATCATCTCGAACTTGGCAGACAGAAGACTGGTGAAGGCGACCGCGGTGTTCGACAAGGAAACAATTGGAGGAAAGGACGTGGTTGACGGGATAGTGTACGCCTACGCATTTGCAGATGCTGACCCCTACCGGTGCGCCACCCACAACAAGGGGATAATGAACGGCGTGGTCGCGGTGGGGATCGCCTGCGGCCAGGACATCAGGGCCTTGGAAGCAGGCGCTCACAGTTTCGCATCAAGAAGCGGCCATTACAAGCCTCTCACTACTTGGAAGAAGAACAGGGATGGGGACCTTGTGGGGACCCTGGAGATGCCCATGGCCGTGGGGCTGGTTGGAGGGGCGGCGAAGACCCATCCGACCGCGAGGGCGAACATCAGGATACTGGGAGTCAAGACAGCAATCGAACTCGCCGAAGTGATGGGAGCGGTGGGCCTCGCCCAGAACTTCGCTGCTCTGCGAGCGCTGGCCAGCGAGGGGATACAGAGAGGGCACATGAAGCTTCATGCGATGAACGTCGCCATTTCAGCAGGAGCCAGCGGAGCGCTCGTCGATCTCGTTGCGAAGAAGATGATCGATGAGAAGAGGATCAGGTTCGACAGAGCGAAGGAGCTGGTCGTTGAGCTCTCGAAAGAGAAAAAGCCCTAGCTCCCACCCTCGAGCACTTGAAACTGCTATAAGCGCACCGCGGAGGCGAAGACCAAGTTGCACGGCTCCGGCCCCCGTTCCTTCGGCTCTTGGGTTCCTAGGAGCAGATACCTCTTTGGAATTGCACTCGTCCTGCTCGTAGTGGGTTTCCTCCAGGCTGTGGACCTGGTCGAGCTCCCGTTCGGAACCTGGTTCTCGTGGCTGTCAGGGTCCGTGCTCTCGTCTGCGACCCTGAACTCGTTCATGTCGAAATACGGCTACGCCAGCGTTTTCGCCCTGATGGCGCTCGAGAGCGCGTCCTTGCCCGTTCCCAGCGAAGTTGTGCTCCCCCTTGCAGGCTACTTTGTGGGCATTAACCAGTTGAGCTTTTGGGCTGTAGTCGCGGTAAGCACCGTCGCCAGTCTGACCGGCGCTCTTGTGGACTATTACCTTGCAAAGTGGCTCGGACGGCCCTTCGTTATCGGTATCCTCAGCCTCTTCAGACTTCACAAGAAT
>Ga0187771_10003009_pt1 | contig 11718 bp, 9 predicted proteins | sample 0116_SJ02_MP15_1_FD_133139 | JGI IMG/M metagenome (GOLD analysis project Ga0187771, IMG submission 133139) | Tropical peat soil microbial communities from peatlands in Department of Meta, Colombia - 0116_SJ02_MP15_10_MG | ecosystem: Environmental > Terrestrial > Soil > Wetlands > Peat | place... | reverse complement strand
TTCGTCTGACGCGAAGGATCAGGATTCATGCCCCGCCAATCCGATGAAAACACCACCGGATCGGCTTGTTGCCACTCCGCTGCGGGATGCGAAGCTTCTACGTGGATTTGGTGATCAATATACGAAGCCACGATTTCGGAAGATGACGTCGCCGGCATGGGGACTCTGTTCCCGCTCTTCGTCATGATAATAGCCAGCAAAGCGAGCACAATTAGTGCCGTGAGCAGCATTCTCCAGTGCTTTTCCGCCATGCCGAAGCAATTTTACTTTGATCGCAAGAAGCGGATGGTTCGTTGAAGCGGACGGTCGTAGGCTTTTGTCATTATGACAACGAATGCGATACTCAATGTGACGGAACCTTTGGCTCTACCACACAATGACGAAAGCCGCTGGTGGAAAGCGGTGCAGGAGCATGATTCCAGCCAGGACGGAAATTTTGTCTTTGCCGTCTCCTCGACCGGTGTGTACTGCCGGCCATCGTGTCCGTCTAAGCGCCCACGCCGCGAAAATGTCTCATTCTTCGCTCAGCCCCAGGAAGCGGAGAAGGCCGGCTTTCGTGCCTGCCTTCGTTGCCGGCCACGAGCGATTGGCGGGAACGGCCGCGCCCGGCTGGTCAGAGCTGTCTGCCGTTACATCGAGCAGCATCTCGATGAGCCGCTCACTCTGTCCCGGCTCGGCGGCGAATTTCACCTGAGCCCTTTTCATCTCCAGCGAACCTTCAAGTCGGTTCTGGGTGTAACGCCAAAGTCTTACGCTGACTCCTGCCGCATGAATCAGCTCAAGAGCAATTTGCGCGCCGGGCATTCTGTTACGCGCGCGATGTATGACGCCGGATACAGCTCGAGCAGCCGTTTGTATGAACGCACTGCCACTCAACTCGGCATGACGCCGGATAAATATCGCCGAGGCGCCATCGCGGCGAACATCCGCTATACCTGTACCGACTCTCCGCTGGGCCGCATGCTGGTCGCCGCTACCGATAAGGGCGTCTGCGCGATTCAGTTCGCCGGCTCCGACGAAGAGCTCGAACAAGGCCTCAGGCACGAGTTTCCGTTCGCCATCCGCCGTCGCGACGACGACTTCATGCGCAAGTGGAAAGACAATCTGCTTACGAAAATGTCCAGCCAGAAGCTGGATTCGGCGCTTCCGCTCGATATTCAAGCCACGGCTTTCCAGCGCCGGGTGTGGGCGTATCTGCAAAAGATTCCTTTCGGCGAAACTCGTTCCTACGCCGCCGTCGCAAAAGGGATTGGTCAGCCTTCGGCGGCGCGCGCCGTGGCCCGCGCCTGCGCCACCAACCCGGTTGCAGTCGCGATTCCGTGTCATCGCGTGGTTCGCACCAGCGGAGCCATGAGCGGTTACCGCTGGGGCGTGGAGCGCAAGAAAGCGTTGCTGGAGATGGAGAGGAAGTCGGTCTCGCAATAAGGACCGTGCAATCTCCATTGTAACGCTGAGCGAAATCCGTCTGGTCGCTTGCGACCAGGCGAATAAAGTCGAAGCATCCCTATCGCGAGGAGCGCTCTGACTTTTCTTACCGATTGCAGGGATTCTTCGACTCCATCAGCGCTGCGCGAAGCGCAGCGCTGATTCCGCTCAGAATGACGTTGAATATGGCCTACTTCTGCAGTTTGACATAGATGCCTCGCGCTTGCTTGAACAGATTGATTACCGAAGTCCTCTCCGCATCCGTATTCCAATCCTGATTGGCCTTCGCAGCTTCAACCAGCCGATCAATCCACGCGATGAAATAGGCAGCATCCGCAGGCGATTTCGGAGGAGAACCTGCGACGTTCACGTAAATCGGACTGGTAGTCGCGTAAGGGTATAAGTCCAGAATCGGATACTCCGCCTTCTCGCTCCACGCTCGCAACAGGCACCAGCCACTGCGAGAAATCGGAATCGTGTCCTCCACGTCAGCGCTTTGCCGATCTCCGCTCATCTTCAGATCACGCACTACAGCCCCATTGCAGACCACCTGCAGATGATCGACCGGAACAATCGAGCGGAGCCAGGCCTTCAGCTTCAGCTTGCCCCCGGCGGCCGTAAGCTTGATCTCATCGCCTGGTTCCTTACTGTCCAGCGTGAAGCCCAGCAGCGGCCCATTCGTCGCGAACGTGTGTCCTTGCTTCAGAGAATTCAACCAGGAAGAAACATTCAGAGGCCCTTGCGGCACTTTGACATACACGCGGTTCAACCCCACAGGACCGCGCAGCGAGGCAAAATTTTCCATGGCATCGGTGCCTGCTGCCGCCGGAAGACGGAACCCGAGGTTCAGCAGCTTGTACCAGACTTCAGCAGTCGATTTGTGGTCGCTGAAGCCGACGATTTCCATGTACTCCACTTTGCCGAGCGCTACATCGACCGGCAGCTCGTTGGTCAAGGAAGCGTCCTGCGCGGGATCAGGAATCGCGTCGAATGGATGAACATAGCCGACCAGCGCATGCTGTTCGCGCGCCATGTCGGCCACGTTGGCATTCGTCGGAAAGAGACTGGCGGCCGCGGTACCCGGATAGCCAGAGTAGCCGGGGATAAGGAAATTGTGCGTAAGCCCGAGTAACCCAAGGTGACCCCAAGAGCTGGTGTGAAATTCCTGACCGTGCAGCAGCAAAGTTGCCGCCGTCGATGCCGGGTCCGGCTTAGGAGTGAAGTAAGCGATATCGGGAATCCGCTGTTCCTTATTGACGATCAGGTTTTCAACGATGGCAAGATTCTCTGCCGCTGCCTGCGTTACCAAATGAGCGGGCGTATTCCGGTACGCGCCGCCGTAATTCATGTGAACGTGGACATCTCCACTCACCCAGTGGAAGCGCGGATCATGCGGGACATTCAGAGGCTGCAGGCGGATGGTCAGTTTTGCTGATTCGTCCGCCGCGATGTGTACGGTTTGCCCCGCCGCGCGATACTCGAAGCCCTTCATCGCTTCAACCCGGATGTTCCCCGGTGGAACCTCCAGCGTTGCCTTGCCGGAGATTTCGAAATAATGCGCTTCAAACGGCCGCTCCGATCGCACAAAACTGTCATCCGCCTGAATCCATGCATCGTCAGGAGCGTAGGCACGACCATCTTCGCCAGTGACCGAAACTCGAGCCGGGGTCGGTTTCCCTGCTCGATCAAGTACCGCGATCGCAATTCTTACCATCGGATTTCGATAATGCCTTTGCTTCACCACAACCTGTGTTTGCGCGCCCCCGGGAATGGTTTGAATCCATAGCGAGGCATTGCCTCCTCGATTCGAGATGAACGCGATCTTTGTCCCATCCGGTGACCAGCGCGGATCGATGTTGTCAAAATCTTCGTAAGCGAGTGGAAAAGCATCGCCTCCTTGCGACGGCATCACCCATAGCTGATGCCACTGCTGTCCCAGATACGACGCGTACACGATCCGCTTGCCATCGGGGGAAAAATCCGGCCGGGCCCGCCAGGTCGTTTCTTCGTAATGAATTTCATGGGCTTCAGCGCCGGGCTCGGCTTTCATGCGCCAGAATCCTCCAGTGCCGTAGATGTGGCCACGATTGGAAACGAATACCAGCTCCGAACTGTCGGGCGACCACGCCGGGCTGATCTCGTGGTCAAACTCGAGGTAGTAGTACCGGGGCAAGCTGCTGCGAGTTTCCCCGGTCAGGCGCTGCACATCGCCCAGCTCGCCATTACTGAACTCGCCAACAAAAACGTGGAAATGCCCCTTGTACGACGTCGAGACGAAAGCTACGCGCTTGCCGTCCGGCGAGAACCGTGGCTCGACATTAACCGCGCCGCCGGTCGTGAGTTGCTGCGACTGTCTTGTCTCGAGATTCAGAACCCACAGTTCGATCGCATCTTTGTAGTAGACGGAATACACCACCCAGCGCCCATCCCTAGAGCAGTCGGGCTGGTAGTCGTATCCCGGCCCCGCCGTAAGTTGTTCGGCCGTTGTTGAATCCAGGCTCTGCTGCCATAACGATCCGGCCATCGAGTACACGAGCGAATGCAAATCCGGAGACCACGAAGCAGAGCTCGGACCAGTTGTGAGCTGGGGCAGGTACATCTCGCGGTAGTAGTAAGCATGAGGGAGATCGATCTGCTTGAGAACCGGCTCACGCTGGGCTGTGAGTGGGAGTGAGGCAACCAGCAGGAACAAGTGCAGGAACCTTCGACCTCGGTTGCGCAAGAATCCACCTTTCGACTTGAATGGCGGATTATACCGGAGGTCGCGGGCGGGGCGCCCGCGCCACACAAATCTGATAATGTATCAGCGCATGCGGCGCAAGATGGCGGCTACGGTGCTGTTCCTGGTCGCCATCGCTGCACTTGCCGCTGCCAGCGAGCTTCTTGGCATCTCCCACCTCTCCGTGACCACGCTTGCCGCCACGCGATGGCTGGCACTTGCGGGATACGTTCTCTATGCCTGCTTTAGTCCTTCCCTGACGACCTGGATCATTGTGGCCATGTTTCTTGGAGGAGAAATTGGCCATGACTTCCCTGCACTGGGTCTCAGCTTACGCTTACTCGCTCAAATCTTCCTCCGGCTGATCAAAGTCATCATTGCGCCGCTGCTCTTCGCCACCCTGGTCAGCGGGATTGCCGGACATTCCGACCTGAAAAAAGTCGGACGAATGGGCATTAAGGCAATTATTTACTTCGAGGTGGTGACAACCATCGCGCTGTTTATCGGACTGGCTGCGATCAACATCAGCAAGGCCGGCGTGGGCGCGCAGATTCCCGCCAACACTGCAGAACCGGTAAAAACCGAAAAACTGTCAGCCGGCGAAACCCTGCTGCACGCGTTCCCGGAGAATATCGCAAAGTCAGTCGCAGAAAATCAGATCTTGCAGGTTGTAATTTTCAGCCTCCTGTTCGGCGTCGCCCTGGCGATGGTGAAGAACGAGGATAAGCGGCGTCCCATGCTGGCGTTCACAGAAAGCCTGACCGAGGTAATGTTCAAATTCACCAACATCGTCATGCTATTTGCACCATTAGGCGTACTGGGAGCGGTCGCGTCCATGGTGGCGTCGACCGGCATGGGGATTCTCGGAAATTTGGCGAAATTGCTGCTGACCCTGTATGTCGCGCTAATAATTTTCATCGTGGGCGTGTTGCTGCCGATCGCGGTTTTAGCAAGAGTGCCGGTCTCGCGTTTCGTTCGGGCCATCGCGGAACCAACATCCATTGCCTTCGGAACGGCCAGTTCCGAGGCGGCGCTTCCGCGTGCGATGGAAGCGATGGAAGCCTTCGGTGTGCCACGCCCCATTGTGGCCTTCGTCATGCCCACCGGCTACAGCTTTAACCTGGCCGGATCTGCGCTCTACCTTTCATTGGCCGCGATCTTCGTAGCCCAGGCCTCAGGTTTGCAACTGGGCTTCGGACGCCAGCTCTACATCATGCTCGTGCTGATGTTGACCAGCAAGGGGGTTGCCGGTGTTTCGCGCGCCTCCATTGTGATTCTGCTGGCGACCGCGGCAACGGTTGGATTGCCGACCGAGCCGATTTTCATCCTGCTGGGTATCGATCAATTCATGGACATGGGCCGCACAGCGGTGAACGTGATCGGCAATTGCCTGGCTACGGCAGTGATTGCGCGCTGGGAGGGCGAGTTCGACACGGTACAGCCATCATCGGCGGCTCTGGAAACAGCATCCCGGTGATTCTGATTCGTTGTTACCAATGTACTCGCCGATGGAGATTCTGCCGAAAACTGAAGACAGCACGCCTCTGGCTCTGATTACGGGAGCAGATGACCGAAGGCGCTCCGCGCGCGCAGTAGAGAATCCCTACGGGGTGTGCACATCGTCGAAGTGCCGGAAATATGCGGGTCCGGCGCATACGCGAGCAGTCGCACGAGCGTTCAAAGTGAAAATTCCTTTGACAAAAAACATTTTCGTACGAAGGTAATAACGTGAATTACGAAAGCGCATGCACGTGGGACATCTGTTCGCTGTCACTTGTGGGTGAGATGTTGAACTCGCAAGAAAGCTGCGGCACGATGCAAACCGACGACATTCTCGACGACCTCCATATACGGATTTTGCGTGTGACCGAAGACCTGCGCGCGATTCAACAACAGCTGAATTGTGCCGCGATGCAGGCTCCTGGTGATCCCGAGTTGATGGAAGCGCTTTGCCAGTTGCCCGAGATGGAATCGCTGCAATTCCTGAAGGCAGCTCTCGACCAAATGCGCCACTTCATCTGGTTCTACACCCAGGTGATCACGAACGAATCCTCCGATGCCGAGCAGTTGCGGGAAAGCATCCGTCAAAAGCCGAGCCCAGATGCCGTGTTCAGTCCAAGGGTGGCCGCAGCGGAAAAGTTTCGCCATGCCGCCGACACTGCGCTCCTGCAACTTCTGGCCGACGGCAAAGCTCGCAAACCGAATTAACCCAGTCGATAAATTCCCGCTGCCGCCACTCCGTAGTGTTATCGTTTATTTCACACAATTTCCTCCGTGGGAGTGATCTATGCGAGCTCGCCATCTGGTTGGCTTTCTGGCTGTTTTCGCAGCCATTCTGGCACTGGCTGCAACTGGCACGTTGCCGGTCGAAATCAAGGAATACGATGTGCCCACGCCGAATGCGCGGCCGCACGATCCTGCGGTAGGCCCCGACGGTTCACTCTGGGTCACGGAGCAAAAGGCTAACAAGCTGGGGCGGCTGGATCCGAAGACAGGAAAATTTCAGGAATACCCGTTGAAAACTCCCGGTTCCGGCCCTCACGGTCTGGTAGCCGACCGGAACGGTAACATCTGGTTCACAGCCATTGCCAAAGGTTACGTCGGAAAGCTGGACCCCAAAACCGGCAACATTACCGAATATCGGGCGCCGGGCGAGCAGGAAATGGATCCGCATACCCCGGTGTTCGATCAGAATGGCATGCTCTGGTTCACAAACGAGGAGTCAAGCACGATTGGCAGGCTGGATCCCGGAACTGGTGAAATCGAACTGAAGGCAACGCCGACTGCGCACGCTGTGCCATATGGCATTGTGGTGAACTCTCAAGGCATTCCTTTCTTTTGTGAGTTTCACACCAACAAGCTTGCCAGCATCGATCCAAAGTCGATGAGCATCCATGAATACACCTTGCCGGAAGCCGGGGCTCGGCCTCGTCGGCTGGCGTTGGCCCAGGATGGCACGATCTACTTCTCCGACTACGCTCAAGGGAAATTGGGGCACTTCGATCCAGCGACGGGAAAAGTGGAAGAATGGCCTTCGCCCGGGGGACCCAGTTCAGAGCCTTATGGAATTGCGATCACGGCCGATGGGATGGTGTGGTACGCCGAAACTGGGGTCACACCAAACACTGTGGTTCGCTTTGATCCCAAGACAAAGACTTTCGCCAGTGAGAACATCCCCTCCGGTGGTGGCGTGGTGCGCAATATGGCTGCGACGAAAGACGGACGACTTTACCTGGCATGCAGCGGGGTGAATAAAGTGGCGGTGGTAATACCGGGCCGCTAGATGCTGAGCGGAACGTCCAGAAAATCCCCGGGGAATTCTTAACCGCAAAGTCCGCGAAGTAGGTCCGCAAGGTGCGCGAAGGATTTCTCGCTTAGCGACCTTTGCGGCGTCGCTTTGCGTTCTTTGCGGTGAACTGCTGGGATCTTAATTCTCCAGGTATCCCTCGACCCACTCTTTAATTCGCTTGCGCCGTTCGTCGGTGTTATCGAAGCGAATGCCGAAGGCTTTGCCCATCGGATTTCGCCAGCTGACATTGGCGCGAACCCAGACGCGAGGCAGCGTCAACAGCGAAAAGGAGACTTCGACCGCCTGACCCACGGAAACATCTTCCGCGCTGCGCATGGACATGCCGCCAGAACTGACTTCAATGCTGGTGGCGGTAAAGCGGTGATTTTCGTTCATCAGGTTAACGCTGATCTCGGTGATCACCGGAATGCGTACATAACGACGCAGTTCGTGCAGCACGAGCATCTGCGTAGCACGAACGAGTTTCATGGCGGCAGAGCGCTCCAACGGCTCGCGGAAAACAGCGTTGACTCCGTACTTGGAAAAGCGGAGAGCATCTTGCGCGCTGCCACCCACTCCGTAGATCACCATGCGGCTGTTTGAGGGTGAGCTACGAGCGGACTCCATAACATCCCCGGCGGGCGCAGAAAGTTTCACCACACAAGCCTCAAATTTTTCTTTTCTCAACCGGTCGGCCGCGTCGGCAGCCAGGATGGTGGTCTCGATACCGAACTGCCGGAAGCACTCTGAAATGACGCTTCTTATGGGATCTTTCAGGTCAACTAAGGCGGCCCGGGCGGAAGCCTTTCGGTTGGAGGGAAGGGGCACAACAGCGGTTCCAAAACCTCTGTCCATAAGCATGGCTCCCTTAAAGCCTATTCTGGCTCTGCGCCCACACCTTGGCAAAAGCGAAGAAGGACAATCCCCGAGTACAAAGGTGTAATTACCTGTGACGGAATCGGGCATGGCCGGATGAGTTGTAATTGCGCAGGAAGTATTGTCATCCTGAGTGGCCTTCAGGCCTGGAAGGATCTATGCATTTCCATCCAAATACATAGATTCTTCGCTTCGCTCAGAATGACAATGTGAGATTATGCCGCGAGTGACGCCTGAGCACTACTCCGCCCAGCGGCGGAACAGGAGAGCGCCGTTGGTCCCGCCAAAGCCAAACGAATTGGACATCGCGTACTCTACCGTCGCCTTGCGGGCGTGGTTGGGAACGTAGTCGAGATCGCACTCGGGATCAGGATTTTCGAGATTTATGGTGGGAGGCAAAATCTGGTCGCGCAGAGCCAGAACGGTGATTCCGGCTTCCAACCCGCCCGCGCCGCCCAGCAAATGCCCGGTCATGGACTTCGTCGAACTTACAGCCACTTTGTAGGCGTGGTCACCGAAGGCGCGTTTGACGGCGACAGTCTCCAGCCGGTCGCCAATGTCGGTGGAAGTGCCGTGCGCATTGATGTAGCCGACCTGCTGAGGCTGAACGCCCGCATCCTTCAAAGTGTTCAGCATGACACGGTAGGCGCCGTCGCCATTCTCGGCGGGCTGGGTGATGTGGTAAGCATCGCCGCTCATCCCGTAACCCGCAATCTCGGCAAGGATCTTGGCTCCTCGGCGGCGGGCGATTTCCAGTTCCTCCAGAATCAGGATTCCCGCGCCTTCGCCGATCACGAAACCGTCACGGGCTGAATCCCATGGCCGGCTGGATTTCTCCGGTGCGTCGTTGCGGGTGGAAAGCGCCCGCATGGCGCCAAATCCGCCGACTGACATCGGAGTAACCGCTGCTTCAGTCCCTCCGCCAATCATCACATCGGCATCGCCACGCTGGATGATCTTGTAAGCATCTCCGATGGAGTGTGCGCTGGAGGTACAAGCCGTGCAGGCGGCTTCGTTTGGCCCTTTGGCGCCGAAGCGTATGCTGACGTGGCCGGCAGCCAGATTGACGATGGCTGCGGGAATGAAGAACGGTGAGATTCGGCGTGGCCCCCCATTCAGCAGATTCTTGTGCTCGCGCTCAATAACATCAAATCCACCAATTCCTGAGCCAATATGCACGCCGACTCGAGTTGCGTTTTCGGGCGTGACCTGCAGGCCAGCCGATTTGACCGCTTCATCCGCAGCCGCGATGGCCAGGTGGATGAAGCGGCCCATTTTCTTGATTTCTTTTTTATCGATGAATTGCAGCGGATCGAAATTCTTGACTTCCGCCGCAATCTGGCAGGCAAACTGGGAAGCATCGAATTGCGTGATGCGGCAAATGCCCGACCGGCCTGCCAGCAGATTCTGCCAGACTTCCTCGGTGGTGTTTCCCACCCCGCAGATTAGGCCGATCCCAGTAACCACCACGCGTCGGGCCAACTACTTCCCGCCTTTCGCGTGCTTGGAGATGTAATCCACCGCATCCTGGACGGTGCGGATTTTCTCGGCGTCCTCATCCGGAATTTCGATTTCAAAGGCCTCTTCGAAAGCCATTACCAGTTCCACCGTGTCCAACGAATCGGCTCCGAGGTCATCTACGAATGAAGCGTTTTGAGTCACTTCACCTTCGTCCACACCGAGCTGTTCCACGATAATTTGCTTTACTTTTTCATCAACCGCTGCCATGAGTTCTCCTTGTGCTATTTTGCGTGTTTCTCGACGTAATCAATGGCGTCTTGAACTTTTAAGATCTTCTCCGCATCCTCATCGGATATCGATAGCTCGAACACTTCCTCCAACGCCATGACCAGTTCGACCTGATCCAGGGAATCTGCTTTTAAGTCATCGGCAAAGGATGCCGCGGGAGTGATATCGGCTTCGTCGATGCCGAGCTGCTCGCTGATAATCTGCTTGACCCTTTCAACTAACTCGTGCTTTGCAGCAACCGCCATACGCATCTACCTCCGGTGAGCTGAAAAGGAAATGAGTAGTCTAATGGCCCGCGCAAATCGGTGTAAAGGAGAATCCCGCCACGACAAAAGGCGGAACGCGGAAGCTCAACAACTGCAATAAGCATCCTAATTGCTGAGAGTTCTCAGGGTCAAACGGGAGGCTTGTCATCCTGAGCGAGCGTCTTTTTGCGCAGCGAAGTTGAGGTGCTTGCGCGGCGTCTGAGCCGCGCCCCGAAATCCCGAGTGCAACGAGGGAGCTCAGCATCAACAAAACAATCGCGCGTTTGGCTCCCTTCCTTATCAGCCTGTCCTACCACCTCGTTCCTCACTGCCCCGAATATTGATCCCGCAGCCGTGTCTGCCGGCTGGTCATCGGAATCTCTTGCCCATCGATGAACACCTGTTTCACATCGGTTTTTACGTCAAGAGGATCTCCGTTGGCGACGACTACATTGGCTGTCTTGCCAACATCCAGCGAACCTAGTTTGTCGCTCACGCCCCAGATTTCGGCGGCATTCAAAGTGATTGCCTTTAGGGCCTCGTCATAGGGCAGACCGAAAGCAGTAGCAAAGCCCGCCTGATACGGCAGATTGCGGGCATTGTGTGCATCGAAAGAAGCGAAAGCGATCTTTACGCCGCGCTTATTCAATTGTGCCGGCAAGCTGTATACCGTGTCGTAACGCTCGTAAGGCTTCGGTGTTTCGTAAATCGGACCGACGATGACCGGAACTTTGAGCGTGGCAACATAATCCAGCACCGGCTGAGAATAACTAATGTGGTTTAAGACAAACTTCAGGTTGAACTCGTGCGCCAGATTCACCGCGGTTTCCAGATCGCTGGCTTCTTCGGCCGCCAGCACGATGGGCTTTTTGCCCTGCAGATAGGGCAGCAGGGCTTCGAGTTTCAGGTCGCGCTTGGGCTGAGTCGGCGGCTTCTTGTCTTTGTCGTCAGTTTTGGCGGCTGTTTCGTTTTTCTTTTTTTCGTAATCAGCCCAGTGTTGCGCGTAGTCCTGGGCGTCCAGAAATGCTTGGCGCAACTGGGCGGCCATGCCCATGCGTGTGGACGGATATTTTCTCTTGTCGCGCGGCACATTGCGGCGTTGATCGCCGGTAAAGTTCAAGGGCATGGCAATGTCCCGAATCATCAACATTTCTTCGGCGGATTTGCCGGCAAGCTGCACGAATGAGTCCTGCCCCGGAAGAGTGTCTTTACTTTCAGGAGCCACGATGGCATTGGTGATCCCATTCAGGCGAGTAACTGGGATCAGCTCTGACTCCGCATGAAACGCGTCGTAGACGTGCATGTGCGGCATGATCTCTTCGCTGAGCTCGACAAGGTCATTCGTCATCTCCTCGGCAGAAATCTCGGTCAGGCCAAGGTTGCTCTCCGAATCGATCAATCCCGGGTAAACCGTC
>Ga0187771_10003008_pt1 | contig 11719 bp, 13 predicted proteins | sample 0116_SJ02_MP15_1_FD_133139 | JGI IMG/M metagenome (GOLD analysis project Ga0187771, IMG submission 133139) | Tropical peat soil microbial communities from peatlands in Department of Meta, Colombia - 0116_SJ02_MP15_10_MG | ecosystem: Environmental > Terrestrial > Soil > Wetlands > Peat | place... | reverse complement strand
TCTCGTCCCAATTTCCTCTAGATATTAAGAAGGGTTGTCCAATTATTGTTCTGCAGCCTAGGCAGCCGGAACTTTCGCTATCTCTGATACCTTCACATCGGTAAGCATCGGCAGCTTTGCCTTGGCTGCGTGGATTGCCTTCTTCCCTAGCTCAAGGTCGGCTGACCTTACCTGCAGCTCGAGTACCGGCGTCCCAATCTCGACGCGCGCGGCGAGACCTATCGGCTTCCCGAATGCCTTTCTCATGCCTTCCTGAAGCCTGTCTGCGCCTGCCGTGGCAATCATCTTGTTCTCGCGGAGAATTATGTGTGGGTACGTCTTGACCGTCAGGAGATACCCCTCTTCGCCCAGGCTCACCAGCTTCTTGTTGGCAGCAACCCGGGCAGATTCCAAGGCATTAGACCTAATCTGAACGCGTCCCTTTGAAACCAATTCGATGGAGTAAGCGTAGTCATGGCTGGCTTTGCCAGTGGTAAACCTGGCTACCTTTGAGTTGGGGGCTCCCGGGGCGTAAACCTTGCTAGTGTATGCCATTCCCTTGATCTGGCGATAGTTCTTGCCGTGGATTTTGAAAACCTCTCTTGCACGACCCTAAACCAGTTGCTTAAATAGACTTCGAGAAGGCCAGCCTCAAAACCTAGCACTTTCAGTCATCTCCCTCTCTGTGAAACACCTTCACTCCTCTCGTCGAGTTAAATCTCACGCCAGCGCCGAAGGGATTTTGGGTGGTTCAGTGCTTCAGGAGCCGACGTTCAGGTGCATGGGCTGCGGAGAGAAGTGTGAGTTCTCGCTTTCGTGCGGGGAATGCAGGCAGTGTCCGGATTGCTGCGTGCGCGCATACCACAAAAGCCTCTGCCGGGCTCCATGAGCTAAGACGCGAATAGCCTTAACTAATGTTTGAACTCCCGCGAGGCTTGTTGCCGTACCTCCTCCCTCGTGGTCTAGCCATTAACAACAGGCTTTTGTTGATTCTCGCCTACGGCGATTTGTCCTACCTTGAGGCTTGCACACTGCTCGGGGAGCGGTTCTCAAGCTCGAAGCGCCTATGGGGTGACGTTGCCTCTGTGGACATGAGGGACACACGGGGAGGCTACGAGAATCTCGCAGGAGTGCACAAGGTCGCAATCTCCATCACCACGAATCCCCACAAACGCCTCGACGACATCGAAGAACTAGACGACTTCCTCCGTGGATTCGACGATGGTTTCAGCTTCTCCACAAGCCTGTATTCCCCAGAGGGGGTCAGCGAGACAGAGTACGAGGAGGTCCTCTCAACGATTCTCGAGGCTGTTAGGGAAGCCGGGTTCAGGAAGGCGAACTTGGTAAGACCACGGAACGGTTCAGAGGTACTGGCCAGGGAAGTGGCTTCGCGGAAGTTAGTGGACTTCGTCGTGCTAAGGTTTGGCGGTAGATACCTTCTCGGCGTGACATCATACGTGCCTGAGATGGGTCAATTCCAACTCAGGTCCAACGAGAGACCAGTGGTGAGCTCACAGATTTCTATCTCATCGCGGTTAGCGAGACTCTTGGTCAATCTTAGCGGCGTAACAAGAGGCGGGACGCTTCTCGACCCATTCTGCGGCTCCGGCACGATACTCTCAGAAGCGATTGCGGCAGGAGCAGTGTGTATCGGTGTGGATAGGGAGCGAAGTCGAGTAGAGAACAGTAGGCTGAACCTGGAATGGCTTCTGAAGACGCTCAAGATTCCGGCCAAGCCGTACTCCCTGAAGGTTGGTGATGCCACTCGACTCGAGACACTCCTGGAAGGAGTTGCGGTTGATACTGTAGTAACCGAGCCGATTCTCCTTCCAAGGATTGACTCGGCCCCGACAATAGAGAAAGCCAGGAAGATGATTAGGAACTCCAGCAGACTCTACTCAGAGGCGCTGTATTCCATTGCAGCCGTTGTACGCAAGGGAGGAAAGGTGGTCATCGTAGCACCCTCTTTGAGGACGGCAGACGGAAGAGACGTCTCAGTTCTCTTGGAGAACGTCGAAGCCGCCGGGCTTGTGCCCTTCCAGCCTACACGCGAGGAATTCGAATATCCCGTGAAGATGGCCCACGAGAACACCCGATGGATCAGGCGACTGGTCTACGTCTTCGAACGAGTCTGACCGGTCTTCTCGGAGAGTGCGTTGGTTGCCCTACGCACGAGTGAGACCAGCAGGCTCATTTCTTTCCCGTCGAGCTGAGACCTTAGTGCCATCCTTCTTGCGAGCTTCCCGAGCCTTTCTGCCCGAGTCTTCTCCATCCCTGACAACACAGCGAGCTGGTATGAATAGGAGGCGAAGGCGGTTCGCGCCCCGAGGTCCAGCAGCCGCCCCTTCCCAACGCCATATCTGGACAACACATAGAGCAGAATCCCTATGGAGTGACTCAGATTCAAGGTCTTGTAGGTAGTCCCGGTTTGTATGCTCGTGACAAGGTCACACTTGGCAATCTCATCATTCCTCAATCCCGTTGTATCCCTGCCAAAGATCAGGGAAGCTGACTTCGACGTTGAGACGTAGGTGGCCATTTCTTCAGGAGGAACACACAATCTGCTCGCATTAGCCATCCTGACCGACGAAACTGCCGTGGTTCCTACTAAGAGGTCGTGCCTGTCTCTCAGAGATTTGAAATCTACCTCTTCAGCCTCATCTATCACATCCGCCCCGTGCGCAGCATACACCGAGGCTACTCTCCTGTCGAAATTAGGCTCGATGAGATACATCTTTCCCACACCGAAGTTCTTGATCAACCTTGCAGCATAGCCAACATTGATTGGGAACTCCGCTCCCACAAGAGTGACGGTTAGCTTCTCGAGCCTCAAGTTGTCCTCGGGAGGCGACGACCGCTTGATATGATTTACATCTGGCCTTGGAGGTGGCCGAGCAGCCACTGAAAGTCGGAAGGTGCCAAACTCTGCACTCTCCTGTCCGACAGCATGCGACTCGCGTTTGGGGCCGCAAGTCCGAGCTGTGCAAGTGCGCCTCCCAGCTTTCTCCTTCGCTGGGAGAACAGCGCCTTCAGCAGCACAATCTGCTCTCGGGAGACGGCCGTCCTTGGTATGAATTCTGAGATGACCGAAGAGACATTTGGTGGAGGTTCGAAGGAGTCCCTCTGGACGTCCTGCTCGATTCTCACGTCCGAGGATATCTGGGAGATGACCGAAATCGCCCTGTATCTCTCTTCTCCGGGTTTGGACAGCAACTTGTCGACGAAGTCTTTCTGGAGCAAGACGACCGCCCGTTTGTAATTCTGTCCGCAGAGCCATTCAACGAAATTGGCCGACTCGGAATAGGGGAGACTCGACACAAGGACGTCAAACTGCCTCGAACCAGCAAACCCGTCTCCCAAGCGAAGCACGACACCTTCGAGGTCCATCTTCTTCATAGCTAGATAGTTCTCTTCATCGAGTTCGAAGGCCTCAACGCTATCGGAAAGGCCGACCAACGCACGAGTAAGTGCTCCCCTGCCCGCGCCTATCTCGAGGACGCGCTCGTCCCTCCGGATGTTCGCGAGCCTGACCATCGTCGCAACGACGGAAGGGTCGACAAGATAATGCTGTCCGAGGGCTCTCCTCCTTCCTTGTCTGTGACGGGGCATGGCGACCGTCTAGATGACATCACTTCTTGACGAAGATGTTGATTCTAGAATCTCCGGAGATTTCTTCGGTGATTCTCTTCGCCATAAGCTTGGCCGGATCCCTTAACCCGACCCTACTCTGAACGTCCTCGAAGGAGGTGAAGGGTTTCTTCTCCCTCAGATCGACGATAATCTTCATGAACGTCTTTCCTATCCCGGGGATGAGCTCAAGTCCGTGTAGTCGGGGCGTGAGAGGCTGAAGTTCGTTGAAGTATGCGACGTACCTCGCTTCGTTGTTCTTCACTATGGCCTCACAAACACTAGGCAACTGAGACTTGGCCTCTTGGGTCAACTCCTCGAATGAGAGCTTGCCCAAGACGCTCATGATTTTGTCACGACCTTCCCTGCCTATCCTGAGTCTTTCGCCCAACTCGAAGTCTTGGTCGTCTCCAGCTAGAAGTTCCAAGAGTGTGAGCCTCTCCTCCCCGATTGCCTGGACTATAGAGCCCTCTCTGCCCTTGATGACTACGGATTTCCCTCTCGGAAGGAAATCAAGAACATAGGCGTATTCCTCATATCTCTTCTCGTTCGAGAGCATTTGTCGGGCACTTTCCTCTTGTTACTTCGTCTGTAGTGCGCAGCTGACTGGCACAACTCTGCGCCCGTGGGAATCAAGATGCATGCCCTTCGAACCAGTGGCATTTGTGGGGCACCGTGCTATATAATCTTAATCTGCCCTTGGACCACCACAAGGTCGTCCCGGAAAACCCATGAAGGGATATCGATACAGCGGACTAGTTCTCTTTGGCCGACTTCAGGATCTTCAGCATCTTCTCAAGAGTCTCGGTCGGCAAGAGCTTCCTCCACCCCGCCGTGAAGGTTCTCAGTTCCTCGATTGACTTTGGCATGATATTGATGACCTCGACTGCCTCTTCTGTGCTTAGACCGCAATCGGATTCGAGCTGTTTGCGAAGTTTCTTCGCGCTTTCGACGGTAATTTTTGCGAATTTGGAGGTGTAGTCGAGCGTCCTCTTCTGAATCTGGTCGGCCTTCTCCACATCTATCTTCTCAAGAATCTGGTGCGCTTCGCTTAGAGTGAGTATCTTCTTCTCGCGTGGTTCAGACATCAAGACGCCTCCAGAGGCGCTATGTGTTCCTTCCTGGCAACGACGGTCTTGGTCTTGTCACCCACCGGGACGTCAATCCTCAAACCTCTAGCTCCGACCTCTGTCACAACGCCTACGAGCCCATTGAATCTTCGGTGGGGCATGCCCTTGACCTGAGTCGAGTCGATCTTGATGACCACCTTCTGGCCTACGGAGTAATCTCTGAGAATCCTGCTCAAGCCACCCAAATTGCTCTTCTTGAGCAGCGCTCTCGTGCGCCTGCGATATCCCTTAGATCTTCCCAAACTTGAAACTCCCTGACTCCCAAACTCTGAGTATATCAAATCTTTGGCAGTTCAGGGGCGTTTTAAGCAGTTCGGCGAGGGAAAGAGAGACCGACCCTCCGCTGATTAGTCGTTTGACGGGCAGCCCGCCATCAAGTTTGATTTCAGCCACTAGACCGTTCCGCTTCCGCGCAAGTTTCGCCGAGTAGACCCTCTTCTCGACGGTCTTTCCCTTGTTGTTCCTGAACTGTACCAAAGTGCCCCGCATCGCCTTCTCCGCCACCGTCAACGGCCCGCCGATTTGACCGTCTGTCTCGATGAAGGCTCGTGTCTTGAACGTGAACGAAGGAACCGAAACCGGTCTTCCCCTGAGAACCTTGAGCTCGGCAACCGTCAATGCCCCCTTTCCAGTCTTCGCTGCAAGGCGGGAGGGTACACTGCGTCTCTTCGGTGCCTTGAACTCGGCCAAGAAGGGCCGCCCCGGGGAGAAGACCACACTCTCCGGATCCTCGCTTCCCAGCCAAGTGAATTTCGCCTTGGGAGACAGTAGAATCCTCCCTAGCCTGTCTTCCAATACCTCCTCGACGCTCGTGCCCTTCTTGTAGCCCGAGTTGCATTCCTCGCAACCTCTCCCTCTGCACTTCTCGCAGAGCTCCTTTCTCTGGGCCAGTCCCAAAGGCTTCGTGTATCTGCCATACACAAAAACTGATTTCGCCGTAATTGCGATGGCATCCCTCTCGAGGTCGACGAGTACGGTTACATCGGGATGTAAACGGTCGACCCTCCTGCCTGTCCGTCTCCTGACGAAATCTACGATAAATCGGCCCAACTGTGACTTGATTGCCTCCCTCCCGCGCACCTTCAGGTCTGACCGTAGCCTGTCCTCCCTCTCTTGAATTTCACTTGGGACAACGAGGCCAATGGAGAAAGACCTGAACTGGTAACCCACAAGTTTCCGAACAACCCGGTTGCCTATCTCTGGGAACCGCGATGCCAGACCGCGACAGATGAAGCAGTTAGTGCTGGTGGTCTTGCTGAACTGCGTCGCGTCTCCTTGTCTCTCGGCGCAGATATCGCAGAGCGAGAACCTCACGCTATGCGCCAAGGGCGCCTTGCCCTCCCGCCCTTCGCAGCATTTGCCTAAATTCGCGACCCTTACTCGCCTTCATCAGGGTTTTGGTCTGCCTGTACTTCGTGATGAGCTCCCGCACCTCCTTCTCGCTCCTCCCCGAACCCTTTGCAATCCGCTTTATCCTGGGTGCGTTGAGCATCTCGGGAGATTCTCTCTCCTTCTTAGCCATCGACTGTATGATACTCTTCCAAACCTTCATGTCCTTCTCGGCTTTCTCGAGGTCCTCCGCCTTCAGGTTACCCGCGAGTCCAGGTATCAAGTCCAGAATTTTCTTCAGGGAACCCATCTTGTTGACCTGTTCGAACTGAAAAAGGAAATCATCCATGGTCAGCCTTCCCGATGTCATTCGTTGGACTCTCTTCTCATCAACTTCCGCCTCGAGCTGTTTCGCCATCTCGAGCAGGGACTTCAAATCACCCATGCCGAGCAACCGTCCCACAAAGCGAGTTGAGGAAAACTCTTCGAGGTCGTCCACCCGCTCGCCAGTTCCGATGTAGTAGATGCGAGCCCCGGTGGCGGCAACGGCAGCCAGCGCTCCGCCTCCCTTGGCCGCTCCATCGAGCTTCGTGATGATGATTCCTCCCACCGGCGAGGTCTTATGGAACGCCATCGCTTGGTTGAAACACTGCTGGCCGATTGTGCCATCGACGACGAGGAGGTTGAGGTCAGGTTTGACCTTCGAGACGATGCTATTCATCTCGTCGAGAAGACTCTTCTCCTCCTTGTGCCTACCTGCCGTGTCGATTATGATGAGGTTCTTCGAGCCCTCGAAGAAGCGCTTTCCTGCCTCTGCCACCTTGATCGAGTCACTCTGCCTCTCGTCGCTGTAGATGTCAGCACCAATGCGCTCCGCAAGGGTCCTCAGTTGGGTGACCGCGCCCGGGCGGAAGGTATCCGCAGCAACTATTCCCACCCTGTAGCCCTTCTTCATGTAAAGTCGTGCGAATTTCGAGACCGTCGTCGTCTTCCCCGACCCCTGTACACCGAGCATGACTATGACGTTCGTCTTCCCTCGATCCAGTTTGAGTTCCTGAGCACCCCCCAGCATCCTGTCGAGTTCCTCATACAGGATTTTGACAATCTGATCCTTGCGAGTCATACCTCCCAGAGGCTTCTCCTCGAGCGCCCTTCTCTGCACGTTCTCCGTCACGGAAAGAACAAGCTTGACGTTGACATCGGCTTGTATCAGAGCTCTCTGCAGGTCCCGCACGAATTCCTTGATGGCGGCCTCATCCACCACGGAACTGCCCAGTAGCTTCTTGATCGCTCCCTGCAACCCACTCCTAAGGGATTCTAGCAAGCTCTTTCACCGGACTCGACTCGACCAACCGAACTCTCGAAATAAGTCTTTAGAGACCCACGCTCAGTTATTTAGTGGCCCATCTGGGTCGATGACCATTGAAGGTCGGAGTACTATTCTCTGGTGGCAAGGACAGCACCTACGCGATCTATCTGGCCAAGCAGAATCACGATGTCAAGTGCCTCATCACGTTGAGCCCCGCACGCGAAGACTCCTACATGTTCCACTTCCCAAACATTCGATGGACATCACTCCAGGCCGATACGATGCAGATTCCTCAACTCCTAGTGCCGACTCCGGGAGAGAAGGAAGTCGAGCTCGAGGACCTGTCAAGGGCACTGACGATGGCCAAGGACCAGTACGGCCTGGAAGGCGTATTCAGCGGCGCCCTGGCAAGCGTCTATCAGAAAACCCGGGTCGAGCGCATCTCGACCGAGGTCGGCCTGAAGAGTTTCTCACCGCTATGGCAAATCAACCCGGAGGCATATCTCCGAAACCTGATTCGTGACGGTTTCGAGACGGTAATCACAGGCGTTGCTGCACTAGGTCTAGACGAAAGCTGGCTAGGAAGAAAACTGGATGGCATAATGGTCGAGCAACTCGTCGAGCTCCAAAGGAGACACGGGATGCATGCGGCGCTCGAGGGTGGGGAGGGAGAGACGTTCGTGCTCGACTGTCCGCTTTTCAGGAAACACATCGAGATAGTGGAATCAAAGAAGCACTGGGATGGGATGTCAGGATGGCTAGAGATACTCCAAGCTAGGCTGGTTACCAAACAACCGTAGAAGTAGACAAGTAACGTAATAAACAATGGGCGCGCAGGACTCCTCCGGTCTAGATGACATATCGGAAGAGCCGTCTGAGTACTACAATGATGAAATCCGAGACGGATAGACCACGAACTAGGTTAGCCCGAACCTTTTACGCGCATAATCTTGTTCTTGCCCAAGACGGCCCAAACCTCTACTTCGACCCCCGGCACAAGCTTGCCCTGCAGCTCCGGCTCGGTCGGCATGGGGCTCTCCGTCACCTCGAAGGTCGCTAGGTCCATCAACTGAACCGAAGTGGGAGTTGTGGAGACAATCTGTGCAGACCTCTTGTCAATCATTGGGACCTCGATGTGGGTGTCGACCGTACCTATGATGGTCTTCTTAGAACCTGTGAATACCGAGATAGCGGTCAATCTGACCTTGGCACTGCCGTGCTTCCCGGGTTTGCTCTTCTCAACCTCCACTGTCTTGCAAGGCTCACCATCAATTATGATGTAGCTACCTTCTTTCAAACTACCGAGGTCTGCTGGCCTGCTCATTTGCCTGACGTCCGACTTTTCATTACTCGGTAATTAAGCCTTGAACCGGATTCCGGAAGTCGCCGCCCCCACCGAATTGTATATTATTCAAAGGCGCAAGGGTTTAGTAGGGCGCTATGCGTAACCGTAGCCTGTCTCGGCCGTGAAGATGACGATCTAGAATGAGGACTGTTCCTTGAAAGTTATCTCAGAAACAGAAGACACGATGTGACAGTGAAGCCGAAGTTTTGAGCGAAAAGATACACGTTCTCGATTCTACCGCTTTCTTCAGAGGGATTCCCTTTCAAGGGACGGGGAGGTACTACACGACCTACCACGTCATGGATGAAGTGGGAAGCAGAGGGATAGGCGCGCAGCTGATACACTCCAGGGTCCAAGTGACCGAGCCTTCAAAGGAATCGCTGCAGAAGGTACGGCAGGTCTCTGCGAAGACCGGCGATTCGAAGTCACTCACCGAGGCGGACGCTTCCATCCTCGCGGTAAGCCTCGACCTCGCGTCGGCAGGCGGGGATGTCACGCTAGTCACCGACGATTTCGCTGTCCGGAACGTGGCAGAGGTTCTCGGCGTCGGCTTGTCAGAGACCAACGTGAGGGGGGAGTGGAAGCAGATAACCTGGATCACATACTGCAAGGGGTGCGGGAAACAATATTCTGACCCGAAGGCGACAGTGTGTGATGTGTGTGGTACGAAACTGTCGAGAAAACCGAAGGCAGAGTAGCCATCCTTCCCGTACTTTCAAGCATCTTCCGATCCAGATTCCGCTACGATGCTAGAATTGCAATTCTAATTTTAATACTGCACTTTTCGTGGTTCCGCCGATTGGGCCGGTAGTTCAATCTGGTAGAACGCCCGCCTCGCACGCGGGAGAGAGCATCCGTGCTCCCCGATGCCGGGGGTTCAAATCCCCCCCGGTCCACTCACAACAAAATAGCTCGCGTCTCAAGAGCGATTTTCCGAGCTAGGCAACTCTAGGCCGCCTTAGGATGCATACCTCGGGGATCACTCGCTTGTGAAGAGCCGACTCGTACCTATTGAGCACGTTCTCGACCTTCACCCGCGTCTTCATGGTCATGGTCGATATCGCGCCTGCGTCGAGACCACTGTCGAATCTTAGGCTGAGAATTTGGTCGGTGGTGTCGTAGTCTAGGCCGGCATCAACCCTTCTATGTGAAGCCCATTGCTTGGAACTCTTGCGCTTCGCGACTATTCGCCTGTTTATCCCCAAGACTTCACCGAGTCTTCTGACTTCGGTCTTGTAAAGGTCGCCAATTGGGAGAATGTCCACACCTCCGTCCCCATACTTCGTGAAATGGCCGAGGAGAATGTCAGACTTGTCAGCAGCACCCGCGACCAATCGGTTGAGGAGGTTTGCGTGGTAGTACAAAATGGACATCCTGATTCTGGCACTCAGGTTCTCTTCGGCGGCCTTGTTGCTCTCGACAATCTTCATGAACGACTTTTGAACTGGGGCGATATCGAATTCCTTGAACTCCAAGCAGAGCTCATTCGCCACCAGCTTCGCATCCCGAATGTCCTCCTCTGCGGCGCTCCGCAGGTCGGGCATGATTAATGCAGTCACCCTCCTACTACCGAGCGCCTCCACGCACAAGTATGCTGTAACGGCCGAATCGACCTCTCCGTCGAGAGCCAAGAGGATACCATCAGTCTGCGACGCCTCGACTTTATCTGACACGAATCGCGTAATCTTCCTTTTGACGTCTGAAAGGTCTAGAGTAGCTGATTGCAACACAGAACATTAGTTCACGGTCACGTGAAATACTTTTTCTATGGGAGAATTGTGTGACGCCGACAATGAAGCGCCACGACCTCTCTGACCGTCTCTTTTGGATGGCTGATGAGGACGAAATCAAGAGCGCCGAGACCACAGACGTCTACTTCCTTAACACGAAGGAGGTTCTCACCAAGAACCACATCGACTCAGAAGTCGTGATGGAGGTGTTCGCGAGGGACCTTCCCTACCCCGGAATATGGGGGGTTCTAACCGGAGTGAACGAGGTGGCAAAGCTCCTGGAGGGCGTCCCGGTCGACGTATGGTCATTCGACGAAGGCTCTGTCTTCTTGGCGGACGCCAAGACGACGTTCTACGAGCCCGTGATGACGATAACCGGGAGATATCGAGACTTCGTGGAGTATGAGAACCCTCTACTAGGACTACTCTCGGCATCCACTAGCGTCTCCACCAAGGCTGCGCGTTTCAGGGATGCCGCGGGAGACAAGACACTGATTAGCTTCGGGACCAGACGTGCTCACCCTGCAATCGCTCCTCTTATCGAGCGCGCGTGCTACATCGCCGGCTTCGACAGCGTCTCCAACGTTCTCGGAGCCAAGCTCCTCGGACTGGAACCTTCGGGGACTATGCCGCACGCGCTGGTCCAAGTCATCGGGGACCAAGCGAAGGCCTGGCTACTCTTCGACAAGACGATTGCGAAGAAAATCCCCCGAATAGCGCTGATAGACACGTTCTGGGATGAGAAGTCTGAAGCCATCAAGGCGTTCGAGACTCTCGGCAGGAACCTGTGGGGGGTCAGGATAGATACGCCGACCTCTCGTCGTGGAGACCTGCGAAAGATAGTCGAGGAGGTCAGATGGGAACTCAAAATACGCGGGGGAGGTGACGTGAAGATAATCGTCTCAGGTCGCCTTACCGAGGAGAATCTCATCCAGCTGCGCGATTTGGTAGACGGCTTCGGGGTCGGAACGGCTGTCGCTTACCCACCCGTGATTGACTTTAGTGCGAAGATCGTCGAAGTGAACGAGAACGGCACGAAGAGTTTCAGAGCAAAGAGGGGAGGCTTGGGGGGACGTAAGACGGTCTTCAGGTCCAAAGAATTCAAGGACACAGTGGCCCTGGAAGGGACCAATCAGCCCGAAGGCACCAAGATGCTGCTGAAACAGATCATGAAAAAGGGCAAAATTATATCTGAATTCAAGCGCGTGCCAGAAATCCGAGCGCAGACCCTGAAGGAGATCCGAGCCGTCAGCCAGTCCGAACCCTCACT
>Ga0187771_10003007_pt1 | contig 11720 bp, 11 predicted proteins | sample 0116_SJ02_MP15_1_FD_133139 | JGI IMG/M metagenome (GOLD analysis project Ga0187771, IMG submission 133139) | Tropical peat soil microbial communities from peatlands in Department of Meta, Colombia - 0116_SJ02_MP15_10_MG | ecosystem: Environmental > Terrestrial > Soil > Wetlands > Peat | place... | reverse complement strand
GAAAAACGGTCGCATTGGTCTCAGGTCAGCTGCAATTCCCGCCGTGAAACGGAGAATGTTGGTCTGAGCTCGCATTGAGCGGATCGGCTCAGGTCACGATCACACCGGCGTAAACTCACCTGACACGATCAGCTTTTCACTGAGCACGCGAGCCTGTTTGAATTGCTCGATTGTTTCCGGAGGAGTGTTCTCCGGCAATTCCTGCAGGATGCGTGACAGCTGCTCGTCGAAAAGTTGCGTGATCCGTTCAGGCGTGTGGCAGATGGGCTGGCCGCTGTCATCCGCGATTCGAACTACGTCGCGGTGGCGGACACGTTGCGCGATCATCAGCCGATAGATGCGGTCTGTCGCAAGATCTTCCATATATCCGTCCAGAAGACTCGCGCCGCGACCGGCCAGCACGCCCTGGCGGTAGCGAATCACAGTGCGAATTGCCGCGCGCGTTCCGGCAAGTGTCCGCTTGCCGATCCCTGCTGGAATGGGTCGCAGGTCTGGCTGTGACTCGGGATTGGCCGGCCGAGTGTCCAATTGGTTTGGATAAGGAAACTGCTTCACGGCGATTTCGTTCTGATCGGGATGGCCTGTCCATGCTCCATCCATCAAACATGTGGCTTCATTCTTCTTGTCCTTCTCAAGGACGGCGAGCGCCCGGGCGTTGAGCTCGGGATCTTCCCGGTTGGGATACAAAGCTGTCATTCCGCCGATCGCGAGCATGCCGTGTTTGTGACAGATCTCCGGCATGCGATTTCGAACGCTCTGGAAGAAAGCCACATCGTGCGGAATCGTATTCCGGTCCGGCAGAACCCACCTGGCATCGTGGAGATTGAAGTGGATGAGACTCGCCATGTAATCCCAACGACCGAGGTTCAATGCCAGCATGTGTTCGCGGAGGTTGTAGGCGAACTCCTCCATTTGATAGGCAAGCGGATGCGATTCCACAAGGGCCATGCATTTGATTGCATCCTTCGGCCAACCTTTGGCTTGGCTGATCGCCTGGAATAGGTCTCGCCACCAAAGCCCTTCTTCCGCGGACTCTGACTTTGGAATGTAGAAGGTAAGAGGGTGCTTCATCTCTGCTGGATCCACCTGGAAAGCAACCAAAGCGACATCGAAGAGGGGCGCGGGCAAGATGCTTCCTGGCATTACCCCCGCCTGATGAATGTGCAGTCCGCGAGGCCTGACGGAAATCGCCGACTTGCTGGGCTGGATCGAGACGTTACGATTTTTCTTGCGGTCGAAGTAACTGAGATTTCCGCGCAGCGCGGCGAGAACATTTTGAACACCGTGTACCAGATGCGCCCATGTGTTGGCGACGGAATCTTCGAGATCGAGCATGACGCCCGGCGCGCCGGAGTTCAGCATCTTGACGACGAGTTCGGCATCGTCAGCCGGCCCTGTCATTTGATTGCGCTGGTCCTGGCACCATTCGGGCAGCTCGACGTGCCAGTCCTCTAGCGTCGCTGGCGAGGGAGGAAGATAATCGGGAAGCTTGCCCTGATGGGCGGCTTCGAGCGCTGCCGCACGCTTACGAACCAGATCACGTTGGCGCGACGTGAAAGCCCGGTCCAGTGAACTGAGGAAATCGAGGAATCCTTTTGGCAGGTCGCGGGCAGGGTCGAATCCCACGGGTGCCACATTCATCGGTTGGATGGTGTCCTGGAAATTCAAGCGGAGTCCTCCGTCGTTGATCTCGCGGCCTAGGCTGGGCTTTCGCGTTGCGCGCTTCGGTCCGGTGCGATCGCCAACAGCCTCGGGATTGTCTGACAGACCTTGTTGATGCTGGCTGTGATCGACGTCACTCGTGAAGGTGAGATGGCTCACGTTCCGGCTCGCGAACACTTGCGAAGCTGATAGGCGTCCCGGTCGTTTCGCCTAACGACAAGGAGTGCAACATGCTGGTCAATCGAAGGCACATTCAGATCGAATGGGGGGATTGCGACGCGGCAGGTACCGTCTTCTTCCCGCGATACCTGGAGTACGGAGACGCTTGTACGAATGCTCTATTCGCGAAAGCCGGTTTGTTCAAACCGACGCTACTGAAAGCCTACAACATAATCGGTCTCCCGCTGGTTGACTTGTGTGCTCGATTCCTCGAGCCTTCCGATTTTGGCGATGACGTTGTGTATGAAACCTGTATCACGAAGTGGGGACGTAGCAGCTTTCTGGTTCAGCACAAGGTCTACAGACCCGACGGCACCCTAGGACTTGAGATCCTTGAGAAGCGCGTGTGGGTGAGACTCGTAAGCGAAGATCCGGTGAAGTTTCAAAGCGAACCGATCCCGAGCGAAGTGAAGAGGCGATTTACAGACCCCGAGCCCGCTGCCAAGCGCTAACCCATCGGCCCAAGACGATCAAGGGAATACACCGCGCCGGGTGTGGCTGACCGAAAGCAGGGTGCGACGATCATCAATTTAGCCGAGAACATAGGATTCGGGTTCCTTCATTCCCCCTAACTTCTGCAGGCGCTGGTATGCCAATAAAGCGGCGCCGAGGGCGGCAACGGTATCTGGCTCGTCGCTGACATTCACCGGGCGGTTGATTGTTTGTTTCAGGGCTTCCACCATTCCGTTTTGGCGTGCTACGCCACCCACAAAAGTAACCTCATCTTCGAGCCCGATTCGCGACAACAATGCTTTCGATCTCGAGGCCAGAGAGTTGTGGATGCCGCGGATGATGTTTTCCACGCTTTGCCCCTCGCTGACGTGATTGATGATCTCTGACTCGGCCAGCACCGCGCATACGCTGCTGATCGTCGTGGGTTTCTCGGCGGCCATCGAAAGCGGGCCGAGCTCCGTCAGAGGGATCTCCAGATAGTGAGCGGCTCGTTCGAGGAATCCGCCCGAGCCAGCGGCGCACTTGTCATTTGACTTGAACTCTTTCACTTTCCCGCCTTCGCGCAGCCGGATGGCACGCGTGCTTTGCCCGCCCACGTCGAGGACGCAGGCTGTGTTGGGAAAGAGAAATTCGGCTCCGCGTGCGGCGCAAGTAATGTCCGTGATCTGTATGTCGCGGAATGGAACGTTGTACCGACCAAGGCCTGTGGTCGCCACGTACTTCACATCTTCTTGGTGGCCTCCTGCCTTGGCGAGCGCCTGTTCCAATGCCTCGCGAGCGACGCCAGGAAAATCCGGTCGCGTCTTGACGAGCGCCGTACCACAGATATTTCGAGACTCGTCCAGCAGGACGGCCTTTGTGCTTCTGGACCCGATGTCGATTCCCGCTACGTAAGCCATAGTTCACCTCTACGCACGAGCCCTGATTCGTATATCTCTTACCGCGAGCCGGCACTGGGCTGTGCTGCCATATGGCCGGTCTTAGGAGAAGTCGCGCCGACATCGCCGCCCAGTGCCCGCTCCAACGCGAAGACCGCCGCGCCAATGGCGCCTATGAAATGAGAATCGTCGCAAACATTGACGGGCAGTCCCAGCTTTTCCTCGAGCGCCTTCACCATCCCTACGTTCCGCGACACTCCACCGGTGAAAGCCACCTCCGGCTCGATGCCCACGCGGCGAACTAACGCCACAGTCCGGGCCGCGATGGCGCTGTGCACGCCGCCCAGGATATCCGGAACAGTCTTTCCTTCCGCCAGGTAAGACATGATGTCCGACTCAACGAACACGGCGCAGACAGTGCTGAGGCGAACCGGTTTCTTCGCTTCGAGAGAGACAGGACCGATCCGATCTAGGCTGAGTCCTACCGTCTCTGCTGCGTTCGAAAGGAAACGCCCTGTTCCGGCAGCACACTTATCGTTCATTACGAAGTCCTTAACGTCGCCCTGCTCGCCCACGCGAATTCCTTTGGCGTCTTGGCCTCCCATGTCGATGACCGTGCGCGTCTTCGGGAACAAAAGGTTCGCACCTCGCGCGTGGCAAGAGATCTCCGTAATCTGGGCGTTCCCAAAATTTACTTTGTAGCGTCCGTAGCCTGTCCCGACGACGTATGCGACGCTCTCTGGCGATATTCCGGCAGAAGCAGCCGCCTCCCGGAATGCTCGGTCGGCCGCCATGGAAACATTCGCCCCGGTGTTGATCAGAGCGCGCCCCACAATCTTGCAGTCTTCCGATAAAATGACTGCTTTTGTCTGCGTTGATCCGACGTCTACTCCGACTCCGTAAGTCATCTCACCCTACCTTCCTCGTTGTCTCTCCGCGCGGAACGCGCTCAGTGACCCGCCATTTATTTCTGGACCAGCATTCTTTGGTGCTCGAGAGATTCAAAGAACGCATCGACGCGATTTCGCAACTGAGCTTCGGAAAAGTACCGCGGATCCTCCAGGTCCGATTCGATCAATAGCGTGGGGACTTTGAGTTGCTTGGTGAAATATTCCCTCATGTCGCCCTGGCCTGCCGAAAAAAGCCTGCAACTCTTCACCGAATGGATGACCAGCGCGTCGGCGCCCCAATCTTCCACGTAATCTTTGAGTTGTCGGTACCGCTGCATGAAATTGCGGTTCGTAACATTCCACTGCAGCATGTGCCGGGCGATGCTCTCAAGTGGGCGCTGTGGATCGTGACGGAATCCGAACTCCCAGATTCCTCCCACGCCCGAGTACGTTGACGCCACAGCCACTGCTCCCCAGCGGCTGAACATGTCACGAAACTGCCGCAGGTAGGGCCATGGCGGGGGCCCTTCCATGACGACTCGGAACTTTTCCTCGGGTAGCGGCCCCTCATGGTTGTCCGCGCGCTGCTTCATTTCCTTGTACGCTTGCTGAAAGAACCGCAGTCCGTCCTCTGTACCCCGCAAGCAGTAGAGCGGAGCCATCATCATCACGGAGTCGAAATAGGCGTCGAAGGGAGTTGGGCGTTGTCGCGCGAGCATTTTTATATCCGACCAAAGCGCCCCGGTTTCACTGGAATATTCCATGATGCGCTGCAGTTTCTGGTAATCGAGCTTCTTGCCACTCATGCGCTCCAAGATTTCGACGAGTTCCTCCAACTGTTTGACCACGTAGTGGAGGTCGTCTTCGGAGGGGTCGTTGGCATTCGTGCGGAAAAACGGAACGTCGAGGTTATAGATCGGAGCTTTCGAGTATTCCTGCAAGTGCTCAAACCACTGTAGGTACACATTACAGCCGACATAGTTGCAAAGAATCAAGTCGGGTTCCGGAATGGTGGCGAAGGGGGTCTTCCGTCCGGCGAAGTACATACCGACATCGGCTTTGACGTATGCGCAGTTATCGGTCGAATAGCCCATTTCTTCGGCCGCTAGAATGAGAGGCAACGACTGTTTTTTCGCGGCGAGTTGGAGCGCGTTCACTTCCGGGTACACCGGGATCATGTCAAAGGCCTCAATCAACTCGACCGGGTTGCCGCTGATCAGCATGTAGATGGCCTTCTCGCCCTTGTTCTCCGCAGCAGCGGTCAGCCGGGAGTAGTAACGGCCGATCATGTCTTTCTGAAGATTGTGGATGCGTCCCTGATAGTCGGTCTTAGCAGCCGCTTGCGCCATGGTAAGACTCCTTCGCCGATCAATGGTTCAGCTTCAGTCGAACAACAGCGATTCCACGAATGTTTCCGCCTCGGAACGAGCGCGGTCGAAACTCCAGGTTTTTTCTTCGAATTCCAACAGTAAGTGCGGGATCTTCGCGTCCTCAAGTGCCTTGCGGTACAAGGCATAGTCAAACAAAGCGGGTTCACAGAACTTCGCGGCTTGAAATACCACCGCATCGGCTTTCTTTTCTTTTGCCAGCCGAATTAGGTGCGCCGCCTTGCTTTCTCGCGAATCATGTTTAGTGCCCGAGTAGTAGGCGCGCTCCGAGTAGCTCTCGGCCAGCGCCGCCAATGGGTTTTCGTGAATCGGAACGTCTTCGGTGAACCACCTCCATCCTCGGAGGAAGTCATCATCCAGGATGTAGCAACCTGCCTGTTCCAATGTTTCGATCAACCCCACCGGCGGAAGTTCGCAGAACGAACCCTCCAACACTACTCGGATCCTGTCTTTAGGCCAGGTCGGACGGCCTGGGAGCTCAATAAGGACTTGTTCCAGCATCTTCAAGAAGTCTTCGGGAGCCATCAGTGTGCCTGCACGTGTAAGTACAAACGATTCTGCCGCCGAGATCAGATGCGGAGTCGCAGTTCGAATCCGGTAGATTTCACGCAGAGCGGCCCGAATTCGATTGTAGAGGCTGATACTGCGATTCAAATCCTCCGCGGTCGGTGCATGCCCCGACCTTTGCTCCAAGCCACCTAGAATCCGACGATACTCGGTCGCTAAATACTGTTTCCCCAGCGGCGAGGTGAAGTTCTGTGGGAAATGAACATATTCCACGAACAAGTTTGGAAAGTTTCGCAGGAAGACGCTCGACAGGTTTCTAGCAGGATCACATATCGAATGGAAGATCATCCCATCCAAGAACTGAAGTCGATTTGTGATGCCCAGCTCAAGTGTGCTCTTCACAATCGAACACACGAAAGACTGAAAACGTGAATCAGCGTAGGTGATCTCGATTTGATTGCCCGCGCCGATAATGCCGATAGGCAACATGCCGGATGCGTGGATCAGTTCCACTGGACAATAGATGGGAAAACAACCGATGGCTTTTTTCCCCGGGTGTTCTTTGAGCCATTGTTTGGCGACCGCAAATTCCGGGTCCTGAGCGCTTTCGCGGCAGGCAGCGAAAATGGAATCGAGCTGTGGAGTATCTTGAACAGAAGTCGTAGCCACGTTACCCCTCCTCAACAATCACGCCACCGCGTAACTCCGGCTCGTTGGGCAATGTTGTTTCGTGCGAGCAGTGCGACCCCGGTGCCGCGCAGGCCCTGCTAATGATCGTGCCTCCGTAGCACGCCGATAGGTCGCGTATGGAAGATCCGTCTCTGCACCGCGCAGCCGTTTCATAGCTGGCACTGTACGCCTCCGGCCTGATGCTTGTCAACATTATTCTGGTACCAGAATACTACAATTGCCGAACCCCTGCCATCTCTGCGCTCCTAGTCTAGTTGCTGCTGCAGAGCTCTTGCATAGTTGATCCCGCGTCACCGACGCGATGCAGCCCTCCGGCCCACCCTTGAAGCGCGTAAGGCGCTTGCCCATGGTTTTCGAACCATCAACTTCAACATCGTCGAGATCGTGATCGAGCGAAACGTCGCGACGGTGTGGTCGTCTAACTCCTCGAGGACAATACGCAGCGCATGTTCAGCGTCGGTAGAGATCCGTGAGCCTCCACTCAACTCGTTTTGAGGTCCGACGGGCTCGAATATCTGAATCACGTCGAGCAATGTAAGCCGCTTCGGATTAGCCGTGAGCCGATAGCCACCACCAACTCCGCGCACTGCTTCTACAATTCCCGCACGCCCCAAGTCCCGCAGCACCTTTGCAAGATGATGAGCGGAGATTCCATACTTGCTGGCAATTTCAGTTCCTGAAAGCTGATGCTCTGGATTAGCAGCGAGCTCAAGCACCGCGTAGATCGCAATCGAGCTTGCCTTCTGCAGTTTCATGAGGTCCGGCCTTCAAACACGCTTAATCAAGATTCGTCTCCAGCTCGATGAACGGGCCTGCCATCATTCCCTGGCTGCGGAAGAAGGAGAGCACGAGGTGATTGCCACGAGCCATGATTGTGCGCACCTTCGTGATCCCGGCATCCCGAAACGCTTCGCACAGAGCCTGGAAAAGTTCAGTAGCGACACCCTTCAAGCGAGTCTTGGGACGTACTTGAATAGCGAAAACCCACCCACAGGCTGGCTCGCCGAATTCCCAAGCACGTATCTCACCTACTATAAAACCCACGATTTGTTTATTCGCTTCCGCGAGGAGAATAAACCGCGGCGACCGTCGCCTCGATTTGGAACGAGTAAACAATTCCTTCCAGTATTGGCGTTTCGCGAGGCCCGTGACTTCTTCATCCAAAGCAATCAATCCCGCACAATCCGAGGCCGTGGCCGCTCGGATCCGCAGGTCTCCTGTCTCTTGCAAAGCAGATCGCGACTTCATGATTGCAAGTGGTGAATTGGCATGTTTACGCCGGGAATGCAATGTAGTGCCCTCAGGTCCAGAATGCAACGCGCTCTGTGATGGACCTTCCGCATTCACCGGCAGAGCACGATCGGAACAAAGACTAATTTCTACCATGGATGGTCCTGCATATGACTGATTCCGGCACGGCCTAGAGAAACATGATTGTGATACAACTTCCATGCTTCTTCCTGCCGGAGAAAAACATCCGTTCCATAACCTTCCCGCAAGAGATGATTCCCATTTAGTTTGGACCAGCCATCAGTGCGCCATTCGTAAACGACTGTAGCCACATCGCCGAAAACTCTTACCTTGCGGGGACCAAATTTCAGGCTGATTTCCTCCAAATTGTCGAAATATCCCTCTAGCATTCGCTTCGCCGCTTCCCATCCATAATAGGCACCGCGCGATGTGAATAGAACGAATCCGTCATTATGCCAATAATGCTTGAAGAGTTCGGGAAGGTCCTTGTCGCTCCATGCCTTCTCCATCGCGTCCATAATCCGAAGGACTGCGTCTACATTTGGCCCGGCAATTTCCGGCTGAGCCGTGGCCATTTTTCTTCCTGCCTTTACCATTTCTCTCCTCCTATCCCCCCGGGGTTCTTCCGACGGACTGCTTGCACGGCAAACCTCACGGGGAGAGCACCTACCTTGAAATCGACGCAAGATCGTTCTCGAGCTCGATCGCCCGAGGAAACAGTATGTTGTTTTCGAGATGGATATGTTGATGCAGGTCTGCCGCGAACGCTGGCAATGCCTGGTACAAAGCGTGATAGCTAGCGCAACCGTCGGCCGGCACCACGTAATTTTCGGTTATATCGCATATCTTCTTGAGCGCCTGTCCCGATGCTTCATGTTCCATGACCATCACCGCCACCGGGTTCTGCACAGTTCCAAACATGGGTTCTGGCGGCTGCCTCCTGATGCGAACGGCCTGTTCCATCTCGGCAATGTAAGGAAACAGCACCTCTTCTTCTTTTCGCATGTGCTCCCGCAACTCCTCCGCGAGCCCTGCAAACGTCATTTGAAGGCGCGGTAACTCCGGATGGTTCTGGGCATGCGCCGCGACCACCTTCGCAATCAGCCCAGTCAGTCGACTAATTTCGGCCTGGGTGAATGCATGATGTGTGTCGACGATGTGTTGCGCAAGTTCGGTGAGTGGAACATTCCGCCAGTCTTTCTCGGAAGCAGCCTCCCCGGGTCTTTTCAGCGCCGCCGTTACTTCTTCTACCGAGCAACCGGCCGCTTTGCACGCGTCGGCAAGTGTCTGGGCACCTCCACAACAGTAGTCAATCCCGAACTGCTCGAAGACCCGCGCGGATGCCGGCTTGTCCAGAACTAAATCGCGAACGAGCTGCGCGGTACTGCCCGATCCCTCTCCTGAATTCTGCGTACTGCGTGCTGGCATGCCCATGGGAACCTCCTTTAAGAAGTATTATGGTACTGCAATACCTAATTAGGGGCAAGAGCATTCTGCTGCCGTCCATTCCGAAGGCTGCCTTCCGCTATGCATGGCTTCAGCAGCGCTCCAAGATCGTGCCGATGCCCTGGCCGACCCCGATACACATCGTGCATAGTGCGTACCTCGCCTGCAGTGCTTGTAGTTGATAAACGGCAGTGCCAACCAGGCGAGCTCCACTTGCTCCAAGTGGGTGCCCGATCGCGATGGCTCCACCGCTTGGATTCACGTGTTCGGCATCATCCGGTAGGCCTAGATCGCGCAAGACTGCGAGCGCTTGTGCGGCAAATGCTTCGTTCAACTCGATCACATCCATCTGTGACAGAGACAGCCCCGCCTTTGAAAGAACCTTGCGCGTGGCGGGCGCTGGCCCCATCCCCATAATACGGGGGGCAACCCCGGCGACTGCGGTAGCTACAACTCGAACGCGAGGCGTGAGGCGATATTTTCGCGCCGCCGCTTCGGAGGAGATCAGCAGGGCGCAGGCGCCGTCGTTGATCCCGGAAGCGTTGCCTGCGGTGATTGTCCCGTTTGGCTTTACGATCGGCTTCAATTTGGCGAGCGTCTCTAGAGTTGTCTCTGGCCGGGGATGCTCGTCTACGTCGAAGACTCTCGGCTCGCCTTTTGTCTGACGGATGAGAGGGGGGATGATCTCTGAGCGAAAGAAGCCAGCAGCTTGGGCCTTCGCCCAACGCTTTTGCGATCGCAATGAGAAAGCGTCCTGATCCGCACGATCGACATGGAATTCCTCCGCCACGTTTTCGGCGGTCTCTGCCATTGAATCGATCCCGTACTTGCTTTTCATCGCTGGATTGACGAATCGCCATCCAATCGTGGTATCGAAAATTTCCGCATTGCGACTAAAGGGCACGTCGGCCTTTCCGATCACGAAGGGGGCGCGGGACATGCTTTCGACACCGCCCGCGATAACGAGTTCGGCTTCATCGCATTTGATTGCGCGAGATGCGATCCCAACTGCGTCCATGCTCGACCCACAAAGCCGATTCACCGTCGCGCCCGGAACGTCGGTCGGCAGACCGGCCAGCAGACCAGCCATTCGTGCGACGTTGCGATTGTCCTCGCCAGCTTGATTCGCACAGCCCAGAATGACGTCATCGATTGCTTCCCAATCGAGCTGCGAATTTCTTTCCATCAGCGCGCGAATGGGAATCGCGGCAAGATCATCGGTCCGGATCGAGGAGAGAGAACCTCCGTAACGTCCGAACGGCGTACGGACCGCGTCACAAATTACGGCGTCACTCATAAACCGTCTCTGCTCGAATCATGGATAACTGCGGGATGCTGTTCACCCGGAGGCGCATCGAGGAAATTCTTACCGCTCCAGGCCAGTCCCGATATCAGTGGAGATACGCGATAGCGTTCCCCGCCGTATTGAGCGGCCAGGTTCAATAGCACCTTTCGGACGGTTTCGAGGCCGAGATCGTTTGCCCAGGCTAGCGGTCCCTTCGGATAGTTCACGCCCTTGCGCATCGCTGTGTCGATCTCAAACGGTGTGGCCACTCCCTGATTTACGGCATCGGCAGCCTCATTGGCGAGCATGGCGATTGTTCGCATCACAACCATTCCGGGCGCGTCCTTCAACTCTGACACCAGGTATCCCGCAGCCTGAAGAAGCCCGACGGCCAAGAGATACTTGCGATGGTCGCAGGTGACCGCCTTGGCGACCGCGACTCGCGCCGCTTTCCCGTAATCGAGAGCCAAGTCGATCAACACCACATTCTGACGTCCGGTTTCGTGAGCAAGTTGTGTGGCGCTGCGTCCATCGGTAATCGCAAGCGCCATGTCTTCCACTTCGATCCAGTTCTCGGCATTCGACTCAGAAGACGAACGAACCGGGATAACGCCTGAACCAGCCAGCCGCTTTTCTAACGCATCCGCCAAAGGCCCAGAAGCTGGCAGCTTAACGCGTTCCGGTTTCGGTACTGGCGGTTCGGTGTGCGGCAACGGCGGGCGTGCGTTGTCGCTGTACTCGTAAAATCCGCTCCCCACCTTTTCCCCGATGCGTCCGGCGCGAACCATCTCTTGCTGAAGGAAGGACGGACGATAGCGCGCGTCGCCGAAGTAGGCAACAAACAAAGATTGGCTGACCGCAAGTCCAATGTCGAGCCCAATGAGGTCCATCAACTCGAACGGACCCATACGGAACCCTCCTGCTTCGCGCATCACCGCATCAATTGTGGCGGGGCTAGCCGCCTGTTCCGCCAGTAGAAGTAACGCCTCTCCGTAATAAGGCCGGGCGACACGGTTCACAATGAATCCGGGAGTTGACTTGGCGTATACCG
>Ga0187771_10003006_pt1 | contig 11721 bp, 11 predicted proteins | sample 0116_SJ02_MP15_1_FD_133139 | JGI IMG/M metagenome (GOLD analysis project Ga0187771, IMG submission 133139) | Tropical peat soil microbial communities from peatlands in Department of Meta, Colombia - 0116_SJ02_MP15_10_MG | ecosystem: Environmental > Terrestrial > Soil > Wetlands > Peat | place... | reverse complement strand
GGATTGAAGGTGGTTCTCGGAGGGGGACTTGTCACTTCCTGGATGAACAGACCACAATGGAAAAATCCTTTCGGGGGTCTGGTGGACCTACTTGTAGCCGGACCCGGGGAGCACCATTTGCTTTCCATTGCTGGAGTACAACATGAATCTGGGAAAGTCCACTTCACCCCGCATTATGACCTATGCGGGGACGGATATATAGCGCCCGGATTCATCTTACCCTATAGCGCTTCAATGGGATGCTACTGGAACAGATGCTCTTTCTGTCCCGAACGGGCAGAGGACAACCCTTACATCCCAATCCCCGTTGACCGAGTACTCGGGGACCTTGCCTGTCTCATCGAGAGCAGAAGACCGCTCCTGATTCATTTTCTAGATAACGCCCTCAGCCCGTCTATCCTGAAGGGTCTTGCCCTGAATCCCCATGGAATTCCATGGTACGGATTTGCGAGGATAGGCAAAGATCTTACTGACATTGATTTTTGCAGGGCATTGAAGAGATCAGGCTGTGTCATGCTGAAACTCGGCCTTGAGTCCGGGGACCAAGACGTGCTTGATCGTCTGGAGAAAGGGATAGACCTCACCACAGCTTCCAGGGCATTGTCGACTTTGAAGAAGGCCGGAATTGCAACCTACGTATATCTTCTTTTTGGCACGCCGTCGGAAACCCTCGTCTCGGCTCGAAAGACCCTTGGATTCATTGTAAGGCACAGGCAGGAGATCGGCTTCCTGAATCTTGCAATGTTCAATATGCCTGCCCACGGTCCGGAAGCGGGTGGGACAAGGACCAGGAGTTTCTACGAAGGGGACCTTTTTCTTTACACTGATTTTGTCCATCCGCATGGATGGAACAGAAAGAAGGTAAGACATTTTCTGGCGAACGAATTCAGGACAGAAAAATCGGTCGCGTCCATACTTCAAAAAGACCCTCCTTTCTTCACGTCCAACCATGCGCCATTCTTTGCGATGAGGCAAGAATGACTGCAGGTCAAAGGGAAATAAGGAAGCGTTTAATTTATAACTTTACTGTCTGAACATCTACTTCCAAGAAGGGATATTTTTTTTCATGGGACATACTGCTGGAAAAGACATCTATAGAAGACTTGGCGCAAATATCGACAACCTGACCTTTCGGGCTCCGTGGAACGCAACCTTCCATTCTCTTTTGAAGGAACTTTACTCGCCGGAAGAAGCGGATCTTGTCGTCCGGATGCCCGCTACACTCACAACCTTTGACCGTCTGAGAGCCATTACCGGATACGATGATGAGCCGCTCCGCAATCTTCTAGAGAGCCTATGTTCGAAAGGGCTGATCATGGACCTGTGGCTATCCAAATCCTATCATTATATGCCATCCCCTCTGGTAGTCGGGATCTTCGAACTGACCATGATGAGGACCGCTCCGGATCAGGATTGGAAGAAAGTCAGCAGGCTTTTTCATGATTATATGATCATGCAGCGTGACTTCATCGCCGCGAATTGCGCCCATGGGGAAAAAGTCGGACTCCTGAGGACTATAGCGCACGAGGATGTCATTGATCGGCAGAATTATGTCGAGATTCTCGATTATGAGCAGGCCTCGGCTATCATTGAGGAGCAAAACACGTTTGCCATTGGCACCTGCTCCTGCAGGCACGTAGCCGCTCATACCGGGACAAAGTCCTGTGATGTTCCACTTGATACCTGCTCATCATTCGGCATTGCCGCCGAATTTCTTACCAGGCGCGGCTTTTCCAAAAAAGTGTCAAAAGCTGAAATGAAAGACCTCATCTCTCGCTCTAGAGAACTCGGTCTTGTACTGAATATAGACAACGTTAAGCGGAACCCCTCCTTCCTGTGTCACTGCTGCAGGGATTGCTGCCATCTTCTCGTCAGCATCAGAAAGTGGGGATATGGCAATGTCGTAATGACATCGAGTTTTTTCCCCGAGACCGACCAGGACAAGTGCACTGGGTGCAGCCTTTGTGCCAAGGCATGTCCCATTGATGCCAGGACGATGGTCCCAGATGATGATCCGCGATCGAAGAGGAAGAAGAAGCCTGTCACCGATAAAGAAATCTGCTTGGGCTGCGGGGTTTGCGCACTGAAGTGCAAGAGCAAGGCATTGGTTCTCGTCCGGAAGAAGAAACGGATCATTACTCCTGAGACGACATTTGAACGCGTCATGCTTCAGTGCCTTGAAAGAGGCACGCTCCAGAACCAGCTCTTCGATGATCCTGGGCGTCTAACACACAAATTCATGCGGCACTTCCTGGGAGGGTTTCTGCGCCTTTCTCCCGTAAAAAGGGCGCTAATGTGCGATGCGTTGCGTTCGACCTTTCTATCCACAATGAAGAGGGGAGCTGCCGTCCAGGGCAAGGGCTGGATGACCGAGCTCTAAGGCGATTAAACATTGCGGATGAGCAGTCACAGGCTGAGTAAATACATGCCGTTTCTCTTCCTGCGGCTTTAAGTTATACGAGACCACGTCTGTCGTTGTGTGAGTATTTTCTTTCTCATCTCGTCCGGGAGTCTTTTTGCACCTTCTCTCAGCGTGAGACCAGCAGCGCGGCCCTTTATCTTCATAAGGAAATCGAATACTGCCTGAGAGTCAGTCTTGCACATCTCTCTGAGGGTCCAGCCGATGGCCTTTCGGATGAAAACCTCTTCTTCATCTATCATGCCCTCCGCCATCAAAAAGAACAGGTGTTTATCTCCCCTGCCTTCCCTGAAAAGCAGTATCTGGGAGATGAGCGATGCTCGCCGCATCCAGAAGTTCCTTGATCTGCTCCACTTATCAAGGTATACATAGGCTTTATTGTCCCATCTTAGCACAGTGCTGACGAGGTGATTCGAAATCCCGTCCACATGGTCCCATCCCGCCGATTGCGAGAGCATCCGCTCGAACATGGGCATAGAACGGATATCAAGATAGTGGGAATACTTCCCAAGTAGCCTGATGGCGAGAGTCTTTTCCTGATGGTATTCAGAGGACCACAGCCTTCCTGTAAGGGCGAAGAGCTCTTTCTTTGAGATATCGGCATGTTCCTTCTTGAAGTCTTGAGCCAGCTCTTCTATAAATGGCACTGATACCCCGAAAAATTTGTGCGGACTTTTGAGATAGCGTTTTTCGTTTTCGGCGCGTTCCGGATTATGAGCAGCGCAGAGGGCCTGTCTGAATTCCTTGAGATATCTGTTGAAATTATTTCCAGCTGCCATTTGTCAATTCAGATATGGCCGGTCGTAAAGGCTCTTACTGCACCCTTGTTTCCCGGCCTTCCATAGCCATCCGATATGCCCAACCAGTAGATAAACCCACTCCGGCATGAGGGGTTTTGCCATTAGTCTGCCCGCATCTGCAGGTGCATTCTCGCCTTTTGCCAGATCAACATCCGCCAGTTTGAGAGGCTTCCTGATATTCCTCACTAGTCCCTCGGCTTCCTCAAGGGTCAGCCCGGCTATATACCAATCGCCTCCGAGGACAGGCCCTCTCGCCCATCGAGGTCCGCACCCCACGGCAAAGCGCTTGCTTGTCGCTAGTGACAGATCATTGTGCAAGGACTCCGGAAAATCTGCATCCGATATCGCAACCATCATCTGTTTTTCCGATAAGTGTTTGTTATTGGGGTCCCCGCAGATCAACTCCATAGCTTTCACCGCTCCGGAATGATGGTCATCGGCATAGAGCGGATAAACTAGTGGTATTAAGTCCGCTTCTTTAATCGTCCGAAAGACGGCATCAAAGCATTGTTCCGAAGACAATGCCTGCTGAAAGTAAACCTTATTTATGCTCACGCCCCTTTCCTTCAGCCGCTCGAGGAGATATGTCCCGAGGGCATCAGATCTGCTTCTTGATCCTCTAGGACTTCCGATGAGCTGGGTGGCAAGCATGCTTATTTCCTCACGTCTTCCAATAGGGAGCGCAGTCCTGCACCTATCGGGATCTGGGCCTTCATTCCTATCTCTCGGAATCAATTACATCGGCTCCGGCATTACGAATTCTACTATGCATAATTATAAGGACCTTATCAAGCCCGGAAACAAGCGGTAAAATAGCTAAAAACAGGAACCTCGCACATCGATGCTATTATTGAGTACTTTTGATCAGTCCAATACTTTGTGGTAATCCAGGAGGTCAGGCCGATGAAAAGCTACAGGAAAGAACTTTGCTTTAATGTCCCAACCCGCAGGGCTTTCATTAATATTACTCCCCAAGCGGAGGAATGCCTTAAAGAGAGCGGCATAAATGAGGGTCTTCTGCTTTGTAACGCCATGCACATAACAGCGTCCGTTTTCATTAACGACGACGAGCGTGGACTCCACCACGACTTTGACATCTGGCTAGAAAACCTCGCTCCGCATGAGCCGGTGAAGCAGTACCGCCACAATGTGGGTGAGGACAATGCCGACGCGCACCTTAAACGGCAGATGATGGGGAGAGAGGTCGTTGTGGCCATCACCAACGGGAAACTAGATTTCGGCCCCTGGGAACAGATCTTTTATGGAGAGTTTGACGGCCGCAGGAAAAAGAGGGTCCTCATCAAGATTATTGGGGAGTAATTGTTTTCTGTGGCATCAATGCAATACACCTTAAGACCTGCCCCGATTGAATAGTCCTGACAAAATTGGGGCTAACATATTCGTTAGGAGAGACAAAAAAGTGGTGCTTGCTTCCCTTCACCTCTCAGCGGTTTGCACAACTTGAGACATGCAGCTTGAGACTTTTACATCCAAACCATACGTCCTAGAAATATACAACCTTTCTGCTGAGAGCGAAAGGAGCAAGACCACCACTTCGGTAAGCCCTGCCATCTGTATATACTTATACGCTCCTTCAGGACAGTTGTCAAGAACTTTTTAATGGCGTGTCATGGCGCTGTCCTTTCTTGCAAATCTTTTTGCGTTCCTGCAAACAAGTAAGCCCTCTTTTCTCAAGGCTGCAAAAACTTCCTTCTGAAGTTCTCTGCAATTTCAATGCGTTTCTTTCTGGCACGGAACCTGCTTTTCAGTGAAGACAACAAAAGGAGGAGAAAAAGATGAAAACGAAAGAGACGGCAAAAAAGATGGCTTATATAGGGACAGGTGCAGGCGTGGTACTCTTTGCAATGATGGGTCTTCTGCCGGGTTCATTGCTCGGCGGATTGGCAGGCCTCAATATCGCGGGCAGCCTCTTCGGTTTCCCGGTCAGCTCGGCTCTCATGCCCAGACTGATCGTGGGAATGTCAATGCTCCTTGGAGTTCTTGTATCAGCTGTCGTTTTCATTGCCGGCTTGAGTTCTCTGGGTTGGCTCATTGGTTACGCTGTCGGCTCTTTAAGGATTGAACGGACTGTTCCGGTGGAGGCCAGACACTAGGACCCACCTCAAGATCGTGAATCTACTTGAAAGGCTGCCATGCCCGCACAAGCGGGCATCCGGTCGTCTTCCCAGCGATAGCCGGGATCCGCTTGAGGATAGATTCCAGCCTGCGCGGTAAAGACCGGCAGGAGACCCGACTCAGCCTCACAATCGTTATCGGAGCGCGTAGCTAAGATCTCTGCAACTGGCAATCCCATTCTATGCCATTCTACGGTTTTCTCTCGGTTTTGCTATAATAATTCGGTTATGAAGGCAGCTCGAAAGATGAAGGCCTTGATATTGAGCGGCGGGAAGGGTACGCGTCTGAGACCGCTCACCTACACCACGGCAAAGCAGTTAGTTCCCGTAGCTAACAAGCCGATCCTCGGTTATGTCATCGATCATATAAAGGATGCCGGAATACAGGATCTCGGTGTGATCATCTCCCCTGATACAGGCGACGAAGTGAAGAAGTACGTCGGTGACGGAAAGAGGTGGGGTATGAACGTCACGTTTATCCCCCAATCAGAGCCCCTCGGCCTTGCCCATGCGGTCACCACAGCCCGGGGCTTTCTCAAGGACGACGACTTCGTCATGTATCTGGGCGATAATCTGCTCAGTCACGGCGTTAAGGATTCCATAAAAAAATTCAGAAGAGAATCTCCACAAGCATTGATATTCCTGAAAGAAGTCGATAACCCGAAGCAGTTCGGCGTTGCTAAGCTAGACAGTCGGGGCAATATCGTGAAGCTCATCGAGAAACCAAAAAGGCCCCCGTCCAACCTTGCGCTTGTGGGTGTCTATATGTTCTCTCCCGAGATCCACGACGCAATCGCCCGGATAAAGCCGTCCTTCAGGGGAGAACTGGAGATCACCGATGCGATACAGGAGTTGATACATATGGGATACGAAGTGAAGAGCGAGGTGTTGGAAGGATGGTGGCTCGATACGGGGAAAAAGGACAGCATTCTCCAAGCAAATACTGTAGTACTTGACGAATATGTTAAAAGGAGTATTCGTGGTTCGGCAGACAGCAAGAGCCAGATAACAGGCAGGGTCACCATAGGGAAAGGAGCCGCAATCAGGAACAGCATCGTGCGGGGCCCGGTTATCATAGGGGACCGGACCGAGATCACGGATTCCTTTATCGGGCCCTTCACGAGTGTCGGGGACGGCGTAGTGATAAGGAGTTCCGTCATTGAACACTCTGTCATCCTGAACAGTGCGTTTCTTTCGGGAATAGAGCGGCTCGAGGACAGCCTTGTTGGAAAGAACACAAGAGTGGTTAAGAACAGCTCCCATCATAAAGCCCTCCGTCTCATGGTGGGAGACGACTCCACTATAGAGGTCTGATGTTCACGGAAGGTGAGATCTCGGACGTCTCGGTAAGGGAATTCAAACAGTTTCGCGATCACCGCGGCTGGCTGGCAGAGCTTTTCAGAAGCGACGAACTCGGGGAGTATAAGGCTGCCATGGCATATCTGTCCGTGACCCACCCGGGTGTCACAAGGGGCCCCCACGAGCACGTGGCACAGACAGACTACTTCTGTTTTCTCGGCACATTCACTCTATTTCTCTGGGACAACAGGAAGGACTCTCCCACTTATGGAAAGAAAAAGGTTATCGAAAATGCTGACACACTGATCGTGACGGTCCCTCCCGGCGTGGTCCACGCTTACAGGAACTCCGGGGACTCAGACGGGCTCGTCCTGAATTTCCCGGACAAGCTCTATGCGGGTTGGGGAAAGAAGGAGAAGGTAGACGAATTGAGGTACGAAGACGACCCTCTAAGTCCCTTTCAGATTGACCGATGAAGCTTCTCGTCACCGGAGGCTGCGGTTTCATTGGTTCGAGCTTCATCCGGCACATCTTAACCACGTACCCGGAGTATCGCATCATCAACCTCGATGCTCTCACTTACGCGGGCAATCCTGAAAATTTGAAAGATGTCCCCGGCGGCGAACGGTATCTGTTTGTTAAGGGGAATATAGGGGATTCTATTGTCGTAAGAGAAGTCATGGACGGCGTTGACGCAGTGGTCCATTTCGCAGCTGAAAGTCACGTTGACAGGTCCATAGCAGACGCGCAGCCCTTTCTGACCACGAATATCATGGGTACCTATGTATTGCTCTCAGCGGCAAGGGATCTCCTAGTCAAGAGGTTCATCCATATCTCTACCGATGAAGTGTACGGGTCTCTGACAGATGAGGGGAAATTCACAGAGGAGACCCCTCTTCGACCCAATTCCCCTTACTCCGCTTCAAAGGCTTCAGGGGACCTGCTGGTAAGGTCGTATCATGAGACCTTTGGCCTTCCCTCCGTAATTGTCAGGCCGTCCAATAATTACGGCCCTTACCAGTTTCCTGAAAAGTTCATCCCTCTTATGATCACAAACCTCTTGGACGATAAACCGGTACCCTTGTACGGCAAGGGCATGAACGTGAGGGACTGGCTCTTTGTTGAAGACAACTGCAGAGCTATCGATCTCATTCTTCACAAAGGCAGACCTGGTGAGACATATAACGTCGGGGGCAAAGCGGAGATGAGAAACATCCAGATCGCAAAAGAAGTTCTCGAACTTATGGGAAAGGATGAAGAATATATCACTTATGTGACCGACCGGCCGGGACACGACTACCGGTATAGTCTGGACATATCAAAGATAGAGCGCGAGCTGGCTTGGAAGCCGTCCGTGAATATAGAGGGAGGACTGGCGAAGACTGTTCGATGGTACAGGACCAACGAGTGGTGGTGGAGACCGCTAAAAGAACGGCTATCTTCTGAGAGCCAGGGGTTCTGGGGAAAGAAGGACAAATAATAGAAAAGTTACAGCATTATGCTAAATAGCCCTGAAGCGAAGCACACCCTTTTTCTTTTCATGGCCCACGCATTATAATGAAAGCACTTTGAAAACGCTTGCTTTAGATATGACTCGATGAAAATACTCGTAACAGGTGCAAAGGGCATGCTCGCACATGACCTGATTCCGATCCTGGGGGAACGCCATGAAGTCTTTTCACCGGCGGAAGAAGATCTCGACATCACAAAGAAGGACGTGCTGTACCGTGCGCTGAAGAATTCTCTCCCCGATATCGTCATAAATTGTGCTGCTTATACGCAGGTGGACAAGGCTGAAGAAGAGAGAAACAAGGCGTTCCTTGTTAACGGGATCGGCGTCCAGAACCTTGCGTTGGTTTGCAATGATGACAACATACCCCTTTGTCATATCAGCACCGACTATGTTTTTGACGGCGAAAAGAAGATTCCATACACGCCATTTGATCACACTAACCCAATCAATACCTACGGCGAATCGAAGTTGGCGGGCGAGAAGTATATCGAGTGGGCCATGACAAGGTTTTACATCATAAGGACAAGCTGGTTATACGGAAAGGCTGGAAACAATTTCGTATCGACGATTCTCAGGCTTTCAAAGGAAAAGCAGCAATTAAGGGTCGTAGATGACCAGAGGGGCTCACCAACGTCCACAATGTCCCTTGCCCGAGGCATTGCAGCGATTATCTCTACCGGTGCCTACGGCATCCATCACTTTACCGATGAAACAGACGGAGGAATAAGCTGGTACGACTTTGCGAAAGAGATTGTGCGGCTGTCAGGCAGCCCTGCAGCGGTCATTCCAGTGACCAGCGATGCATTCCCCAGGCCTGCAAGAAGGCCACCTCACTCAGTGCTCGATACTTCGCTCTTTATCCTGGCGACCGGTCAAAGACCAACAGACTGGAAAGAGGCGTTAAGGAATTACTTCGCCTGATACAGTTTACTCCGGCAGCACCCTCTTCCATCGTCTGTGCATCCAGAGCCATTGGGAAGGGTTTTCCTTTATATAGTCCTCGATAAAACCAGAAAATCTAGAGGTGTCTTCCTTCACCGCTTCTTCCTGATTGCCCATTGATGAAAGAAGGATTTCAGGATGGATCGTTATCTCATGTCCCGATTCGGTCCTCCTGATAAATGCAGGCACTGCCGGGGCGCCGGTCTTTCTAGCCAGCAAAGCAGGCATCTTTGAGGTCCAGGCCCCTTGCCCAAGAAATTCGATCACGTATCCCTCCTCGGGAAGGACCGCCTGGTCCATCAGAATTCCGACATTGCCTCTTCTCTTCAGGGCGGTCAGGATCGTCCGAAGCGCTCCCTTCTTGTCAATTACGCTGTTGCCGAAACGTGACCTCGCCCCAAGCAGAAACGCATTGAGGTATGGATTGTTGAGGGGTCTAACTACAACAGAAAGGGGAGCGACTTTATAAGAGGACAGGATGGCAAGAAGTTCCCAATTGCCGCAGTGCCCAGTAAGGAAAATGACCCCCTTGCCTTTAGCTCTCGCCTTCTCGAAATTCTCAATGCCCTTAATGACCGTCTTCTCAAGTATTGATCTTCCTGTACCATAATAAATTCTTATGATCTCAATGAACGACCTGCCGAAGTTCCTGAAATTCTCCTTTATTACCTCTTCCGGTGACTGAACAGTGGACAGAGCGCCAAGTTCCATGCACTTTTTCAGGTTGCCCAGTGCTATCGTCCTTCTGCTCTTCCACAGACGGTAAACTACAAGACCGAGAAACTCCCCCCACCTCACCGGCACTATGCAAAGAGGCAGAGTGAACAGAAAAATTGCAACAGCCTGAATGCCCCATAGCAGTCTCTTCATCACACCGCATTTGTCATCTGCGCAGGGTCTTGCGGCTCCTCTTCTGTCTCTGGGACCTCTCCTTTTCCGGAGAATCGGATTCCCTCTTCCCCTCCTCTTCCTTTTCTTCCTTCTTCTCCTTCAGTGCCTCCGAGATCTCGGTGAGCCGTTTAGCAACGAGATAGTTGATTGTCTCTTCGGGGTAAGTGCCATCCTCCTTCAACACACCCGCAGGCATACCGGTGAGTATCTCCAGCCCTTCGTCAACGATGTCGATCGGATATATTGAAAATTTGGAGTCTCTCACAGCATCGATCACGTCTTTTTTCAGCATGAGATTCTTCACGTTCCTCCGGGGTATGATAACTCCATGGCTGCCGTCAAGCCCCCTGAGCTTGCAAAGTTCAAAAAAGCCTTCTATCTTTTCGTTCACACCGCCTATGGGTTGCACAACGCCGGACTGATCCATAGAACCAGTTACCGCAAAATTCTGTTTTAGCGGAACCCCTGCTATGGTGCTGATTAGAGCGTAATACTCTGCACATGTGGCGCTGTCACCCTCCACCATATCATAAAGTTGTTCAAAAGTAATGGAAGCGGCGAGGCTGATTGGCTTCTTTGTGGCATACTTGCTGCCGAGATGATGCGTAAGTATCAGGATAGCCTTTTCGTGGATCTTGCCGCTCATCTTCGTTTCACGCTCGATATTCACCACACCGGCCTTACCCGTATAGGCGCTCGCGGTGATTCTTGAGGCCTTGCCAAAACTGTAGTCGCCTACTTCCAGCACCGCAAGACCATTCACCTGCCCAACCTTCGCGCCCGATGTGTCCACGATCAGGGTACCCTCGTTTGTCATTTCCCGGAGCCTCTCCTCTATCCGGTTGCTCCTGTATATCTTCTCATTGATCGCCTTTTCGACATGCTCAGCTTTTACCACGCCGCTGCCCACTGTCCTCGCCCAGTAGGTCGACTCGCGTATAAGGTCTGCAACATCACTGAACCTCGAAGAGAGTTTGTCCTGGTGTTCGGAAAGCCTCGATCCGTATTCAACGACCTTCGATACTCCTGTCTTATCGAAGTGAGGCAGGTCCTCCGCCCTGCACAATGAAGCGATAAACATTGAGTACTTCCTGATATTCTCCGCTGTCCTTTCCATTCGGCTGTCGAAATCAGCCTTCACCTTAAAGAGTTCCTTGTACTCCTCGTCAAGACTGTAGAGGAGGTAATAAAGATAGGGGCTCCCCAGAAGAATGACCTTCACGTTCAGTGGGATCGCCTCAGGCCTTAGTGCCGTGGTAGAGATCAGCCTGTACTGCTCCCAGACGTCTTCAATCTTAATTTCCCTGTTCCTGATCGCCCGTTTCAGGGCATCGTAGGCAAAGAGGTTCCTGAGAAGGTCCAGGACGTTGATGACGATATACCCGCCATTAGCCCTGTGCAGGGAGCCTGCCTTGATCATCGAGAAATCGGTTACCGCAACGCCGTACTGGAACTTGTGCTCGATCCTCCCAAACAGGTTATAGTACGCGGGGTTACTCTCGAATACACATGGCGCGCCCTTCCCGTCCTGGCCGTCTTTATTGTTAACCAGTACATTGACAAAGTATCGCGTGAATGTGGGCTCGGCTTTCGTCATCTTCATGAAAGGCAACGGGGGAGCCTGTTCCTCGGTCGCTTTGAAGTCGTCGAGGTGCTCCAGCATGTCCTCTTTCACGTTCTCGAGGTAGGTGAGGATCTTTTCGTTATTCGCATGTTTCTTCT